>Ga0190270_10000677_pt1 | contig 15096 bp, 11 predicted proteins | sample Popmic320T_FD_133748 | JGI IMG/M metagenome (GOLD analysis project Ga0190270, IMG submission 133748) | Populus adjacent soil microbial communities from riparian zone of Weber River, Utah, USA - 320 T | ecosystem: Environmental > Terrestrial > Soil > Riparian zone | place: USA: Utah | collected... | reverse complement strand
TTCTCCGAAACGTCCCGTGGCCGCCTCCCTATGACCGGACCACTCATGTGCTTCGGCGTGGCGACGCACGAGACCTTTCATGGCAGCCGAACTCGAGTGTGCACCTGGTGGTCACGTCGCCGCCCTACTGGACCCTGAAGGAGTATGAGCATTCAAACGAGCAACTCGGCGATGTTGAAGACTACAACCAGTTCCTTTCGGAACTCGACAAGGTATGGGCCGAATGTGCCAGGGTGCTCGTTCCCGGCGGTCGGATCTGTTGTGTGGTCGGTGACGTGTGTATTCCGCGAAAGCGCGCTGGCAGGCACTTCATCATGCCTCTGCATGCTGACATACAAGTGAGGGCGCGGAGCTTCGGACTCGACTGCCTGACGCCGATCCACTGGCACAAGATTTCGAACGGAAGCATGGAAGCTGAAGGAAATGGAGCCGGGTTCTACGGCAAACCCTATCAGCCCGGGGCCATCATCAAGAATGACGTGGAATACATCCTTTTTCTTAGGAAGGGCGGGCAATATCGATCTCCGTCCACGTTGCAACGTGCGCTCTCCATGCTTTCAAAGGAGGAGATGAAATCGTGGATGCGATCATCGTGGGACGACATCAAAGGCCAATCCACCCGCAATGGTCATCCGGCGCCGTTTCCTGTGGAACTGGCGGAGCGGCTGATCAAGATGTTTTCGTTTGCCGGTGATGTCGTCCTCGACCCGTTTTCCGGAACCGGGACAACCGCTGTAGCGGCGCTCGCTTCCGGGCGCCACAGCATCAACAACGAAATCGAGCCGGCGTACCACGATCTGGCAGTGGCACGGCTTCGGGATGCTGCATGGCTTCCGGACGCCACTGGTGCTGTGACCGCGACAATCATTGTGAAATGAGCCCCCCGAAACCCGCCGAAGCATTCGCGCTGCTGCGCGCTTTTCGGGCCGCGTTCGAGGGTCGACCCTACCGGCATCGCGTTTCAAACGTCGGCGATATCATCGCTTCTTACTTGTATGAAGATTTGATTGCTTTAGACAAGTCGATCACTCTTGGAGATCGGGTGCGTCGCCGAGAACGAGTTGTAAACCTCGGAAATAAGACGGTGGGAAAAGCCATGCGCCGCGGCGATGGCACGTTTGGCGAACTCATCCCAATGGCCACTGCAGTAACGATGACGGGATTTGTCGTGCCCCGGGGCGAAGTCGCGAACATCGAGATAGGCGCGGAGACAAAAATCCTTGCCAAGGCGATGATAAAACAAATCGACCGGGTGATTGGCGACCTGATCCGACAGGTGGACGAGTTTAAGCGAACCGGTGGAACCCCAATCTGTGTCGGGTTTGTCGGTGTCAATTACGCACCACGATATACTTCCTACGAGGGGGAAAGGCCTTGGCCGACGGACGGCCGCAAACACAAGCATCCCATCCAAGGAGCAGCGGAGGCGGAGGGACGAATAATTGCGAGGGCCAAGCCGGCGTTTGATGAATTACAAATACTCCGTTTTCGCGCCGAAAACGTCGAGCCGTTCTCGTTCGAGTGGGTCGACTACGAGCAGACGGAGAAAGAATATGGCGCAGTGCTGATCCGACTTTCCAGGGAGTACGATCGCAGATTCGCGAGGTGAGTGGGCCAACCTTGTCGAGGTGCAAGGTGCGTGTCTCCCGTGATCAGGGTCGTGGAGCCACGCAGCGAACCCGGATGGAAGATGAAGGCTTTGAGTGCCCCGGCTATTTCTTCTCCGGCTGATACGTCTCCGTCATTGTTTCCAGCACTTTGTGCAGCAAGTCGGTTTCGCTGATCATGCCGGTGTGGCGCCATGAGACTTTGCCGCCGGGCTCGATGAGGATGGTGTGCGGCTGGGGGCCTTTCCATTCCGGATCGAGGGACTTGATGAGTTCGTCGATGCTGGCGCCGGTGTAGAGGTAGTTGTTGGACTTGCGGCCTTCCTTTGCCAGAGAGCCTTTCAAACCATCGGGCAGGACGGCGCGCTGTTTTTCGAGAAAACTCTGCGCCTTCTTTCGATCAGCCGGCTCATCGAGGCTGAGCGTGATGAGTTCAAACTCCCGCAACCCCATGCGGCGCGAAACGTTGATGAGGCCGGGGAATTCCTTCACGCACGGGGCACAACTCGTGGACCAGACGTTGATGAGGCGGTATTTTTTGGTGGGGTTCTTCACCAGTGCGGCGATGCCGGCGGCGTCGATGTCTTCGAGGGTCACGGGCGCTTTGGCCCACTTCTCGTTGTCGGCGGCGACGGAGTCGCTCTTCGTCATCCACTTTGTTGAGCAGCCGAAGGGTTTTGTCAGGTCCACGGGAACCGGCTTTCCCTCCAGGAGCGCCCGCACGGCGTTGCGGGCGTCGTGGCGCTTCACGAGCGAGGCATCAGCGAAGCGGCAGTCATCGAGCCAGCCCTGGTAGCGGAGCTTGCGGGCCTTGTCGAAAATGAAGACGTGCGGCGTGGCGAGGCAGCCATAAGCGAGAGCCGTTCGCTGGGTCTCGCCATCGTAGAGATAGGGAAACGTGAACCCCTGGTCCCTCGCGTAGAGCTTCATCTCCTCGAAGCTGTCGTCGTACTTCGAGTAGCCCAGTTCATCCACGCGCAGCCCGGCGGGATTGTTGGGATTGATGGCTACTACTTCAAAACTCTTTCCCTTCATGTCCTTCACCAACTGAATGAGCCGCGGCTCTGCGGCATGGCACACCGGGCAGTGGTTGGACGTGAAATACACCATGAGCACGTCGGCCTTGAAGTCATGCAGCGTCCATGTTTTTCCGTCGATTCCCGGCAGTGAAAACGCCGGCGCGGCATCGCCGGTTTTCAGTTCGTGAAATCCGTCAGGCTGTTGCGCGGTTAACGAAGCGGCCAGCAGGGCGGCGGCGAGGAGAAGGTTACGCGTCATCATGCCGGTGACTGTGCGGTGATTCGGCCGCCCGCAACGCCCGCATGGGCACGGATTGGCGGGTCGCGGCATCCCGGGCTGCTGATTTTTGGCTTCGCGGGCGGAGCCGGTGCGTTTCGATTTCGAAGACTCATTGCGAAGGTGTCCAGCGGCGGCTGCGGCTAACCCGCAACCTGCAAGCCGCGGCCAACCTTCAATTTTGCCCTTCTGCTATTCAACACTCCTCAAGCCTGAACATCAGATCCGTTTACATGGGCTCCAGCCCACCAGCCCTTGAATACCGTCCAATTGCACAGGGGACGTAAAAAGCTCTTGCGGTTTGGCAAGCCGTGCGGTATCTAGCCACTGCATGGCTAGACAGAAGAAAGCAACCTACACTGCTTCGCCTCAGCGATTCGGGGAGTGGCTGAGGGGCATGCGCGAAGCAAAGCAACTCCCGTTGAGGGCAGTTGCGGCATCTGCCGAGATGGATCAAGCGCATCTTAGCAAAGTCGAATTGGGGCAGCGTTTGCTCACAACCGAGCAAGCCAAAGCAATTGCCAAATTTTTCGAGATTGACCAAACCGAGTTCGAAGCGCGTCGGATTGTTGAACGATTTCGACTTGATCACGCTGACAACCCCGCGGCGGAACAAGCAATCAACATGCTTCATGAAAATCCAGCAATCTACGGAACGAGGAAGCGAAACCGCTCATTCTAAATATGCAGCTACTACAAACGGAAACTCGAACAGTACGGAGACGACATGAATTTCATCGAATTTGAGTCTGAACAGAAACTACGGGGCGGATTCTACACCGAACCAGTGATCGCTTCATTCTTGGCGCGATGGGTAAAGGTATCGAAACCAAAGTCGCTTCTTGAGCCAAGTTGCGGAGACGGAGCTTTCCTAGGTGCGATTGAGAAAGCTCGGATCACGAGCCTAAAGCGGATTACGGCTTGCGAACTAAATGAAGAAGAGGCGGAAAAGGCAACGACCCGGACAAGTCTGCCGGTTAAGGTGCTGAAAACAGATTTCCTGCGGTGGTATCTGTTTTTTGCCCAAAACGAGGAAGGCTTCGATGCGGTAGTCGGCAACCCGCCCTTCATACGCTACCAGTATTTGCCGGCCGAGCAGCAGTTGCTCGCGGAGAAAATATTCGCCCAACTCAGGCTGCCCTTCACAAAGCACACCAATGCATGGGTACCGTTCGTATTGGCTTCAATCCGGCTGCTTCGTCCGGGCGGGCGACTCGCGATGGTGATACCGTCTGAAATCTTCCATATCCCGCACGCCCAGTCCCTTCGGCGCTACTTGGCCGAACAATGCTCGAAGATTCTTATCCTCGACCCCGAAGAGATTTGGTTCGACGACACTCTGCAGGGAACCGTTCTCCTAATGGCTGAGAAGAAGCTGGAGGTATTGGAGAAAAGCCGAGGTGTCGCAATTGTTCCGATCAAATCGCGCGAGGCACTCGCGGGCAACCCAGAAGACTACTTTCAATCCGCAGCATACACAAACGGCGTCACGATTGAGGGGAAATGGATGCCCGTCTTCCTCTCGATTCGCGAACGCGCGCTTCTTGCGGAACTCAAAGCCTGCGATGACGTTAAGAGGTTCAAGGATATTGCCTCTGTGGATGTAGGAATTGTGACTGGTGCTAACAAGTTCTTCCTCGTACCCGACGCAACCGTGGAGGAATTTGCTTTGCAGCGCTGGGCACACCCAATGTTTGGGCGAAGCGATCATGTCAAAGGACTTGTCTATTCCGACATAGACCACGAGGCGAATAAGGAGAATGGATTGCCGGCGAATTTTTTGTGGTTTGAAGAAGATCAGATCGAAAACCTTCCGAACAACGTGAGGAACTATCTGGAGATTGGGCTGCACCAAAAACTCCATACTCGTTTCAAATGCCGGACACGGAAAACTTGGTATAAAGTTCCATCAGTTTATTCCGCGCCAGTCGCGATGCTAAAAAGGGCGCATCATTACCCGCGCCTGGTGCTCAACAGTGCTGACGCCTACACTACGGATACTGCCTACCGGATACGGCCCCTCGGAATCATGCCAGAGGCGCTGGTGCTTGGCTTCGTGAATAGCCTTACCTGTCTCACTGCCGAGATGGAAGGCAGACACTACGGCGGTGGAGTTCTTGAATTGGTTCCCTCAGAAATTGAGCGGCTGCTTGTGCCGGTGATTGGAGCGACCTGTGCCGAACTCAAGGCCGCCGACAAAAGATTTCGCATTGCAACGAATGACTCGGAATTCCTGCGAATGCAGGACGCTTTCGTGTTGGGAAAGCTCGGGGTAAGCAAAACCGACCAAGATTTTCTTCACGATGCATGGATCAAACTCCGAGACCGGCGCCATCGCGTTCCGTCTTCGGATGAAGTAGAGTTGGCGCCTGAGGCAATTTGAATAATCGATCGCAACTACGCCTCGGTGATCTCAATCAAAAAGTCAGCATTTGGTTCCGCCGTTTCGTAGAGGGAGAAGACTGTATCTGTCAGGTGCTCGCGCAAAACAGTAGGAGTGAACTCCCGGCCCCATCTCAAGATTGTCGTGTAGTTCGCTTGACCGGCTTCACCAGAAGGTTTGTGGCTAATTTCAAAATTCCGAATGCCATAGTCGCTTCCTCGTATGATGATTCGCATTGGCACAAAAGCGTGTTCTTGGTCACGAGGGCGGCCGGGTTCGCGCTCCCATGGATAGTCGGCAAAGAGTTGGCGAAAGTATGTAGTTTGGTCGATTCGCTCACCAGGCGGATTCTCAAAGCGCGCTTGGGTTAACCGGACGCCCCCAACAGGATGACTGCCGTGACTCACCTGTAGTGCATCGGTCTGAGGAAGCGTCTTGCGCCATACCAAGACACCCGGAGGCCGTACCAGAGCAGGGAGCTGAGGTTGTCCTGCTGCCTGTGGCTGTGGCGCTTTTGCCTGCCGTAGTGGTTGCGCCTCCTCGGTCCGAGCCGGTGGTTTCGGTGCGGCGCGGTCAGGCTCCTCTCTTCGCAATGCATCTGGTAGCAGCGGCGGCAGGGAGATCGCGACAGGCGCAAATGGACTCTGAGGAACATTTTCACCACTTCGGCGACTCGCGTCGGCCTGTTCCCGCCGACGCTGACGGGCTTCAGCCTCCGATGGCAATTCGCCACGCGCGACGAGCGTCTCAATCAACGCCGCGTTGAGTTGTTGAACCGTAGATCCTTGAGGTTCCACGAAGGGAGCCAGCGGCCGCAGAAGCCGCTCGTATTCGGTTGCATCAGCTGGCAGTTCAAAATCGTAGCGCGTGGCCGCTTCGTAGTTAGTGTAGAAGCCGCCCTCTGTGAGGTTGTTTGAGCCAACAAAAAGCGTCGCCGTGGCTGCGCTCTCGAACAGGTATGCTTTTGGATGAAAAGTCGCTCGTGAAATTGTGTTGTGGAACACGAACGTCTCGCAGTTCCAACGCAAGAGCTCTTCCAGAACCTCGCGGCTAGTTCCGCCAAGGTCGATGCCTACGGTTAAGCGCAAGAGTGCGCCATTCTGCATCTGTTCCAAAAGGCGCTCACGCAGGCGCAGAATTGTGCGTAAAGCTACGAAGGCTGACACGAAAACAATGCGAGCGTAGACGACGTCCTCGTTTAGGAGCCTGTCGATTTCCTTTCCAAGCTGCGTTTCAGGCTGCGAGACCGTGCTGATTTTCATGAGAGGTCACTTGCAGTGAGAATTTGCCCGTGGCTCGACAAGAACGGGCAGTTACTTTCCGCGGAAGCGCCGGTCAGGCCTCCAGTTTCGTCCACTTCGCATTCGCCTTCGACGAGGCGACCACGGCTTCGATGAAGGCCATGCCGCGGACGCCGTCTTCGATCTTTGGATAGTCGAGCGCGAGGTCGTCCTTGGACAGTTTGCGCCCATCCAGCTTCGCGCGGATGTGGTTCGCGAAGTTTTTGTAGATGTTGGCGAAAGCTTCGAGGTAGCCTTCGGGGTGGGCGGGCGGCGTGCGGCCGGCGGCGAGGGCGGCTTTGCCGAGATAGCCGTTGGCGGTGCGATAGACCTGCATCGGCTGATCCGGCCACTTCAGAATTAGCGTGTTCGGCTCCCGCTGGTGCCACTCGAGGCCGCCCTTCTCGCCATAGACGCGAATGTTCAGATTGTTCTCCTCGCCGACGGAAATCTGGGAGGCATGGAGCACGCCTTTGGCGCCCCCTTTGAATCGCAGCAGGACGTTGCCGTCGTCATCGAGCTTGCGGCCTTTGACGAACGAGGTGAGGTCCGCGGCGAGTTCGGAAATCTTCAGGCCGGTGATGTATTCGGCCAGGTTTTCCGCGTGCGTGCCGATGTCGCCGATGCAGCCGGCGGCGCCGCTGCGTTTCGGATCGGTGCGCCATGCAGCTTGCTTCTGTCCGCTCTCTTCAAGTCGCGTCGCGAGCCAGCCCTGAGGATATTCGACGACCACCTTGCGGATTTTCCCCAGCACGCCGTTCGCGACCATTTCCCGGGCCTGCTTCACAAGCGGGTAGCCGGTGTAATTGTGGGTCAGGCCGTAGAGTTGCCCGGTTTTCTTCACGAGGTCCGCGAGCTTCTTCGCCTCGGCGAGGTTGAAGGTCGCCGGCTTGTCGCTCAGGACGTGAAAGCCATTTTCCAGCGCCATCTTCGCCGGCGGGAAGTGCATGTGATTAGGAGTCACGATGGCGACGAAATCCATCCGCTGGTCCGCCGGCAGCGCCTTCTCGCCTTTGATCATCTCCTCGAACGTCCCGTAGCAGCGCGAGGGCGGGAGAAACAAATCCGCGCCGGAATCCTTCGATTTCTGCGGGTCGGACGAAAATGCCCCGCAAACAAGGTCGATCTGTTGATCGATCGCCGCCGCGATGCGGTGCACGGCTCCGATAAACGCCCCGCGTCCGCCGCCGACCATGCCATAACGAATCTTTCTGCTCATGTGTGTGAAGGGTGGGTTGTAGGTGAGTGGGCGGCAGTGGTAGCGACACGCCGCGCCCCAGGCAAGAAAGAACCGCCTTGAATCCCCCGGAAAGCATTCAGTGGAGAGGAGGCTTGATTCGCCGCGGGTCCTCTGGAAGGATGCCGCCCATGAATTCTCCCGCCCCGCCCCCCGGGCTCCAGGACGGCTCCCGCCGTGTCCTCTACATCCTTTGCGCGACGGTGGCGCTGACGCTGATCGGGTTCTACGCCTTTGTTCCGAAGTTCTCCGCGAGCAACGTCAACTCCACGCTGGTGTGGCTTTACGAGGCATGGAACTCGGAAAACCAGTACTACGAGCACGCATGGATTGTCGTCGCCCTCATGGGCTGGTTCCTTTACAAATCCCTTGAACCCATGCGGAAAGAGGCGGTCCGCGGCAGCAATCACGGCTTGTGGTGGGTGGCGCTCGGGATTTTCTTCTGGGTGGGAGGCTTCCGGGCGATTCAGGCGCGGGCGGCGGTGCTCGGGCTGCCGTGTTTCATCATGGGCGGCGTGCATTTCGTCTGCGGCTGGAAAGTGGCGCGCCATCTCATGTTTCCGCTCAGCCTGTTCGCTTTCGTGGTGCCGCTGCCGGGGCTGGAGCAGGCCACCAACAGCCTCGCCATCACGGCCACGAAGATGGCGCATAAATTCGGGCTGCTCATCGGCATCGAAACCACTCAGTTCGGGACGAATCTGCAGGATGCCTCCGGAGGGTCGTTCAAGGTCAACGAAGGGTGCAGCGGACTGCGTTCGCTCGTGGCACTGATGCTCATCAGCTACGCGTATGCCATGGTGGTCCACAAGAAGTGGTGGGAGCGAATCGTGATCTTTGCCGCGGCCCTTCCCATCGCGATGGTGGCCAACGGCGTGCGCATCACCACCATTCTCATTGTGGCGCAGATCAATCACACCTTCGCCACGGAAACATGGCACACCTACTCGGGCTTCTTCAGTTTCGGAGCCGCGCTGGCGCTGCTCATGCTGCTGAGCTTCGTCATGCGGCACGGAATTCGCGCGCTGAAGCCAAAGGTAAAAATCACCCGGATGGGAGACCCTCCGTCCGGCAACGCCCCGCTCCCATGATCAAGCGCCTCGTCATTTTCCAGATTATTCTGCTGGGAGGGCTCAGCCTTATCTTCGCCCTGCCGCAAACGCCGCCCATGAAAATGGCGGCGCTCAACACGAAACTGCCGAACTATCTGACGCTTACCGGATGGCGTGGCGGGCCGGCGGGAGCCCCGAGCGAGGACGAGAGACGCATCCTCTCGGAGGCAGAATTCTTCCGTCGCGATTACCGCCGCGAAGTGACCCGGTCCGAGCAACAAGCGATGGTCCCGCCCGGCCAGCAGGCGCGTTACTATCCGGGCCTCGTCGATGTGCTCAATGCCAGCATCGTCCTCTCCGGCAAGGACCCGACCAAGAGCATCCACGCCCTTGAGCGCTGCCTGACGGCCCAGGGGTTCAATATTCCTTCGGCGTCGACGATGCACATCAAATTCCGCACCGGGCAAACGGTCGCCGTGCGCCGCCTTCTCTGCGAAAAGGCGAACCCCGAGACCAACCGCATCTCCCGCAGCATCGCCTACTACTGGTTTGTGGGCCACGACTACGTCACGAGCAACCACATCCAGCGCGGCCTCAAAGACTTCAAGGACCGCATTTTCCGCGGCTACGATCAGCGCTGGGCCTACATCACCGTCACTGCCTACCTTGATGGCGGGCAGATCACGGAGACGGGCAAAGACGGCAAGGAGTCAACGCCGGTCAAAGACGAGGCCGAAAATATTCTTTACCGTCGCGCCCTCACCGAAGCCGATGCCGACCGCCTTGTGGACGAATTCATTTCCGACCTCGGCCCGGATATCATGGTCACCGACCAAATCAAGGAGTGGCCGAAGGAGTGAGGGGGGATCGACAATCGTTAAATCGTGGAATGGTTAAATCGTGGAATCGTCATCCGGATGCCTCTGTCGATTCAACGGATCAACGATATACGCTGCAAAAGAAGAAGCGCGCCCGGCGAACCGGACACGCTTCGGTAGATGTTGCTGACCCGTGTCTCCTCAGCTCTGGCTGTGCTCCTCCACGTAGGAAACGACGTCGCCCACGGTCTGCAGCTTCTCCGCTTCCTCGTCAGGCACTTCGATGGAAAACTCCTCTTCAAACGCCATGACCAGTTCCACGGTATCGAGCGAGTCGGCACCAAGGTCTTCGATGAAGCGGGCGTCTTTCACGACCTGCTCGGCGTTCACGCCCAGTTGATCGACGATGATGTCTCTGACTTTGTCTTCGATGGATTTTTCGGACATAAAATGGGATGGTCTGGGGTCAAATTTGGCCGACTCAGTATCAGCCCGGTCCCGGAATGCAACGGAAATTGCCTCACTCAAAACGGGCTGGAATGACGGCCTTCCCCCGGCGAAATCCGGTTGCGGGAGCGGGAGTGGCCTGGTTTACGTGGAATGTTGTCCTGTTTCGGCGATGTTCCCTGATGCGACCCCTCGTTCCCGCCTTTATCCTGCTCATCGCCGCCCCCCTCCGGGGGCAGACATGGAATGATTTTGAAACGCCCCCGCACAGTTACTGGAAGCAGCCGGCGAACGATCCCGCGACCCTGCTCCAGCAGCGGATGGAACGAAAGGAAGTGACGCTGGCCGCCGGTGCAGATCCGAAGGTTTTTCTGCGGGCCTATCTCGAGGCCCTCAAAGTGCCGGTTTCCTCCCAGGTGCTCGTCTTCTCAAAGTCCAGCCTGCAACGCACCTTCGTCAGCGGCCGGAATCCCCGGGCGATGTATTTCAACGAGGACACGTATGTCGGATGGATGCCGGGCGGCCTCATCGAAGTCACCGGCATCGATCCCGTCCTCGGAGGCGTCTTTTATATCTTTCGCGTGCCTGACAAACCGGCGGCAGTGCCGGTGCTGGAGCGCCGGGAGAGTTGCATGGGCTGCCATGCCGGCGGGCCGACGAGCTTCTTGCCGGGACTCATGGTCCGCGCGCTGAACACGAAGGAGGATGGAGGGACCCTCGGCGAAGCGAGTCCGCACAACGGAGGGCATCACACGCCGTTCGAGAAACGCTGGGCCGGCTGGTACCTCACCGGTCAACCGGACGGCATGAAGCACATGGCCAATGTCTTCGCGGCCCGCAGCGGCACAGGTGTGGCCGCTGGTCCGCTGGAAAGCGTCGTGCCGCCCGGCACGCACCTCGCGCCCGGCAGCGATGTCCTTACCATGATGCTGCACGATCACCAGGTCATGGCCGTGAATGTTCTCATGGAGGCCAACTATCGGGTGCGCACCGCCCTCCACGCCGCCGGCGGCGACAAGCCCGTGGCCGAACGCGACATCCCTCCGGATGACATGGAAATGGCGCACACTCAGGTGCAAAAGGTCCTGCGCTTCCTCCTCTTTGCGACGGAGGTGCCCCTGCCCGCACCCGTCACCGGCGATCCTGCCTTCCACAATGACTTTTCCACCACCCGCCGCCCTGACAAAGCCGGCCGCTCGCTCAAGGATTTCTCATTGCAGACGCACCTCATGAAGCACCGCTGCAGCTACATGATCGACAGCGCCGCGTTCCGCGGCTTGCCCGCCGCTTTCCAGCGGCTGTTGTTTACGGAACTTCGCGCGGCCCTCAACGCCGGCGGCAAAGACAGCCCCGGCGCACATCTCCCCGCCGAAGAGCGAAAAGCCATTCACGAAATCCTGATCGACACCAATCCGGGCTACGCCGCCGTGGCGCATTAGCTTTTCCACCTCATCATTGAGGCCACCGGCGCTGCATTCGGGGCCTGCGGCTCACTACTCAAACGCCCGCCACATCTTCGGGACCATCACCCACTGGCCATTCAGTTTGACGAGCCCGTCGAACGACATCCCGGCGGATTCTCCGGGCTTCAGGAGTTTGAATCCATAGACCGCGAGGTCCTTTTTGAAATGGGCGGCGTGCTTTGCATAACCGCCAGGGAGGTCGCCGCCGGTGAAGGCGCGGATTTCCGTCTGGTCCGCTTTGCCGTCGAGCCCGGTGTCCGGAATGGCGCTGAAGATTTTGTCAGTATAGGCCGCCAGCGCGAGGGCATCTTCAGCGGAGGCTGCGATCAGAGCGATCTGTTCTTTTGTGGGCTTGAGCGTGAGCAAGGCGTCCTTCTTTCCGCGAATCTTCGCGGCCAGTTCCTGCACTTCGGCAGCGGGTCCCGCGGCGCCGGTGGCTGCCGCAGGCGGCGCTTTACCGTCAATGGTGAGCAGCTTCAGGTCCTCCGTGCCCAATCCCTTCGCACCCGGCAGATACCATTTGCCGCTGACTTTGAGGTCCGGCGTGAATTGATAGAGCACGATGCCGGTATCCATGCCGCCGGAATGAGAGGCCGCCGCCAGAAAGTCCCCGCTCGCGATGGCGAACCCGTCGGTTTTGCCGGACGGAAGATCAAATTGCAGAGCGGCGAGGCCTGCAATCTCCCCGGCCGGCGTGAGGGTCACTCCGCCCTTCGCGCCTCCGGTCATGACGAATTGATTCTTTGCCTTCCCCCGCTGCAGACCATACTCGCCGATGGGAGAACCGTCTTTGGCCGGCGCCCAGCGGGCATCGATTTTGTCTCCGTCCTTCCGGTAGATCGCGACGGCGGCGGCGTTCTTCCCATAGGCCACGGCCATGGCGCCGCTCTTTGGAAACGGCACGCCCCAGCCGGTGGTGGTGCTGCCGTCGGTTAGGGTCCATGTGACTTTGAAAACGTTCGCGGTGTCATCACGTTCGAAGCTGACCTTGCCGGAATAGCGGCCCGCCTGCGCGGGGTTGACGCCATTGGTGATTTCAAATTCCAGCTTCTTCGGCAGCGACTCTTCAGCGGCGCGGACGGGAACGATGAGAGCGGTGAATATAGTGAGAGTAATTGAGGTGAGTTTCATGATGTGAACGGATGGGGTTGGAGTTTCCGCGGCCGGATAGACGCCGCGGATTATCCGGGTTTCGCGGCGGACAGTTGGTGCCTTACAGAAATCCGCGGATTCTTCTTGAACCCCGGACGCTGAATCCGGAATCTCCCTGCAATGGCCAGCGACATCACCCGTCTCCGCGACTTGTCCAAACAGCAAAAGCGCTCTGGACTCGCGGCATGGCTCGGGTGGCTGTTCGACGGGCTGGACATGCACCTTTACACGCTGGTGGCGATTCCATTCGTGGCGTCCCTCATGATGCTGCCACCGGACGCCGCCGACGTGAACCACAAGGCTTCCGTCATTCAGGCGGCCTTTCTCGTCGGCTGGGCGCTGGGCGGCGCGTTCTTCGGGCGCATCGGTGACCTGCTCGGCCGGCGCAAGGCGCTGGTCCTCACCATTCTCACTTATGCCTGCTTCACCGGACTGTCCGCCGTCGCGCAGACGTGGTGGCAATTGATGATTTTCCGCTTTCTCGCCGCGCTGGGCATCGGCGGCGAGTGGGCGGTGGGCGCCTCGATGCTCGTCGAGACATGGCCGAAAAAATGGCGCCCGTGGATTGCGGCGACGCTGCAGTCCGCCGTCAATATCGGGGTGCTCCTTGCCTGTTTCGCCGGCTGGATCTTCGAGGGCGATGCATCCCACCGGCTCATTTTCCTCGTGGGCATCCTGCCGGCGCTGATCACGCTGTGGATCCGGAAAAGCGTGCCGGAGACGGACGAATGGAAACAGGCGAAAGGCCGGGTCCCGTCGCCCGGGGTCCGCGCGTTGTTTGGCCCCGGAGTTTGGAGCATCACATGGCGCGCACTGCTGATTTGCGGCGTGGCCCTAACGGCCCACTGGGCCTTTATGTTCTGGCAGCAGAAACACATCCGGGGGCTTCCAGAGATCGCCTCGCTCGATGCGGCGGGCAAGAATCACGCCGTCGTGGTGTCGCTCTTCTGGATTATGATCGGCTCGATCATCGGCAATTTCCTCTGCGGCTGGATGGCCAAACTGATCGGCTACCGCCGGGCCATCGCCATCGCGCTGGCGGCGTATTTCGTGTTCATGTTTTTCGCCTTCGGATGGCAATGGAGTTACGATGCCACGCTGCGATGGTGGTTCATCATCGGCCTTGCTCAGGGCGTGTTCGGACTCTTCACAATGTGCCTGCCTCCGCTCTTCCCCACGCTGCTGCGCACTACTGGCGCGGGGTTTTCCTACAATTTCGGACGCATCATCGCGGCGGGCGGCACCGTGTATTTCGGACTCACCGCCGCCGGACAAATGGGCGATTATGGCCGGGCGCTCTACTACGCCGCCTTCCTCTTCATTCCCGCCGCGTTCATCGCCCTGTTGCTGCCCGAAGAAAAGGCCGAGCCTGTGCGTAGAGGAGGTTTGCAACCTCCGCTGTGAAGTGGACGAATTCCGCTGACGGTGATCATTCACTTTTCGCACGCGGCAGGGGACGGAGGTTGAAAACCTCCGCCACGCGAATTCCGCTGACGGTGATCATTCACTTTTCGCACGCGGAAGGGGACGGAGGTTGAAAACCTCCGCCACGGCTTCGACCTATAACGAGACTCCGCGCTTCCACGGCAGGAAATCATCCTGCCCCAGCGCGACCGCTTTCGGCGTGCATTCACCGCTCGCGGTGGCGATCACCAAATCGAGCATCGTGACGCCCATCTCCTCCACGGATTTTTCACCAGTGATGATCGGGCCGGTATCGAAATCGATAATGTCAGGAAGGCGCGTGGCCAGATCGGTGTTGGTCGATACTTTGATGACGGGATACACCGGATTGCCAGTCGGCGTTCCGAGGCCCGTGGAGAAGAGCATCACGGTCACGCCGGAGCCGCCGAGAGCGGTGGTGGACTCCACGTCATTGCCCGGCGTGCAAACGAGCGAAAGGCCAGGGCTCCTGACAGGCTCCGGATAGTCGAGCACATCCGTCACCGGCGAGGTGCCGCCTTTTTTTGCCGCGCCGGCCGACTTGATGGCGTCGGTGATGAGACCGTCGCGAATGTTGCCAGGCGACGGATTCGCGTCGAATCCGCTGCCGCAGGCCTCCGCGGCGCGCTGGTAGCGGCGCATGAGATCGAGAAACTTCTCCGCAAGTTCCGCCGTGACGCACCGGTCGCACAGGTCCTGCTCGATGCCGCACAGTTCCGGAAACTCCGACAGCGCCGCGCTCCCGCCGAGAGCCACCAGCAGGTCGGCGGTGTGCCCGATGGCCGGATTCGCACTAACACCCGAGAACCCGTCGCTGCCGCCGCATTCCACCGCGAGCACGATGTCGCTCAGCGGCGCCGGTTCGCGCCGCAAGTCATTCGCTTCAGCGACGCCAAGGAAAGTCGTCTTGATGGCTCGCTG
>Ga0190270_10000676_pt1 | contig 15119 bp, 14 predicted proteins | sample Popmic320T_FD_133748 | JGI IMG/M metagenome (GOLD analysis project Ga0190270, IMG submission 133748) | Populus adjacent soil microbial communities from riparian zone of Weber River, Utah, USA - 320 T | ecosystem: Environmental > Terrestrial > Soil > Riparian zone | place: USA: Utah | collected... | reverse complement strand
GACCGTCAGGGCGACCTTCGCCCGGCCCACCGCGCGCGGGAGCACGGCGGGGATCCCGGGTCCGATCGCGTGGTAGTGGATCACGTCGAGCGAGGCGGCCATCGCGCGGCACGTCGCGAGGCCGCTGTGGACGATCGCGTCGAGGTGCTTGGTGCCCACCGTCGGCAGCGACACGACGCGGATGCCGCGGTGCTCGGCGATCGGATGCTCGAGGTAGTTCGTCCGGGCGAACACCGTCACCTCGTGCCCGCGGGCCACCATCCGCGCGCCGAGCTCCTCGACGTGGTGCTCGATGCCGCCGAACGTCGCCGGCACGCCGCGGGCGCCGATCACCCCGATCCGGAGCGGTCTCACACCGCGCCCGCCTCGGCGTAGATCGCGCGCAACCGCGCGAGGTGCCCCGCGGCGTCGAACGAGGACTCCGCCTTCAACCGCGCCGCGCGGCCCATCTCGAACGCCCGGTCGGGGTCCTCGACGAACGGCCGCAACGCGGCGGCGAGCGCGCCGGGGTCGTCGGGCGGGACGATGGCGCCGTCGACGCCGGGGTCGATGAGCTCGGGGAGCCCGCCGAGCCCGCTCGCCACCACCGGCACCCCCGCGCCGAAGGCCTCGAGCACGGCGAGCGGCATGTTCTCGTACCAGCGCGACGGCACGGCGGCGACGGCCGCGCCGCGGAGCAGTTCGAGGACCCCGTCGGCGGGCAGCCGGCCGTGGAACCGGATGCGGTCGCCCGCCGGGGCGGCGCGCGCGACCAGGTCGTCCCGCTCGGGCCCGTCGCCGGCCACGTCGAGGGCGAGCCCGGGCTCACCGACGACGGCGTCGACGAGCGTGTCCACGCCTTTCTCCGCCGACAGCCGGCCCGCGTACACCACGCCGCCGCCCGGCGTCTCCTTCGGCGCCATCGCCGCGGCGTCCACGAAGTTCGGCAGGTGGCGGAGACGGGCGGGGTACACCTTGCCCTCCCGCATCTTCGTGAGCAGGAACCGGCTGGGGCAGACGAACCGGCGGACCGGCCCGTACGCCCCGGTCAGCGTGTGCGCGCTGAGCTCCAAGGCGCTCACCGCGCTCGCGGCGAGCGACCCGCCGTTGCAGCGCCGCAGGATCGGTTCCCAGAACCGGTGCGGCAGGCAGCGTTCGCAGATCTCCCCGTGGTCGAGGAACCGGTAGGTGGGGCACGCCAGCTTGTAGTCGTGCAGGGTCATCACGGCCGGGATCCCCCTCGCCGCCACCGGGCGCAGGATCGACGGTGAGAGCTGGTGGTAGATGTTGTGCAGGTGGACCACGTCGGGGCGCACGGCGTCCAGGGCGCGGGCCATCCCGTCGCCGGCGGTGCGCGACCACATGATGCGGGCGGCGCCGGCGAGCTTCGCGCCGACGCCCTCCGGCGGCGGCTCCAGGTCGATCCGCGGCGGGAACCATCGCTCGTAGCGCATCGGTTCGTTCTCGTCGTGTGCCATCCCGAAGAACTCGACCTCGTCGCCGGTGTCGCGCTGTCGTGCCGCGAGGTCGAACATGTAGCCCTCCGCACCGCCGCGCCGGTAGAGGAACTTGTTGACGTGCAGGATCCTCATGCGTCGACGCCGACGACAGGCTCGGGCTCCTCGCGGGGCGCGAGCCGCGGGGCCGCGACCGCCGCCGCCGCGAACGCCCCCACGTACCAGAGCAGCGCGAGCTGCGTGATCACGTTCGAGACGAGCGACAGCACCACGTAGGTCGCGATGATGCCGGCGAAGCCGATCGTGACGCCGCGCAGGAATCCGTCGCGCGTCCGGCGGATCCCCTCGAGCGCCACCTTCGCGGCCGCCCACAGGAACCACAGGTAGGCCGCGAGCCCGAGCAGCCCCGTCTCGACGTAGACGCGGATGAAGTCGTTGTGGGGCTCCTTCGCCTCGCTGCCCTCCACGCGGACCGCCGACAGGCCGCTGCCCAGCAAGGGGTCATCGTTCAGATCGAGGGCCTGGCGCCAGTACTCGACGCGCCACACGAGTGAGTTGCCGGCCGCGCCCGACTGGGTGACCGTGTCGTCGAGGTCGGAGAACCGCGCGCTGATGTCGGGCACGGTCAACGCGAGGACCGCGCCGATCACGAGCACGGCCACCATCACCCGGCGGCTGATGAACCACGTCACGATCACGATGCCGACGACCGCGGCGATCCAGGCGGAGCGCGTGTAGGTGGCGAGCAGCGCCAGCCCGCAGCCGGCCATGAGCCACACGAGGGCGATCTGCACGCGGCTCGTGAGGTAGGGGAGGATCGCCGCCCCCATGATGATCAGGAAGCTGAGGTAGATGCCGAACGGGTTCGGGTGGTTGAAGGTGGAGGACAGCCGCGCGAACCCGTCCGAGTAGTGGAAGCCGGTCTCGGTCGGGTACTGCACGAGCGCGACGCCGAGCGGGATCGCCGCGGATCCGAACGCGGCCGCCACGACGATCCGGACGTCGCGTTCGGTGCTGAACACCTGGTTGAGGACGGCCAGCATCACGGCGACCGTGATCAGCTTCCCGGCGTCGACCAGCCCCGAGACCGCGTTGGCCGAGGACGCCGTGCTGAACGCGCCTACCAGCGCCAGCATCACGAGCGGCGCGACGAGCGGGGAGCGGGGGGCGCGCTCGTCGGCCGGCTGGATCAGCAGCCAGAGCGCGCCGGCGAGCAGGAACACGATCGAGACGATGGCCGCCGGATCGGCCGCCGTCGTGCCGGTCGTCGAGAGCTTCACGGCGTCCAGGCTCGCGCGGACGAACAGGATGGCCGCCACGAAGTACGTGAAGCGCATCGAGCCGAGCCACGCCAGGGCCAGCCCGGCGGCGGCGATGAGCGGGATCGAGATCTCGGTCCGCGAGGCGCCGGCGGCGGCCGCGGACCCGGCGGCGATCGCCGCCACGACGACGACGAGGACGGGCGCGGTGATGTTGCCGCGCCGCGTGGCGTCGCGGAGGGAACGCGCGGTGGAGCGGTGCGTCGCGGTAGGTTCCATCCAACCTCGGGGGAAACGGGGACCCGGTCAGGATAGAGCCTGCTCACCGACCCGGGCATCGGCCGCACGGCCACGTCCGATAGCCTGAGGATCCGGCGGCCCCGGGCGCCGCGGCGGGAGGCGCGAGGTGCAGGTACAGGTGCGGCCCAACCTGATCGGCGGCGCGTGGATCGACGGCGCGGGGACGACCGATGACCGCAACCCCTCGGACCTGTCGGACCTCGTGGGGAGGTTCGCGGTCGCCGACGAGGCGCAGGTCGACGCGGCGATCGGGGCGGCCGCGGACGCCGGCCCCGGGTGGGCGGCCGCCACGCCGCAGGAACGGTTCACCGTCCTCGAGCGTGTCGGCCTGGAGCTCGCGGCCCGGGCCGACGAGCTCGGTGAGCTGCTCGCGCGCGAGGAGGGCAAACCCCGCGCGGAGGCGGTGGGCGAGGTGCAGCGGGCCGCGATGCTGTTCCGCTTCTTCGCCGGCGAGGCGCTCCGCATCCCGGGCGAGCACCACCGGAGCGTCCGCCCCGGCGTGGACGTCGACGTGCTCCGCGAGCCGCTGGGCGTCGTCGGGATCATCACGCCCTGGAACTTCCCGATCGCGATCCCTGCGTGGAAGATCGCGCCGGCGCTGGCGTACGGGTGCACCGTCGTCTGCAAACCGGCGGAGCTGGTGCCGGCGAGCGCCTGGGCCCTCGCGGACGTCCTCGCACGATCGGGGATGCCGGCCGGCGCGTTCAACCTGGTCGTCGGGCCGGGGCGGGTCGTGGGGGAACGGATCATCGCCGATCCGCGCGTCCGCGGCGTCTCCTTCACGGGGTCGCAGGCGGTCGGTGCCCGCGTCGCCGCGGTCCTCGCGTCGCGCTTCGGCCGCTACCAGCTGGAGATGGGCGGCAAGAACCCCCTCGTGATCCTCGACGACGCCGATCTCGACGTGGCCGTCGACGTCGCCACCCAGGGCGCCTTCTTCCAGGCGGGGCAGCGCTGCACGGCGTCGAGCCGGCTCATCGCGACCGCGGGCATCCACGATCGGTTCGTCGCGGCGATGGTCGACCGGATCGCGGCGCTCCGCGTCGGCCACGCGCTCGACGCCGACACCGAGATCGGGCCCGTTGTGAGCGAGGAGCAGCTCACCCAGGACCTCGAGTACCTCCGCGTCGGCGTGGACGAGGGGTCCACGCTCGCGGTCGGGGGCGACCGGTTGGTCCGCGGGACCGATGGCTACTACCTGGCCCCCGCGCTCCTCGTCGACTCGACGAACGACATGCGCGTCAACCGCGAGGAGATCTTCGGCCCGGTCGCGACGGTCCAGCGAGCCGAGGACCCCGACCATGCGCTCGCCCTCGCGAACGCGACCGAGTTCGGCCTCTCGGCGGGCGTCGTCACCACGTCGCTGCGGCACGCCGCCCGCTTCCGGGACGAGCTGCAGGCCGGCCTCGTGATGGTCAACCTGCCGACCGCCGGCGTGGACTTCCACGTGCCGTTCGGCGGGACCAAAGGATCTTCGAGCGGACCGCGGGAGCAGGGCCGGCACGCCGTCGAGTTCTACACGACGGTGAAGACCGCCTACGTCCGGCCCTAAGGGAGCTGTTGCACCACGTCCGGGCGGTCGCCGCCCAGGTCCGGGAACACGCCGGCGACGTCGGCCGCGCTCGCGCCGCACCGCCGCTCGAGGACCTCCGCGAGGATCGACCGATAGTCGGTCGTGGCCGCGAGGTCGCCGTCGACCAGGTCCTCCTCCGCCAGGCCGGGCCACTGCCCGTGGACCTGGCCCCCCTTCACGCCGCCGCCCATCATCAGCACGACCTGGCCGTGCCCGTGGTCGGTCCCGCCGCTGCCGTTCTCCTGGATCCGGCGGCCGAACTCGGTCAGGGACACGAGCGTGACCCCCGCCATGCCGGCCGTCCCCATGTCGGTCGCGAACGCGGCGAGCGCGCCCGACAGCTCGCTCAGGTGGTCGACCATCCAGCCGCCGTCGACGTCGCCCATGTCCACGTGCATGTCCCAGTCGCCGTAGTCCACGGCGGCCACCTCCAGCCCGACGTCGGCCTTGATGAGCCGGGCGACGTCGGTGAGGGCGTGGCCCAGATCGGTGTCCGGGTACACGGCGCCGTTCGCCGGCAGGTAGGTCCCGGCGTTCGTGATCTGGGCGGCGACCGACAGCGCGCCGAGCGCCGCGAGCGCGGGCTCGCTCAGCATGCCGGGCGCGCCGTCGTTCAGCCCGCGGAGCGCGGTGTCCCACCGCGCGAGCTCGTCGTCGTCGTAGGCGGCGCTCAGGCCGAAGGAGTCGATCGACCACATCGCGAGCTCGGGGGTCTGCCCGAGGAACGCCGACGCGGCGAGCGACGAGCCCATCTGCACCCCCTGGAACTCGCTCTCGTGCAGGCGCGTACCCAGCAGACGGTCGATCCAGCCGGTCCGCAGCCCCGAGCCGGGGGCCGCCCGCTCCATCTCCTCCATCGCGGCGAAGTGGGATCGGTTGGGCTCCGACATCCCGACGGCGTGGACGGCGCCGAACGTCTCGTCGGTCCAGAACGGCTGGAGGTCCACCATCGCCGGGTGCATGCCGAACGTCGCGTCGAGCTGCCATAGCGCGTTGGCCGGGATGCCGACACCGGGCCGCCACGTCGCGTAGTCGGGATCGGCGGCGGGCACGATCGCCTGCAGGCCGTCGAACCCGCCCCGCAGGGACAACACGACGAGCACGTCGCCGGTGAAGGGCCCGGCCCCGAAAGCGAGCTGGGAGAACGCCGTCTCGTGCGCGATCCCGGCCACCAGACCTGCCGCGCCGGCGCGTTTCAGGAAGGACCGCCGGGTCATGCCCCGCTCGTAGTCGGGGCAGCCGCACGGGGTGATCGCGGTCTCGTCCGTGCTCATCGCAGGAGGTGGGCCGGGGTGTCCAGCACGAGGGACACCAGATGGGAGAGACGCCAGGTCACGATGGCGTCGTCGTCGTGCAGGGGCGAGCCGGCGCCGCGGTCGAAGAACCCGCAGATGGCGTCGCGCTGCTCACCCGGAAGCTTCACGAACAGCAGCTCCTTCGCCACGTCCTGCACCAGGTCGCCGTACGTGGCGGGGAGGCGCTTGGGCAGGTAGCTCTCGAGCTTCGGGCGGCGGATCTCGCTCGGCCACCAGTGGGCGGCCAGGGACATGTGGGTGTTCCAGCGATCGAGCGTGCCCCCCGCCGACCGCCAGTCCGCGGCGGTGTCCGGGTAGCCGTCGGGCGGGCTCCACGCCAGCGGCGCCTGCCCCAGGCTCTCGCAGACCCAGTACAGGCCCTGGATCCCGCCGGTGCCGTGCGCGTCCGCCTTGTAGCGGAGCGCGCGCAGTGTGGCGATCACGTCTTCGTACGGCCGGCGGACCTTCTCGCCGATCGACGATCGGAAGGCGGTCGACCGGAAGAGCTTGCGCAGGACGGGCGCGATCGCGGTGCCGTTGGCCTGGTAGGTGTCGGCGAGCGCGTCGACGAGCCCTGACGGCGGCTCGTCGCCGACGAACCGGCGAGCGAGCTTCGTGGCGAGGTGCTCAGCGGTCTGCCGATGGCGCGCGAGGTACCGCAGGTAGTCCAGCGCGAGGTCCTGGCCGCCGGGTCCCGAGTCGTTGGCGCGCGAGAAGCCCAGGACCTCCACGGGGCCCCGGTAGTGGTCGGAGCCGTCGTAGCGGAACAGCCCCGTGTCCCAGTCGATCGTCCAGCCCGTCATGATCAGCGCCGACTGGCGCATGTGCTCCTCGGTGTAGCCACCGTCGACGCCGACCGTGTGCAGCTCGAGCAGCTCGCGCCCGTAGTTCTCGTTGGGGTTGTCCTTCGTCGAGCTGACGTTGTTGAGGTAGTGCAGCATCGCCGGGTGCTTCGCCGACGCGATCAGCATGTCCTCGAACTTTCCGAGCGCGTGTTTGCGGATCACCGTCCGGTCGTAGTCGTGGCGGTTGTACCAGCCGTGATCACCGGGGTTCGTGACGTTGAGGTGGTTCGACCAGAAGTCGACCATGACCTCGAACAGCTGCCGCTGGCTCCACGCGGCCCGGATGATGGTGGCCTGGCCGAGCGCGAACATCACGTTCCAGTCGAAGTCCTGGGTCTCGTACTTGTCCCGCATCGAGATGCGGAGCTGGGGCAACCGGTCGACGAGGTCCTCGCAGGCGCGATCGCCGATCGACGACGGCCGCAGCTGCTCGTCGAGCCAGCGCTCGCGCCCGATCTGCCGGATGCGGGCGACCGATGCCGGAGTGAGACCGAAGGTGGCGCGTCGGAGCAGGTGCAGGTCCTGGTCGCCCGAGAGGTGTCCCTGGGGGCTGGTGGCCCTCGCGACGCCGGTGAAGGCCGTGCCGACGGCGCCGATCGCGGCCGCGCCGACGGCGGCCGTCTTCAGGAACGACCGTCGCTCGATCGTCCCCGTGGTCGTTCCCTCCATGCGGGGTCACCCTTCCTCCGAACCTCGCTCAGGTATCGGCCGTCTGGGGGGCCGAACTTGACCGACGCCGATGCGAGGCGTGGGGACCTGCTGCGTCACGCGCGCTGGGGGTAGGCTCCCCCCAGGCCCGGGTGCCGGAACCGGTAGACGGAGGCGCCTTAAAAGCGCTCGCCCGCGAGGGCGTGTGGGTTCGACTCCCACCCCGGGCACCGCTCCCGACCGCGGCGGGAGCCCGGGCTACGATGTCGCCATCACTCTCGGAGGTAGAACGATGACCCGGACTTGGTTCGTGCGCACCCTCGCCCCGGTGGCGATCGCGGCGCTGGTGCTGGCGGGATGCGGCGGGGACGACACGAGCTCGGCGCCGTCGGCGCCCGATGGGGCGACCGATACGTCGACGGGCGACGGCGGGATCTTCGACACGGCCGAGTGCGCGCAGGCCGTGGCGGCGTGGGGGTCGGCGGCCTCGGCCGCGGGCGCCGCGATGACCGCGGGCGCCGGCGACCTGGAGAGCTCGCTCTCCCAGCTCCAGGCGTTCGCCGCCTCGGCGCCCGAGGAGATCCGCGCCGACCTCACGACCGTCTACGAGGCGTACGGCGCGTTCCTGGCCGCGATGCAGGACGTGGGCTACGACCCGACGAGCGGGACGCTCCCCACGCAGGAGCAGATCGCCGCGATGGAAGAGGCCTCCCAGGCGCTCGAGGGGACCGACGTCGAGGCCGCGTCCGAGCGGGTGAGCGCCTGGTTCGCGGACAACTGCGGCACCTAGATCCGGACGCGCGAGGGGCGCCGGCCGAAGGCCGGCGCCCCGGAGCGCCTTGGTACCGCGTTCGGTCGATCTAGATGGGCGGCGGCGGGACGTCGCAGCCCTCGACCCAGAACACCTTGTGCTTCACGTCGGCCCCGTTCGAGATCGGGGTGTTGATCGTGAGCTTCACGTGGTAGCCCTGCTGGGGGTGGAAGAAGTCGCCGTCGTTGAAGTCGAGGACGTAGAGCTCCTCGCCGTCGAACGCCGCCGGGCTCCCGCCTGGGATCGCGTTGCTCGACAGCAGGACGTCGTCCTCGAGCAGCAGGCGCGTGCCCGTGGGCGGCTGGGCCTCGAACGTCACGTGTGAGGTGACGCTCGGGTCGAAGCCGTACCACTCGACCGCGAACTCGCACCCGACGTGGGGCTCGTTCGCGTTCATCTGGTTGTCGAGCTCGATGTTGTCCACCTTCACCGTCCCGTTGTTGCCGGGCGCGGCGGTGGCGGGCGCCATCGCGCTGACCACCATCAGGCCGAGCGACGCTGCGAACAGCGCCGCGGCCCTGAACCGGATCTTCATGACCTACCTCCTGTCGGCGCCGTAGGCCCATCGGGGGGAGCGGCGCGTGTGCGGGGGACGACGGTACGTCGCTCCGGGGGACGCGGGCATCCGGCTTTCGGCCAGGGACCGACTAGGTCCCGTGCCGGGCAGCCACCTCGGCGGTCACGACCTCGTCGTCGGCGTTCGCGAAGGACAGCGTCACGTCCACGGCGTCGCCGGATGCCCCGTCGAAGCCGCTGAGCGTGACGTGGGGTCCGTCGGGTCCGAACAGCACGGTCTCCTCGGGCCCGATGGTGGCGTCCCCCCCGATGTCGGCGGATCGCGCGCACGCGCAGCTGACCGCGGTCAGCGTGTCGGGCAGCGCCCCCGCGTTGTGGGCGACGAAGGTGAGGAGCGCCTCGCCGCCGCCCTGCCGGCGCACCGACGCCTCGATCACGTGGACCACGGGCGCACCGGTCGCGGGAGGGGGTGTCGGTGTGGACGACGAGCACGCGCCGACCAGCGCGACCAGCAGGACCGCCGCCGCGGCGCGCGTCATCGGCGTTGGGTGGACGCCCTCGGCGTCACCCGCGCCGGGACGGTCACCTGCCGCTCGGCCGGTTCCTCACCGTCGACGAGCGCGAGGAGCAGCGTGGCGGCCCGCCGGCCCATCTCGGCGTAGTCGTAGGAGAGCGTGGTCATGGGCGGGTCCGACGCGGCCGCCCGCCCGGCGTCGTCGGTCGTGGCGACCATGACGTCGTCGGGGATGCTGTGACCCATCGACCGCAGCGTGCGCGCGACCTCCACCCCGACGATCTCGATCGGCGCGTAGATCGCGTCCACGCCCTGCGCGAGGAGCCGGCCGATCTCGTCCCGCAGGTAGTCGAGATCGTCGGCGACCAACCGGTCGAGGTCCATCACGGTACGCCGCGGCGGCGTGGCGCGCGCCGCGCACCACGCGTCGTACGCCGCGATCGTCTCGACGATGAAGGCGTTGATCGGCGGGATCGTGAGGAGGCCGACCTCCGCTCTCGCCCCCGCCGCGAGGTGATCGAGCATCGCGTGCGTGGCGGCGCGTTCCTCGGCCGTGACCGAGGGCCCGGCGCCGTCGTCGGCATCGTGCCCGATCGTGACGTAGGGGATGCCGGCGGCGCGCAGCGCCGGCAGCGCCGGCTCGCCCACGAGCGGATCGATCACGAGCACGCCGTCGAGCGGCACGCGGTCCCAGATGAAGCCGCTGCGCGACGGGGGCGCCACCACGAGCGCGCGGTCGCGCGCGACGGCGGCGCCGGAGGCCGCGCCGATGAGCGCCGAGTAGTACCCGAACTCTGAGAAGGCGATCCGCGGGTCGTCGGGCAGCGACGGCATCGCGGCGATGAGGCCGGTCTTGCCCGAGACCAGGCTCCGGGCCGCGGGGTTCGGCCGGTAGCCGAGCCGGTCGGCCACCGCGCGGACGTGGCTCCTCGTGGTCTCGCTCAGCCGTCCCTTGTCGTTCAGGGCGTGGGACACGGTGGTCACGGACACGCCGGCCTCACGGGCGACGTCCTTGATGCTCACGCGGCGGTCCGGCACGGCGCGATCCTAGCGCGCGGGAGGCGCCGGTTGCGTCCCGGTGATCCGCGGGCCAGCATGGCGCCGGGGGACGGCATGGGCACGGACGGCGCCAAACGGATCGGCATCAAGGAGGTCGCCGAGGCGGCCGGCGTATCGATCACGACCGTCTCGCACGCCCTCTCGGGCAAGGGGCGGCTCCCGGAGCACACGCGCGAGCGGGTGCGGCAGGTGGCCGCCGAACTCGGGTACGTGCCGCACCCGGCCGCGCGGAGCTTGGCGACCGGTCGGACCGGGCTGCTCGCCACCCTCGTCTCGGCGCCCGGCGACGCCGCGATCGCCTTCACCGAGATCGACTACTACGTCGAGCTGCTGAACGCCGCCACCAGGACGGCGCTCACCCGGGGCGCCGCGCTCGTGATCGCGCCCTCGACGGCGGGCGAGGAGACGTGGAGCCGCCTCCCGCTCGACGGCGTGATCGTCGTCGACCCCGCCGACGACGACGCCGCCGTCGCGTTGCTCCGCACGCGGGGCGTCCCGTTGGTGTTCGTCGGCCGCGACCGCGGCGGTCCGCCGGACGACCTCGTGGTCCAGAACGACCGGCGTGCCGCGACCCGGGCGGTGCTGGATCATCTGCGAGCGGCGGGCGCCGCACGCCCGGCCATCCTCAGCCTCCGCACCTTCGAGTCCTTCAGCGAGGAGTGCATCGACGCCTACGGCGACTGGTGCGACGCGCACGCCGTACCGCCCGTGGTCCACCTGGCGGCCGAGGACTCCACCGCCTCCCCCTCGACGATCCGGCGCGTCGCCGAGTCCTTCCTGGACCGCACCGATCAGCCCGACGCCGTCTTCTGCCTGTACGAACGGCTGGCGGTGGAGCTGCTGGCCGCCGCGCGGGAGGTCATGGTCGGCGTCCCCGACGACCTGCTCGTCGCGACGATCGCGGAGGAGGGACGGGCGGGCGGCACCGACCCGCCGCTCACCACGCTCGAGATCGGGCAGGACGCGCTCGGCGAGGTGGCCGCCGAGCTCCTGTGCGACGTGCTCGACGGCCGCCCGGCGGCGTCGGTCCTCGACGTGCCGACCCGGTTGACCGTGCGGGGGTCGACCCGGCGGTGAGATGGCTAGACGGCGACGCCGAGCAGAGCCTTCGCGCGGCTGACGGCCTCGGGTGCGTCGGGCGCGAAGCCGTCGGCGCCGATCTCGTCGGCCCACTCCTGGGTCACCGGCGCGCCGCCCACCATCACCTTCACCTTGTCGAACAGGCCCTCCTTCTTGAGGGCCTCGATGACGACCTTCTGCTGGGGGACCGTCGTGGTCAGCAGCGCGGACATCCCCACGATGTCGGGCTCGAGCTCGCGCACGGCGTCGAGGATCTTCTGGGTCGGCGTGTCCTTGCCGAGGTCGGTGACCTCGAACCCGGCCGTCTTCAGCATCGCGCCGACCATGTTCTTGCCGAGGTCGTGGAGGTCGCCTTTGACGGTGGCCAGGATGACCTTGCCGGTGATCTGCTTCTCGCCGCCCGCGGCCAGCAGGGCGGGCTCCACGAGGTCGTTGCACATCTTGAACAAGGTGGCCGAGGCGACGACCTCGGGCAGGAAGACCTCGCCGCGTGACCACATCGCGCCGAGCGTGAACATCGCGACGGCCATCGCGTCCTGCAGGATGATGACGGGATCGGCCCCCTCGGCCAGCAGGGCCTCGGTCGCCGCCAGGCCGGACTCGCGGTCGGCCTTGATCAGCGCCTGGCGCAGCTGCTCCATGTGCTCTTCGGACATCCTGGTCTCCTGTCGCTCCGGTGCCGGGCGGCCCGGCTGATCTTGAATCGCCGTTCAGGATACTCCGGCGGGTGGCGGGTAGCTAGGCCGCCTCCACGTGCTCGTCTTCGAACCGCTCCACGATGGCGCGGATCGTGTCGGCGGCGCCGTCCGGGAGCGGGTAGGGCGTGTGCGTCTCGAGGATCTCCCGCGCGCGCTCGACCGCCCGGTCCTTCGAGACGGGGCGGCCGTTCGCCTCCCAGTCCTCCCAGTTCCCGCGGTGGAACATCTTCGACTGCCAGACCTCGCGCATGTGCGTGAGCGTGTGGTCCTGGTCGAGGAAGTGCCCGCCGGGCTGCACGGCGTCGATCACGTCCACGGCGAGGGACTCGGCGTCCCAGCCGCGCACGCCCTCGGACGTGGAGCAGACGAGGTCCCAGAGTTCGGCGTCGAGGATCAGCTGCGCCGCGCTGAACACGCGCGCCGCGTAGAGCAGGCCCGCCCCGCTCGCCATGTCGACGCCCGAGATCCAGCTCGCGAAGCCGCTCAGCCCGTTCTCGACGCCGCCCTGCCAGTCGCTCGTCTTCGAGCCGGTCGCGAACGTCCCGACCATCGACCGCAGGCCGTAGGCGCGCGCGAGCTGGGCGTTGGCCATCTGGAACACCAGGTCCTCGGGCCCGCCGCAGTTCGCCGCGCCCGACCACAGGTCCATCGTCGTGACCGCGCTCGCCTAGAACGTCCGGGCGCCCGGTGCCAGCAGCTGGTGCGCGATCACGCCGCCGATCACCTCGGCGTTGTTCACCACCATCGTCCCGGCGCGGGTGATCGGCGCGGTCGCTCCCAGGATCGGCATGACCATGAACCCGCTCGGGACGCCCGCCTTCGCGAACTCGACCGCGGCCGCGAGCGGTCCGCCGTCGTAGACGAGCGGCGACACCGAACACTGGAACGCCGAGAGGATCGGCCGCTCCCGGAGCGCGGTTGCACCCCCGACGGCGACAGCCGCCATCTCGGCCGACGCCTCGGCCTGCTCGGGCGTGACCGCGGTCATCATCACGATGTGCTTGCCCGTGTTGTTGAGGTTCGCCTCCAGGTTGTGGAGCGGCTCGGAGGGCACGGGCATCTCGCGGCTCACCGCCGGCTGCCAGATGTACCCGATCTGGGGGAGCGCGTCGCCGATCAGCGTGCCGGCGGCGACGTCGGCCTTCGAGGACGCGCGTCGCTGGTCGGTGTCCAGGTCGACGACCTCCGCGGCGTTCCCGTCGACGCCGAGGTAGCCGCGGGTCCCGTCCAGCACGATGTCGAGCCCGGGCTCGCGCGAGGCGAGCGGCAGGTCCGGCGGCACGGTCGTCAGGGCGCCCGCCTGCACCTCCCGTGGGAACCGGGCGCGGCCGGTCTCCTCGTCGATGACGGCGCCGGCGGCGCCCAGCTGCGCGAGGATCGCCCGCGAGCGGACCTCGATCCCCGTGCGTTCGAGGACCTCGGTCGTGGCGTCGCGGATCGCCGCCACGGCCTCGTCGGGCATGATGTCGAGGGGCGGGGTCCGGTGCGTGACGGTGCGGATCTCGCGGTCGGCCATGATCTCTCCTGCGGTCGGGTGCGACGACCCATGCGGGGCGACCGGGGCACGGTGCCACGACGGACGCCCGCCGGGAACAGACGCGCCTGACTCCGGGTCAGGGAACCCGGACCACGACGCCCAGGTCCGCGAGCAGCGCGGCCACGCGGCCACGGAGATCGTCGCGGATGGGCCGGACCCGTTCGATCGGCTGGCCGGCGGGATCGGGCAGCTGCCAGTCCACGTAGCGGACCCCGGGGAACACCGGGCACGCGTCGCCGCACCCCATCGTCACGACCACGTCGGCCTCCGCGACGACGGTATCGGTCCAGCGGGCGGGGACCCGGTCGGTCAGGTCGATCCCCACCTCGCGCATCGCGTCGAGGACCACGGGGTGCACGGCGGCGGCCGGGTCCGACCCCCCCGAGTAGACCTCGACGCCGTCTCCGCCCAGGCGCGTCGCCCACGCGGCGGCCATCTGGGAGCGGCCGGCGTTGTGGACGCACAGGAACACGATCCGGGGACGCTGGGTCATGTCTCCTATCGTAGGGGCCTGCGTAGACTGCGCGCCGCGATGGACATCGAGGCGGTCCGGGGGTTCGTGGCCGCGTCCCCGCACGAGCTGCTGCCCCCGCGGCGCCGCGACGGCGACGTGCCCGTCGGCGAGGTCGTCGACCTGCTCCCCATCGGCCCGGCGAGCGCGCTCGCCGTCGTCGCGTCCGGCGACGGGTTCCTGGTCGTGCCCCTCGTCGGATCGGGGACGGCCGTGCGGCGTGCGACGCCGGGCGACGGCGCCTGGGCCGGGGTGCTCGCCGTCCTCGCGTCGGGCGACGCACGCGGGCGGTTCGCCGTCCGGCGCGACGGGCCGACCGAGGTCGGCGGTCCCGAGCGGGCGATCGACGTCGATCAGTCGAACGACTCGCTGGTGGTCGGCGACGCGGCGGTGGTCAAGCTCTTCGTGCGCACCTCGGCCGGCCCGCAGCCCTCGATGGACCTGCCCGCCCACCTGGCCGCGGTCGGGTTCGCGGAGACGCCGGGCTCGATCGGCGCGCTCGTCTGGGACGGCGACGTCCTCCTCGCCACCGCCGCCGCGTACCTGCCGGGCGCGCGCGACGGGTGGGAGTGGTACCCGGAGCTCGTGCTCGACGCGCTCGACGGCCTCGCACCGATCGCCCCCGCGGTGGACGCCGCGACCGACATCGGTGGGCTGGTCGGGCGGCTGCATCGCGCGCTCGCCACCCCGTCCGCGGTCCTCGCGGCGCCGGTCGGATCGACCGACGCGTCGCGGTGGCTCGGGCCCGCCCGCGCGACGCTGGCGGCCGCGGTCGCGCTCACGCCCGCCGAGGCAGGGGCGCGGCTCCGCGCGCTGGCCGCCGACGTCCTCGACGCCCTCGCGCCACTCGGGGCGGTCGGCGAGACGCCGGTGATGCGCATCCACGGCGATCTGCACGTCGGACAGATCCTCCGGTGGGAGGGCGGCGACGCCGTGAGCGACCTCGACGGCAACCCCATGGCGCCGATCGACGGACGCGTCGCGCCCGACGGTGCGGCGCGCGATGTCGCGGCGATGGCGCGGGCGATCGATCACGTCGG
>Ga0190270_10000675_pt1 | contig 15122 bp, 7 predicted proteins | sample Popmic320T_FD_133748 | JGI IMG/M metagenome (GOLD analysis project Ga0190270, IMG submission 133748) | Populus adjacent soil microbial communities from riparian zone of Weber River, Utah, USA - 320 T | ecosystem: Environmental > Terrestrial > Soil > Riparian zone | place: USA: Utah | collected... | reverse complement strand
TGACGTCCCAGCGCTCCCCCGAAAGCCAGCAGGCGGGCTATGCCAGTTTGCTCAAAGCCCCGCGGATTGCGCTCACAGGAGATGCCGGCTCTGGGAAGTCGACGCTGCTCCGCTACATCGCGCTTGAGGCAGGCTCGAACTTCCTTGATCAGCCCGATGGACCTCAGGAGGGCGTGAGCGCCGACGTGGCGCCCAGGATCCCTGTCTACCTCAACCTCGCTCGTTACTCGGGTGAACTGCTGCGGACGAGTGACTCAGACACCGATTCGCCGTCGCCGATCGCTCCGGAACGGTGGCTGCCCGTTTTCGCATCCGCGCTCCGGCTAAGCGAGTCACAGGCGGAGTTCGCGCTGAAGCAGGGAAACCTGCTGCTCCTTCTGGACGGGCTCGATGAGGTGGCGAGCACCCGCGAGCGCGAAGTCCTTGTGGAAAGTATCGTGAGCTTGCAGCGGCGGTACTCTTCCGTACATCTGCAGAATCACGTGATCGTCGGTTGCCGCGAGCCCGCGTGGGGAACCGGCGAACCCTTTGCCTCCTTTGACAAAGTGACCATCCCACCCATGGAGAAGGAGACAATCGATCACTTCCTCTCCAGATGGAGTCGAGCCTTCTGGGGCGCCGAAGCGGAGCGCATCCTCGGCAGCCTGGCTCAGTCGCTCAGTTCGCCGGCGGTACGGGATTTGGCAACAAACCCCCAGCTGAGCACCCTCCTTGCGCTTGTCGACTATGACGGCGATACCCCGCGCCAGGAAACTCGCCTGTATGAGCAGTTCGTTCGGAGACTCGGCAGAGCGTCGAACAACTCCGGGAAGATCGAAGAGATGCGGGCACAGCTTCAGGTACTTGCGGTCGCGATGCAGCGTACCGCCGGCCCCGACAGCGAACCGCTCAACGCGTTAAAGGCGCAGGAAGCAAAGCTGTTGCTCGCGAAGATGGAGCTGCCGGAAGGCGCTCATCAGGTTTCCGGCAGGAAGCTGAGTCAGCAGGGAGAATGGGTGCTGCGGCGTCTCGAGATCCGGACAGGACTGCTGGAGGTCGATCGTCCCGAAGGTCTCGGCGACAGCCGCGCCATGGTCCGGTTCAAACACCGCACCTTTCAGGAGTATCTTGCCGCCTGCTACTTCGCTGAAGAAGGCGTTGAAGAACTGCTCGAACATGTGACCGATCCCGCCTGGTCCAAGGTGCTCGCTCTGGCGTGCGGCGTGCTCGCGGATGTGCATGAGGACGATGTCAGGAATCTTCTGGAGCGAATCCTGCGCACACCCGATTTGCAGCATGACGACATACCCCCCGCGCAAACTCTGGTGGACTGGGCGCCTCGTGTGGCCGCCGCCAGCGTGTGTCTGGCGGAACTCGCTTCCTATGACCTTGATGAACCAACGCTGGAGCCAGCGAGGCGCGCGCACCAACTGATTCTGCCGCTCCTCACCGAAGAACAGCCTAGAGTTGACGTTCGCACGCGCGTCCGTATTGCTGAGGGACTGGGCTCCATCTACGATCCGAGGCTGAAACCCGAACTGCGGTGGGTCGCTGTGCCCGCCGGCTGGTTCGTCTGCGGCTCTGAGGCGGACGAAGCCTGGATTCAGGAACGGCCGCGCACAAGACTGCGTCTGGATGATTTCCGTATCCAGCGCTGGCCTGTCACAACAGCGGAATACCGGATCTTCCTCGAAGAGGATAAAGGATATAAGGCGGACCAATGGTGGCTGGAAGAAGAGGCGCGGGAATGGCGGGACGCCGCCGGAATCAAAGCGCCAAAAGGCTGGGAGCGAAATCGCGCCCGGGGGAATCACCCCGTCACCGGAGTGTCCTGGTGGGAAGCCCGGGCATACTGCCGCTGGTATACAGCCACAACGGCAGTCCTGCCGTACGGATGGCGAGCTGACCTTCCGCTGGAATCGCAATGGGAGATGGCTGCGCGCGGAGAGGCGCCTCCGAGCCGTGAAACAAAACCGGGGATCGACGCGGACGAAAGGGCTTTCCCCTGGGGCGCCGAATGGCTGCCAGATCTGTCGAATTCTGCCGAAACAGGGCTGCAGCATACCGTGGCCGTCGGATTGTTCCCCGCCGGTAACAGCCCGTATGAACTCTGGGATATGGCCGGAAACATCAGCGAGCATTGCCTGGACGCGTTCGGTCCTTACCAGCCGGATACCGCCAAGGATCAGCCCTCTCGCAAATATCCGTATGGGAGCAGCGTTCGCGGTGGCTCCTTCGCTTCTCAGCCGCTGGATCTGCGTGTGACTTATCGGTTCGCCATGGAGCGGCACATTCAGGATGAACACGTCGGCTTTCGCTGCGTGGGCGTTCCGGACGGAGGTGGATCATGAACCCGGCTCAGGAAGGGAGAGAATTTCCACGCGAGGCTTACCTGCGGCTGCTTCAAAACGCGCAGCATCTCTTCGGCGCCAAAGAGAGCCGGCGCGAACTGCTTGCCGGCACTGGTCTGCTCGATTCTGCAGCCGCGCGTCCCAAAAGCCAGGCTTCCGTAGCCGAAGCAAGCATCCTTTACGGCCACGAACCGCCCGCCGCGTCGCTGGAGGACGCTTCGGGACCGCGCTTCGCCACAATTCTCGTGGACCAGCTCTCCGGGCACGGTCAACTGGAGACCGCGCTCCATCTGGCGCGCCGCATCGCTTCCCGGCTCGGAGAAAACTACGACGTGGGCGACTTGCTGCAAACGCTCGAGCACTTGCACGTCCTCCAGCGAAAGCAGGTCCTCGAATCCGGAGCATCACCGAACCTCGAAACCTACCGTGAGTGGGTCGGATTCGAGGTGGTTCACCATTACTCGCTCGGCAATCGCCTTTTCGGACGTGAGCAGGAACTGCAGGAACTCGACGGCTGGCTCGGGACTGAAGGCTCTTCCATCTCGGTCCGGTGTCTTTGCGCCTTGGGAGGCAGTGGCAAGAGCGCGCTGGCCTGGCACTGGCTCAACAGGACGCTGCCCGGGCTGCAGGAACGCGGTTACCGCGGCGCGTTCTGGTGCAGTTTCTACGAGAAGGATTTCGACTTTGAGAGCTTTCTCCGCCGCGCACTGGCGTTCGGGGGCCGCATGGAAAGAGCCGCGGTGGACAAGATGCTGCGGAGTGAGGTCGAGAGCCGGCTTCTGCAAGTGTTGCGCGACGAACCATTCGTCATTGTCGCGGACGGTCTCGAGCGGCTGATGAACGGGTACGCCATATTCTTCGAACGCGCCGTCGATCCGGATGCGCTCCGTGGCGGTAAAAACGAGCAGCAGGTGACGCCTCAGGACCGACGCCTGACCGACCCCCGGAATAGCGTGTTTCTCCGGGCTCTGGCCGGAGAGATGGCCTCCAGAATTCTGATCACAACCAGGCTTGGTCCGGCGGAACTGGAGGACAGCACAGGCCAGGCGATTGCGCACGTTCGCTTCATGACTCTCGGCGGCCTTGGCGAGCAGGACGTCGAGGCCCTCTGGAGCAGCATCCTGCCCGAGACTGCGATTCCCGACGACGTGCGGGTGCTTTTCCAACTCAGTGGCAATCATCCGCTCGTCGTCAGCATCCTGGCCCGATCCGTGAGAAGCGCGGGCGGCGCCTGGGACATGTGGCGTGATCTCGAAATGCATCGGGACTTTGCGCCGCCAAGAGGCGCCAGCGAACGGGAGGTTCGGTCCCGTATCATCGGCGTATGCATGAGCGGTCTGGAGGAACGCTCCTACGATGTGCTCGGCGTTCTCACGACAAGCGGCAAGCCGATGACCACCGAAGTGCTGGCGCGCATCCTGCAGCACGGCTCCGCCACTACTGGCGACGAGCAGTGGACTTCACAGGAGCAGGTCACCGCGGAACTGGAAAGGCTCGTATCTCTGGGATTCGTCGGCGTTGCCGCGCCGGGTGGGATGGAGGAATACGACGTTCACCCCGTTGTGCGGGGGTCCGTTTGGGGGCTCATCACAGATCCAGCCCGCGATCGTTTTGCGAGCCACGCGCTGTCGGAGTTCTTCGCGACCCCTGATCGCGACACGAGCGGCATGGATCTGAATCGCCCGATAGCGTTGTTTCAGCGTCTGGTGCAGTCAATGGAGATCGACCGCGCCTGGGAGATGTACTTGAACAAGCTGTGGTGGCCGCTTACTGTGCAAAACGATAACCGGACATTGCTGAGCCTGATTTCGCAGCTGCTCCCGGACGGCGATGCTCTGCAGCTTGTTCCGCTCCGATCCAGGCGCGAACAGGGAACCGCCGCAGAGGCGCTGGCTTCGCTGCTGATGAGCGCGGGAAACGGAGACAGGTCAGACCGGTTGTTCCGCTGGTGCGGCGCCATCCGGCTTCAGACCGGAGACTTCGCCGGCTTTCTGCACGCGCGCCACAGCCGCTGCTGGCAAACAATGTATGAGGGCCGCCTGTTCCAGACTGAACTGGAACTCCGCGCAATGCGCGAAGATTCCATGCATTTCGGCGCTACCGATATTCAGCCGGAGATCGAATGCTGGATCGGAGTCACGCTTGCGCTTCGGGGCTGCGAAACCGAAGCACGGCGCCTGTTCCTGAATACGCAGGGAAAGACAGCTTCTTACAGGTGGTGGGCACAGGCTCTCGCTGAAGGATACGTGTACCTGAATGAGCCCGACCAGGCGCTCCAGTGGCTCGATCAGGCGAACAAGACAAGTCTTACCCCTGCAGAAGGCAAGCTGCAGCAAGCCTGGGAACGTTTATCTCGCGGAATGGCGCTGTTTCAGAAAGGCGAGATGGATGCCGCCCTGAACGAACTCGCCGAGGCTCTCAACGTCTCGATAAACGCAAACTATGCTGTAATACAGTGCTTCGCCCGTCCGTACGTGGCCGAAATCCTGCTCCGCCGGAGCAGGATCGATGAGGCGGAAGTGCAGATCGATAATTACTTCCGCCTCGATCCCAACAGCCAATACCAGCTTGCGGCTTCAGATGCCTGGCGGGTGAGGGCACTCTGCAGCCTCGCCCGCGGCGACCGTGAGTCTGCCACGAAATACGCATCAATGGCGTACCGCCTGGCCGCCTGCGATGGTCCTCCATTCGTGTATCGCGAAGGTCTGAAGCGTGCGCTGGAAGCGCTTCGCCAATGCGGAGCCTGGGTCCCGCGTACAGAGTCCAGGCTGGACCCGCACTGGAAGCGGTTGCTCGCCGAGTTTCCGGAAGACAGCGTACCTAAGCCGTTTGATTCGCCTCCTACTGTCGATCACGCCAACGGCGACTCGAGGGAAGAGCTCTTTGACAGGCTGGAGCAATCGGCTCTGCTGCGGCAGGCGTCGGAAAACGATCGGCGATGGTGGGCGGTGATCACAAAAGACATACCCTCGGCCATTCAGCGGCCCCTCGCAATAGCAATGGACGACTGCGGTATCACGCTGGAGAGCTTTCACAGCGCATGGGAGGCGAGCGCTCACAAGTCCATACTTGTGGTTTTTCATCAACTGCGGGCGGAAAGTATTGTGCGGCCTGCTACGCCGCGTCCATTCGACCAACTTCCGGCGGAGGAGGCGAGCGCCTGGCTGGAGAATACGGAAGAACACGAGCAGGCTCTCACGCATTTTCTCTCCACGGACTTCGCACAGCGTGTTTCCTACGCGTTCCGGATCCATGCGCTGGACCGCGATCCGATTGGAATTCGCGCTTTCCTCGCTGACAACAAGCGCCGCATTCAATACAAGAGCGCGCCGCCCGCTGTGAAAACCTGGTGGGATCACCTGGAACAGATCCGTCCGCCAATGGAGATGCTAATCCTCTCGGAGAGCATCCACCTGAGCGTCATCGCACTGGAAGGCTTTGTTCGGGATATTGCCACCGGAACCACCCGGGGCATCGCCTACGCCTTTGCCGCCTTGGGCATGAAGCGCGCGATTGCGGACCTGGAGATGAAAACCATTTCCCGGACAGAAGGGTGGTCCGATGTGCAGATCCTCCTGCGCCTTCAGGACGTCAAGCAGAGGCTCGGGTGGCAGGCCGCGACATCGGCGGCGCGCGAGTTCTGGGCTTCTCTGGAGAAGGATAACAGTCATCAGATTGCCCGGGTCCTTCAGATCGCGGAAGAGCTTGATATTCGCAACGCCACGGTCGATGACTACTATCAGGCTTGGTTGTTCAGCAACACGGACGATGTTCAGGCGAATCTGTCTTACATCGATTACATCCGGAAGAGAGATGAAGTCTGGGATGGGCAGCCGTCTTCCTGGGATGGGCTTGGGCGGACGGCCGGGTCGGAAACGACGCCATCCAGCTTTAGTGACACTGCGAACTGGACAGACCAGCAGGTCAATACCCGCCTCGGAGCGCTGATGAGCAGAATCGGCCACGACACAGCCGGGGACAGCGCCAGGGAATGGTGGGCTTCCCTCGAAGCGGTACACTCGCGGCGAACTCTTCTGCGACTGGCCGAGGAACTCGATGCGCGCGCGGCGACTCTCGCGGAGTTGTTCACGGCCAGGAGCGAGGGCGCGACCGAAAACCTTCCCGCTGCCGTGGCTTATCTGAGCTTCAGTCGTGTAAAGAAAGGTGTCGTGCAGCGTGCAAACGAACTGAACTATGCCGGAAACGCGCATTATGAAAACAACCGGTACCGCGAAGCAATCCTGAGCTACGAGGGCGCCATACGAATCCGGCCGGACTACGATGTGTTTTACACGAACCTGGCCGGAGCCTGGGAGCGCCTGGAAGACATCGACCGCCTCGACGCGCTGGCGAAGGCAATCGAGGTACTTGAGCGCGGGCTGAAGGCCTGCCCTCAGTCCGAAGCTGTGCGACAGGATCTGGACAGAAAAAGTAAAACGAAGCATTTGACAGAGAAAGGCTTCTTCTCGAAGGCGCCTTCGGCCGACATGCTCGCTGTCGTGACACCGCTCGCTGTCGAAGTCGCCGGCGACCTCATCCCCTTGGTCGATGAGATGAAGGCGCATATGCCGGCAATTCGGGACCGTATTCGCACGACGATGGGCGTCTCGGTTCCCGGTGTCCGTTTCCGCGGCAACGAAACGGACATGCCGCCCGGCTCTTACCTGATCATGATCAGCGAAATCCCACTCGTGATGGGTACTGTCGCTCAGGGGCTGCGTTTTACCTTCAGGAATGCCGATTTCCTGAAGGCAAGTGGCATCACAGGTCAGGATGCGATCGATCCCATGACCGGAATGGACGGCTCCTTCATTTCACCCGAAGACGCGGATATACTCGGCGAGGAATCCCTGAGCGCCGCGCAGTACATTGAGCGGCATCTTGAGGCCGTTATCCTCGCCAACCTTTCGGAGTTCATCACACACGAGTCCGTTGCCGCACGTCTGAAAGAAGAGTGGGAAGCGCACAGCCGGGACATAGTTACCGATCCGCTTGTCCTCGGCCGTTTCGTACGGATCCTGCGAGCCCTCGTGCAGGAGTCCGTACCCACGGTCCCTCTTGCAACGTTGTGCGCTGCCTTTATGGAAAAGGCGCGTGCGGGAGCGACTCTGGACGAAACTCTTGAAGCGCTGCGGCTGCTGCCCGAGATTCAGCCGCAGATACCCGGCAGGCGAGAAGGTCGTCTGTTTAAGCTCGGCAGCGACATCGAGGACCAGATTGCCGCCGGACTTCATCCGCACGGAGATGAGCATGTTCTCGCCCTCCGTCCCGAGCCTACACAGGAAATTCTTTCGGCCGTGCGCACGGAGGTCGGCTCGCAACCCCTGGCAGCCACGCTCATTGTCCGCAGCGGCGGCGCCCGGCGCTACGTGCGCAGGCTTGTGGAACTCGAGTTCCCAACCCTGCGGGTCCTTTCGGACGCGGAACTGGCAGTGGATGACAGGCCTGTGGAAAGTGTCATCCAACTGGCTTGAAGAGGACATCATGGAAACGGTTCTGCTAGATCTTTCATTGAAGATGGGCGTCGCATTCGGCAAGGAGTTCGATGCATCGCGGCTGCGCGACGACGTGGCCGTGGCGCTCCAGGACCTCGCTCTGCCAGCTTCGGTGCGGGTCGAAACTCGCATTTCGGACGATCTCCGGCCTGATGATTTCCAGGTCTTTTTTGATGGCCTCCCGTGCCCGCACCGTCGGGAGCGGAGAGGGGACGATCCCCTGGATATGTCGTCGCGGCGCGTGATGATGGAGGTGGACGCGAACCTGGATTGCCTGATTACCCGTTCCGTTGCGGACTCTCTTTGGCACGCCTGGCGCGGCACGAGCGAGAACACCCCGGAGGAGTTCAGCAGATTGCTGCGGCGACTGGCCCGCAGCCGGCTGCGGGTGGACCGGATCTCGGCAGGTGTCGCACGATGGACCGAAACCGATCCCGACACTCTGTTCGAAGAGGCTCTTTCCGCCGCCAGCCGCGGTATCGCGATCGAACTGCACCCGGACGTTTATGCCGAAATGGCGCCGCATCTCGCCGAAACCGGTGACCTGATCCGTATGATGATCGACGGCCTTTTTTATGAGCTGGGAGTTCACACAGGGACTTGCTTTCTGAAAGAGAACCCGTCGCTCGGGCGTGACTACGTACGCATCCGCGTGAATGATGTCCGCACTTCGCCTCAGTTGCTTATCGAGAGCGGCAGGCTGCTGGTAAACGATACGGTGGAACGGCTGAGACTCCTCGACGTGAAGGGACGAGTCGCGTTCAACCCGGCGAACGACAATGAGTGTGCGACGATTCCGTCGGACGCAAAAGAAGTGTGTGAGCGAGCCAGCCTGACGACCTGGACGCCCGCAGGCTATCTGGCGCTCATCATCTCGAGCGCCATTCGCCGGACGGCGCCATCGATGATCAGCCGCGAAGTTGCTCAGTTGTATCTCGACAGGCTGGAACCTGCGTTTCCCACACTGATCAAATTTGCTTCGGATACCATTGGTGTCAAGCGTCTTGCTCGCGTCCTGCGGCTGCTGCTTGAGGAGGAGATTTCAATCCGTGATCTGCCGACAATACTGGACCGGCTGCTGACTCTTCCGCCTGCAACCGATGTCGATCTGAGCGAGTTCATAGTATTCACCAATGTTTACGATTGCATATGGCCGCTGGTCCCGCGGGCCTTTACAGAAGAGGAGCAATCAGCCATCGCAATGTCTGAATGCATCCGTATGGTCCTGAAGCGCTACATCTCCCATAAATATACGCGCGGCCAGAACACGCTGATCGTGTACCTGGTGGACCCGGCTTTAGAAAAAAGGCTGGCCGATGCGCGCGCTTTGTCACCGGTTGAAGCTCGCTCTCTGCTCGACGCCTTCGATAGCGAAGTGGGAAGCCTGCCGCCAACGGCGCAGGCGCCCGTAGTGCTCACGACCGCGTCCATCCGGTATCGTCTTCGCCAGGAACTGCGCGGGGCTTTTCCGAGGCTCGCGGTGCTTTCTTACCAGGAGCTGTCGCCGGACATGAACATACAACCGATCGCGAGAGTATCCGACGACAATTTTGGCGCGCTGGGCGAAGATCCTCACGATCTCATCGATCGCGCCATACGGGAGCGCCGCTATGCGCATGCCGAGCAGGAGTTGATGGCAATCGCTGCCGACGAATGGCCCCTGCACGGTGTTCGCGGCCGACTTGTGAAATTGCTGGCAGCATGGACCGAGTCGGGACAAACAGATGAAATCGTCCGCCGTGCGGATCGGTGGATCGCCGCCGGCCTCATTCCGGACGAATCCGCGGCCGAGTTTCGGGCGGCAGTGACCGAGGGAAGTCAGGCCGCCATGCGGCAGTGGCTGAGCGCCGCGGCCATCCGGCCGCGCCTGATGGACTGACCTCAACACATTTATGATTGCCTCCATAAAGCCTAAAAAGGAGAAAGTTCGGGTATTGTCGCCGAGTAGCCAAGCGGGATTACTCCCGCCCAGCCCTCTAGGAACTGATCGTTGAGAAGTGCGAAGTCCATACGCATTGACAAGCGGGAGTCCGGCTAGTGATGAACATCAACTCGCGCGCCACGTTGCACGCTCAAGTTCTGCGCTGAGGCTATCTTCAATACGGCTTCGATCTGATCACAGTGCTTGTTCTCATGTTCTGCGATTCGGCAAGCGTAACTGAAGACCGTCTGTTCACGCCCTTTCGTTGTCGCCGTAAATGTCGCAGAGCGCGACCAATCCTTTATCGCCAGGCCCTTTAGCGCCCTCAGAAGTTCACGGCGCTGATCGGTAAAAGCCTTCAGCGATCTTCGGAATTCCAGTTCGAGATAATCTGTCTTTCGAATCCAGCCTCGCGGGGAAATGTATCGCAATTTGGGATGATCCCGGGTGATCATTTCCACAATGCTTTTCCCCCAAACGTCGGCGCAGGCGCGCAGATGAGCCAGGATGTCATTCGCCGACCAGGAGTCCTGGTGAGGCCTGAAATGCAATTTGCTGATTTCGATGCCCCGACTCAACGATGCGATGCGCCGCGGTGTGGCGGCGAGCAATCGGAGAACACTCTCGGTCTCGGCTGGTGAAACTTTCATTCGGTGAAGCCTCGCCTTAAACAAAGGTCCCTCTGAGCTAAAGCGGCCATTTACAGGGCGCCTAACGACCGTGTTCACCGGGCCGCCGTATGGCATTGGCCTTTACCGAATCACCGGCTCTGCGGTTCCGGCGCAACAGTTGTTAAGCGCTTTTCCGATTTGATTATGTCCCTCGGCATCGCGGAGCGCTGTCTATCAAGGGTAACCATGTTTTTTTCGATTTCTCTTCTCTGCTTTTGATTCATTCAGAGTATTTTTGACCTCGGCGTCGAGGAGCGCTACCGCTTTGATGCAACCAAGTTCATTATCGGATTACTGTCGCAACAAGTGCAATGCCCAGGCGCTGTCCTTACCGCTGCTCCACGAAAGCAGCATTCTTTCCCTTCCTATCTCTAATCGATTTTTGCAACACAACCCGAAAATGAGATTGACGAGTAACTTGCCCAATCGTCCCACCTGGATGCTTTTCTTTCGCGTCTAAAAGGGCTAACTTTATACGAGGTTGGATGACGCATAATCCAGGCGCGATCAAGTAGTTTGCGAGCAATTGCGACTTTGGCTTTGCGCCGTCCGCGTCGTCCGCAGAGATGAAGATAGAATCGGCTCAATTTTCCATCCTTTCCTATTGACTTCTGAGCGGCCTCGATCAGCAGGAAACGAAGTAACCGCGAGCCGGCTTTGCAGACTAAATGGGCGCGGGTGGCTGATTCGCGCCTCATTGTTCGGCACTGCGGGGGCCAGCTTCCCGCGCCATATCAAGTTTATGCAGGCTTTAATGAGAGAGACGACACGGATGAAAAATAGACTGCGAATCTGCCCCTTCGTACTGATTGTTCTGATGACACTCACTGGTTGTAATTCGAGCATGACTGAACCTGCCAAAGAAACAAAAACGCCTCTCGGTTCCTCTGTCGACGCCAAGATTCGCCGCTTTGCGCCGACCGAGATCACGGCGGACATTTCGCAATTATCCGAAGGCGACCGCAAAGCTTTAACAAAAATCATAGAAGCCGCCAAGCTGCTTGACCCGCTCTTTCTTCGTCAGGTGTGGAGCGGCAATGAGGCGTTGCAGAAAAAACTCGCTGCTGACACCTCGCCCGAAGGCAAAGCCAAGTTACACTACTTCCGCATCAATGTCGGCCCCTGGTCGCGCCTCGACAATAAAGAACCGTTCATTGATGGTGTGCCGCGCGAAAAACCGAAGAACGCTAATTATTACCCCGACGACATGACCAAAGAGGAATTCGAGTCATGGGTCAAAACCTTGCCGGAAGCCGAACAGCGACGCGCGACCGGGTTTTTCTCCGTCATTCGCCGCAATGCCGACAAAAAGCTCAAGCTCGTGTCGTACAGCGAAGAGTACCGCGAGTTCCTCGAACCCGCCGCGAAGCTGTTGCGTGAAGCGGCAGACTTGACGACTAACACGACATTGAAAAATTTCATCACCAAACGCGCCGACGCATTGAAGTCCGATGATTATTACGCCAGCGATGTCGCGTGGATGGAATTGGATGCGCCGATCGATTTGACGTTCGGGCCGTATGAGACGTACGAAGACGAGCTGTTCGGCTACAAAGCCGGGTTCGAAGCTTACGTCACCGTGCGCGATGAAGCTGAATCCGAAAAGCTCAAGAAGTTCAGCGGCTGGTTGCAGGAACTCGAAAACAATCTCCCTTTCGATCCGAAATATCGCAATCCCAAGCTTGGCGCGGCGGCCCCGATCCGTGTCGTGGATCTCGTGTTCAGCAGCGGAGATGGGAATCACGACGTGCAGACCGCGGCCTTCAATTTGCCGAACGATGAACGCGTTGTGAAAGAAAAAGGCGCCAAACGCGTGATGCTGAAAAACACGCAGGAAGCGAAATTCAATCAGACGCTCATCCCCATTTCCAAAGTCGTGCTCGAAGGCGCGCAACAGTCCGAGGTAGATTTCGATTCGTTCTTCACACACATCCTCGCGCACGAACTCATGCACGGGCTCGGCCCGCACAGCATCAAATTCGGCGGAAAGGCCACCACCGTTCGACAGCAACTCAAAGACTTGTATTCCGCGATCGAAGAGGCCAAAGCCGATATTACGGGATTGTGGGCATTGCAGTACCTGATGGACAAAGGCCTGGTTGACAAAAAAATGGAACGCACGATGTACACGACGTTCCTCGCCAGCGCTTTTCGCTCTGTTCGTTTTGGCATCACCGAAGCCCACGGCAGAGGCGTCGCGTTGCAATTCAATTACCTGCTGGACGAGGGCGCGTTCAAGGTCAACGACGCGAACGGCACGTTCAGCGTTGACCCCGCGAAGATCAAAGACGCCGTGCGCAAATTAACCGGCGAGCTGTTGACGATCGAAGCCGAAGGCTCGTATGAAAAAGCCAAAGCGATGTTGGATAAGTACGCGTTGATCCGGCCGGCGATGCAGAAAGCCTTCGAGAAATTGACGGACGTACCTGTTGATATTGAGCCGAACTTTCCGCTGGCGCGTTGATCACGAAGCAGGACTTAAACGTCGCGTCGCGGCCTGATGAAACATAGCAGAAACCGGGAATGAATTGATAGCCATGGCGCTCGAAGATGGGGCCCGGCGCGCGATTGGCAAAGATCGCGATGCGCTCGAAACGCTCGTCAGGTTGCTCCAGGGGGAGCTTCTACGGCTTGGCCTTGGGCAGGTTGTGCAGTCGGGAAGACGCGGAGGACGCGACCCAGTAATCGGTCGCATTCTCAGTCTCGAGCATAAGCATCACGTTACGGGCCGGAGGACCGGATGTTTGGTTTATTTGCAACAGAGCCCGGTTTTTCTCCAACCAGTCGAAATCATTGTTGAAGAGTCCGGCTGGTCTCCACCTGAGAAACGGAGATTGTCGAATTGCGAGTTGAATTCGAGGAAACCGAATTGCAGCGCCGTGTCAAACAGGCCGGCGGCAATTGGAATTCCACGATGCGAGTCTTGGAAATTCACTATGACCAGGCGGTGGCGCTTGGTCTCAAGAAGCGGATTGTGAAGTTTGATGTGTCTAGTATTGGACACTTGTGTCTAGTATTATACACTTGTGTCTAGTACTAGACACCAACGCTGTCCGCATAATTCTAGTTAGGCCGACAGACGCGCGTCACCGCCGATATCGACGCCCCGTGTTGCCCATGGGCCATAGACCATCACTCGAACCCTAGGAGGAACGCCATGATCGTTGAAGCACAGGTAACCATCAACGGATCTAAGGCGGCGATCTGGGCCGCAATCACCAACATCGAGAACGCCTCGGAAACCATCAGCGGAATCGAAAACATTGAGGTTCTCGAAAAACCGGCAAACGGCCTCGTAGGACTAAAGTGGCGAGAGACCCGAATGCTATTCGGCAAGACAGCTACCGCGGAAAAGTGGATCACTGATGCTGCTGAGAACGAGTTCTACAAAACCCGAGCAGAAAGTGATGGATTTGTATTCTTATCCACCATTAGTATTTCAGAGAGCAGTGGCGGCATTACGTTGACTAGCGCTCATGATTCCAAGCCTCAAGGTATCGTTGCAAGGTTACTGTCGATCCCAATGGGGCTTCTGTTCAAGGGCGTGGCGAAAAAGGCCCTCCTGCAAGACCTAAACGATATTAAGTCCGCAGTTGAACAGGAATGATCGATTGCGGCCTAACAACGGCATGCAGCGGACGCGCTTCGCGCGCCGCTGATGCCGAGCGCTGGGCGGCTAACGGCGCCTCACGTAGGAAGGAAATAGCGATGGCAAAAATTACGGGAATCGGCGGCATCTTCTTCAAAAGCAAGAACGACAATGCCGCACTTGCAGCCTGGTATCAAAGGCACTTGGGTATGCTATTGGAGAGCTTCGGCGGAGCAGTTCTCAGATGGCCCGATGATACGGCCGAGGACAAAGGGCTCACGGTATGGCATATCGCAGAAAGAGATAGTCAATGGTTTAGCCCGAGCGACTCCTCTTTCATGATCAACTACCGGGTCGACAATCTTGACGAAATGATCGCGCAACTCCGCGCTGGCGGGATCGAAGTCATCCGCGGCCCCGAATCGCACGAAAACGGGAAGTTCGCGTGGATCATCGACCCAGATGGCAACAAGGTGGAGTTGTGGGAGCCAATGATCTGGGACGAAAAGAACAAGGGCAGCTGAAGCACTCGTTTTGGCCGCTCAACAGTTCATTCAAGCAGTGGGACGTTTTGCTTCTACCCTGAAGACGTTGGTGCGCTTTCGGCCGAGTTCCGCGAGAAGGTGGCGTTTGCAATGGGGTCCTGAGGTCATGGAGTACGCTATGCGCGAGGTCGAGTGGGGTGCAGGATCCGAATGGATACTACCTGGCATCCACCGCGCCCGCCTAACAGCAGCATGCAGCGGACGGCGCTGCGCACCGCCACTGATGCTGACCGTTAGGCGACGCGCAGTGCGACATCGCATCCACGTGCGAGAATCCGATCTGAATCGGAGCATGACGAATGACTCGAGCCACGATCTCTAGCATTTCACCTTTCTTTATCGTCGCTGACGTCCCGGCGGCGCTCTCGTTCTATCGCGATATGCTGGGTTTTGAAGTTAGGTTTCGAGGCCCAACCCCTGAGGACGAGTTTTTCGGGATTGTTCGCCGCGATGGGGCGATGATTATGTTCAAGGCCCTCGGCGCGATCTCCGAGGGCAAAGAGGTCATCATCGAGCCGGTCCCGAACTACAGCCGTAAGCCGGCGTTTAGTTGGGACGCTTATCTGGAAGT
>Ga0190270_10000674_pt1 | contig 15125 bp, 12 predicted proteins | sample Popmic320T_FD_133748 | JGI IMG/M metagenome (GOLD analysis project Ga0190270, IMG submission 133748) | Populus adjacent soil microbial communities from riparian zone of Weber River, Utah, USA - 320 T | ecosystem: Environmental > Terrestrial > Soil > Riparian zone | place: USA: Utah | collected... | reverse complement strand
GTCACTCTTCAGGACATTGCGAAACGCGCCGGCGTGAGTAAAGGCTCGACGCTTTATTACTTTGCCACGAAGGAAGACCTCTTTCTGGGCGCGCTTGAATGGATGGTTAATCAGTTCGACATACGCATTGGCCAGGCGATCGCGGACGTCGAGGACCCGATCGAAAAGGTGGGAGCCTTAATCGGAACCATCTTCGCCAACGCTCAGGAGAGCCGCCAGTTCTTCCTGGCCTATTCCGACTTTGTCAGCATAGGCACACGCAACAGGCGTTTTCACGACTTGAACGCGAAGTTTTACGACGGTTGCTGCGGTCACAACCGCGAGGTGATAGAGGCCGGAATGAAGGCGGGAGTATTCCGCCAAGTGGATGTGGAGGAGGCCAGCGTAATGATGCGCGCGCTCGTTGACGGCCTCATGCTTCAATGGTTCTTCTCTTCAGAAGGCACATTCGACGACTATCGCCGTCGCTGCGAAAGAATTGTGCTTGATTATCTAACCGGCGGACGATTTCAGGCGCTGGTGGCAGATTCTACCTAAGTAGCTAAATTTTTTTAGAGATGGCTGACCGTCTGGTCAGTTAATTTATGGATAAAATCCAGATTGCATTAGGAGGAGGGAGGTTATGCTTAATTATACGAGGAAAAAAGTCGGAAAGGTTGGGCTGACTCTGGTTGCGGTTTTGGCTTTGGGCATCGTGGCAATCGCCCAGCAGCCCGTCGAGCAGAAGGTTTCGTTCTATCTCGACGGCAAGATCGGCAATGAGGTGGTCAAAAAGGGAACCTATACGCTGGTCATCCCCGAATCCGATCAAGGCGCATTCGATATCAAGGTCGGAAAGAAAACCATCACGGCGCAATTCACCAAGCGTCAGAACAAAGAGGAGGCCGAGGCCGACAAGATGACCTATCGCGACAACGGCGACGGCGCGCGCATCATCGCCACCATCACTCCGCGCGGGCGCAAATTCACGCTCCTGCTTGAGGAGAGCGGCGTCGCGAGTAAGTAATAATTCGAACGGTTTTGTACTGGCGGAAACTGCAAGGGCCTGTATCGCGAGATGCAGGCCCGTTTTTTATATCGGCTTTCAAATGTATAAAGATAATTAGCCACAGAGGACACAGAGGGCACAGAGAAATCATTATGCCCTCTGTGCCCTCTGTACCCTCTGTGGCTAATTATCCGCATGAACACACTCTAGATCGAAGCCAAAAAAATAACCCGCCGTTGTCGCCAACGACGGGTCAATTGAGTAAAAGGTAAGGAGAGAGAAATATCTCAAAAAAACGCTCTGCTAAAACCCTTAGGGTTTCTTGCCTTTCTTTCCGCCCTCGTCCCGCTTATCGCCGCCCCGGTCGTCATTCTTCTTCTTTTCGACGGGACGCTCAGGCTCTTTTCTTTTATCCTTTTGAAGCGACCATTGAATGTCAGGTTGAGCCAAACCGCTAAGCGCAAGGGCCAAACTTATTAACATAGTGAGTGTGATGTACTTGAGTGCTTTCATCATATGTTTACCCCTTTTCTTCAATATGTTCTATCTAAATTCCGGCAAGGGGATAGCCGCGCGCTCCTCCTCCTTTTAGTAGCCGCTTACTGACGCCGAGCGGCGATGATCTTAACAGAGAGCTCTCATTGATAAGGATCGCTGATTCAACTCTCAGATCTGGTCGTTTCGTTTACTACACCGCGCTTATTCGCAACGTCCGTGCCATTTCTCATTCAGCCGACCATCATGGGCAATCCACTGATTACTATAGGCTTAACATGATCGGCTGGCGTCTTGCGCGCAAGACGCCAGCCCAAAACGCCCTGATTTCGGTAGTGGCGTTAACGATTTGGTATAGGCGACGGGGCTTTGAACGGCCATTTCGATGCGCTACGCGACCAGGCCAGGAAACTGACCACACCGGCGGCCAGCGCAACCAGGCTGAATATTATGATGTAAGGATCAAGAGTCAAGTAGATGAACGACCATCCGGCGAGCGCGATCAGACTCGGCGCCGGGTATAGCCAGATGCGATACGGACGCTCCATCTTCGGCGAGTTCTTTCGCAGCAAGGCCACGGCGAAGATCTGGCCGGCGAATTGTACAATGATCCTGGTCGCGATCAGAACGTCAATCACGAATCCCAACGAGAAGAAGCTGCAGATAATCGCGAGGACCCCGATCACCATAAGCGAGAGGTGAGGGAAGTTATGCTTCGGGTGGAGGCGGCTGAAGACGTTGAAAAAGTATCCGTCGCGCGCCGCGGCGAAGGGGATGCGCGAATATCCGAGCAGCAACGCGAAACACGACCCGAGCGCCGTCCACAGGATCATCACTGTCAGGATCGCCGCCACCTTCGATCCGTAAACCTTCTCCATCATCAGCGACACGATGAATTGCGCCGATTGATTGCCCTCGGCGGTAAATTCGCGCCACGGAACTATGCCGATGATCGAAAGGTTGATCGCGACGTAGATCGCCGCGACCGCGATCACGCTAATGATGATCGAGCGCGGGATCGTCCGTCCGGGATTTTTGACTTCGTCGCCGATATAGCAGACGTCGTAATAACCCAGGTAATCGTAGACGCCGATCCGCGAAGCCGCGCCGAGTCCGAACAGAAACCCGGTCGAGAAGTTGAACGCGCCGGGCGGAAAATCGAAAGCGATCTTCGGATCGAAATGCGCCGCGCCGGTCAGGATCACAGCGCCGGTCGTGAGCAGCGATCCGATCCAGAGACTGACGGTGATCTTGCCGACATACGTGATCTGACGGTAAAGCAGCGCGATGTTGATCAGGCCGATGACTATCGCCACGCAGTAGATGTTGATGGACACCCCTCCGATCGCCGTCGAGAACTGAGGCGCCTTCCAGATGTAATCCAGATATTGCGCGAATCCAATGTAACCCGAAGCGATCTCCAACGGCCCGCTGATGATGAACTGCCAGATGAAGAGGAAAGCCATCAATCGCCCGAATGTCTCGCGCCCGAAGCCTTCGCGAAGGTATACGTATGAGCCGCCTGAGCCGGGCATCGCCGCGCCGAGCTCGCTCCAGACCATGCCGTCGGGGATGACGATCAGCAGCGCGACCAGCCAGCCCAACATCGCCTGCGGCCCGCCCAGCGCCGACATCAGTAGCGGAATGGTCAGGAACGGCCCGATGCCGATCATATTGGACATGTTCAACGCCGTGGCTTGCAGCGGTCCGAAATGTCGAATCAGACGCGAAGAGTTTTGATCGTTCATTTGGTTCAATCCAGCAGCGAAAGGAAGTTGAGTCAGTACCGCGAGCGGTAGCGAGCGGCGCCTCCGTTCAATCCAGAAGCGCGAGGAAATTGGTGAGAATCCGTTCCGTGATTCCCCAGATGGGCCCGCCTTCGGAAGGGTAGGCCGGCCATTTGTTGACCACGCCGTCCAGGGGCGTTGAAAAAAAGCTCGACCGGCCCTCACGCTTCAAGTCGGCGACCGAAATCCAGAAGGCGCGGGAGACCTCACCGTTCAGTTTCATCGTGAATTCAGGAGGCGCGACGGCGACGAACGGCGTGATCTCCAGTCGTGGCAGGCGAGCGTTCGTCGGGGTCAGAATTTCCAACTGGCCGATAAACTCGCCGCCGTCGAGCAAATCGATTCCGACCTCTTCATAAGTTTCGCGCGCCGCCGTGGCGATCAAATCTCTGTCCCCGACCTGCGCTCGTCCGCCCGGCAGGGCGAGATGCCCCGACCAGTGGTCGCCGGGACGCTCGGCGCGTTTGATGATCAGCGCCTGCGCCGAGCCTTGCGTTTCGCGCAGGATCAGCGAGACCGCGGCTTGTGGGACGCGGTCTCGCTCAATCGGCATGCGGCGTGGGGTCATAAGCCGCTGATCGAGTTGTCGACGGATCATCTCGAAATCGCCCATCTATAATTCTCAAGAAAACGTTTTAAGCCACGAATGAACACGAGCCAACATCCGTTCCCTGATCGGCTATTTGTTTCCTCCGCCGCTTCCGTTCGTGAAAATTCGTGTTCATTCGTGGCTGAAATTCTAGTTCTCGAATTCTATCTTAATTCCCTGGCCGCTTGCCTGTGCATGATCGAAACCACTTCGCGTCCGCCGAAAGACGTTTCCGCGACGGTCATTCCGCAAAACACAAATCCGGCGCGCCCGGCTTCGCTCATCTCTTTCTGCATCGTCGAAGTCTTGTTCGTGGCCAGCAGCCTGTATTCGTAAGCCGTCTTCTCGCTCTCCAAGCGTTCGAGGATGACAATCACTTCGCGCCCGCCGAACGCCGAGTCGTAGATCGTCTGGCCGGCGTAAAGAAAACCCGCCGCGCCCGCCCCGCTCAATTCCTTCTGCATCGTCGAAGTCTTGTTCGTGGCCAGCAGCTTATAATCGTAACGCGGGCCGTCGGCGTCGGGCTTGCGAGACATTATGACCACCATCTCGTTGCCGCCGCCCGCAGTTTCGCCGCCCATCGCGCCTCCGAAACGAAAGCCTTCGGCGGCGGCCTGGTTCATCTCTTTTTCCATCGTCGAAGTCTTGTTCGTGGCCAGCAGCCGGTACTCGACCGTGTCGCCGGTTGAAACGCGGGCGTTGTTTAGAACGCCGAACAAGCTAAAGAGCATAACAAGATTCGCTATCAGCATTGATTCCCCTCCGGTATTGAATCGGACGTTTTAACTCAAAGGGGCGCAGCGCCGTTACGATACGGCATCGCGCCGGGTTTGCGCAAAGTTGAAATGCGGCGGGCGTGAAGTTTGCGGAACCAACGGCGCGCGCCGGCGTCTAAATTTGAACCGGCGGCGCAAAAAATTCGTAGAGCGTAGTCGATGCGGTCTGATATGCTGGGGCCCGGAAAAATCTTCGCGCCCTTGGTTTCTTCGTGGTTGATCATCCGCAGGAGCGATAAATGAATCCTCAATCAAATTCGGCCAGTCACGATCAATCCATTCACCGGTTCATTCGCAAACTGGCGCTGCTGCTCGCGTTCAGACAGTCGTTGACGTTCGTAACGGTCTGGTTTTTCACCTGGGGCGCCGTCGCGCTGGTTCTTCGCGCGGCGTCGGCCACGCCACGCGGTCGGTTGTTGTGGGGCGCGACCGGGATCGCCGTCGCCGTCATCGCCGCCGCGTTTGTTTCGAGAAGGCGATTGCCGTCTCGAGACTCCGTGCGCGCGATGCTCGACAACAGGAACGATTGCGGCGGGCTGTTGATGGCCGGCGCCGACGCCGACCTGGGGATCTGGCGGGTCCCCGAAGTCACATTGCCGAGGTTGCGTTGGCGGAAAGCGCGCGCGTTCGGAATGCTGGCGGCCTCGTTCGCGTTCGTCCTCATCAGCCTTCTCGCGCCGGTCCGATTCGCGGCGATCAATGCCGCCCGCCCGATGGACGTCAGCCGCGAAGTCGAAAACCTGTCGGCTCAAATCGAAGCGTTGAAGGAGGCTCAAGTCATCGAAGAGGCCAAGGCCGAAGCCCTCGAACAGATGCTCGATCAACTCGGCCAGGAGGCTTCGGGCGAAGACCCGGCCAAAACCTGGGAGGCTCTGGACCATTTGAACGACGCGGTCGAAAAAGCCGCCAAAGAAGCCGCCGAAACCGCCAACGCCAGGCAGGAGCGATTGGCCAGAGCCGAGGCCCTGGCAGAAGGTCTGACGGCGGGCGCCGATCAACTCGATTCGAAGACGATGACCGAAGCGATGCGGACGCTAGGCGAAATGGCGCGGGAAGCGGTCAAAGAAAACGAATCGCTCGCCGGCGATCTATCGCCCGAAACGCTGGAGGCCATCAAGTCGGGATCACTCAAGGCGGAACAACTCAAAGACCTCTCGAAGGCGCTTAGTCAGAGTAAATCCGCGCTCAATCAGAAACTCTCAAAATTGAGCCAATCCGGCCAGCTCGGGAGGATCAATCCGAACTCGCTCAAAGGCGGCGCGCAGGCCAACCGCAGCGACAATTCCGGCCTGGCCAGGTTTCTGAAAGAGAATGCTGAGAAGATGTCTGTCGATGAAGCCACCCTCCAGTGGGTTGCGGGCAAGGGCGGCGTTGATCGCGGGCGCGGAGACGCGGCGATGACCTGGACCGACGGCTCGAGCGAGAAAGATGCGAGGTTCAAGGAGAAGATGCTGCCGCCTTCGTCTGTCGCCGGGTTGAATGACAGCCAGCTCGTCGGCCTGAGCGCGAGCGCGCCGACGGCGGATAGGGGCGGCGTCGTGGCGCACGGCGCGTTGAACAGCGCGGCCTCGGGTGGCGGCTCGGCCTACACGCAAACTATACTGCCCCGCCACAGGGACGCGGTGAAGCGTTATTTTGATAAGCCGCAGTCGAAATGAATGCGCTCTCAATTCCTATTCCACTCTCAATTTTTAGAGAGGCATCCGATAAAGCGCAGGCGGCGTTTGCGTAATTGGATTAAGTTTGTGGAGCAAGGGCTGCCGCCAAACTTAATGCCATTGGGCTTACGCTCCCCGTACTGCGCCAATGATTACTTCTCGAATTTTATGACGGAAACGATCCTGCAACCTGAAGAAATCAAACCGGCGGTCGAGCTTGCTAACAGGGCCTTGGCCGAACTCGACCGCATTCTGCTTGGCCGGTCCGAACTTCATCGTCTTGTGTTCGCCGGCGTTCTGAGCCGGGGACACATTCTGCTCGAAGGGCTGCCCGGAGTTGGAAAGACGGCCCTGGTCAAGGCCCTCGGCGGTCTGTTCAACCTGCAATTCAATCGCGTGCAGTTCACGCCCGACCTGATGCCGAGCGACATTCTGGGCGCGCACATCCTTCAGGAAAATCATGACGGCCGCCGCGCGATGGAGTTTCACCCCGGCCCGATCTTCACCAACCTGCTGCTCGCCGACGAGATCAACCGCGCCTCGCCGAAGACCCAGTCGGCATTGCTCGAAGCGATGCAGGAGCGCGCCGTGACGCTTCTCGGCTCGACCCGCCCGCTGCCAGACCCCTTCTTCGTGCTCGCCTCGCAAAACCCCATCGAACTCGAAGGCACATACCCGCTGCCCGAAGCGCAACTCGACCGCTTTCTCTTCAAGCTCAACGTGACAGGCGCCGACGTCGAAACGCTCGACCGGATCATCTCCACGCGGCGGCGGGGCGAGCCCCCCGCGCCCGAGTTCGTGATTAGTGGCGAAGATCTTCGGCGGATTTTCTCCGCGATGGACCGCGTCTTTCTGCCGAAGCCCGTGTCGCGCTACGTCTCGCGCCTGGTGGCCGCGACGCACGCCGATTCGGACGAGGCGATTGACGACGTGCGCGATTACGTCGCTTACGGAGCTTCGCCGCGCGCAGCGATCGCCATGGCCGAAGCCGCGCGGGCTTACGCCTTGCTCTCGGGCCGCCCGACCGTCGGCTTTGACGACGTGAAGGTCGTCGCCACGCCCACGCTCAATCACAGGCTGGTCCTAAATTACAAAGCGCGGTTCGACGGCGTGGATTCGCGCTCGATCATCGCGAAGCTGATCGAACGGATGGACGAGACCGGTATCAAGTTGCCGCGCGACGTGCGGATCGAGGCCTGAGGGAGAGAAAATATGAACGCATGGATCAGAAGGTGGTTGAAAGTTACGCGCCCGGAGAATAAACAGGAGAATTTAGTTCCCGCGAACGGATCAGATCCAAAAGCGGCGCAAACTGGACGGTTTGCGCTACCACTGCGCTTTTTCGCCGCATTGCTGTGCGCGTTGTTGACGGCGGCTTCGGCTTACGCCACGGACTACGACGACGTTTCGGTCAAAGTTGAAACGGTGACGGAGGCGCATTCGTCGAGCGGTTACGACGAATGCCGCGTGACGGTCACCAACCGCTCTCCGACGAAATCTCACCGAGTGACGGTGGCCATGTACGAAAGCTCTTACCTCGACAACGTCAGCGAAGCTCGCCGCTCGGTTGAAGTAGCGCCGTCCTCAACTGCGACCGTCTCCGTGTTTAAGCCGATGAGCGGCGGCGGCGGCGTGTGGAGGGTTACTATCGATGGGGAGCGCCAGAGCGAGGCCGTTAATGTCGACACTTCTCGCACCAGCGCCTGGGTCAGCCATTCGCAAAACGCCTTCTACGTGTTGAGCAGCCGCGACGTTGAAAAAATGGGGCTGATGAACGAGGCGTCGGTCGTCGAGGGTTTCAAGAACGCAAGCGGCGAGAATGAGGTGGCGTATCTTTCTTACAAATCGCCCACCTCCGAATGGAGCGGGAACTGGGTGGGCTATTCGGGCTTCGACGCCGTGGCGCTCACCGCCGAAGAGTTGCGCGAGGCGCCGGATGCCGTGCGCTCCGCCTTGTGGCGCTTCGCCGAATGCGGCGGGTCGTTGCTCATAATCGGCGCCTGGGAGATTCCGCCGCAATGGCGGTCGCGGCGCGTCCTTTCAATCGAAGCGGAGGAGGAAGGGGTCGGCAAGTGGAAGAAGGTTTGGCTGCCGTTGCCGGAGGCGGCGCAAACTTACAATGTCGGATTCGGGCAGGTGACAATGATTGACGCCGCCAGCGTAAAGAGCCTCCTCCCCGCGCATTGGAAGGCGGTAAAACTGAGCTGGAAAAACTCGCGGCCCAGGGATGAACGGTACCCCGACATCGTCGACATCAATAAAGCTTTCCCCGTAGTCGAGCGGATCGGGATTCCGGTGCGCAGGCTTTTCGTCCTGATGCTGGCGTTCGTGGTCGTGATCGGGCCGATCAACCTGATCTGGCTGGCGCGGAGGCGCAAAAAAATCTGGATGTTGTGGACCGTGCCTGTAATCGCGCTGGTCGCCTGTCTGGCCGTCACCGGCTTCGCGCTCCTGGGCGAAGGAGTTGACGCGACGTCCCGCACCGAAGCCTTCACGATCCTCGACGAATCCTCGCATCGCGCGACGACCGTCGGCTGGACGGCCTTCTATGCGCCCATCGCGCCGAGAGAGGGCTTGCATTTCGGCTATGACACCGAACTCTCGCCGGTGGCGTCTGATCAGTGGCGATACAGAGCCGGCCCCGATCGCACGATTGATTTTTCAAACGACCAGCATCTTGATTCGGGGTGGATCACGGCGCGCGTCCCGGCGTATTTCAAATTCCGCAAGAGCGAGACACGGCGCGAGCGGATGACGATCAGGCGATCGGGCGATTCGATCAGCGTCGTCAACGGATTGGGCGCGGACATAAACGCGCTCTGGCTGGCCGATCGCGATGGCAAGATTTATTCGGCGAAAGAGATTCGGGCAGGCGCGGAGGCGAAATTGAGCCTGACGAGTTTCGGAATCGTCGAAAATAGAGCCGGCCTACGTGGGTTGTTTACCGCCGACGAATGGTTAGGGGAGATGAAAGCGGCCGAGCGGGCTCCGCAGCGATACCTGGAGCCGGGGTGTTATCTGGCCGCGCTCGACGTCAGCCCGTTCGTCGAAGAGGGGTTGAAAGGCGTGGAGATTCGTAAAGCCCACACGCTGGTTTACGGCGTCGGCGCGGAGGAGGAGCGATGAAGGTCGAGATCGTCAACCTGAAAAAACATTTCGGCGTGACGCGCGCTGTCGACGACGTGTCGTTCGCGTTCTCTTCCGGCCAGATCGTCGGCTTCGTCGGCCCGAACGGCGCGGGCAAGACCACCACGATGCGCATCCTGGCGACGCTCGACGAGCCGACGGCGGGCGACGCGTTGATCGACGGGGTTTCGGCGGTTGAGGAGCCGGAGCGCGCGCGACAGTTGGTCGGCTACGTGCCGGACTCGTTGCCCACGCACCGCGACATGTCGGTTCACGAATACCTCGATTTCTTCGCCCGCGCTTACGGCTTGAAGGGCGTCCGGCGCGAAAAAGTGGTCGAGGGCGTCGAAGAGTTCACAGGATTGACGGAGATCCATGACAAGATGCTCGTGGCCTTGTCGAAAGGGATGAAGCAGCGCGTCAGCCTCGCCCGCGCGCTGCTGCACGACCCGCAGGTGTTGATCATGGACGAGCCGGCGGCCGGGCTAGACCCGCGCGCGCGAATCGAACTGCGCGAGTTGCTGCGCGCGCTCTCGTCGCAGGGTAAAGCGATCCTGATCAGCTCGCACATCCTGACGGAGCTGGCTGAAATCTGCCACGCCGCCGTGATCATCGAGCGGGGAAACGTCCTGATGGCCGGCGAGATCGCCGACCTGCTCACGGACGGCGCAAGGCGTCGCACAGTCTTGATCCGCGCGCTGGAAGGTCGGGAGACGCTCTACCGCGAACTGCTCGAAACTCCGCGAATCCTGAAGGTCAATTTCGCCGGCGAAGAGGTCGTGGCCGAGATCGACGGGGACGATCAGGCTTGTTGCGACCTTCTGGCGACGCTCGTCCGTCGCGGTTATCGCGTCGTCGAGTTCAAACAGCAGCGCGCCAACCTCGAAGAGATTTTCATGAACGTCACGAAAGGAGCGACGCAGTGACCGCCGAATCTATTCTTAAGGAAAGCGGAGTAAGGGGCGGCCTGGGCGACCGCATCAATCCGATAGTCGTCAAAGAGCTGCGGCAGGCCGTGCAGAGCCGTTTCGTAATCGCCACGCTGTTGACGCTGCTCTCCGTCCAGATCGCCGCGATCGGAATTTATGTTCTGGCGAGCGGCGCTTCGCTGTTCGGCTTCGACGCCGGGCGGCAGTCCTTTTTGATGCTCTTCGCCATCCTGCAAAGCATCGGCATGATATTCACGCCGCTCTACACCGGGGCGCGGCTGGCCGCCGAGCGCTCCGACACGAACGTCGACCTGCTCTTCATCACGACGATCAAACCCCGCAGCATCATCGCGGGCAAAATGTTTGCGGCGATGACGCTGACCGCGCTGATCTACAGCGCGTGCTTGCCGTTTATGACCTTCACCTACTTCCTGCGCGGGATCGATCTGCCTTCGATCTTCATCTCGCTTGGCGTCGGGTTCGTGGTCGTAATCGCGTGCGTGCAGGTCGCGGTCTTCGTCGCGCTCATTCCTGTCAATCGCGCCCTCAAGGTCATCTTCGGGCTGGTCGCGCTGATCGTTTTCGGCGTCGCTTACTTCGTTACGATGTTTGGCGTTAACGATTTGATCGGCCGCGGCTTCGTGGCGCGGTTCTCCTGGCAGTTGGCCATCTCCCTCGGCGCCATCACGGTCTTTTTGATCGGGCTGTTTTTCGTGATGTCGGTGGCGCTGATTATGCCGGTCTCGTCGAACCGCGCGCTGCCCGTGCGGCTGTTCATCACCGCCGCCTGGCTGTTGACGGGCGTGGCGGCGTTGACCGGCGGCCTGATTGAAGAAGATTACCGGTTGCTGATCGTCTGGCTGGTAACCTTCGAGATCATCTTCGCGCTGGCCCTCTTCGTCTCGGTGAGCGAGCGCGACCGGCCGGGAAGGCGCGTGCTGCGCTCGATCCCTCGGTCGCTGTTCGGACGGGCGCGGGCGTTTTTCTTCTTCAGCGGCGCGGCGAACGGGTTGGCATGGGCTTCTCTGATGATTGCCCTGACGCTGGCGGCGGCGGTGGCCTGCGTGGGGCCGTTTCTGGTCTACCGCAATGCGGACGACCTGATCGACGGCGCGAAATGGATGGGCGGAATGTGCCTCTACTTCTTCTGCTACGCGATGACGGGCGCGCTGCTGCGGCGTCATCTGTTTACTAGAGTCGGGACCGAGTTGACTTGGTTGATCGGCGCCATGCTGCTCATCGTGGGCAGCCTTGCGCCGTTTCTGACCGGCTACATCATGTTCTTTAATGACCAATGGTGGTCGGAGGATCTCGGCGCATGGTGGGTCGGCAACCCCTTCGCCTGGGGAAACAAAGGGCATCGCGTGTTGTATACGAGCGTCGGCGGCGTGTGGGCCGTGTTGGTCGCGGCGATGAGTCTGCCCTGGTTCATTGAACGCGTGAGAAGCTTCAGGTCGGCGTCGCGAGTAACAGCGAGCGACGACATCGAGTCAGTACCGCGAGCGATGGCGAGCGAGTCCCCGTCGGCGACCGACTGATGAAAATGCGCCAGAATTCAAATGACAAATGACGAATGCCGATCATACTTGATTGAAGGCGAGCGCGCCGGGATGCGGTACGCCCTCGAACCGCCGCGAGCGGCTTCGGCGGCGCTGGCCGGATTGCATCTTGGCAGGCAAGCTGGGGCCTCTCTGGAATTCCGAGATCACCGCGATTACCAGCCCGGCGACGATCTGCGGCGGATAGACTGGAACGCCTTCGCGCGCTCCGACAGGTTGACGGTCAAGCTTTACCGCGAGGAAATCAGCCCGCACCTCGACATCGTGCTGGACGGATCGTGTTCGATGGCGCTCGAAGGCGCCGCGAAGGCGCGCGCCGCAATCGGGCTCTCCGCCGCATTCGCCGTCGCGGCGGAGAACGCCGGTTATTCACACAACGCCTGGCTGGCCCGCGCGCATGTCGAGCCGGTCGCCAACGGCTCCAACCGCCCCGCGTTGTGGCGACCGCTGGCTCTAGATTTTCGTGGCAATCCGGCCGAGGCTTTAACTCGGACGCCGCCCGGATTCCGCAGGCAGGGGATGCGCGTGTTGATCAGCGACCTGCTCTGGTTGGGAGAGCCGATGGCCGTCCTGCAGAGCCTGGCGCATGGCGCGGCGTCGCTGGTGGTCACGCAAACGCTGGCATCCGCGGACGCCGACCCGCCGGAGCGCGGTCGCGTGCGACTGCTCGATTCTGAGACCGACGAGCGGCGCGAGATATTCATCGACGACGGCGCGATCCGCCGCTACCGCGACGCGCTGGCGCGACACCAGCAGAACTGGCATCGAGCCTGCCGCCAGATCGGCGCGGTTATGGTCAATGTCATCGCCGAAGAGGTCGTCGCCGATTGGAACCTCGAAGCCCTTGTCAATGCCGGCGTGTTGAAGGTGTGAAGGACAACTGGCGCGGTTGTAATATCATTTGATGTGTCGACGCCAGTAGTCGCGATTTAGTTGAGCCGCAGGTCAAGGCGGATAATGTGGTAATCTCGCTGATCATTGATGGTTGCGCTGTTACTCCGTTTGTAACAGACGAGGCCCAAGGAAGGTTCATGCGAGACTGGAATTTCTCTTAACAATGCCGGTCTTCACATTCTCAATCGCATTCGTGGCATTGCTGGCCGTGCCCGCGCTGGTCGCCATCTACTGGTTGCGCAATGAATCGCGCGAGCGGCGAGTGTCGAGCCTGTTGCTGTGGCTTGACGAAAGGCAGATTTGGGAGGGAGGGCGGCTTATTCATCGGTTGCAAACGCCGCTGCTATTCTTTCTCGAATTGCTAGCGATCCTGTTGTTGGTGACCGCGGCTGCGGGCCCGATGATGCGCGCGGGCGCCGGCGGACAGCCGCTGGCGGTCGTGTTGGACGATTCATTCTCGATGCTGGCGGGGGCCGGCGAGGACGACGCGGCCGGCGGCGCGCGCGGCCGCGCCATTCGCGCGATTGAGAGTGAATTGAAGAGCGGCCGCTATGAGCCTGCGTATTTCGTCCTCGCCGGCGAATCGCCGCAGCTTCTGGGCGAAGCGGCGAATAATGTCGATCAGGCCGTCAAGCTTCTGCAGAACTGGCGATGCGGCGCGCCCGTCGCCGAGCTTGAAGCGGCGATTACATTCGCGTTCGAGTTGGGCGGCCCTCGCGCGCGGGTGTTGGTCGTGACCGATCATGCGCCTCAACAAGACCTGAGCGAGAGCCGGCTTCAATGGTGGTCGTTCGGCTCGTCGCGGCCCAACTTCGCGTTCGTCAACGCCGCCCGCACACTGCGAGATGACGAAGACCGCGTTTTACTCGAAATAGCCAACCTCTCCGCATCATCCGGTTCGACTACGCTCAGCGTCGAATCAGGTGAACCGAACAGTCCGCAGTCCGCGATCCCCAATCCGCAATCAATCGCCCTCGGCGCCGGAGAGTCGCGTCGAGTTTTCTTGACGCTCAAGCCCGGCGCGCCCGCGCTGCGAGCGCGGTTGAGTGACGACGCTCTGCTCGTCGACAACGAGGTCACGCTGCTCGCGGAACCGGGCAGGAACGTCCGAGTCGATCTGCGCGTGCGCGACGCCGCGATGCGGTCGCTGGTCGAAAAGGCGGTCGCGTCGTCGCCGAACGCCTCTTTGAGCGCGAATGGGCCGGGCCTGGTAATCACTGATGAGGGCGACGCGAAGATCGAGGAGGCCGAAGCCTGGACGCTGCGAATCATCAGTGAAGGGGACGCCGCGAGCTTCCTCGGCCCGTTCGTGATTGACCGCTCCCATCCGTTGTCCGAAGGCTTGTCGCTCGGCGGAGTGGTTTGGGGCGCTGGCAAATCGCGGCAATTGGCGGGGACGCCGATCATCAACGCGGGGGACGTCTCCTTGCTCACCGACGTCGAGCGCGCGGGGGCGCACGAATTGCGGCTGCGGTTGAGGCCCGATCTTTCGACGCTGCAAGAGTCGCCGAACTGGCCGATCCTGATCTGGAACCTGATCAACTGGCGCGCGCAGTCCGCGCCGGGATTGCGACAGACGAATATCCGCCTGGGCGGCGACGCCGCGTTGACGGTCGCGTCGGGCGTCGAATCGGTGAGCGTCGCCGACCCGCGACGAGTCACGCGCCAACTGCCGGCGCGCGACAAATCCGTGTTGATCAGGGCGGACGTCGCCGGCGTTTACGAAATCAGCGCGAATCAGGACAGGTATTCATTCGCCGCGAACGCGCTGCGGCGCGAAGAGTCCGAATTGACGCGGGCCGCGTCGGGACGGTGGGGCAGTTGGGTGAATGCGGCGGCGCTGCAGTGGGAGTATCGCGGCGTGGCCTGGGTGTTGTTGTTGCTGGCGTTATTTGCGCTGGCGGTTCATGCGTGGCTGATTGCGCGGAGGAATTATCCAGGACGCTCATAACGATGCCCTGAAGAATGGAAATCGCCTCCTGGGTACGCATCGCTTCCAGCGTGCAGTCTCGGCGAAAGACGCATTGGTCGGAAGCGGACGCTCCCGATGTCGCCGCGCGCGCATCGAGTGATTATCGCTTGCAATCGCGCTTATCCGGCTGCAGGCGCCCGATGGGTCCTCCGCCCCCGCCTGCACGCTGGAAGCGATGCGTACCCAGGCGCTAGGCTGAGCGCATCAAATAAAAATGATTACGCTTCTACATCCAATCTGGCTTGCGCTGGCGATACCGATCGCCGCCGCGTGGCTGCTGTGGCGGCATTCTTCGCGATTTCTGCGGTTCACGCGATTGGCGCTGCTCTTGCTTATTCTGCTCGCGCTTTGC
>Ga0190270_10000673_pt1 | contig 15128 bp, 17 predicted proteins | sample Popmic320T_FD_133748 | JGI IMG/M metagenome (GOLD analysis project Ga0190270, IMG submission 133748) | Populus adjacent soil microbial communities from riparian zone of Weber River, Utah, USA - 320 T | ecosystem: Environmental > Terrestrial > Soil > Riparian zone | place: USA: Utah | collected... | reverse complement strand
GTGCGGTCGACAGGCTCGCGCCTGCACGCTTTCAGAAAACGATCATTCATTCGAGCGGAATCGTACTACACAACGGTTCGGGGTTCTGGGTGCTGGGTGCTGGGGTTCTGGTTCTGGGTTCTGAGGTTCTGGGTTGGTTGAAAAAAAATAAAGCGCTCCCGATCCAGGCGCAACCACGCACCCAGAACCGCAGAGCCAAGAACCGTGAACCGCTATGCTTTTAAGAGGTTCCGTGCGAGGGCGAGCAGGTCTTCGAGCCACAGCGGCTTGAAGCGTACTTCGGCTCCGAGGCCGCGCAGTTCGCGCGACACGCTGTCGTCGAGGAAGTAATCGCCCGTGACGATCGCCACCGGCATTTTCGACAGCTCGTCTTTCGAGCGGAGCATACGAAGGAACTGCAGCCCGTCGACGAGCGGCATGCGCAGGTCGAGGATGATGGCGTGCGGATGCGAGCGTTCGGCCTGATTGAGACCGGCTTCGGCAGAAAGTGCCGTCACGACGTGATAACCCTCGAGGCGAAGCATCCGCTCGAACGTCTCGGTGACGCTCGGGTCGTCGTCCACGATAAGAATGGTCCGGGTCGCCGTCGGCGTTGATACAGCCACGCTGGAGGTTTGTTTAGGTGTCTCGAGTGTCATTGTAACTCTTCGGGGAAGTTATCGGCCCCGTCCTGACGGTTCGATAGCCAAGGATTGGGCGAATCCCCGTAAACTTGGGTCTTCCTTTACAAGACATCCATGTTATAGTCGCGATTTCGTGAGCCCCATCCTCGTCAGGCCGGTCCGCGAACAGCTCGAACACGACCGCGTCATCCGGCTTTTACAGACAAAGTTTCGCCGTCGTTTCGATGTCGGGATCAACCCGGGAGCCGAGCACAACAGCCCGGTCGGGTCCGGCATTTCGGCCATTTACCCGGATGTCGTGCTCGTGTCGCAGGACAGGGGCCGCAAGGTGATGGCCATTATCGAGGTCGAGACCGTGGAATCGGTCAATAACCTCGAGGCGCTGGCCGAGTGGGTCCCGTACGGACGCCTCAAGTCGCCCTTTCATTTGTATGTACCCGCGGTGATGGTCGATGTCGCTAAACGTCTGTGCTCAGACAGCCATGTGCCGGTAGCCGAGATCCACACCTACCACTGGATTGGCGACGAAATGCGGTTCATGCCCGCATACAAGGCACCCTCTGATGGACGCGCAAGCTCGCGTCCCGCCGCCAAGCCGGCGCAGAAACCAGCTGGCGCCAAGGCAGCCGGGAAAACCCGGCTCAAAGCCAAATCGGCAGCGAAGAAGCCGGCCGCGAAGCCGGCCAGAAAAACCGGACGATCACGCAAACGCAAATAGCTTTGCCTTCTCTACGCTTCACCCGCGATAAACGCGGGTACGAAACAACCTCGCTCGTTCATGCCGGCCGCCGTGGCGGCCGCTCGCGCCCGCGCATTCTGTATTGGTTTCGCACGCCTCCGGGAGTCAAGGTCGGCCGTCCCGCGCTCGACCAGGATGCCATCCGCTGGATCGAGGAACACAACCCGGACATCGAGTTCGACTGGCCGAAAATTCTCGAAGCCCAGCCGCCGGCCGCATCACCGGCGACCGCCAAGGCATCGGGGAGACAAACCGAAGAGGGCAGAAACCGCCGCGGGCGCCGCGATCGACCCCGTCCGGCTGACGGCGTACGACCGCCCCCTCCGCCCGCTCCCGAACGCGGGACCGCGGAAAGCACCGATCGGGGGCTCGGGGCACCGCAACCCCATATGCCGGAACTGGAACTGGAACTAGAACCGGAATCAGAACTGGAACCCGAGGCGGAACCGGAACTGGAACCCCTTGCCGCTTTAGCGTTCGAACAGCTGACGCATCCTGACGCAGAAGAGAAAATCGACCCGGCCGCGATGCCGATCGAGCAACACGTCGGACGCGAGCAGCTCACACGCTTGCGCGCGCGCTTCGCGGAATTGCTGGCTCGGATTGCCGAGCGTGGCGGAGACGCCGAGCGGGTCGAAGCGCTCAGAACCCAGGCAGAATCGCTCAACCCGGACACCTGGGTGACCGACGAAGAGGTGAGGCAGGGCATCGAATCGTTCGAGCCGAAGATTCGCGACTTGCGCGCCGCGTTGGGCCTCAGGCGCCGCCGCCGGTCGCGGCGCGGCGGGCGGCGCCGCCGGGGCGAGTCCCCGAACGAAAAGGGCGAGGAAAAAGGGCTGACGGGCGACGGCCAAGAGGAAAAGGGTGAGGGTGAAGGGGGAGAGAACGATGAGTGATCCTTCGCGCTCCCCTTGCTATACTGCTTTTCTAGAGTTTCAACTATGACAACCAAGAGCTTTTCGCCCTGGCTCGTTGCGGGTTTCTTGGCCGTGGTCCCGTTCTTCGGCGGTGCGCCGCATGCGCAGCAGCCTGGCGCTCCGGCCCCGGCGCCAACGGCGCCGTCCACTCCGATGACGCCCACGGTGACGAACCCGACCTTCCGGACATCCGTCAACCTTGTCAGCTCGGATGTCATCGTTCGAAACCGCCGCGGGCAGTTCCAGGCGGACCTCGCAAAAGAAGATTTCGAAGTCTACGAAGACGGCATCAAGCAGGAGCTCAGCTCGTTTACGCTCGTGCACGGCGGCCGTGTATACCAGACGCAGTCTGCTGTGGCGGCGGCGCCGATACGCGAAGGCATCATCCTGCCGCCATCGCGCCCGGTCAATGACGCCGCGGGCCGCATCATCATCTTCGTCATCGACGATCTCCACCTCGAATTCCGCGACACGCATCGCGTGCGCCGCCTGTTTCGCGACATGGCGAAAGAGCTCGTGCACGACGGCGATCTCTTCGGCATCGTCTCGACGGGCACGTCTTCGATTGCCATCGATCTGACGTACGACCGTACCCGCATGGAAGAGGCTGCGAACAGGATCACCGGCGGCGGGTTGAAGCCCTCCGAAATCATCCAGCAGTCGTCAACCGGCGAGACGCCGCAGGAAGTCATGCACCGCGCGAACGTCGCGTTCGAAACGGTCTACGACATGCTCAACAACCTGCAGCAGACGCAGCATCGCCGCAAGGCGGTGGTGCTCATCAGCAACGGGTATGACTTCGATCCGTTTGCGTCCTCGCGCGCAGGTACCGCCGACAGCGTGTTCCTGAATAACCGCAACGTCGATCCGAATGATTCAAGCTTTGCGATGATGCGGCAGGGAGATCAGTTCAACGACGCAGAATTGTCGATGCGCCTCGCCGAGCTGACGCGCCAGGCGAACCGGGCCAACGCGACCTTCTACACGTTCGACCCCCGCGGTCTGGTGGCGGGTGGGGACATCGACGAGCCCGTGGACCCGGTCGAGTGGGAGCAACACCTGCGGAAGTCGCAAGACAGCCTTCGGGTGCTCGCGGAGCTGACGGGCGGAATCGCGGTCGTCAACACGAACGACCACAACAAGGCTCTCAAGCGCATCGACGCCGAGACGAGCGACTACTACGTCCTGGGGTACTACTCGACCAACCCGGACCCGACGCAGCGCCGGCGCGTAATAGAAATCAAGCTGAAAAAGAAGGACTCGGAAGGAAACAACCTCGACGTCGTCTACAGGCGGGAGTACACGCTCAAGCCAATGGCCGCGGCGGCCAAGACGAAGGGCTAGCTCAGGCTGTTTTCACCGCCGTCATGAAGGGCGTCGCAGCGCGGTCGGCGATGGTGTGATTTCGCCGGTGACCGTGCACCTTGCACGCATCCCCTTTCTCCTCGACATAGTTCACGTCTCGATTAGTGGCGAGCTCGCGGTAGCGACCGACGATGCAGCCACAGCCGAGGGTTGTGAATCCGAGGAGCCGAACAAAGCTTCCCATACCTGCCTCCAAGCAGCGCTAGAGCAATTTCTGTACCGATGAAGATACCTTGCCGCTGCTACAGAGTGATAACGATGACGTTACGGTAATCGAACTTTTTCGAACACTTTGGACGATTTCGTTGTCCTCGGCGCGAGACGTTCCCACTCACCGTCGTGGTCGTCTGATGTCGACGTGAGTAATTTTGGCGAGAGAAACCAAATCGTTGGAGTTTGGTTGGCTTACCGCTCGTTCCCGAGATTACGAAAGCGATCGAGATCGAGGGCGCGCTGCGAGCCGGCAAGCGCCCTCGCAGAGACGATTCGGTACGCAAAGGCGAGATGTGATGCGAGCGAGAGCGCGATCCACCACCAGGGGAAACGCGCAGAGGCGATGGAGACTGAGAAGTTCAGCGCCGCAGCCGCGCCGAAGATTGCACAGAAGAGCGGATCGAGCCCGGATGGGAATTTAGTACCGTAGCTCATGGCAATTGTTTCCCACCCCGTTGCTCCTTGTCGCTCCTCGTAGAAGACCTGGATGTAGCGGCCGATTCGCTCGACGCCGGTGTGGATGAAGAAGTTGATCTCGAAAGTGGCCGCGAGCACGAGCAGGGGCACGAGCGTGACGCCCCCCTCGAGTCCGCCTGCCAGGAGGGCGATGAGAAGCGCGGCCCATGTGATCAGACCTACCAAAACAGCACACATCCGGGCCGTTCCGCGGCCGCGGATGGTATCGCGCAGGGCCTCATATTCCGCCTGTGGAGCAAAGGTCATGGCCGTTCTCTACAGATATCGAACGATATCTTGTCCATTTTCAGTCCCTTGAAGCTATTTTTTGCTTGGAGCCACTACTGGGGCTTTGTTAGAATACCGATGAAACATCTAGAGAACTTAAGCTTGTTCAATTACAGGACTTTCATCGGCATCACCCGCCTGACCGTTCTGTGGCTCGGCGTAAGCCTATTTGCCACGGGCGCAGGCGCGACGACCATCCCGACGCCGGTCGCCCAGACGGCCCCGGCTGCCGGCGAGGCCGCGGCTGCTCCGGCCAAGAAGCCATCGGCGACCGCCCGGGCCCGCGCCCGCGCCGCGCGCATTCGCGCGGCCCGAGTCAGGGCATCGCGCTCTGCCAGGGCGCTGGCCGAGGCCAAGACACCCCGGTACCGAACCGACGACGCCGGAAACGTCGTGCCTGATATCCGGGCGGCGGCTGCCATCATTTACGACCCGGCGACCGGCAAGGTGCTGTACGAAGAGAACGCCCAGGACGAGCGCTCGATCGCCAGCATCACCAAAGTGATGACCGCGATTGTCTTCCTGGAGACCGCAACCGACCTCAACGAGGAAGTCACCATTCTTCGCTCGGACACGCTGAGGGCCTCCACGACGTATCTGCGCACCAACGACAAGGTGCGCCTTTCGGACCTGCTGCATCTCCTGCTGATTCCGTCAGACAACGCCGCCGCCCGGGCCCTGGCCCGGCTGTCACCGCTTGGCTACGACGGTTTCATCGCCAGAATGAATCAGAAGGCCGATGACCTTGGCCTCGAGCATACGGCGTACACCGATCCGTCAGGGCTCTATGCCGACAACATCTCATCGGCGTACGACATGGCGCGGCTGATTTCGTTTGCTTCGGAAGACGACCGCATCGGCCCCATCATGCGCACGCCGGAATACTCCTTCCGGACGGTTCCCGCGGCGCGCAGGGCTGCCCGGGTCATCACCGTCCGTAACACCAACCAGATCCTTCGCAACGGTAACATGGACGTGCTCGGCGGCAAGACGGGCTTCATCAGCAAGGCCGGCTACTGCCTGGCGACGCTGCTGAAGATGCCTTCGGGCGGGCCGTCGCTCGCCGTCGTCGTCCTTGGCGCGACGTCGAACCTCGGCCGCTTCTGGGAAACACGCCATCTGATGACGTGGCTCTCCGAGCGGGCGGGTTCGCTCAGCCTGGCAACCCCGGCTGTCTCCACAGCCAAGTAAAACCTTTCCAAGTCTCACCGCAGCGTCGCAGAGACGCAGTTTTCTTTCTTAAGAGGAGGATCTTTGCGTCCCTGCGCCTTGGCGGTGGGACATGGAGAAGATCAGCTTTGATACCCGCGCTGGATGGCGGCGGCGTCGAGCGGAAGCGTGGCGACAGAATCGACGGCCAGCAGGGCAGGGCGGCTGCCGTCGCGCCCGTCGAAGGCTTTCAGATACCTGCGGCATTCGTCGCAGGCGTAGATGCGATATCGTCCGTCCCGGCTCGTGAAGGACGTGATGCGGTTGCGGTCCTTGTTCTCGCAGTACGGACAGGTGATCGGGTCGAATCTCCATTGGCCGGTGCAGCGCCCGCAGATCAGCAGGCGTTCGGCAGCGGGGTTGATGAAGGCAAATTCGGGCTCGCCGCCGCAGAGCGGGCAGCACGGCAGGTGCCAGTCACTCAGCTCGAGCCTGGGCAGAAGGGCCTCGGCGCACCGGGAGAGGAACGGCCGCATGGCCAGCAGCAGCACCTGGTCGAGCAGCTCGCGCTCGGGGCTGCGCGTGTCCGATTTCCGGCGCGCGGGCGCCATGGAGGCCTCATACCAGGTCGCCACAACGGACTCGATTTGCCCGTCCCGGGCCAGCCCTTGAATCCGTTCGTAGTCGGAAAGCTCGAGCGTTTCGAACCGCCGCAGGATGTCGGCCGTTTGCCGGATCATCAGGCGGAAGTCCGACCAATCGATCGGGATCTCCTTGAACTGCAGCGCCGGGCGGCACTCATGGTGGTCGGGCTTGCGCTGATCGAAGGCTGCAGAAGGCAGCGGGACGCGCGCTTGCACGCGCCGCTGGGCGCCCAGCAGCTCGATTTGCATGTCGGCGGCCGACGCCAGATCGGGCTGAGCGTTCTTCAACTCCCGAAGCTCCCTTACTTCACGCGATTCGGCGCGGGCGGGACGTTCGAGGCGCCGATCGGCAGGCGGATCTGTCTTCGGCGAATTCACCATCAGGATTGTGGCTCAGTGATCATAAGTGATGCAATAGTATCCGCCGTACGCTGTTCAGACTAGGCGTGTCCATATGAGTGTCTCTATTCTCATGGTCGGGTCGGAAGCCCTTCCGTTTTCAAAGACCGGGGGGCTGGCCGACGTGCTGGGCGCCCTCCCGATAGCGCTCGGGAAGCTGGGCCATCGCGTCACGCTCGTCACCCCGAAGTATCGCGGCGTCCAGGCCCATGGGACGACGAGGACTGTGCGGGTGAGCGGCGTCGGTGGTGCTGTCGCAGAGACGCGGGTCATCGAGCAGCCGCTGGCCGAGAACGTGAGGGCGGTGCTCGTCGATCGTCCCGAGCTGTACGACCGCGACACGCTGTATGGGGCCGGCGGGGACTATCCCGACAACCCGCGCCGGTTCGCCTTCCTGTGCAGGGCAGCGCTCGAATATGCCCTTCAATCGGATGAGACGTTCGACGTCCTGCACGCGCATGACTGGCAGGCCGGTCTTGCGCCGGTCTACCTGCGCACCCGCTATGCGGCCGAGCCGCGTTTCAGCGGCATGACGGCCGTCTTCACGATTCACAACCTCGCCTATCAAGGAAACTTTCCCCCCGATTGGCTCGCCCCGCTCGAGCTGGGACCCGAGCTCATGTCGATGGACGCGCTCGAGTTCTGGGGGCAGATGAGCCTGCTCAAGGGGGGCATCGCATTTTCGGAAAGTATTACGACGGTCAGTCCGACCTACGCGCGAGAGATTCAGAGCAAAGAGTTCGGGTTCGGCTTCGACGGCGTCCTGGCGACGCGGGCGGCCGACCTGCACGGCATCCTCAACGGCATCGACACCGAGAGCTGGGATCCGCGGAACGACCCGTTTCTGCCCGAGCCCTACGACGAGCAGAGCCTCGAGAGGAAAGAAGCGGCGAAGCGGGCGTTGATGGAGCTGCTCTGTCCGGGCACGCCGTTCGAGCAGTTTGCCCGCCCGCTTGTCGGCGTGGTCTCGCGCCTCGTCGATCAGAAGGGATTCGATTTGCTTGCCGCGCTGGCCCCAAAACTGCCGGGTTACGGCAGCTTTGCGGTGCTTGGGACCGGCGACCCGCGATACGAGAAGCTGTTGCGCGATCTGGCGGCGGCGCATCCCAAGCGGTTCGCCGTGAAGATCGGCTTCGACGAGTCGCTCGCGCATCTCATCGAAGGCGCTGCCGACATCTTCCTCATGCCTCGCGCTTCGAGCCGTGCGGCCTCAACCAGATGTACAGCATGCGCTACGGCACCGTGCCGGTCGTGAGGGCGACCGGAGGGCTCGACGACACGGTTGCGGACTACAATGGCGCCGCCGGAACGGGCACCGGATTCAAGTTCGGCCCGCATACGCCGGCGGCCCTGATGGAGGCCATGCAGCGGGCGAAGACGGCCTTCGCTAACCCACGCAGTTGGAAGGCATTGCAGGTTGCGGGAATGCGGCAGGATTTTTCCTGGGACCGATCGGCTCGCGAGTACGTCAAACTGTATGAGAGCGCCAAGGGACGACCCCGGGCGTATATCGGAACGGTGCTTCGATAGGTGTCCGCCGAGGCGGACTTGGCAGGGAGAAACGATGGCATCTGACAAGATTCAGATTTTCACTGATGGCAACTTCGCGCAGACCGTGGTCCAGTCCGACAAGCCTGTGCTGGTCGATTTCTGGGCCGAGTGGTGCGGCCCGTGCCGGCGACTGGCGCCGACGGTCGATGCGCTTGCGACCGATTACGACGGTAAAGTCACCGTCGGGAAGCTGAACGTCGACGAGAACCCGAACACGGCGGCGCAGTTCAGCATCCGCGGTATTCCGACGATCCTCATCTTCAAGGGCGGAGAGATCGTCGAATCCATTGTCGGCCTTGCCGACAAGGATCATCTCAAGCAGCTCATCGACAAGCACGTCTAACATGAGCCCACATCGGAACCTCGTCATCATCGGGTCCGGCCCCGCCGGACTCACCGCTGCGCTCTACGCCGCCCGCGCCAACCTGAAGCCGCTGCTCATCGAGGGGCTGGAAGCGGGTGGCCAGCTCATGCTCACCACGATGGTCGAGAATTTCCCGGGCTTCCGGGACGGCATCATGGGGCCGGAGCTGATGGCCGATATGCGGGCGCAGGCAGAGCGGTTTGGCACGGAGATCGTTCAAGGCAACGTGTCGAAGATCGAAGTGAACCGCTGCCCGATCAAGATCGACGTGAGCGATCAGATTGTCTATGCCGAGTCGCTGATTATCGCGACGGGTGCCTCGGCGCGGCTGCTCGGACTGCCGTCGGAGCGCTCGCTGCTCGGTCACGGCGTCTCCACCTGCGCGACATGTGATGGATTCTTCTTCCGCGGCAAGCCCATTGCCGTCGTCGGGGGAGGAGACTCGGCGATGGAAGAGGCGATCTTCCTGACGAAGTTCGCATCGAAGGTGACGGTCGTGCACCGCCGCGACACGCTGCGCGCATCGAAGATCATGCAGGACAAGGCGTTCGCCAATCCGAAGATCGAGTTCGCGTGGAACAGCGAGGTCGAAGACATCCTCGATATCTCTAAAGGGGTTGTCACGGCCATCGTTCTTCGCGACAGCGTGAGCGGCGTCAGGACAGAGGTTCCCGTTGAAGGTGTGTTCGTCGCGATCGGCCATACGCCGAACACGAGCCTGTTCAAGGGGCAGCTCGAGCTCGACGCAAATGGCTATATCGTCACGCACCACGGGACCCGCACCAGCATCCCTGGGGTCTTCGCGGCAGGCGACGTACAGGACCACATCTATCGCCAGGCCATCACCGCGGCTGGAACCGGCTGCATGGCGGCCATCGACGCGGAACGGTATCTCGACCGCGTCCCCGCCGATGCGGCGGACGCGGCGAATCTGGAAACTAAGATCTAAAATCTGTAATCTGGCACTGAACCCCGGAACCCGAACCCAGAACCCAGAACCCAGAACTGGAACCCAGAACCTAGCACCAAGCACCGAGAACCGCTATAATCCCAGCACCTTATGTGGACCAAAATGATGAGCGGGCCGCGGAAGAAGGCCCCGAAGACGATAGCGGTGATCGATCCCGATCGGTGCTTCGGTGCGTTTGCCTGCTCGATCTGTCAGGCCGCCTGTCCAGTCGCCGGCTGCATCGTCGAGGAGAAGGACCGGGATGGCCGCATGGTCTGCGCGGTGCGCGCGGATCTCTGCATCGGCTGCGGCTTGTGCGTCACGCTCGGCAACCCGACCGCCCCGCAGGTTCGCGAGTTCGGCTGCCCGCCCGACTACGACGCCATCAACATGATGCCGTTCGATCTGGTCGTGAAGGTGCTTGAAGACTCGGACAAAGAGGAAACCACCACGTCGGCCGCGGCGTCGGTTTGAGCCTTACCAGCCACAGCAATCCGTCTTAAACCCGCAGCCCGCACATCTCCACACGGCGTGCATTCTGTACATTTCAGCCCCGCAGCGCTCGCACACCATCTGTTCGTCTTTCGTATCGCACTTGGGAGGATTGAGCGCTGATCTCACCGGTGTGATCGTCTCTTTCTTGGGTGTATCCGCCATGTGAGGGATTATATCGAGAGCCGCGAGCGGCGCGGAGCGGGGCGAGGGGCCCCCGCGATTAATGTTTGAAGGGCGTGACATCGCAGCGGAACTGAAGGAGACCTGGCGCATCACGCGATTGTCCGCGTGGCGCGCCGTCATCGAATTCTACGAGGCGGACAACCTTACCTACGCCGCTTCGATCGGGTACTACGCGCTGCTGTCGATGTTTCCGTTCGCGCTCATCACGGTGTCCATCCTTGGCAGCGTGACCGCGGATGACACCACACGGCAGAGAGTGCTGCTGTTCGCGCTGCGATATTTTCCCGGGCAGTTCGACTTCATCATCACCCAGCTCGATGCGTTCCGGCAGACTCCCATCCGCCTGGGTATTGGCGGTGCGCTGCTGCTGGTCTGGGGCGCCCTGGGCGTGTTCGGCGCCATCAGCACGGCCGTGAATCACGCCTGGGGCGTGGAGAAAACGCGCAGCTTTCTCGGCCACCGGCTGTTCTCGTTTCTCATGCTGCTGACCGCCGGTCTCATGCTGATGATCGGGCTGCTGGGCGCGACGGCGGCGCAGATAATCAGCGCCCGCTGGTTTGCCGGCGTCTCACAGAATTATCCGGCGCTGCAGGTGATGCAGGGCTTCATGATTCGCTACTTGCTGTTGCTGCTGCCGGCACTGGTGTTCGGGCTGATCTACTACTTCGTGCCGAACGTGAAGGTGCTCGTGAAGGACGTCTGGCTCGGCGCGCTGATTACCGGGCTGCTGTGGGACGCAGGCTTCAAGGGGTTTTCGTGGTTCGTCCGCGACGTCTCGCAGTTCACGCGCATCCACGGATCGATCGCGACCGTGATCGTGTTTCTGATCTGGATCTATTTTTCCGCAGTCATTCTGCTCTGGGGGGTCGAGTTCACCGCGTCGTACAGCAAGATGCGGCGCGACCTCCGGGCAGCTGGAGCCCAGCCAAATGAGTAACCGCCTCGCTGCCGAGCGCAGCCCATACCTGCTGCAACACGCCGACAATCCCGTCGAATGGTACGCATGGGGACAGGAAGCGTTCGACAGGGCCCGCGAGCTCGACCGGCCGATCTTCCTTTCAATCGGCTATTCGACGTGCCACTGGTGCCATGTGATGGCGCACGAGTCGTTCGAAAGCGGGGCCATCGCGGAGATCCTCAACCGCGATTTCATCTCGATCAAGGTCGATCGCGAGGAACGCCCGGACGTCGATCGCGTCTACATGACGTTCGTGCAGGCGACGACCGGATCCGGTGGATGGCCGATGAGTGTGTGGCTGACGCCCGATCTGAAGCCGTTCTACGGCGGCACGTACTTTCCGCCGGATGCACGGTGGGGAAGGCCGGGGTTTCCCGAGATTCTTCGGGAAATCACGCGGGTCTGGCAGCAGGAGCGGGCCAAGGTGCAGCTGTCCGCAGAGAACCTCACCGAGCAGATCCGGGGTCTGCGGTCGGCGTCCCCGGGCGGTGAGGTGCCCGCGGCGGAAACGCTCAAGGAGGGAGTGGCGCAGTTTGCGCAGAACTTCGACCAGGCACGCGGCGGGTTTGGCAGCGCACCGAAGTTTCCGCGGCCGAGCGAGCTGCTTTTCCTGCTGCGCGAGACCGCTCGCACGGGCGATTACACGCCGGCGTTCATGGTGGCGAAGACGCTGCAGCCGATGGCGTTGGGCGGCATGCGCGACCATGTGGGCGGCGGGTTTCATCGCTATTCGGTCGACGCCAACTGGCGCGTGCCGCACTTCGAGAAGATGCTCTACGACCAGGCACAGATCACCCTCGCGTGCCTCGAGACCTATCAGCTGGCGGCCGACGGGTTCTTCGCCGAGGTGGCGGAAGACACACTCGAATACGTGATGCGTGAGATGACGAATCCAGAGGGTGGATTCTTCTCGGCCGAGGACGCGGACAGCGTGCCGCCAGAGGACGCGTCGAACCCTAAAGCGCACAAGACGGAGGGCGCGTTCTACCTCTGGACGCAGACCGAACTGCAGGCTTTGCTCAAGGACGATTTCGATGTGTTTCGTGACCGCTTCGGCATTCGACCCGACGGCAACGCGCCAGAGGATCCGCAAGGGGAGTTCACGGGCAAGAACCTGCTGTACGTCGCGAGCACGGTCGAGGAAGTCGCGCAGCGGACCGGCAAGTCGCGCGAAGAAGTCGATGCATCGCTGCAGCGCTCACGGATGCGGCTGTTTCAGGAGCGGCTGTCGCGGCCGAGGCCACATCTCGACGACAAGGTGCTGACCGGCTGGAACGGCCTCATGCTCGCGTCGTTTGCCCGGGCCGGACGGGTCTTGCAGGGTGCCGACACGCGTGCCCGCTACCTCGGCGCCGCCGAGCGGTCGGCGCAGTTCCTCGAGCAATACATGTGGAATGCTGACCGGCAGATCGTGAAGCGCCGCTACAGAGAGGGAGACACGGCTATCGACGGATACGCCGAGGACTACGCGTACCTGATCTTCGGTCTTCTCGAGCTGTTCCAGGCGGGCGGGAATCCTCACTGGCTCGAGTGGGCGAGAGTGTTGCAGCGGCGCCAGGACGAGCAGTTCTGGGACAACGAGAATGGCGGCTGGTTTAACACCACCGGCGCCGACCCCAGCGTCATCCTGCGGATGAAAGAAGACTACGACGGCGCCGAGCCGTCTCCAAGCTCGATCTCGGTGTTGAACCTGCTGATGATGGCGCACTTGACCAACGAAGCCGAGCTGTTCGAGCGCATTGACCGAACGCTGAAGATGTTCGGGCCGCAGATCGGCAAGATGGCGCGCGCGGTGCCGATGATGATGGCTGCGCTGTCGACCTACCACGCGAAGGTCGCTCAGATTGTCATCGTCGGCGCGCAAGGTGATGACGCGACGCAAAGGCTTCTGCGCGAGGCGGCCGCGAAATACGATCCGTTCAGCGTCGTCGTGCCCGTCGAGCCGGGAGATGCGCAATCCCGGCTCGCGCGCATGCTGCCGTTCATCAGCGCGATGAACCCGCGCGATGGACAACCCACGGCGTACGTCTGTCACGACTTCACCTGCAGTGAACCCGTGACCGATCCGGCTGGACTCGCTGAACGGCTGTCTCGTACAATCGCGGTCGACAACTAAATGGAATTACAGGTAGACGTGTGGCTCCGCGGCACAGATTTCGCCAAGACGCAGATCATCTCGGGTGTCGGAACCGAACCGGCGGCCTGGACTGATCAGGACGTCTCGAAACTGCTGAAGGCGATGCTGCTGGCCATCCATCGCGCGAAAAATCCCGGCTCGACTGATACTCCTGTGTTCCTGAGGGGTTTCAGCTGGATCGTGAACCCGTTCGAGGAGAGCGGAGTGGTCATTGCCATCGAGATCCAGACCGGCGCGGCCGTGGCCGGTCCATTCCCCATCGACAAGAAGCAGCTCGAGGACATGATCTCGCGAGCAATCGCGCAAGCGCCTGCTTCTTCTGCGACATCTATTCATTAAAGCTGTCTTTCGACGCAGAGCCGCAGAGCCGCAGAGACGAGCATCGACTTCGTAGGCCGCGAACGCGGCCTACGCGGGAGAAAGAAAAGGCACGAATACAAGAGCCTGTATCGAGTAGCTCTTGATATTCGTGCTTTTTCTTTCTCCCGCGCGCCGGAGGCGCGAAGTCGATGCGTATCTCTGTGTCTCCGTGCCTCTGCGTTGAGGCATGCAAAAGATCACGATCGGGCGCGTTCAGCCTTTCAGACAGGCAGCTTTATCTTGCCGTTTAAGACAGGGGCAAACAGATCGCCCTTGCGTGCGATGCGCTTCAGCACGGCGTCCATCGTGAACTCCTCGAGCGTAATGCCACGCTCGATCTCATCCCACGTCACCGGCGTCGAGACGCTGGCGGCTTTCGTCGGCCGGACAGAGTAGACGCTGGCCAGCGTGCGCCCCCAGGCGTTCTGGTTGTAGTCGACCAGCACCCGGCCGCGCGGCCGCTTTGCGACGCGATACTGCGCGGTCAAGATCTGCGGATAACGCTCGGCCAACGTCACCGCGAGTGCCTTCGTAAACGTCCATACGTCTTTCTGCGTCGGCCCGCGCTTGATGGGGACGTACACGTGGATGCCCTTCGAGCCGCTCGTCTTCGGGTACGACGGCATCTTCAGCACGTCGAGCGCCTGTCTCACGAGGAGCGACGCCTCGAGCACCTGCTCGAAGGGCGCTCCCGGCCCCGGATCGAGATCGAAGTGAAAATAATCGGGTCGATCGACGTCATCGCAGCGCGCGTACCACTGGTTGAGGTCGATGCATCCGAGATTGACGACCCAGAGGAGCGCTGCGGCATCCTGAATCATCGGGAAATCGATCACGTTGCCCGAATCGTGCTCGATCGAGCAGGTCTTCAGCCACGAAGGTCGCGGCGAAGGCGTCCGCTTCATGAAGAAGAACTCGCCATGCGCCCCGTGCGGGTACCGCTTCATCACCATGGCGCGCGCCTTGACGTGGGGCAGGAGAGCTGGAGAGACCGCTGCGTAGTACCGGAGGAGATCGCCCTTCGAAATGCCGAGCTCCGGCCAGAACGGCTTGCGCAGGTTGGTGAGCCGTACGGCCTTGCCGTCCGCGCTCGCCTCTACGGTGTCGACGCCTTCTGGTACGAGGGCGGCGAGCGGCTTCGAGCGGGGCGGCATCAACCGAGGCTACAATGCGCGCGTGCTGCCAGGCAACTTCGTGGTTTGAATTACACTACGCACATGCCTTCAACGACACGTACCTTTGGACTGATTCTGATTGTGCTCGGGCTCGCGAGCTATTTCCTGACCGGGCGCGTCAGCGTCACGGCGCTGATTCCGGCGTTCTTCGGCGCCGCCTTCG
>Ga0190270_10000672_pt1 | contig 15132 bp, 12 predicted proteins | sample Popmic320T_FD_133748 | JGI IMG/M metagenome (GOLD analysis project Ga0190270, IMG submission 133748) | Populus adjacent soil microbial communities from riparian zone of Weber River, Utah, USA - 320 T | ecosystem: Environmental > Terrestrial > Soil > Riparian zone | place: USA: Utah | collected... | reverse complement strand
GCGCGTAAGGATTTTGATCGCGCCGTCAACCAGCTTAAACACTGGCAGTTGAACGAACTCAGATTGATGATGAGCCTCTCGATTGCGCAGAACATCCTGGGCGGACAGGGAGTCGGGCCTGTGTTTGGACATGCGGTCGGACGTGGATCCGTGTTTGGGGCGCCGCCCGTCTCTCGCCGGGCGATGGTCCCGCTTATAAAGAGGCAGTAAGCCGTCGGGCAAGGATTTTGAGGTACGTTCATTTTTCATTTGTCATTGTGGAATGGCGCGGCCACAGCAATGACAAATGAAAAATGAACAATGAACAATGTCCTGATGATTACACATCAAAAATTTCCCTTGTACGCTTAACCCTCACTCCGCATCCCCCGCTCTCCACTTGCCCCGTCCTTGTTTGCGCTCGCTTTGTTTGCGCTTCCGCTCGACGCGCTCGCGTTTCGATCCGGCCGTGGGCTTCGTCGCTTTGCGGGGCTTGCGGGGGCGCTGCAATTTTTCCAGCCTTTCGGCCATTCGCCCGTAAGCCGCTTCGCGGTTGGCCGATTGCGAGCGCCGTTCGGTCGCCGTGACTACGATGCCGGTGGGGCGATGCTTCAGCCTGACGCCGGTTTCCACTTTGTTGCGATGCTGTCCGCCCGGGCCTCCCGCCACGAAAAATTCCAAATCGCAATCGCGCTCCAATGATTCCCTGTCTGTCGGATGTTTATTCATAAACTCTACGGGGAGTGGGGAATGGGGAGTAGGGAGTGGGGAAATTATTTTCAACGCCGCGTTCCCTATTCCCTACTCCCCACTCCCCACTCCCCATTCCCCACTCCCACTAACGGCTCGTTGTTGGCCCCGACCAGGGCAAGAGACCGATCCTGCCGCAGGTTGCGCCAATGCCGCAGGCAGACGATCAACAGCGCGGCCACGGGGACGCTCAAGAAGACTCCGACAACTCCGCCCAGCTCGGCGCCGCTCAAAACCGCCAGGATCACCACGACCGGATGAACCTCGACGCCTCGGCTGATCAGGCGCGGGAAGATGACGTAATCGTGAATTACGCGATAGACCGCCAGGAACGCAAACACCAGAAGCGCGTTGCGCCACGAATGGAAACTCGCCACGAGTACGGCGACCGCGCCGAGCGAGACTGGCCCGACGACCGGAACGAATTCGAACAATCCGGCTCCGATCCCGAAGACCAGCGGATAAGGCAACCCCAGCAGCCACAGCCCAACGCCAACGACCACTCCGACTATCAAGCAGGCCAGCAACTGCGCCCGGATGTATCCAGCCATCGTCTCGCTCACGTCATTCAGAAATGTGGCCACGCGGTAGCGCATGTCGGCGGCAGGCAGCGACGACAGAAACCTGTCGCTGATCGCCTTCGCGTCCTTCAGAAAGAAGAATCCCAGAACTGGGATCAGGACTAGCCAGAGCAGATAAGACGCCAGGCTCACGGTTTTAAACGCCACCCCCTGCAGCCAGTTCAGCAGACCGTAGATCGCGGCGTTCACCCCGTCGGTCAGGGATTGCCGCCAGATGGAGGGCAGACGATAGCGGTTCGGCAGCGCCGAGAGTTGCTTGGCGTATTGATCGAGTTGTTTCGCGTAGTTGGGCGTGTTCTCGAAAAAGGCGCCGAGCTGGTCTGAGAGCATCGGGCCGACTTTTTCGAGCGTGAAGGTCACGGCGCCGGCTATCAACAGATAGACGATGACGATCGCCAGCGTGTGCGGGAGACGCAGGACGAATCTGCCGACCCGGATCGGGAATTCAAAGATATCCACCAGCGGCGCGATCAGGTAACAGAAGATGGCCGTGAACGCCAGGAGCAACAGGACCATTCGCAGCGCGAAGAGAAGCCAGATGAGGGCCGCCGCCGCCGCGACGAGCAGCACTGCCTGCGTCACGATCCGTCGAACGCGGGCGGGGTCGGTTAACAGGGAGTCTGTGTTCAAGAGCATAAGCATAGCGATTATATACGAGGATCGAGGATCGAGGATCGAGGATCGAAGATATAGAATTTAAGAATAAAGAATTTCAGCCACGAATGAACACAAATGAACACGAATCTTCTTTCTGATCTTGAGTAAGTCATTTAGCTGCCATTCTCTCGCTTCTATTCGTGAATATTCGTGTTCATTCGTGGCTGAAAAAATTCTCTTGAGAACTATAGAAATGGAACGGGCGTCGCGATCCTCGATCTTCGTTAATTCGGGGCGCCCCCTATTGCCATTGGCGGCCTCGATGGGTGAAGATGCCGCCGTCTTATGCCGAAGATTTTAGTCACTAACGACGACGGATATTTTTCCGAAGGGATCGAGACCCTGACCAAAGCGCTCGAAGCGGTAGGCGAAGTCACGGTGGTGGCGCCCGCTTCGGAGCAGAGCGCGACCGCGCATTCGCTGACGCTGACGAGGCCGTTGCGCACGCGTCAGATCGGCGAGCGGCGTTACACGGTTGACGGCACGCCGACAGATTGCGTATTGCTGGCTCTGACGAAGATCCTTCCAGAACGCCCGGACATTGTCGTGTCGGGCATCAATCACGGCGCGAACCTCGGCGACGACGTAACCTATTCGGGCACGGTCGCCGGCGCGCTCGAAGCGTCGGTATTCAGGCTGCCCGGCATCGCGGTCAGCCTGGCCGCGCGCGAGGGCGATTTCACGCGCGCCGCTAATTTCGCCGCCGACCTGACAGCGAGGGTTTTGAAAGAGGGCTTGCCCGAAGGCACGATCCTCAACGTCAACGTGCCGGTCGGAGAGATTCGCGGCGCGCGACTGACCCACCAGGGAGTGGTCTCGGCCACTCCGGAAATCGTCGAAGGCGTTGATCCGCGCGGCAGGGCGTTCTACTGGATAGGTATCCAGAAGGTTTCATGGAAGGAGGATCGCGGCAGCGATTACGCCGCGATCGGCGAAGGCCTGGTTTCGATCACGCCGCTGCGGACCGACATGACCGATTACCGCACGCTGGAGGCGCTCAGAAGCCACGACCTTTTTGGATTCGATGTCCAATCTTAACAACGGACAAGACAACCCGCATCACGCGCGCGCCAGGGCCGAGATGGTCGAGCGGTTGCGGCGTCATTACCACATCCGTGACGAACGAGTGCTGGCCGCGATGGAGCGCATCCCCCGCCATCTCTTCGTGCCCGAAGCGCTGCAATCGCACGCCTACGGCGACCACGCCCTGCCCATCGAATTCAATCAGACGATCTCGCAACCTTACATCGTCGCTCGCCAGACCGAATTGCTGGAAGTGACCAGGGACGACCGCATGCTCGAAATCGGGGCCGGATCGGGCTATCAGACATCTGTGCTTGCCGCCGTCGCGGGCCAGGTCTTCGCGCTCGAGCGCATCCCCGAACTGGCGCGCGAGGCGCAGGCGCGACTGAGGCGGCTGGGCATTTACAACGTCACGGTCAAATGCTTCGACGGCACATACGGCTGGAACGAATTCGCGCCATTCCGCGCAATCCTGGTCGCCGCCGCCGCGCCAGACGCGCCGAAGCCCCTCATCGATCAACTGGCGGTCGGAGGCCGCCTGATCATCCCCGTCGGAACCGAAACCGAACAGCGCCTGATCCGCGTCACGCGGACGCCCGAAGGGATGATCAACGAAGATTTCGGCGCGTGCCAGTTTGTGAAATTGATCGGCCGTTTCGGCTGGGAAAGGTAAAACAAGGTGGTTGGCGCCTGGTGGTTGGTAATTGAAAAACTTCATCACCGGCTACCAGGCGCCAACCACAAGGCGCCAACTACCAATCAATCATGGAATTTATCAAAGACTTCATTGACGTCCTTCTTCATCTCGACGCGCATCTCGTTGACCTGGTCTCGCGCTACGGGACATTCTCTTACGCCATTCTTTTCGCGATCATCTTCTGCGAAACGGGCCTGGTTGTAACGCCCTTCCTGCCGGGCGATTCGCTGCTTTTCGCCGTCGGCGCCCTGTCCGCCAAAGACGCGCTTAACGTTTACACTGTGGCCTTTCTGCTGATGCTGGCCGCGATCATGGGCGATTCGACCAACTACTGGATCGGATATTTCGTGGGGCCGAAGGTCTTCCGCAGCGAAAGCTCGCGCTGGTTCAACCGCGCACACCTGGAGCGCACTAACGCTTTTTACGAGAAATACGGCGTCAAGACGGTAATCATCGCGCGTTTCATGCCCATCGTCCGCACCTTCGCGCCCTTCGTCGCCGGCATCGGGCGGATGTATTACCCGCGGTTCCTCTTCTTCAGTGTCCTGGGGAGCTTTCTCTGGATCGGAATGTTCGTCGCCGCCGGTTACCTCTTCGGCAACATCCCGTTTGTGAAACGCAACTTCACGCTGGTGGTTCTGGCGATTATTTTCATTTCAATCCTGCCCGCGTTGATAGAAGCCATGCGCGCAAGACGAGAAAGAAAACAACCGCAATAGCGCCTTCCGAAGCGCTGTTTGAAGCGCCGGCGACGCCGGAGATCCGCGTCGCACTTTGGGGCGCAGAAAACGGCGACTCAACGCCTCTTACGGTCGGCCATCTTCCTCTCGGCCCCGCCAGTCTTCTGGCGTTCGAGTTCAATGGCCGCTCACAAAGGTAGGCGTATCGGCGCCACACACTTCTTCTAAAAATACCGGTAACCATTCCCGCGCGAAAGCGCCTCTAGTGCCGCCCGCCGCGAGGAAGGCCATCTCCGCCCTGAGCCTAATCGCTTTCACTCTGGCGAGCAGATATTTCTTTTTAGCTCTCTCTATCCGTTCGACATTTTCCGTATGCCGGATGGCTAACTCTTCTCGTATGGCGGCGCACTCCGCCCGCCGAGCTTCAATAGCCGTTTCGGGTGGGACGGAGATCAGTCGCGCAACCGCCTGCCTAAGTTCGTCGGGGATGACCGGCTTGATGAGGTAATCTCTCGCGCCTGCGCGGGTGGCCTCTCGTATGTCCCTCAGGTAAGCTGTGGCTGAGCAGAACAATATCGGCGTATGTGGGTCGAACTCGCGAATGAGGCGGCACATCTCGACCCCGCTTCCACTAGGCAACCAGTTGTCCAGAATGTAAAGGTCGAAGTATCCCCGCCGAGCTGCGAACAGCCCTTCGTCGAAGCCGCGGGCGCAGGTGAGCTTATATTCCGCGAGGGTGAGCGCCGCTAATTCCCTTGCGTCTTCCTCATCTTCGACCAAAAGGATTCGCTTCCTCTCTCTGTTAGAGTTCATCATACCTTTCGTTCGCTCCGTGGGATTGCCGCGTTTTTTTATGAGGGTGGCCAGTGAGAATTCTTTCTCGTCTCTCCTTGGAAGTCAAAGAAATCAGCGCGAAAAGTGGGAGAAAACCGGACGGTGTCATAGCAGTATCTGACTGCAAATCACTTTGGAAGTGGAAGCCGCCGCTTGTTGATAAGCCGATAGAATTCAAATCGGCCAAGGAATGTGAATAATTCCCTGAGTGCAGGACCAAGAGGAAAACCGTAAAACGGAAGAGGAGTTGAGCAGAATCAGACCGCTCAGTGGCTGCGCCTTCACCGGAAACTTTGTCTTCTTGTTCCCCTTCTCCTCTTCTCCCTTTCAACCGGTGACCAACATCAATTGCAATCGCGTTTGCAGCTTCTGCATCGCCGCGGCGACCTCGGTGAAACTCTCGGCCGAGCGCGCGGGCCCCAGCAGCTGGTCGGAGGTCAGGAAGGGGTAGTTACCGTAGCCGGCCTCGACCGCGCCCCAGAGCATCTCCACGCAGGAGTCGATCTCGCCCAACTGCGCGCAGACTTGCGCGGTGATGTAGTAGTGATAGCCGCCCAACTGAATCGGCGCGGCGAGGGCCTCGGCGAGGATCTCTTTGCCGGCATCGCGCTCGCCCTTTATCGCGAGCATCAGGGCGCGCGCCTGTGAATAGAACCATTCCGTGCCCCCGCCAGCGACCATCGTCTCGAGCCGGCGCACGGCGTCTTTGTCTTTGCCTTCGCAGATGTCAGTCGCCGCCAGCCAGAAATGTTTTTCGGGGATGGAGTCGGAGCAGGCTTCGAGTTCACGGCGCGCTCCGACGTAGTCGCCCTTCTGATATTGAAGGAAGCCGAGCATGTGCGGATAGGCCACCGGGTTGATCTCGGCGGCTTTGCGGAAGAGCGTCAATGCGATCTCGGGCAGACCGGCGTAATCGTAGGCATGTCCCATCGCCTGGTAAGCGTACTCGCTATTCGGCGCGGCCTGGAGCAGTTGTTTGCAGATGACCAGCGCGTTCTTCAGGTCGCCCTTCTCGCCGTAATAGACCGCCAGCCAGAAGAAGGCGGAGGGCAGTTGCGGGTTGATTTCCAGGGCCTTGCGCGCCGCCGCCTCCGCCTTGTCGAGCATGGTTTCGTCGCGCAGGTTGACGCGGGCGTTGATGTAGCGGCCTGCCAGGGCGGCCCAGGCAGGGGCGTAAGACGGGTCGAGTCCGACCGAAGCTTCGAGCATCTCGATCGCCTGCCGGCGCTCGCTGGTATTGTCGCCGAACGCGAGGCCGCGCAGGTAGAACTCGTAAGCCATCGGGTTGCGCGCCCCGTCGTGTTTGATCGCCTCCTGCTCGCCGGTCGTGACATTGAGCCGCAAGCCGCGAATCAACTCCTCGCAAATTTTGTCCTGCAGCGCGATGACGTTGTCGAATTTAAGGTCGATGCGCTCCTGCCAGAGGATCTCGTTTCTCGACACATCCACCAATTGCACGTTGACGCGGAACATGTCGGCGGCTTTCAAATAACTGCCCGACAGGATCGTATCGACCTGCAACTCGCGGCCGATGGCGCGCGGTTCGACGACCTGGTTGCGGTATTTCTCGACAGCCGACGACGGGCGGACGATCAGCGATTTGAGCGGGGCGAGCTGTGTGATGACGCTGTCGGCGAGCGCGAAGCCGAGGAAGTCGATTTCGGAGTCGCCGGCCAGATTGCGGAGCGGCAGGATCGCCAGTCGCCTCCGAATCGTCCCCGTCAATGAGCCCGTCGGGGCGGAGTCTGGAAAAGTCGCAATCCGTTCGGTGGTGAAACCGGAGGCGCCGAACGTGGAGGCGAATTCGTATTCGGCGGCGAAACCATCCGGATCGTCGAATGCCTTGCGCAGAGCCTGCGCGAATTTGGTGGCCGAAGTGAAGCGCGCATCGCGGTCTTTCGCCAGGGCCTTCATGACCACCGATTCTATGGCTGCGGGGATTTCGGGACGGGCCGCGGTCATGGGCGGCGGCGGAGTGTTGATCTGATGCGTCAGCAGCGCGCCAGGCGTCCCTTTGCCGAATGGCGTCGAGCCAGTGAGCATCTCGTAAATCACGACGCCCAGGCTGTAAATGTCGGAGCGGGCGTCGAGCGTCGTGCCCAGGCTCTGTTCCGGCGACATGTAGGCCGGCGAGCCGATGATGTTTGCCCCTGTCAGGTTGGCGCCTTCCTCGTCCGGCTGGGCCTCGCGCATTTTGGCGATGCCGAAATCGAGGACTTTGGCAAGAATCTGTCCGTCGGGTTGTTCCTCGACCATGATGTTGTCGGGCTTCAGGTCACGGTGGATGATCGTGGCCGAATGGGCGGTGGCGAGCGCCGAGCAGATTTGCCCCATTAGATTGACGCTCAGCCCGATTTCGAGCGCTCCCTGACCGAGCAACTGGCGCAGGCTTTTGCCGCGCGCCAACTCCATCACGATGTAGGGGCCGTGGTCGCTGATGCCATAATCATAGATCTGAATGATGTTGGGGTGGCGCAGCGAGGCGGCGGATCGCGCCTCGCGGCGAAAACGCTCCCGCATCTTTTCGTCGCGGCTCAAGGCCGGGAGCAGAAGTTTGATCGCCACCGCGCGGTCCAAACCCAGTTGCGTAGCCTCGAACACCGCGCCCATCCCGCCGCGACTGATCAACCGCTCTATGCGGTAACGCCCGGCCAGCGCCGCTCCGGATTGCATTCCGTACCAACCTCCGGGGGCGGGGGCGTCGGGCGCAGCGAGATCGGGATCTCTGTCCAACACCTCGTTCATTGTCTTTTCTCCATCAGGTCTGGTTTTTGAATCGGACGGATATATGCCGCGCAACACACACCCATACTACGTGAATTCGCCGGTCTTCAGATTCACAGCGGTCCCGGCTTCGCCCTTATGGACGCCCCTGGGTTCTACCGGTTCCGGGACCGGCGCTGCGGAGGATAATGACACGAAATGCTCGAATCAGGTAGGTCGGCCCACATAAATTCTTTCTTCGACTCGCCGGAAAATCCCTGGGTACGCATCGCTTCCAGCGTACAGTCGAGGGGAAAGATGTATTGATCGGGATCATAAGTCCCCGAAGTCGCCTCGCTTGTATTGGGCGATTATTGCTTGCGTACGTATACGTCCTGCACAATCGCGCTGCGGGCCTCCAACGGGCTTGGCGCCCAAGCCTAAACGCTGGAAGAGATGCGTACCCAGGGGGGATTTTCATTATTTCGGCGCGTCGCAACGCGACATGAAAGCCACTCGCAACAATCGGTCTGGTCAAACAAAACCCTCTCCGGTAAAATCCGAACTTACTTTACCCCTCTATCTCACATCCCGAGAACAAACTCAGGAGAAGGATTCGATGTCATCTGCAGGTAAGTTAGCGATTCTGGTGGGCGGCGGGCCCGCCCCCGGCATCAACGCCGTCATCTCTTCAGCGACAATCAAAGCGATCAATGAGGGGTTTGAGGTCCTTGGCGTTCAGGACGGCTTCAAGTGGCTGGTCAGGCGCGACACGACGAGAGCCAGGACGCTCTCGATTGACGACGTTTCGCGCGTCCATCTGCGCGGCGGCTCGATGCTCGGCACGGCGCGTGAAAATCCGACCCGGTCCGAGGAAACGATGAGGGCCGTCATCGACACGCTCAAACAACATGGCGTGACTCATCTGGTGACGATCGGCGGGGACGACACGGCGTTGTCGTCGAGCACGGTGGCGGCCCGCTCTGACATTCGCACGGTCCACGTGCCGAAGACGATTGATAACGACCTTCCGCTGCCGGCGCACGTCCCGACATTCGGTTTTCAATCCGCGCGCCACACCGGCGTGGGGCTTGTGCAGAACCTGTCGGAGGACGCGCGCGCCACGCGTCGCTGGTACATCGTGGTCGCGATGGGGCGACAGGCCGGCCACCTCGCGCTCGGCATCGGCAAGGCGTCGGGCGCCACGCTGACGCTGATCCGCGAAGAGTTCGAGCATGAGACGGTGCCGTTCGCGCGGATGTGCGACATCGTCGAAGGCGCGATCATCAAACGCCGCGCGATGGGGCGTCACTACGGCGTCGCGGTTCTGGCCGAAGGCCTGATCGAGAAGCTCGACCCGGGCGACATGGAAGACCTGATGGACGTGGAGAAAGACGACCACGGGCACATCCGCTTCGCCGAGATCGACCTCGCGCGCAAGGTCAAGGTCGAACTCGAAGGCCGGTTCAAACAGCGCGGCGTTCGCGTCACGATCAGCAACAAGAACATCGGCTACGAACTGCGCTGCTGTGACCCGATCCCGTTCGACATGGCCTATTGCCGAGAACTGGGACACGCCGCGATCCGCTTCCTGCTCGGCGGCGGCAGCGGCGCGATGGTCAGCATTCAAAACGGAATAATGATCCCGCTGCTCTTCGACGAGATTCGCGACCCGAACACCGGCAAGACGCGCGTCCGCAACGTCGACGTAACGAGCGAAAGCTACCGGGTCGCGCGCGAGTACATGCTGCGTCTGAACTACAAGGACTTCGAAAATCTCGAATGGGCCGAGAAGCTGGCCCGCGCAGGGAACCTGAGCGTTGAGGAATTAAGGAGAAGGTTTGCATAGGACGGTGGTTGGTCGTTGGTGGTTGGTGGTTGGTAGCCAGAACGTAAGGCGCCAACCACCAACCACCAACCACCAACCACCAACCACCAGGGGAGTATGGCGATTAAGAAGTTAGGTATTTTAGTTGGCGGCGGCCCGGCGCCAGGGATCAACGGCGTCATTTCCGCCGTAGCGCTGGAGGCGATCAGGTTGGGCTGCGCGCCCATCGGGTTTCACGACGGCTTTGAATGGCTGGCCGAGCGTTACACCGACGAACAGCATGAGCTGACTGTTGACGAAGTGTCGCGCATCCATCTGGATGGCGGCTCGATCCTGGGGACTTCAAGAACCGACGTCGCCCACGACCGGCAGATGCTGGACAACTCGATAGCGGCGTTGAAGAAATTGGGAATCGAGGCTCTGGTCGCGGTCGGCGGGGACGACATGCTCGCCAGCGCGGCCGCCGTCGAGCGCCATTCAGAGGGCGCGATCAGAGTCGTGCAGATTCCGAAGAGCATCGACAACGACCTGCCGCTGCCCGCGTCTCTGACCACGCTCGGGTACGAGACCGCGCGTCAGGTCGGCGTCGGCATCGTCAACAGCCTGATGGAGGACGCGAAGACGACCGGGCGCTGGTTCATCGGAGTGACGATGGGGCGTCCGACGGGCCACTTGACGCTGGGCATCGGCGCGGCGGCGAGCGCGACCTGCACGATCATCCCTGAGGAATTCGGGCCCGAAGAGTTTCCGCGGCACGCGATTCGCCTGGCCGACATCTGCGACATCATCGAGGGCGCGATCATCAAGCGCCGCGCGATGGGCAAAGGCTACGGCGTCGCGTTGCTCTCCGAAGCGCTCTCGGAGCGGTTCAGCCCCGAAGAAGTGACCGAGTTGGAAGACGTCGACCGCGACGCGCAGGGCCACATCCGCGTGGCCGAAATAGACCTGGGCCGCAAGGTCAAAAGCGAGGTCCAGTCCCGACTTGAAAAGCGCGGCGTCAAAGTGACCGTCGTCGACAAGACCATCGGCTATGAATTGCGCTGCGCGCCGCCCATCCCCTACGACGCCGAACACGCGCGCGACCTCGGTTATGCGGCGGTCACTTATCTGATGGCCGGCGGTTCGGGCGCGATGATCACGATGCAGAATGGCGAATTCAGCCCCGTGCCTTTCGGCGCGGTGATCGACCCGGCGACGGGGCGCGGCAAGTCGCGAAGCGTCGACGTCGCGAGCGAAAGTTATCAGGTCGCCCGCGATTATATGGTCCGCATCGGCCCGAGAGATTTTACCGACGATGCCTGGGTCGAGAAGCTGGCGAAGGCCGGCGGAATGGATTCGGCCGAATTCAGAACTCACTTCGCAAAATTCGCCTGACGGCGCCGCGCGCGAGCGGCTGTGCGGCTGTCTCATCGGTTGGCCGCGCAACCGCTCGCGCGCGGCGTCGTACCGATCCTGCGTGTCCCGATTTAAGACTCATCAAGAAGGGAGAATTGATTTTGAAAAATAACACTTTGAAGTTGTCGTTCGCAGCTGTCGCATCTCTGTTGGTTTTATGGGCCGGCCTTCGGGCGGCGGCTCAACATTCGGCTGCGCCGGAAGTTACAAAGGCCGTGGCCGTGCTCAGCCCGACCGAAGGTAACAATGTTCGCGGCGTGGTGACGTTCATCCAGACTGGCGCTAACGTCAGAGTAGTGGCGCAGATCGAAGGCCTCACCCCTGGCAAGCATGGCTTCCATATTCACGAGTGGGGCGATTGCAGCTCGAAGGACGGCTCGTCCGCTGGCGGCCATTTCAATCCGGCCAACGCGCCCCACGCGGCGCCCGAGGCCGCCCAGCGCCACGCCGGCGACATGGGCAACATCGAGGCCGATCAGAACGGAGCTGCCCGCCTCGAATACAATGATCCGGTGATGAAACTAAACGGCCACGGCGCGATCATCGGCCACGGCATGATAGTTCACGCTAACCCCGATGACCTGAAGACCCAGCCGACGGGGAATGCTGGGGGACGCCTGGCCTGCGGCGTTATCGGAGCCGCGAAACCGTAAGGAGAATGGGAAGTGGGGAATAGGGAGTAGGGAGTGGGGATAGGAAATGACAGCTTTTTCCCTATTCCCTATTCCCGATTCCCCACTCCCCATCTTGTAGCTTCAAGCCACGCAATTTGGGGCGTATAGCTACAACTCTCACTCGACGGCTGCTGGAAGATCACAAAATATATGGAGTTCCGAGTCCGTTCGCGAAGGCACGATATTTGCGAAACGACTGAAGCGTTTGGGCGGCGACGGCGTCGTCACGCTGACGGAGATAATGGACCAGACGATTGTGGGGATCTACTGGGCCTACGAGGGACTCCGGTTCTGGGCACGCCGCCGCGGCTGTAGAACCAGATCGCCGCCCACACTGCCACACGGAAGGGAATGAAAGCCGACTCCCTTCACACATAACCATGCAATACAATGTCTCGCTTGTAGCTTCAACCCGCTCAGATTGGGGCGCGCAACTGCGCCTGTAGCGCGCCAATCGCCGGACTGCCGCTTATTTTTTGTAGAGCAGATAAATTGTCTGCGCGCGGGGCCCGCCATAGCCGAGCAAAGAGCTCTCGAGAAAATAGCCCTTCAGCATAAAGGATTCCGCGTGTAGCCTGACAAAGCCTGCTACCTCAAAATCTTTCGCCCTCAATCCAGCCCGGTTCGGCCCGACCAGTTCATCCCACACCGCCATCGTTCCGGCTGGCGATTCGCGTAATGTCTTCAGGTCGGCCTCGCGGTCGCGCGTGAATCCGGGGTTCTCCCACGGGTCGCGGTCAAACAGAATGCACGAGTAAGTCTGTGACCAGATCAGGCGCGAGATCGGCGGCTTTGCCGGTTGTGATTGGAACCATGAGTGAACGGCGGAGATCGCTCGCGCGTCGCGGGACCATTCCGCGCCGTCCGCGTAAGCGAAATTCGTGAGGGCCGAGACTGCGATAACCAAACCGGCGCCCGCCGTCTTGAAGGCGCGCGACGCGCAAGCGAACAGCTTCGCCATCTCGTTCCATCCGGTCAGCGTGATCAGCGCTATCGCGGGGGAAATCGCCACCAGATAGCGCGGGTAACCCGCCGAGCCGAGCAGCCCGTAGGCTCGCAGGATCGTGTGCAGGACGAAGAGCAGCAGGAATGACGACGTGAGCGTATAAAGACGGCGATTTTTGAGCAGATGAAACAACCCGTAAAAGAATAGCGGCAGCAGGAATAGCCCCACGATTTCAGGCAGCCTGATTGGGTAAGTGTACAGCCCGGCGGCGCCGTATATCGTCCCCGTCATCGGCCAGTCGGTCGGCCAGTTGTGTTTGATAAAGAGCGGGTCGCCCGTGATGGCGAGCGCGGCCAGCCACCACGCGAACGCGCCGGTCGCGAGAAGAAGAAGAGAGAGGGGGCGACGGGGCGCCGGGGCGACGGGGCGACAGGAGGGATCTAAGCTCTTGCCTTCCCACCTCCCCGTCGCCTCGTCGCCCCGTCGCCTCGTCGCCCCGTCCCTACATATGTCAGTCAATACCCACCCCCCCCACAACACGCCGAGGAAAAATCCTTCGGGCCGCGCCAGGATCATCAGCGAAGCCACGATCATTCCCTCCTTGAGGCGCCCTCGATGATGCAGTCGCAGCGCGACGACGTAGACCAGCGCGAAGATCGGCTCGGTCATATTATCCGCGCAGAAAAGGAAGAAGGACGGCTGCAACCAAAGGAGCGCAATCGCTAGCGGCGCTCGGTCGATCCTTAAATCCTCGGCCAGCCGCCAGGTCTGATATGAGATCGCCAGACAGATCAAGACCGTCAACGTCCGCGCAGCGCGGTACCCGATCAAAGCCGGAAAGGCGTAGACGGAAGTGAAGAGCGGGCGCGACCAGACTCCGACGAACAATTCATGATGAACCCACGCCTGGCGCGCGAACAGATAATGTTGCCCGCCGTCCTGCTGGCAACTGTCATCGAACAGAAACAACATCGCCACGCCTGCGGCGGCGCAAACGGTCAACCAGAAAAACGCTTGGCGTGGATTGGCCCGGAATCGCGAGGCGAGAACCTTCATCACGCCCCGAATGTTAACACAAATGTGATCGAGGATTGCGTATTGCGTATTGCGGATTGATAGTTGTGAGATGTCTCGAGCAAGAGGCGACACAATAAATGCAGGATTCTCGGAATCAATATATCCGCAATTCGCAATCCGCAATCCTCTTCGCGGCGTTTCACATATCGGCGCGCTGTGGTACATTCCCGCCGATACGAAATCACAAAACATTCTAAGCCAGACGGAGAAGCGTTCATGACAAAGTGCGTTTTGAAGTGTTTCGTTCTTTTAACGTTCATTTTTGCCGCCGCTCGCGCGCAGGCGCCCGCGCCCGAATCGAAACAGGTGGAAATCTTCGGCCAGAAGATTCATTACCTCGAAGCCGGCGCGGCGTCGAACCCGGCGGTGATCCTGCTGCACGGACTCGGCGGCGACATGTCCAATTGGGCGATGACGATCCCCGCGCTCAGCGGCAAATACCGCGTCTACGCCCTCGACCAGGTCGGCTTCGGCAAATCGGACAAGCCGATTGTGAACTACCGCGTGGCGATGCTGGTCGAATTCCTGGACGTCTTCTGCAAGAAGTTGGGCATACAGAAAGCCACGCTCGTGGGCAATTCGCTGGGGGGCTGGACGGCCGCAGCCTTCACCATCGCGCATCCCGAAAAAGTGGACAAACTGGTTCTGGTAGACGCCGCTGGCTACACGTCGAAGCGGTGGGGAGGGCCGGAGATGACCAAAGAGGCTTTGGCCGCGCTCAACCCCTCAACGACTGAAGACCTGAAACGGTTATTCGGCCTGATCTTCTACAACAAGGCAATGCTGAACGACCAGATCGTTGAGGCGCAACTGGCCAACAAGTTCAAACGTGGCGACGGATACACAATAAATTCGTTCATCGAATCGATCGTGCGCGGCGAAGATTTTCTCGACGGCAAGACCAAGGCGATCAAGGCCCCGACGCTTGCGCTCTGGGGTAAAGACGACGGATTGACGCCGCTCGGAATAGGCAAGGCCTTCGTCGAAGACATCCCCGGCGCTCAACTGGTGGTGATCGATAATTGCGGGCACGTGCCCCAGATGGAGAAGGCTGCGGAGTTCAATGCGGCGTTGTTGAAGTTTTTGAGCGGCGCGCAAACAGCGCAGGCGCCTCGATAAAACGATTGAAAATTAAATACGTCGTAGCGGAAGTTTCCGGCGCTTATCATCCACGGCCATCTGGATAGGATATTTCCGGTAGTCATTGCGCGCGAGAACCGGGACAAGTACAGAAGAGAAGGGCACGAGGTGAAATACGTCGAGCTGAAAAATGTAGGCCACATGTGGGGAACAAAGGCTGACATCAAT
>Ga0190270_10000670_pt1 | contig 15145 bp, 14 predicted proteins | sample Popmic320T_FD_133748 | JGI IMG/M metagenome (GOLD analysis project Ga0190270, IMG submission 133748) | Populus adjacent soil microbial communities from riparian zone of Weber River, Utah, USA - 320 T | ecosystem: Environmental > Terrestrial > Soil > Riparian zone | place: USA: Utah | collected... | reverse complement strand
GGCTTCGACCCAGAGCTGGCCGGAATTGAAGCGGCCGGGGAAGTCCTTCAACAGAAAGAACGTCTTGGTCAGCACGTGGTCGCGCGGCACCGGTTCGAGCTCAGGAATGTCGAGTGAAGAAAGTATGGTGCGCAGCGCCACCATGCCCGGTGCGCGGGCTTCGCCGCCCGGTCCCGGCGGCGCCATAATGGCGTCGCGGGTGTCGAACAGCACGGTGCCGCCCTGTTTCATATAGGCGTCGATGCGGGCGAGCGCCTGCGGCGACGGCTTCGCCGCGCCCGGCACCACCGGCCAGTAGATCAGCGGGAAGAACGACAGCTCGTCGCGCGCGATGTCGAGCGCGACGGGTTCGCCGGCTTCGAGCGCGGTGCGCTGCGCCAGGAAAACCGTGAGGCTCTGCAGGCCCGCCCGGCTGACGTTGTCGGCCTCGGCGTCGCCGGTCGCCACGTAGGCGAGCCGGGTGTCAAGCGTCGCGCGCATCGCGAAGGCATCGGCGCTCTGGTCGGCGGGTGGCGTGGTCGTGGCGCGCTGCTGCTGCGGCGGACGCTGCTGCGCCGATGCCTGGGTCGCTGCCATGAGCAGGCCGCCGGCCGCGACGAGCGCGAGCACCGCCGCCGCGGCGCGCCGCGGCCGGCCGCGGAACAATTGCGCGAACCCGCCGGCCAGGAAGAACACCACGATCGCATCGAGCGCGAGCAGCCCCAGCGCCGCCAGGAACACCGGGCCGCGCAGGTCGAGCGGCTCGCCCACCTGATAGGCCGCCAGCCGCGCGTTGAGCTTTGAATAGTCCAGCGTTACCAGCCGATCAGCCGGTGCGAGCGTATTGACCGCGAGCAATCCGTCCGGTGGTCCATAAAAGCCCGGCGGATGATCAGACGTCGCGCGCGCCGCATAGCCCGCGGCCACCGGCCGCGCGGTCGGCGGCGGTGGACCGAACGCACCGAAGCCGTCGAGCAGGCGGGTCGGCGGCACCATCTCGCGTGCGGTGGGATTGTCGCTGTTCTCTGCGGCTGCGCTTGAAGCGGAAAGCGCCGCGATTCGCCTGAGCATATCGACGAACGCACCGGACAGCGGCAGGTCGGACCAGCGCGTGTCGGCGGTGACGTGGAAGAGAACGATCATGCCCTTGCCCCGCTTCACCGCGGTGACGAGTGGCGTTCCGTCGGCAAGCGTCGCCCAGGTGCGGTCGATCAGCCCGGCCTCCGGTTCCGCCAGCACCTGACGCGTGACGGTCACGTCGTTGGGCACCGGCATGCTGCCGAACGGGCCTTCGCGCGAGAACGCCGTGAGTTGCTGAGGCTGATCCCAGCTCAGGCTGCCGCCCAGGATACGGCCACCGCGGCGCAGCTTCACCGGCACCAGATCGTCGTCGGAACCGGCGAGGCGGGGGCCCGCGAAGCGGACCAGCATGCCGCCGCCGTCGACCCAGGCGGAGAGACGGTCGCGCGCTTCGCCGGCGACGTTGCCGACGTCGGCCAGGATGATCATCGGCACGTTCTGCTCGATGAATCGGCGCACCGCTTCGGCGGGCGCGCCGGGCTCGGCCAGCCGCACGTCGGCAAACGGATTGAGCGCGCGTCCAAGATAGAACGTGGAGGCAAGCAGCGGTTGCGCGGTCTCCGCGGTGGCGCCGGTGACGATGCCGACGGTGCGCCGCCGCCAGCGCTTGTCGAGCAATTGCACGGTGCCCGCGGATTTTTCGGCCGGAATTTCCACGCGGGCAATGTCGTTGCGGATCTCGACCGGCAGGTTGAGCTCGGCGTCGGCCTCGCGTTCGCCGTCCTTGAAGGCAAAGCGGGATTCGCCGAGCGGCAGGCCCTTGAGATCGAGCGCGCGGATCAACCCTTGCTCAGTTCCCGCGGTGGTGGCGCGCAACACCTTCACGGTCAGCGCTCCGGCGGCGTTGTCGGCGGCGGCAAGCGCATGCGCGGTCGGCAGGCCGCCGGCGACCACGCTGACAGGGCGGCCTTCGACCGCCTTGGCCAAGCCCTCGACGAATTCCGAGCCGCGGCCGAGATCGACGCCGTCGGACAGCCAGATGATTTCCATATTCGGCGTGGCGGTGAGCAGACGCACGATACCCGGCAGCGCATCGACACGCTCGATCGCATGCGGCTTGGGCTTCATTCGGTTGAGCGCCACTCGTGCCGCGGCCGGAGTTTGCAACGAGATGTCGCGCCCAGCCTCGCCCAGCGAGATGAGCGCAATGCCGCGATTGTCGGCCTCGGCGCGCGCGATCAGATCGTCGGCCGTCCGTACCCGCGCGTCCCAGCTCGCCGCGGCGGAAAAGCCGTCGTCGATCAGCAGCGCGATCGCCGTCGCGCCGGTGGTGGTTGCCGTGGGTGGGTTCCACAGCGGCCCGGCCGCAGCGAGGATGACCAGCGTCGCGAGGGTGAGGCGCAGCAGCGTCAGCCACCACGGCGTGCGCGAGGGCGTGTCTTCCTTCGGCTTGATGTCGAACAGGAGCCGCGTCGGCGGAAATTCGATGCGCCTGGGGCGCGGCGGGATCAGCCGCAGCAGCCACCACAGCACGGGCAGGCTGAGCAGGCCGAGCAGCACAAGCGGGCTGGCAAAGCCGAGCGGCAGGCCCATCATGCGGACCTCCTCATGCGCTTCTCCTGGGACGTCCGGCGGTGCCGCGCGCCAGAGCGACGGCGGCATTGCCTTCACCGATGCGGACGTGAAGCGCCAGCAGCAATTCGTTCGGCTGCCGGTCGGTGCGGTGGATGATGAAGCTCCAGCCAAGCTTGTCGGTCACGGCGCGGATTTCGGCGCGGTGGCGCGCGAGCCGCGCTTCGTAGTCCGGGCGCCAGTTCTCGGCGCGGCCGACGGTGATCTCGCCTGCGCCTTCCGGCTCGATGAATTCGACGCGGCCGGAATAAGGGAAGGTTTCCTCGGCGGGATCGACGATCTGCACCAGATGGCCATGCGCGCCATTCGCCGACAATTGTGACAGCGTCGTGCGGATTTCCTCGACCGGGCTCCACAGGTCCGAGATCACCACGATCTCGGCGAGCGGGGCTGGCGCAAAGCCCTGCGGCAGGCTGGCGCGCTCGTTGGAATCGTGCGTGATGGCGTCGGCCATGCGGTCGATCACGGCGCGGCTGCCGGTCGGACGCATCAGGCCGGGAACGCCGACCCGTTCGCCAGCATCGACCAGCACTTCGGCAAGCGCGAGCGAGATCACCAAGGTGCGCTCGAGCTTGCTCTCCAGCGCGGTGCGCGACGAGAATTTCATCGAGGGCGAACGATCCGGCCAGATCCAGACCGTGTGCGCGGCCTCCCACTCCTTTTCGCGCACATAAAGCTCATCGCCGCGCGCGGAGCGGCGCCAGTCGATCCGGCGCGCTTCCTCGCCGGACACGTAGCGGCGGAACTGCCAGAAATTCTCGCCGGAGCCGGCGCGCCGGCGGCCATGCAGGCCGTGGATGACGGTCGCGGCGATGCGGCGCGATTCCAGGATGAGCCGTGGCATGACCGCAGCCAGCGCGCGGGCGCCTTCCGTGGCGCGCCGCGTCGCCTTGATCTCGTCGCGGCCCCCTGGTCGGTCAACCGCCATTCAATTGTTATCCGAGCCGTGCGGCGAGCTTGCCAATCACGCCTGTGACGGTTTCGCCATCGGCGCGCGCGGCGAAGGTGAGCGCCATGCGGTGCTTGAGCACCGGCTCGGCGAGCGCGATCACGTCGTCGATCGACGGCGCCAGCCGGCCGTCGAGCAACGCACGTGCGCGCGCGACCAGCATCAGCGCCTGCGAGGCGCGCGGGCTCGGTCCCCAGGAGATCAGCTTGCCGAGGTCGCCTGCGTCGGGGCCGGGCCGGGCCGAGCGCACCAGCTTGAGGATGGCGTCGACCACGGATTCGCCGACAGGAAGGCGGCGCACCAGACGTTGCGCCGCAATCAGGTCGTCGGCTGTCATCGCCACCTTTGCCTTGGTTTCCTCGACGCCGGTCGTCTCGAAAACGATGCGCCGTTCGGCGGCCTGGTCGGGATAGTCGACGTCGATCTGCATCAGGAAGCGGTCGAGCTGGGCTTCCGGGAGCGGGTAGGTGCCCTCCTGCTCGATCGGGTTCTGTGTCGCAAGCACATGGAAGGGCTTGGGCACGTCGTGCCGCGTGCCGGCGACGGTGACGTGCTGCTCCTGCATCGCCTGTAAGAGCGCGGACTGCGTGCGCGGGCTGGCACGGTTGATTTCGTCCGCCATCAGCAACTGGCCGAAGATTGGGCCGGGGATGAATCGAAAGGCGCGCTTGCCGCCGACGCCTTCTTCCAGGACTTCGCTGCCGACAATGTCGGAGGGCATCAAGTCCGGCGTGAACTGAATGCGCTTGGCGTCGAGGCCGAGCACGGTGCCGAGTGCCTCGACCAGCTTGGTCTTGGCAAGACCGGGGACGCCGACCAGCATGCCGTGGCCGCCGGACAGGACGGTGATGAGCGTTTGCTCCACCACCTGCTCCTGGCCGAAAATCACCGCGCCGATGCTGTTCTTGGCCGCGGCGACGTGCGCGGCCGTGGTCTCCGCAGCGCGAACGATCATGTCTTCCAGCTTCTCGACTTCGCCGCTCGCCATCATGCACTCCTGTTGCGCGGAAATTGCCGCCGTTTGGCGTTCGCCCCACCACCCAACGAGACAATATTCATGCCAGAGCCATTATCCTCGATTCCCGAGGCGGTATCTCATTTTTAGCCCGAAACCCCCGCTATTTCTGGGGAATAGGAGGGGTGCAAATTCGCGCGTTCACGAAGGCGCGAGCCGGCTTCTCCCCGAGGCGCTATACCTAAGGTCAACCATGGCGAACGAAAGGCAATCGAGTGGGTTGGACGGTATCGCGCAGGTGGCGAAGCGCGAGGGTGCGAAAAGCCCACCGCCCGTGCACCTGTGGAATCCTCCATTTTGCGGCGATCTCGACATCCGGATCGCCACCGACGGAGCTTGGTTCTATCTGAAGACGCCGATTGGCCGGCATGCCCTGGTCAAGCTGTTTGCCTCGGTGCTCAAGCGCGAGGGCGATCGTTATTTCCTCGTTACGCCGGTCGAAAAGGTCGGCATCACGGTTGACGACGCACCGTTCCTCGCGGTCGAGATGAAGGTCGAAGATGGCGCACAAGGCCGCATCCTCCACTTCCGTACCAATGTGGACGACTGGGTCGCCTGCGACGGCGATCATGCGCTACGGTTCGAGCCCGAATCCGGCACCGGCGGGCTTAAGCCGTACCTGCACGTTCGCCGGGACTTGTGGGCCAAGGTGTCGCGGGCGCTGTTCTACGATCTTGTCGAGCTTGGCGAGGAGCGCGACGTTGCGGGCCAGCGCATGTTCGGCGTCGCGTCGGCGGGGGAATTTTTCGTGATGGCGCCAGCCGACAGCCTCAAGGAATTCGCCTGATGGAATCCGGGGCTCCGGTCGACCAGCTTGGCGTGCCGCACTTTACCGGACGGGAGTTCATGGCGCGCGCGCGACAGCGGCTGACGCTCGACGTGCCGGCGGCGCTCGACGACCACACGGCGACCGCGGTGCGCGGCGACCTCGATCTTGACGACGAGCTGTGGAAAAAAGCCGGCGTACAGGCGACCAAACCCGCGGCGGTGCTGGTACCCGTGGTCGAGCGCGCCGAGCCCATGGTGCTGCTCACGCTGCGCACGCCCGACCTCAAAAGCCATTCCGGGCAGATCGCGTTTCCCGGCGGTAAGATCGACGCGAGTGACGCCAGTCCGCTCGACGCCGCGTTGCGCGAGGCCGATGAGGAGATCGGGCTCGACCGCCAACTGATCGACCCGATCGGCTATCTCGATCTCTACCTGACGTTCTCGGGCTTCCGCATCCTACCCGTGGTCGCGCGCGTCAGTCCCGATTACCGCCTCACTATCAATCCGGCAGAAGTGGTGGAGGCGTTTGAGGTGCCGATGGAGTTCCTGATGCAGCCGGACAACCACAAGCGACACAGCCGGGTCTGGAAGGAAGGGATAGAGCGGCACTATTACGCCATGCCGTTCGGCGAGCGCTACATCTGGGGCATCACCGCGGGTATCCTGCGGAACCTGTACGAGCGGATTTACGAGCGATGATCCGCCCCGTTCTCACCGAGATTGCATTGTTCGTAGCGCCGTTCGTCGCCTATGCGGTCTTTCTTTGGGTCACCAAGACAGCGGTGCTGGAGCGCAGTTCGTGGCCGCCCAAGACTCTGGCGAGCCTGGCGGTCGTCGCACTCATCCTGATGATCGGAAGCTTCATCTACCTCTCGCACTTTTCCGGCGCGCTACCGGGCGTCGACTACATCCCGGCGCATTTCGACAAGGATGGCAATTTTGTGCCGGGGCAATTCAAGTGACTGAGCCCCGGATCGTGGACGCCGCCTGGCTGCGCGAGCCGCTGCTGTCGAAGCTCCTGGACACGCTCAATCGCGACGGCGAGGAGGCGCGCGTGGTCGGCGGCGCGGTCCGCAACGCGCTGATCGGCGAGCCTGTTGGGGAGGTTGATCTTGCAACCACGGCGCTGCCCGACGAGGTGAGCCGCCGCGCCGCCGCAGCCGGCTTCCGCGTCGTGCCGACCGGCATCGAGCATGGCACGGTCACCGCTGTCCTCGACGGCCGCTCGTACGAAGTCACCACACTACGCAAGGACATCGAGACGTTCGGCCGTCACGCCAAGGTGGCATTCGGGCGCGACTGGAGGGCCGACGCCGAGCGCCGCGACTTCACCATGAACGCGCTGTCGGCGTCGGCCAACGGCACGGTGCATGACTATGTCGGTGGACTCACCGATCTGCATGAGCGCCGCGTCCGCTTCATCGGCGATGCCGGAAGGCGTATCGCGGAGGACTATCTGCGCATCCTGCGCTTCTTCCGCTTTCACGCGGCATACGGGCAGGGCGCGCCGGACGCGGAAGGTCTTGCTGCCTGCATCGCCGGCCGCGCCGGTCTCGATCACTTGTCGCGCGAGCGCGTCCGCATGGAGTTGATGAAGCTTGTGGTCGTGCGGCATGCCGTTCCGGCAATGGGCGTCATGGCGGAGGCCGGGCTGCTGATCACCGTGCTCGGCGGGGTGCCCGATCTCGCCAGCTTCTCCAACATGGCGAAGATCGAGACGGCCCTGGGCCTTGCGCCCGATCCAATACGCCGGCTTGGCGCGCTCGGCGTGCGCATTGCCGAGGACGCAGTGCGGCTGTGGCAACGGCTGCGGCTGGCCAACGCGGAATATGATCGGCTCGCCTATATGGCGAGCGCGTGGTGGCGCGTGGCGCCGGGCAATGACAAGAACGCGCGAGCGCTGCTCTATCGGCTCGGGCCGGAGCGCTTCGTTGATCGCGTGCTGCTGGCCTGGACGCGGTCGCTGGCGTCATCGGCGGATTCTGCCTGGTACTCGCTGGCAACGCTACCGCAGCGCTGGACAGCGCCCACGTTCCCGCTCAAGGCCGACGATTTCCTCAAGCGCGGCCTCGCCAAGGGCCCGGCGCTCGGCGTGGCCTTGCGCGCCGCGGAAGAGGCCTGGATCGCCGCGGATTTCCCGGCCGATCCGGCGGCTATCGCGGCGATAGCCGACACGGCTGCAAAAACGTAAAATCTTCTGACGTTGTCGTGAATTCGATTTCGTTTCGCCGCCGGTAAATTGCGCTTTGGAGGAAAGACTCATGCGGCGCTTCTGGCGCGGCGTTCTGATTTTTTCGCTCGGCGGCGTGCTCGGCACCGGCTTCGGCGTCGCGCTGGGCTTCTTCCTGTTTCCATTTGTGTTTCCACCTCCACCGGCCACCGAGCAGTTGAGCGAGGCCGACCGCGCCGCGCTGGTCGCGACCGGAAACTTCATCCACGCCAACCCGTCCGATCCAGTTCATTGGGGGAGGGGCAAGGTCGGCGTCTATCACAGCGCGGTGTTCCTGGAGCCTGACTTCGAAGTCGGACCCGGTCCCAAGTATCACGTCTATCTGGTACCGAACGCGAAGGTGCGCGACGAAGCGCACGTGAGGGGCTCCATGTTCGTCGACCTCGGACGGCTGCGCGCCTTCAAGGGCAGTCAGCGCTACGCCATCCCGGCCGGCGTCGACCTGAAGAAATACGCGAGCGTCGTGATCTGGTGCGAACAGTTCGGCGTGCTGATTTCGCCGGCCGATCTCGCCTTCCAATCGCGATAGCGCACGTCTACCCTGCGGCGTGACCGCCGTTTTCGCCGACATTTCCTTCCTCCAGCTTTTGCTGGTCGCCGCCGTGGCGTTGACCGGCTCCATCATCGGAGGCGTCGCCGGCTACGGCACCGGCGCGCTGATGCCGCTGGTGCTGGTGCCGATCCTCGGCCCCGAGCCGGTGGTGCCGATCATCGCGATTTCGGGGTTGCTCACCAATTCCGGCCGCGTGTTCGCGTTCCTGCGGCTGGTCGACTGGCGGCGCGCCGCGATCGCGCTCATCGGCGCGGTCCCTTTTGTGATCGTCTCCGCCTACGGCTTCACGCTTCTCACCGGCAAGGCGGTGCAGATCCTGATTGGCGTGATGTTGATCCTCACGGTGCCTCTGCGTTACGCGATGCGCCGCCGCGCGACCGTGCTCGGCGACGGCGGACTTCTGTTCAGCTCGATGGGCTACGGCGCGGTGATGGGCGGCACGGTCGGCGCCGGCGTGATTCTGCTGTCCATCCTGATGTCGGCGGGTTTGCAAGGCGCGGCGGTGATCGCGACCGACGCGGTCATCTCCATTGTGGTAGGCATCGTGCGGCTATCGGTGTTCGGTTACACGGGCGTCATCACCACACAGGTCGTCGCGTTCGGCCTTCTCATCGGTGTCGTCGGCTTCACCGGCGCGTTCCTGGCCAAGGCATTCGTCGAGCGCCTGCCGGTGCGCGTCCACACCGCGATCCTCGACGCGGTGGTGCTGGTCGGCGGTGTGGTGTTGGTGGTAGGCGCGCTGAGCCGCGGTTAGTCGCCGAGATCCGCTCGATGGGAAGCCACGATCATCGAGGTCTGCAAAAACGAAAAACAGTCCTTCAATTTTCGGTGTAGGCCGGTCTGACCCTAATTACTTCCAGCGGCGAGGAGAGGATCGACTCCACGTGGTGCTGACCGGCGGCGCTGCTATGGTGATCGGCGGGCTGGCGCGGTGATCCGCTCACGATGGGCGAAAGCGATCCTCGACCTTCGCCCAGTCGTCGAATCCCACGATCGATTTGTACTCCTCGAAGCCGACGCCCTTGCCGACGAAGCTCATGTCGCCCTTGGCAAGCTTCGCCAGCACGTCCTGCATGGTGCGCACCGAGTGCATCATCAGCGAAATGCCGTAGATCGCGATCTCGAAGCCCATCTCGGCAAGCTCGGCAGGGCAAAGGATCGGCGTGCGTCCGCCTTCTAGCATGTTCGCCATCTGCGGCACGTCGAACTTCCGGCCGATCAACTCCAGCTCGGCGACGTCGTGGGGCGACTCGATGAAGATGCCGTCGGCTCCGGCCGCCAGATATTGGTCCGCGCGACGGAATGCTTCGTCGAGGCCGAGCACGTCGCGCGCATCGGTGCGCGCCAGGATGAAGGTGTCGCGGTTGACCTTCTCCGTGCTCACCGCGCGGATCTTGGCGGCCATTTCGGCGGCGGGGATCACGTCCTTGCCGGCGATGTGTCCGCACCGCTTCGGCGCGAGTTGATCCTCAAACATGATCGCCGACACACCCATCCGCTCGTAGCTGTGCAGCACGTGGACGATGTTTTTCACGTCGCCGTAGCCGTTGTCGCCATCCACCATGACCGGGAGGTCGCAAGCCGCCATGATGTCGGTGACGGCGGAGGAGATTTCGCCGAGCGCAACGAGGCCGATGTCAGGCAGCCCCCAGCGCGCGCCGATGGTGGGAAATCCGCCGGTGAAGTAGGCCTTGAAACCGGCGCGCTTGATCAGGCGCGCGCTGAGCGCGTCGAACGCGCCCGCCAGGATCAGCGGGCGCTCGCTTTTCACCAGTTGGTGGAAGCTCATTGCAGCTTGATCTTTCCTTCGCCGAGGATGCCTTGCCATCGCGCGATGTCCTCGCCGAGGAGCGCGCGCATTCCGGCCGGTCCCGGCGCGGTCGGCGGCTCCGCGCCAGTCGCGGCCAGCTTGGCGACGACCTCGGGCTCCGCGAGCACGGCGCGCAGCTCGGTATCGAGCCGCGCGACGATTGCGTCCGGAGTCTTGGCGGGTGCGGCGAGGCCAAGCCAGGTTATGCCTTCGAAACCCGGCACCCCGGATTCCGCGACCGTCGGGATATCGGGAGCGAGCGGCGAGCGCTGCTTCGTCGTGATGGCGAGGCCTTTCAGCTTGCCGGCGCGGATCTGAGGCAGCGACCAGATGATGTTGTCGAAGATGTATTGCACGCGGCCTTCCATCACGTCGGGCGCGGCCTGCACGCCGGTCTTGTACGGGACATGCACGACGTCAATACCGGTGCGCGCCTTGAACAGCTCGCCGATCAGGTGGGTGATGGTTCCGGCGCCGCTCGAAGCAAATGACAGTTGTCCGGGCCGCTCCTTCGCGTAGGCGATCAGCTCGGCGGTGGAGTTGGCGGGCACCTTGGGGCTGACGATCAGGATGTTGGGCAGGATGCCGGTGAGGCCGATCAAGCTGAAATCGTTGCGGTCGTAGTTGAGCGAGCCCGCCGGTTGGATCAGCGGCAGGATGACCAGCGCGCTGTTGGTGGTCATCAGCAGCGTGTAACCGTCGGGCGCCGCCTTCGCCACATACGCGGTGCCGATCGCGCTGGCAGCGCCTGCCTTGTTCTCCACCACCACGGGTTGGCCCAGCCGGGCGCTGAGCTTTTCTGCAATCACGCGGCCGATCGCATCGGTGCCGCCGCCGGCGGCGAACGGCACCACCAGGGTGACGGTGCGGGCCGGCCAGCTTTGCGCCGCCGCGCTCAGCGGAGAAAGGCACGCTGCGATGGCGAGTACGAACGCTGCTCGACGATGCACGGAATTCCTCCCGGCGGTCCTTGTTTTTCTCTTCTCACTACACCTGCATTGAGCGGGAGCGTCAATGCGTTCTCCCGGCGCAGCTCACGGCCACTTCACCACCGGCGGCATGGACGAGAGGATCGACTCCACGTTGCCGCCAGTGCGCAGCCCGAAGATGGTGCCGCGGTCGTACAGCAGATTGAATTCGACGTAGCGGCCGCGCCGCACCAGTTGCTCATTGCGCTCCGCTTCGGTCCAGGGCTTGGTGAAGTTTGCGCGCACCAGCTCCGGGTAAACGCTCAGGAACGCGCGGCCGACGTCTTGCGTGAACGCGAAGGTGCCGTCCCAATCGGTTTCTAGATAGTCGTAGAAGATGCCGCCCACGCCGCGCATCTCGTTGCGGTGCTTCAGATAAAAATACTCGTCGCACCATTTCTTGTATTTATCGTAGGGCGCGACGGCCGCATGCGCGTCGCAGGCGGCATTCAGGGCCGCATAAAACGCTTTCGTATCCGGATCGTCCTGGGTGCGCCGCTTGTCGAGCACGGGCGTCAGATCAGCGCCGCCGCCGAACCAGGCCTTCGAGGTGACCACGAACCGCGTGTTCATATGCACGGCCGGCACATGCGGGTTCTGCGGGTGTGCGATCAGCGAAATGCCCGAGGCCCAGAATTGTGGATCGGCGTCGGCACCGGGAATTTCCTTGCGAAACTCCGGCGCGAACTCGCCGTGCACGGTCGAGGCATGCACGCCGACCTTCTCGAACACGCGGCCGCGCATCATCGCCATGATGCCGCCGCCGCCGGGGGCGCCGCCATGATCGGTGCGCTGCCACGGCGTGCGGACGAATGAACCGGGTGTTTGATCGGCGAGCGGCGCGAACGCGGGGAGCGCAGCTTCGATCGCCTCCAGCGCGGCGCAAATTTCATCACGCAGCCGCTCGAACCATGTCCGCGCTCGCGCCTTCCGAGTTTCGATCAGGCCAGAATCCATAGCCTAACTATAGCGCAATGACGGTGTCATGCGATCGTCATCGCGTGCAGCGAACTTTTGCTTGTCCGGCTATAATGTCTCCGTAGCCAGGAAGGCCGCCATGCACGCATTTCTGAGCCGCCGAAAATTCCTGACCGTTTCCACCTCGGCCGCGGCTTTGAGCGTCGCCCGGCCGTACATCAGCCGAGCCAACGACCGGCCACTGATCACCCATGGCGTGCAGTCCGGCGATGTCGGGCTTGATAGCGGCGTGATCTGGGCGCGCACCGACCGGCCGGCGCGCATGCAGATCGAGATTGCAACGACTGAAAGCTTCCGCGACGTGCGCCGGGGAGTTTTCGTCGATGCGCTGCCGCATGCCGATTTTACCGCCAAGGCGCTGGTCGAGGATCTGCCGCCGGGCCAGGACATTTTCTACCGAGTGCGTTTCCAGGATCATTCCTCGCCGACGATCCTCAGCGAGCCCGCGGTCGGTCGCTTCCGCACCGCGCCGGCGCACAGGCGCACGGTGTCGTTCGTGTGGGGCGGCGACGTCTGCGGCCAGGGCTGGGGCATCGACGAGGCGCGCGGCGGCATGCGCATGTTCGCGACGATGCAGAAGAGCCGTCCCGATTTTTTCGTGCATTCCGGCGACACCATCTACTCCGACGCGCCGCTTCTTGCCGAGGTGAAACTTGCCGACGGCACCATCTGGAAGAACGTCGTAACCGAGGCGAAGTCGAAGGCCGCCGAGACGCTCGACGAGTATCGCGACAACTACAAATACAATCTGACCGACAAGAACGTGCTGGCGATGAACGCGGAGATTCCCGTCTTCGCGCAGTGGGACGACCACGAGGTCACCAACAACTGGTGGCCGGAGGAGCCGATTGGGCGCGGCGAGCACCAGCGCAAGAAATACGCCGCCAAGAGCATGCTCACGCTTGCCGCGCGCGGCGCCAAAGCTTTCCACGAATACATGCCGATCCGTGCAACGCTCGCGGAGGTCAACCGTATCTACCGCAAGCTTTCATATGGGCCGCTGCTCGACGTCGTCATGCTCGACACGCGCAGCTATCGCGGCCCGAATGCCGAGAACATGGAGCACAGCTACGGACCGTCCGCGTACTTCTTCGCGCCGGCCCAGGTCGAATGGCTCAAGCGGCAGTTGAAGGCTTCACAGGCGGAGTGGAAGGTGATCGCCTGCGACATGCCGCTTGCCTTGAATCGCACCTACGATTCGGATCGGCGTTGGGGCCAGGAATCGCTGTCGCAGGGCGATCATGGCCCGCCGCGCGGACGGGAGCTTGAGCTCGCCGACATTCTCTCCTTCATCAAGCGTGAGAAGATCCGCAACACGGTATGGATCACCGCCGACGTGCACTACGCAGCGGCGCACCATTACGATCCGAACAAGGCCGCGTTCCAGGATTTCGACCCGTTCTGGGAGTTCGTTGCCGGTCCGCTCCATGCCGGAACCGGGCGGGTGCTGCCTCCGGACGAGACATTCGGGCCGCAGGTCGTGTTCAGCAAGGGCCCGCCGCCCGAGAGCCGGATCAATCACGGCCCGAGCTACGGCATGCAGTTCTTCGGCCACGTCTCGATCGACGGCGCGAGCGGGGTGATGACGGTTTCGCTCAAGGACATCGATGACGTCTTGCTGTGGTCGAGGAAGCTCGAGCCGTCGAAGGACTAGCCCATCTGCCGCACCATCTCGCCGGCCACCATCGCGGCAGCCACAGCGATATTGAGTGAGCGCAAGCCCTCGCGGATCGGGATTTTCAGCCGGACGTCGGCGGCCTCGTGCACCTCGGGCGGCACGCCGGACGATTCGCGGCCGAACAGCAGTACGTCGTCGCGTTGGTACGTGTGGTCGAGGTAAGAGCGCTCCGCCGAGGTAGTGAACAGCACAAGGCGCAGCCGTTCGGCCTGCCGCCAGGCGTCGAACGCGGACCACGAGACGTGCCGGGTCAATGACACCTTATCGAGATAGTCCATGCCGGCGCGGCGGAAGGCGCGGTCGGAGGAGGGGAACCCGGTTGGCTCGATGATATGCGTCTCCAATCCCAGGCAGGCGGTAAGGCGCAAGATGGTGCCGGTATTCTGCGGAATGTCCGGCTCATAAAGGGCGATCCGCATGGCCCCAGAATGACCCGAAAGTCGGGGTCCGCAAACGAATTGTGCGGCCTTTGGTCATTAGCACCCCGGCGGGCTTGCGCTCTCTTTGTAAGGGTGCCAATAAACGCCGCCGGATCGCCGCATTTGCCCTTCCCCAGGGCCAGGGCGGCTGGTTTGTCCGCCCCGTTGGATGCTTCGCGTTCACGGTCTCCGCGCGGATGGGCTGGACGATATTAACGAGGGACCTGAAGCCCGTGACAACCACTTCGGCAGAGCCGACACGCCGCGATTTCCTCTACATCGCGACCGCTTCCGTGGGTGCGGTCGGTGCGGCGGCGGCGCTGGTGCCGTTGATCGCGCAGATGAACCCCGACGCTTCGACGATTGCGGCCGGCGCCCCCGTCGAGGTGGACATCAGCCCGATCACCGAGGGCCAGGTGATCAAGGTGTTCTGGCGCGGCAAGCCGATCTTCATCAATCACCGCACCAAGAAGGAAATCGAGGAGGCGCGCAACGTCAATCTCGCCAGCCTTCCCGACCCGCAGCCCGACGACAAGCGCGTCAAGGAAGGCAAGCCGCAGTGGCAGGTGCTGATCGGCATCTGCACGCATCTCGGCTGCATCCCGCTCGCGCATTCGGGTGAGTACAACGGCTACTTCTGCCCGTGCCACGGCTCGGTCTACGACACCTCCGGCCGCATCCGGCAGGGCCCGGCACCGGCCAACCTGCCGCTGCCGCCCTACGAGTTCGTTTCCGACACCAGAATTCGCATCGGCTGACGTCTCTCCGATGAATTCCGATTTGCAGGTTCGATCATGAGCGGACACTCCACCTACCAGCCGCAAAGCGCGTTCATGAAGTGGATGGAGCGCCGGCTGCCGATCGCCGGGCTGGTCTATTCCTCGTTCATCGTCTATCCGGTCCCGCGCAATCTCAACTACTGGTGGACGTTCGGCGGCATCCTGGCGTTCCTGCTCGGCGCCCAGATTGTCACCGGCATCATCCTGGTGATGCACTACACGCCGCACGCCGACATGGCGTTCAATTCCGTCGAGCACATCATGCGCGACGTGAATTACGGCTGGCTGCTGCGCTACCTGCATTCCAACGGCGCCTCGATGTTCTTCGTCGCGGTCTACATCCACATGTTCCGCGGCATGTACTACG
>Ga0190270_10000669_pt1 | contig 15148 bp, 13 predicted proteins | sample Popmic320T_FD_133748 | JGI IMG/M metagenome (GOLD analysis project Ga0190270, IMG submission 133748) | Populus adjacent soil microbial communities from riparian zone of Weber River, Utah, USA - 320 T | ecosystem: Environmental > Terrestrial > Soil > Riparian zone | place: USA: Utah | collected... | reverse complement strand
GTTCACCGGCGCCGGCGGACAGGTGATCGTTTCGACCGCCGTCAACGACATCGGCGAGGTGGCGTTGCGCGTGCGCGATACCGGCGTCGGCATGAGCGAGAAGGAGATCGCGATTGCGCTCGAGCCGTTCCGTCAGCTCGCGACGTCGGCGCGCTTCGGCTCGGGTGGAACGGGCCTCGGCCTGCCGCTGACCAAAGCGCTCGCCGAGGCCAACCGCGCCACCTTCAGCATCAAGAGCGCCGTCAACGCCGGCACGCTGATCGAAGTCGCGTTTTCGGGCACGCCAATCGCGGCGGAATAAGCGGGCTGTTGACCTTCTTCGGAATCGGCTAGGCTTCTCCGTTGTTCCTTGCGGAGCTCTGGCCATGTTCCGAGCCATTCGTATCGCGATTGCGCTCGTGGTGCTGGCGGTCGCCGCACCCATCACGCGCGCCAGCGAGCCGGTCGACCTCCTTCTGGTGCTCGCCGCCGACGTCTCGCGCAGCGTCGACCACGCCAAATTCCAGTTGCAGAGGGAAGGCTACGCCGCCGCGATTTCCGACAAGCGCGTGCTCGACGCCATCAGCTCGGGCCACCATCGGCGCATCGCCATCTGCTTCGTCGAATGGTCGGGCGCGACCGCGCAACAGGTGGTGATCGACTGGACCGTGATCGGGGACGAAAGCTCGGCGCGAAAATTCGGCGATCAGCTTCTTGAGTTGCGCCGCTCGTTTGCCGAGCGCACGTCGATCAGCGGCGGCATTGACTTTTCGATGACGCAGCTTGAGCGCGCACCGTTCCAGGCCGCGCGACGCACCATCGACGTTTCAGGCGACGGCACCAACAACTCAGGCCGCGACGTCACGCTCGCCCGCGATGCCGCAATCGCCAAGGGCGTCACCATCAACGGCCTCGTCATCCTGAGCGAACGGCCGATGGCGTGGAATCCCGAGCACACCAATCCGCCCGGCGGACTGGTCAATTACTTCCGCGACAACGTGATCGGCGGCCCGGGCGCATTCGTCATCGCGGCGGAGAATTTCGATTCATTCGGCCAGGCCATCGTCAAAAAGCTGATCGCCGAGATCGCCGAAGCGCCGGTAGTCACCGCCGATCCTCCGTCCGGCGGATAGCGCTGGAACGCTCTGCCGTAAGCATTGGCCCCCCGGCTGCAATTTCCGATTGAAGCAAATTCACTCGCCCGCTCAATCGCGAAGCCGACAGTTTCGACTCATTCCAGACTGCGGTTGTCTGGAATCATTCCAAGCTATTGATCTATAACGGAAAATTCGCTTGACCCCGGTCGCCCTACAGATACGACATTCCATCACGTTCGCACGCATGTCCGAGGAGACATCTGATGAACTTCCATTCGATCCCGCTTGCCATTATCGGCGCGCTCGCCGCAGGCCCGGCGCTCGCCCAGGGGGAGGTGAACGTTTACACCTATCGCGAAGCCAAGCTGGTCGCGCCGCTGTTCGCCGCCTTCACCAACGACACCGGCATCAAGGTCAACGTGATCTCGGCAAGCTCCGGTCTCGAGCAGCGCATCAAGACCGAAGGCGCCAACAGCCCGGCCGACGTACTGCTCACCGTCGACATCAGCCGTCTCGAAGACGCCGTGGCAAACGGCATCACAGCGCCGCTGAACTCCAAGATAGTGGAGCAGGTCGTGCCCGCAGCCTATCGCGATCCGGAAGGCCATTGGAGCGCGGTCGCGATGCGTGCCCGCATCGTCTATGCCTCCAAGGCGCGCGTGCAGCAGTCCTCGATGACCTATGAGGAACTGGCCGATCCGAAGTGGAAGGGCAAAATCTGCATCCGCTCGGGACAACACATGTATAACAACGCGCTGTTCGCCGCGATGATCGTCAAACACGGCGAAGCCAAGGCTGAGGCATGGCTCAAGGGCCTCAAGGCCAACCTCGCGCAGAAGCCGTCGGGCGGTGACCGCGAGACCGCGCGCGACATTGCGGCCGGCAAGTGCGACCTCGGCGTCGCCAACACCTACTACTGGGCGCTCATGAACGACCAGGAAGCCGAGCGTAAGCCCTGGGCGGAAGCCACCAAGGTCATCCTGCCGTCATTCCAGGGCGGCGGCACCCACGTGAACGTCTCGGGGGTGGCGCTGATCAAGACCGCGCCGAACAAGGCGAATGGCATGAAGTTCATCGAATGGATGGTGAGCCCGGCGGCGCAGCAGATGCACGCGGACGCGACCTACGAGTACCCAATGCGCGCGGGGGTCTCGATCAACAAGACCATCGCCAGCTATGGCGAGCTCAAGCGCGATCCGATGCCGCTTTCGCAGATCGCCGCGAATCGCAAGAAGGCGTCGGCCATGGTCGACAAGGTCGGTTTCGACAACTGAGAAGCCCGTCCGTGCGTTTTAATTCAGCCAACGTCCCCGCCAGACGGCGGGGACGTTGCTTTTCCCGATGACAGCCGCGGCGCTGCCCAGTGCACCCCGCGGTGGCCGCCTGCGACGCGTCTCGCACCCGGTCGCGATCGCCATTCTGTTCGGCGTCGCCGCCCTGGTCGTCGCGCCGCTGGTAAGCCTCCTGCTGATTGCCTTGATCGGCGATACGGAGCTTTGGCCGCATCTCGCAAGATACGTGTTGCCGAACGCCGCATTCAACACGCTCGCTCTGCTCGGCGGAGTAGCGTCAATCGCCGCCGTAGCCGGCGTGGGCACCGCCTGGATCGTCACGGCTTACGAATTTCCCGGCCGCAGCGTATTCGTCTGGCTGCTGCCGCTGCCGCTTGCGTTCCCGACGTATATCGTCGCTTACGTGTACGTCGACATCCTCGACGGCTTCGGACCGGTGCAGACGGCGCTACGCGCGCTGTTCGGCTTCCAATCGGCCGCCGACTACTGGTTTCCGAACGTCCGCTCGCTCGGTGGCGCGATCCTGGTGATGGGCTTCGTGCTCTACCCTTACGTCTATCTCGCCACCCGCGCGATGTTCCAGACCCAGAGCGCGACGTTGATCGAAATGGCGCGCTCGCTCGGGGCGAGTCGCTGGCCGCTGGCCCGCGACATCACGCTGCCGCTGGCGCGCCCTGCCATCGCCGCGGGTCTTGCGCTGGCGCTGCTCGAGGCGCTCAACGACATCGGCGCCAGCGAATATCTTGGCGTACAAACACTGACGCTGTCGATCTTCTCGACCTGGCTCAACCGTTCGAGCCTGCCGGGTGCGGCGCAGATCGCCTGCGTGATGTTGATCGCGATCGCCGGCCTGATCGCGCTGGAGCGCTATGGCCGCCGCCGCCAGGCCTTCACCGGCATCGACCGTCATCCGGGAATCGCGCGGCGCATCGCGCTGCATGGCCCGAAGCGATGGCTCGCAGCGGCGGCCTGCATCACGCCGGTCGCGCTCGGCTTTCTCATCCCGCTGGCGTTTCTGGCCCATCAGGCAATCCTGCGGAGCATGGTCAGGGGCTTCGATCCGCAATTGCTGCTGCACACCACGAACACCGTGCTGATCGCGGCCTGCGCCACCGTGCTCACGCTCGCGCTCGGCTTTGGCGTGGCATTCGCGTTGCGTCTGGTGCGGCGCAGGTACGCGCAGGCCTGCGTATTCATTGCAGGACTGGGTTACGCGGTGCCCGGCACGGTGCTGGCGCTCGGCCTGCTCTCGCCGCTGGTCGCAATCGACGAGGCGTTTAACTGGATGACCCGCGCGGCGGCCGGCATCAATGTCGGCTTAGTGCTGGCCGGCTCCAGCGCGGCGGTGATGATCGCCTACGCGGTACGCTTCCTCGCCATCGCGACGGGCTTCGCGCAGTCCGGGCTTGCACGGATTTCGAGCGAGCTGGATGACGCCGCGCGCACGGCCGGGTCGCGGCCCAGCGCCGTTGTCTGGTCGATCCAGCTCCCGCTGATGCGTCCTGCGCTGTGGGGAGCGGCGCTTCTCATATTCGTCGATTGCCTCAAGGAACTGCCGGCAACCCTGCTGCTGCGCCCGCTCAACGTCGAGACGCTGTCGACCTATATCTATCAGTTCGCAACCCGCGGCAGCTTCGAGGAGGGCGCGCTGGCTGCCCTGATCATCGTGCTCGTGGGCATATTCCCGGTGATCCGCATGGTGAGGCATGCCGACGAGGCGCTGCTGGGCGCCGCCACCCCGGCGAGGGCCTGGAGCGCCTGAAGCAGGCGCTTGATCGCGGTTCGATACCTCAGGTACAGGTTTCGGGTACGGAATTTGCTCTTTCCGTCACAGGTGTTTCGGTAACAGGCGGAAACTCATGAAAAAGGTCTATCCCGACGCCAAGGCGGCGCTGGCAGGGCTTCTCAAGGACGGCATGCTGATCCATGCCGGCGGCTTCGGACTGTGCGGCATCCCGGAAACTCTAATCATGGCGATCCGTGATTCCGGCGTCAAAAACCTCACCGTTGTATCCAACAACGCCGGCGTCGACGGCGCGGGCCTCGGGCTGCTGCTCGAAACCAAGCAGGTCAAGAAGATGATCTCGTCCTACGTCGGCGAGAACAAACTGTTCGCACAACAGTACCTCGCCGGAGAGCTCGAGATTGAATTCAATCCGCAGGGCACGCTGGCCGAGCGCATCCGCGCCGGCGGCGCCGGCATCCCGGCGTTCTTCACCCGCACCGGAGCCGGCACTGACATTGCCAAGGGCAAGGAAGAGCGCGAGTTCGACGGCGAGCGGTACATCATGGAACGCGGCATCGTCGCCGACCTTTCCATCGTCCACGCCTGGAAGGGCGATCACGAGGGCAACCTCGTGTACCGGAAATCGGCGCGCAACTTCAATCCGATGATGGCGACCGCCGGCCACGTCACCGTCGCCCAGGTCGAAAATCTGGCTGCGCCCGGCGAGATCAACCCCGACCACATCATCACGCCAGGCGTCTACGTGAAGCGGATCATTCACGTGCCGAACGCCGTGAAACACATCGAGCAACGCACCGTGCGCAAGCGCGTGATGGCGTAACGTATCGCTTAAGGAGAACCGCCATGGCCTGGACCCGAGAGCAGATGGCCGAACGCGCCGCCCAGGAACTGCGCGACGGCTTCTACGTCAACCTCGGCATCGGCATTCCGACGCTGGTGTCGAACTACATCCCGACCGGGATGAGCGTGCAGCTTCAGAGCGAGAACGGCATGCTCGGCTTTGGGCCGTTCCCCTACGAGGGCGATGAGGACCCCGACCTGATCAACGCCGGCAAGCAGACCGTAACCGAGCTGCCGACCACCAGCTATTTCTCGTCGGCCGACTCGTTCGCCATGATCCGCGGCGGCCACATCGACATCGCGTTGCTTGGCGCCATGCAGGTCGCGGAGAACGGCGATCTCGCCAACTGGATGATCCCCGGCAAGATGGTGAAGGGCATGGGGGGCGCCATGGACCTGGTGGCCGGCGTGAAGAAGGTCGTCGTGATCATGGAGCACTCGGTCAAAAACGAGGCCAAGCTCCTCAAGAAGTGCACGCTGCCGCTGACCGGAGCCGGTGTGGTCGACATGGTCATCACCGACCTCGGCGTTTTCAACATCGACCGCAAAGGCGGGGGAATGACGCTAATCGAGGTCGCGTCGGGCTCAAGCCTCGACGAAATCAAGGCCAAGACCGAGGCCGGCTATCGGATCGCGCTGAAGAACGCCTGAACAGCGTGGATTTCGCCTTGGAAGCGGCCACGAAAGCGTCACAGAAGGCGTCCAGGTAGAACCCGTCGCATTGCGCAGATGGCGCCGGCGGCTATAGTCCCCCGGCTTTCGGCCGACCTCGTGATGGAAACCTCGTGACCGCGGCCACCGGCTTCAAACGTTTGGGCATTGCGATCACGGCGGTGGTGCTGGCCGTCATCGCAGCGCTTGGCACGTTGACGCTCCTGATCCCGGCCGACAGCGTGCGCGAAGCGGTCAAAGCCGAGCTGCGCACCATCACCGGGCTCGATGTTTTGCTGCGCGGTGACGCCGACGTTTCTCTGTTCCCCAAGGGCTCGATCAGCTTCGCCAATGTCGCGCTCGGCGACGGCAACGAGCCGGCGCTAACAGCCGATCGCCTGACCGCTCAGCTTCGTTTCTTCCCGCTGTTTGCCGGCCGCATCGAAATCGCCGACGTTGCGTTGACGCGCCCGCGCATCAACGTCGTGATCGGCCAGGACGGCCGTTCGAACTGGCTGGGCCTGATCGAATCCCTGGCGCGCACGCTCGATCCAAAGACCACCAAGCGCCCGGATCACGTGGCCTCGTTTTCAGAGATCCGGGTCGGCGGTGGCACGATTGTGGTGAAGGACGCCTCGCGCGGCGTCACCGAGACGCTGACCGACGTCGAGATGGCGCTGGCCTGGCCGTCGATCTCCAAGAGCTTCGCGGCGACCGGCCGTTTCGCGTGGAACGGCGAGGCGATCGACGCTTCCATCAGCCTCACGGATTTCGCAGCGGCGCTGGTCGGCGACCGCACCGGCATAAAGATTCGCCTGAGCGGCGCGCCCGTCAAAGCCGCCTTCGACGGCTCGCTGAGCCTGCGCCCCACGCTGAAGATCGACGGCACGCTGGCGGCCGACGCGCCTTCGCTGCGCGACACGCTGCGCTGGGCGGGCCTCAAGCCGCTCACCGGCGGCGGCTTCGGCCCCTTCGCGCTGAAGGCCAAGACCAACGTGTCGGGCGGAACGATCTCGCTCTCGACGGTCAACGTGGAACTCGACGGCAACACCGCCGAGGGGGTGCTCACCTTCGCCACCGACGGACGGCAGACGCTGCAAGGCACGCTCGCGGCCAACGAGCTCAATCTCACGCCCTACATTTCCACCGTGCGGCTGCTCACCAGCAACGAGCGCGACTGGAACCGGGTGCCGATCTCGCTCGACGGCCTCAACGGCTTCGACCTGGATCTGCGACTGTCGGCGGCGCGCATGGTGATCGCCCGCGCCAAGATCGGTCGCACCGCCATCGCGGCCAATCTGCGCGGCGGCAAGTTCACCGTGACCATCGGCGAGGCTCAGGCGTTCGGCGGCATCCTCCAAGGCTCGTTCGGCCTCGCCGCCTCGGAGCGCGGCGCCGATTTCAAATCGCAGTTGAATTTCACCGATGTCGATCTGGAAAACTGCCTGACCGAGTTGTTCAACTTCAAGCGGATCGAGGGCCGCGGCAATCTCGCGCTCAACATGGATGCGTCGGGCGCCAGCGTTTTGGCGCTGACCCGCGGCATGAACGGCACCGCCAGCCTCATTGGCCTGCAAGGCGCCCTCACCGGTCTCAATGTCGAGCAGTTGCTGCGCCGCCTAGAGCGGCGGCCGCTATCCGGCGCCGGCGATTTCCGCACCGGCCGCACGCCATTCGAGAAGCTGACCGCCATCTTCAAGGTCACCCAGGGGGAAGCCGTGGTCGAGGAGATGCGCATCGACGGACCCAAGGTCCGGCTCGGCGTGGTGGGCACCGCGTCGATCCCGAGCCGGGAGTTCGATCTGCGGGGCGTCGCAGCCCTCGTCTCGACCACATCGGGCGAAGCTCCGCCTGCGTTCGAGCTGCCGTTCGTGGTCCAGGGCCCTTGGGACGACCCGATCATGCTGCCAGACACGCAGATGCTGATCCTGCGCTCCCCGGTCGCCTCGCCGCTGCTTGAGGCGGTCAAGAACCGCAACACCCGCGACACGGTGCGTTCCGCGATCGAGCGGCTGACCGGCGCGGCCCCTTCCACGCCCGCCGCAGCTCCCACGGGCGCCGCCAAGCCGGCACAGTAGCCGCCAGCCCCCAGCCTCGCGGGCGGCAAGCGTTCGATTCCTATTATCCTCGTGATGCTTATCCTGCTGGCGTGGTTCGTGATCTATCTGTTCCGGCCGCCCGGCCGAAGCAGCAGCCCGGATTTGCGGCCTCGCTTCGCCAGCCATGTCGCCGCGATGACGCCGACGGCGACCAGCGCGATCATGATCGTGCTAATGGCGTTGATCTCGGGCTTCACGCCCATGCGCACCTCGGAATAGATTCGAATCGGCAGCGTAATCGAGCCGGGCCCGGTGGTGAAGCTCGCGATCACCAGATCGTCGAGTGATAACACAAAGGCCAGTATCCAGCCGGCCGCGATCGCGGGAAGAATCAGCGGCAGTGTGACGGTCATAAACGCCTTGAGCGGCGGGCAACCCAGGTCCCTCGCCGCCTCCTCCAGACTCACGTCGAAGCTCAGGAGCCGCGATTGAACCACCACAGTGACGAAACACATCGTCACTGTGGTGTGCGCCAGCGTCACGGTCCAGAACCCGCGATCGACATTGATAGCGACGAACAGCAGCAGTAACGCAAGGCCGGTGATGATCTCCGGCATCACCAGTGGCGCGTAGACCAACCCGGAGAAGGCAACGCGGCCACGAAAGCGCCCGCCGCGCACCAGCGCCACCGCCGCGAGCGTGCCCAGTACGGTTGCCGCCGTCGCCGAGAGAAATGCGATGCGCAGGCTGGTCCAGGCAGCCTGCAGCATGGCGCTGTCGTTGAGCAACTCGACGTACCAGCGCGTCGACCAGCCGCCCCAGATCGTAACCAGACGCGAGCCGTTGAACGAATAGATCACCAGAATAACGATCGGCAGGTAGAGAAACGCCAGGCCGAGCGCAACCGCAGTGACGTTGAAAGCTGACAGGCCCCTGCGCATCAGCGTTTGTCCAGTTCCCGGATTTGCAAGTGTTGGTAGATCAGGATCGGCGCGAGCAGAACGGCCAACAGCACCACAGCCAATGCCGAAGCCACCGGCCAATCCTTGTTGGAGAAGAATTCGGTCCACAGCGTCTGTCCGATCATCGTGGCCCCTGAGCCGCCCAGCAGATCGGGTATGACGAATTCGCCGGCTATCGGGATAAAGCAGAGCAGTGCACCGGCGACGATGCCGGGCAGCGACAGCGGCACCGTGACGAGCCAGAACGCCTTCCACCAGGGACAGCCGAGATCGGTGGCCGCCTCAAGCAACGTCTCGTTCATCTTCTCAAGACTGGCGTAGAGCGGCAGCACCATGAACGGCAGGTACGAATAGACGATACCGATGTAAATCGCAGTGTCTGTCGAGAGCCAGACCAGCGGCTCGCGGATCAGACCGATCGCGAGCAGCACATCGTTGAGCAAACCCTCGCGCTGCAGGATGTTTACCCAAGCGTAGATGCGTATCAGGAACGCGGTGAGAAACGGCAACACGATCGCGGCCACGAGTATCGGCTGAGCCCGGCGCGGAGCGCGCGCAATGCCGTAGGCGATTGGATAGCCGATCAACAGCAGGATCAGCGTCGAGGTGGCGGCGATCAGCAGGCTGCGCAAATACGACGTTACATAGAGCGAGTCCGACGCCAGCAGTACGTAGTTGCCGAACGATAGACCGGCGACGAAGTCGCGAATGCCCTGCCAGCCGGCCGCGAGATCGAGCACAGGCGCGTAAGGCGGTTGAGCGATCACGGTCTGCGACAGGCTGATCTTCAAGACGATCAGGAACGGCCCCAGAAAGAGCGCAGTGAGCCACAGCGCCGGGATCAGATTTACCAGCCGCGGTCCCCAAGGCCGTTGCTGCCGCGTGGCGGGTTCGTTCGTTTTGTTGGCTGTGGTCATTGGACGAGCAACACGCCAGCGTCGTGCGGCCAGCGCAAACAGACGCGATCGCCGCGACGGAGCGGCTGTTCGAGCGCGCGCGTGCGGTTCGCCGCCGCGGCTCTAAGCACCAGGCCGTTGTCGAGCTTGACCTTGAATACCGAGCTGTCGCCGAGATATCCGATGTCGGTGACGGCGCCAGCGAACGAGTTTTCGCCCGCCGCGGCCGCCTCCTTCACCATCTCGATTTTCTCCGGCCTCACCGCCACCCAAAGCGATGTGCCAGGCGGTACATCGACCTTCTGCGCCACACGCAAACGCCCGCCCGCCGCGCATTCCACCATGCTTCCTGCTGGACCGGTTTCGGCGAGTTGGCCTTCGATCAAGTTGACATCGCCGACGAAGCCCGCGACCCAACGCGAGCTGGGCTGCTCGTAGATCTCCGAGGGCGTCGCGACCTGAACCAGACGGCCCTCGTTCATGATGCCGATGCGATCGGACAGAGCCATCGCTTCGTCCTGATCGTGGGTGACCATGATGAAGGTCAGACCAAGCCGGCGTTGCAGCTCGATCAATTCGAAGCGCGTTTCCTCACGCAGCTTGCGATCGAGTGCGGAGAGTGGCTCGTCCAGCAGCAGCACGCGCGGTCGCTTGACCAACGCGCGCGCGAGCGCCACACGTTGGCGCTGGCCGCCGGACAGTTGACCGGGCTTGCGTTCGTCGAAATCCTGAAGCTGGACGAGCGCCAGCATGTCCCGCACGCGCTCGCCGATCTCGGCTTTGGACAGATTCTCCTGCTTGAGGCCGAACGCGATGTTGCCGGCGACACTGAGATGCGGAAATAGCGCATAGCTCTGGAACATCATGTTCACCGGCCGGCGGTGCGGCGGCACGTGGGAAATGTTCTGACCATCGAGCAGAATGCGCCCTTCGCTCGGCTGTTCGAAGCCGGCGAGCGTGCGCAGCAGCGTGGACTTTCCGGAACCTGACGGCCCGAGCAGCGCGAAAAATTCGCCTTCATAAATGTCGAGGCTGAGCCGCTCGACGGCCGGCACGTCGCCGAACCGCTTGCTGACGCCGTCGAAGCGAACCAGCGGATGCGATGCGGAATCTTTCCAGGGCGCAAAGGTCCGGCCGCGATGGCCGTGAAGCGAATCCGTCATGGCCCCACGCTAGGGCATGATTCAGAAAAGTGGAATTCCGGTTTTCCGCAAGCCCAAACGAAAAGGCACCACCGCAGCGGTTCAACGGGTTTTTGCAGGGTTATTTCAGCAGCAACGCGTCGTCGGGCTCATCCGAAAGCACGACGAGCTTGCGGGGCGTCGGACCGTAGTACCTGTCGAGCTGCACCATCTTGCACGGTTTGATCAGCACGGCCGCGATGCGCTCCAACAGCGCCTTGGTCGAGACCGGCTTGAGCAGATACTCGTGGACGCCGAGCCGTGCCGCCTCGATGACGCGCCAGCGGTCGCCATGGCCGGTCAGCAGAATGATCGGCACGTCCGGTGTCGGGAACGTTGCCGGCGAGCGCACCATCTTGATGAACTGCAGCCCGTCCATCATCGGCATTTCCCAATCGACGAACACGATGTCGGGGTTGATTTCCTTGATGGCGTGAAGTCCCGCGGCGCCATTGCTCGCTTCGTGAACGCGCACGACGCCGACCGCAGCCAGCATCGTGCGCACGACCTTGCGCATGTAATGGTCGTCGTCGACGATCAGGACCTTGATCGTCGGAAGACGAGATTCGAGGTGCCTCGGCACACTGATTTGCATGACGCCTTCGCAATCAAACAACTAACCAAAGCATCGTCGCCTTGCGGACGGCTGAATCCAGCGGCTCAAATGCCGGACTTTCTCAACATCCTTGATGAATGGTTCACGCCGAACGGGTGCGGCGGACGGCGTCGAGCCAGCCCTGCCACTTTTCTGACCTTCGGTCATGGTCGAGGCGCGGCGTAAAGCGCCGCTCGCGCGCCCAAGTCTTTGCAAAACCTTGCGGATCGGGGCAGATCCCGGCCTGGTAGCCGGCCAGGTAGGCGGCGCCCAGCGCGGTGGTTTCGAGAAACGCCGGACGATCGACCGGCGCGCCCAGGATATCGGCGAGGAACTGCATGGTCAGGTCGCTTCCGGTCATCCCGCCGTCCACCCGCAGCACGGTCTCGGCCGTTTCGTTTTGCGCATGTCCTTGTCGGAAAACCGGTTCCCACTTTTCCGGGACATGCGCGCCCGGCCAGTCGGCGCGCATCGCCTCGAGCAGTTCGCGCGTTTGGTAACCCACGGATTCCAAAGCCGCATTGGCGATCTCGGCGGCGCCGGAATTGCGCGTGAGGCCGTAAATCGCGCCCTTGGCGTGAGCGTCCCAGTGCGGCGCGCCCAGGCCGACAAAGGCCGGCACCATGTAGACCCGCTCCGCCGGATTGGCCTTGGCCGCCAAGGCATTGACCTCCGCCGCCTGCCCAATCAGACCCAAGCTGTCGCGCAGCCATTGCACCGCCGCGCCAGCCACGAAGATCGCCCCCTCCAGGGCGAAAATCCGTTTCCCGTCAATCTGATAGGCGATGGTCGTGAGCAGCCGGTGGCGCGACGCCACGGCCTGCGCCCCCGTGTTCAGCAGCGCAAAGCACCCGGTGCCGTAGGTCGCCTTCATCATTCCGGGAAAAAAGCAGCCCTGCCCGATGGTTGCGGCCTGCTGGTCGCCCGCCATGCCGAGGATGCGGATCGCGCCGCCGAACAGAAGAGGATCGGAGGAACCGTAGTCCTCCGCATTCTCGCCCGCTCGTCCGAGCATTCCCTGGGGCACCTCCAGCAGTCTTCCAAGCTCCTCGTCCCAGGCCCCCTTGCGGATGTCGAACAGCAAGGTGCGCGACGCATTGGTGACGTCGGTGGCGTGCACCGTGCCGCCGGTGAGCCGCCACAGCAGGAACGTGTCGACCGTGCCGAACGCCAGCCGCCCCGCGCGCGCCGCCGCCCGCGCGCCCTCGACCCGGTCGAGCAGCCACGCGATCTTGGTGCCGGAGAAATACGGGTCGCACAGCAGCCCGGTCTTCGCCGCGATCGCCGCCTCGTGGCCGTCGCGCTTGAGCCGCGCGCAGATGTCCGCGGTGCGCCGGTCCTGCCACACGATGGCGTTGTGGATCGGCTTGCCGGTGGCGCGGTCCCACACGATCGTGGTCTCGCGCTGATTGGTGATGCCGATGCCGGCGACGTCCTTCGCGGCGACCTGAGCCTTCGCCATCGCCGCGCGCACGGTCGACACCACCGCCGACCAGATCTCCTCCGGATCGTGCTCGACCTCGCCCGGCGCCGGATAGATCTGGCGCAGCTCCTCGCTGGCGCTGGCGACGGGCGCAAGCCGCGCATCGAACACGATCGCCCGCGTCGAGGTGGTGCCCTGGTCGATGGCGATGAGGTGAGTGGGCATGAATTCCGTCATGCCCGGCCTTGTACCGGGCATCCACGTTTATGGATGCCGCAACACTAAAGGCGTGGATGGCCCGGACAAGCCCGGCCATGATGATCGCAAAGGAGCGAGCCGCGTGGAGTTCAGCCGACCGTGCTGTCGAGGTGGACGATGCGGGGCGGGCGGCGGCGATCTTCGCGCCGTTCCAACCAACTCGTCAGCCACATGCCGAGCAGAACCGTTCCCGCGACCAAAAATGGTGCGGCGAATACCAACCTTCAAACCGTCGATCTCGGACATGGTCATTCGCGCAGCCTCCCGAGCGAACGCCGCCTACCACACAACCCGTGCGTACGCCGTCCCGCTGGAGGTGTGGCCGCCGCCTGCGAACTCGCCGTCGTACTTGGCCCCGATCGACACGCGGTTGGCGAAGCGCCATTCCGCGCCGGCGGTGACCAGCGCGAGGTTGGTCGGGGCGTTGGCGCCGGTCACGGTGAAGCTGCCGCCGGGGATCGCCTGGAACGCCGCGTTGACCGTGCGGTCGCTGGAATGGTCGTTAGCCCAGGCGGCGCGGCCGCGCAGCGCCATGATCGTTCCGTCGCGCAGCGCAAACTGGGTGTGGAACCACGAGCCCAGCTCGGTGCGGGTCGCCGTCACCGACTTGCCGGCGTAGCCGAGCGCGAACAGCGGGCTGCCGAAGGCGGTCTCGGCGTAGGCCGGCAGGCGGATGCTCTGCGCCTGCAGCGCCGCATAGGGCGTGAAGCCGGCGGCGCCGGCGGCGAAGCGGGTGCCGCCCTCGATGCGCCCGCCGAAATTGTTGGCGTCGAAGTTTGCCTTCAGGTGATCGCCGGAGAACGTGATCGTGCGCTCGGTGGTGACGTCGTGCCAGGCGTAGGCCAGCGCGCCCGCCGGACACGTAGGCCGCGCCGAATTGCCGGATGGCATAGACGCCGGCCTGGAAGGCGTCGCTCTTGCCGGTGCCGAGGCCGCCCGGCAGGTGCCAGTTGGTGCCGCCGCCAGCGAGCGCAAAGCCGACCCGGGTGTCCGGCGCGACGCGGTAGTCGGCGCCGGCCGCAAAGCCGTAGGCGCGCGCGGTCAGATCCTGCGCGCCGGTCACCAGGTTGCCGTCGGTCTTGTTGACGCCGCCGTAGGCCGCGCCCCACACCGACCAGCGCTGCGCGAACGCCGCGGGCTGCGCCTTCACCGGCATCGCGGCGGCGTAGGCGTCGGCGATCTCGCGCGGCAGCGGCTCGCTCTGCGGGGCATAGCCGGTCGCCGGGCCGAAGCCGCCGCGCCCGTCGGTGAACGGGTTGAGCAGCAGTGAGAGAAACGAGCTCATCAGCTGCGTGGCGGCGGGCGTGGCGCCGGTCGCGGCCTGGCCCGAGAGCTGGGTCAGCGCGCCGGACAAGGCAGGCTGGGACAGATTGAGCAAGGTGATCAGGCCGGGGCTGAGCGCCGCGCCCGAATTGATGTAGCCGTCGAGGATGGTGCCGATGCCGGACTGCGCGGGATTGAGGCCGGGCACCTGGGCGATGCCGGACGTCAGGGTCAGCAGCACGTCGGTCGCGGTGTAGCCCAGGCTGGCGTTGAAGGCCGGGATCCGGGTCTCGTCGAGCGCCGTGAAGGCGCCCGTGCGCCCGCCGGCCGCCGACAGGATGGTGTAGGTGCCGGGCGTCGCCGCGCCGGCTGCAATCGGCGCGACGGTGCCGGCCAGCGCCGCGGTGCCGGTGACGTTGGTGCGGTCGGCGGTGCCGGACACTTCGACCGCGTAGGTCGCGCCTGCGCCAAACGTCAGGTTGCCCTGCACGGTGATGGTGCCGACCGAGTTGCCCGGCGCCAGCGTGCCGCCGTTGATGTTGGTGGCTCCCACGGTGCCGGTGCCGCCGAGCGTGCCGCCGCCATTCACGGTGAGCAACGCGGAACCGGCGATCGAGCCGTTCACCGCCAGCGTGCCGCCGTTGACTTTGGTGGCGCCGGTGTAGGTGCTCGTGCCGGTCAGCGTCAGCGTCCGGGGCCGAGCTTGGTCAAGGTGCCGGCGCCGGCGATGGCGGCCGCCAGCGTGGATGCGTTGGTGAAGTTCGCGACGATCTGGCCGTCGTTGACGATGGTCGGCGCGTTGAGCGTGCCGGCGAGTCCGCCGGTGCCGACGTTGAGCGTGTTGCCGGCGCCGATATTGGCGGTCCCGGCGACGTTGAGGACGCCGCCGTCGGCGATCGTCACGGTGCCGGTGCCGAACGGAAGC
>Ga0190270_10000668_pt1 | contig 15149 bp, 13 predicted proteins | sample Popmic320T_FD_133748 | JGI IMG/M metagenome (GOLD analysis project Ga0190270, IMG submission 133748) | Populus adjacent soil microbial communities from riparian zone of Weber River, Utah, USA - 320 T | ecosystem: Environmental > Terrestrial > Soil > Riparian zone | place: USA: Utah | collected... | reverse complement strand
GCGCAGCAGGAACAGCGCGCCATGCGCGAACAGCATGAAGATCGCGGGCCAGCGCGACACCAGTGGCTCCTGCGGCCGCGCCAGAATTCATAGGCTGTCGCCCAGGTGTAGGCGGTGATCAGGCTCGACGAGAGCAGCACCCGCGCGTCCATGGACTCCTGGAACAGCGGAGCGCGACAGGCGATCAGCCACACGATGGCGCCGCCGAACAGATAGACCGGCTGCACCTCGCGACCGTCGAACACCCGCGCGCCCGTCCAGGTGACGGCGAAGGCGGTGAACAGAACGGCGTTGGCAAGGTCGATGGAGATCGCTTCCGACACTGAGCCGTACATGCCGAACAGCATGACCGAGACCGCGCGCAGCAGATGCGCGCAGCCCCACCATGCTACGGCATGAATGTTCGCGTTCTGGATCCACGCGAACAACAACAGCAGGCCGAGCATCGCCTCGACATAGATCGTGACGAGGAACAACGTATTGACGTCGAGGCCCATCGTTGGTCTTCCGTGAATGCGCCCCAGATGGCAAAACTGCTCCTTTGTTGGAAAAGAATGGATGAAGACACGACGCAGTCCCCATGCATTGCGAAGGGTATGGTTTCGGCAATCTTTCCAGTTTTTCTGCAATTCAAGTGGCCTTGTGACGGCTCCGGGGGTCCTCTAGTTTCGGACCCGCAAGGAATTGGTGTTTTTGACATGCAAACCCGCGACGGCACCGTCGAGACGATCGGCAACACGCCTTTAATCAAGCTCAAGCGAGCGTCCGAAGCGACCGGATGCCTCATCCTCGGCAAGGCCGAGTTCATGAATCCGGGCGGCTCGGTGAAAGACCGTCCGGCCCGCCAGATGATCCTCGAGGCGGAGCGGCGCGGCGAACTTCAGCCCGGCGGCCTGGTGGTCGAAGGCACCGCCGGCAACACCGGGATCGGTCTCGCGATGGTGGCGGCGGCGCGCGGCTATCGCTGCATGATCGTGATCCCCGACACGCAGAGCCAAGAAAAGAAGGACATGCTGCGGCTCTGCGGCGCGGAGCTGATCGAGGTGCCGGCGCTGCCGTACAGCAATCCCAACAATTACCAGCACGTCACCCGCCGGCTCGCCGACGAGCTGCGCACGAAGGAAAAGAAGGGCGTGCTGTTTGCCGATCAGTGGAACAATCTCGACAACCGCAAGGCGCATTATCTCTCGACCGGCCCCGAGATCTGGCAGCAGACCGAGGGCAAGGTCGATGGATTCATCTGCGCGGTCGGCACCGGCGGTACGCTGGCGGGAACCTCGCAATATCTGCGCGAGATGAAGAAGGACGTGGTGATCGGCTGCGCCGACCCGCGCGGCGCAGCGATGGTCACGCTGTTTTCGACCGGCGAGGCCAAGGCGACCGAGGGCGGCTCGATCACCGAAGGCATCGGCCTCGGCCGCGTCACGCCGATCATCGACGGCCTCAAGGTGGAAAAGCCGTATCTCATTCCCGACGAAGAGGCGGTGCCGATCATCTTCGAGTTGCTCGAGCACGAGGGGCTTTGCCTCGGCGGCTCATCGGGCATCAACGTCGCTGGCGCGATCCGCCTGGCCAAAGACATGGGGCCGGGCCACACCATCGTCACCGTGCTCTGCGATTCCGGCACGCGATATCAGTCCAAGCTGTTCAATCCGCAGTTCCTGCGCTCCAAGAAACTGCCGGTGCCGGAGTGGCTGGAGCGCAAAACCAACGTGACCGTTCCGTTCGCGAAAGCGTGAAATGCCGACCGAGTGCCTGTTCCGCGAAGACTCCTATCTGAAGGACTGCGGCGCGACCGTCGTTGCGGTGACGCCCGAGGGCGGCGTCGTGCTCGACCGCACGGTGTTCTATGCCGCCTCGGGAGGCCAGCCGGCGGACCGCGGCACACTGATCGGCAGGTCGGGCAGCAGCATCGCGCTGGCAAACGTCGTGTTCACCGATCCCGGCAAGACCGAGATCGCGCATATTCCTTCGCCAAATGTCTTTTCGCCTGGCGCGACACCATTTCATGTCGGCGATCCGGTGCAGGCGGTCATCGACTGGGAGCTTCGCTACGCCCGCATGCGCATGCACACCGCGCTGCATCTTCTCTCGGCTGTGCTGCCTTATCCCGTCACCGGCGGCTCGATCGGCGAAGCGGAAAGCCGGCTCGACTTCGACATTCCGGATGCCGGGCTCGACAAGGACGCGATCACCGCCAAGCTCGCGGAGATGATCGCGGCCGACGCCGAAGTCACCAGCCGCTGGATCAGCGACGCCGAGCTCGAGGCCAATCCCACGCTGGTCAAAACCATGTCGGTGAAGCCACCGATGGGCACCGGACAGGTTCGGCTGATCGAAATCGCCGGCTTCGACCTACAGCCCTGCGGCGGCACCCATGTGCGCGGCACCGGTGAGATCGGCGCGGTTCGCGTGACGCAGATCGAGAAGAAGGGAAAATTGAACCGGCGCGTGCGTTTGGCGTTGGTGTAGGAAGGACATTTCATGACCGATGCTCGACCTCCCGCCTCCAAGAACCTCGTCACCACGGACTGGCTCGCCGCGCGGCTCGGCAAGCCCGGCATCGTGGTGGTCGATGGCTCGTTCTACCTGCCGGCGCTCAAGCGCGATGCGAAGGCTGAATTCCTTGCCGCCCATATTCCAGGTGCGGTTTTCTTCGACATCGACGCCATCGCGGACCATTCCACCGAACTGCCGCACATGCTGCCGGGTGCGACAATGTTTTCGGACGAGGCCGGCAAGCTCGGCATCGGCCAGGACGACACCATCGTGGTCTATGACGGCGCGGGATTGGGTGGCGCGCCGCGGGTGTGGTGGACGTTTCGGATTTTCGGCGCCAAGAACGTTTTCATCCTCGATGGCGGAATGCCGAAGTGGAAGGCGGAGGGCCGGCCGACCGAATCCGGCGAAGCCAAGCCCGCACCGAAAACATTTGTCGGAGAACTCGAAACCGGCAAGGTCGCCAACGCCGACGAGGTTTCGTTCGCGCTGATGAACAAGGACGCGCAGGTGGTCGACGCGCGGCCGGCGGAGCGCTTCCGGGGCGAGGCGGCGGAGCCGCGGCCCGGTGTGCGCTCCGGTCACATGCCGGGCGCGCTCAACGTGCCGGTCACCGGGCTGATCGAGAACGGGCGGCTGATCGCGCCGGAGAAAATCGCCGAAAAATTCAAGGCCGGCGGCGTCGATCTCGACAAGCCGACGATCACGAGCTGCGGTTCGGGCGTCACCGCGGCGACGCTGTGGTTCGCGCTCGACGCCATCGGCAAGGCGCCGAAGCAGCTCTACGACGGCTCCTGGACCGAATGGGGCAGCCGCCCCGATCTGCCGATTGCGACGAAGGATTAACGCGACAACCCTCGTCGCCGATGTTCTGCGGCGCCGTCAGCGCCGGTTGAGCGCGATCTGCACGCTGATGACGTAGGTTCGCTCCGGCGTGAGCGACACCGTCTGCCGGTTGCCGGTCGTGGTCAGTGTTATGGGGCTGGTGAACTTTTCGCCCTGCGCCACCGCCGTGATGCGATTGCCGGCCACGCGCCCGCTGATGGTCCCGGACACGTTGTAGCTTGCTTCGCTCCACTTGCCGGAAATCTGGCCGCGCCGTTCGACCACATTGCTGGTCAATTCGAACTTGTAGTTGTCGCTGGAGCACCTGATGTTGATCGAAAGGCCGTTGCTGGCCTGCGCAAAGCTGTGATTGGCGCGGCAGCGCAGGTTCTCCTTGATGTCGTTCGTGAGCATGATCACGCCGCTGCCGGTCCAATTGCCCGCGATAGCCGCAAACGGGTGCGCGTCGGGCTTGGCCGGAGCGTCCGCGGGCGCCGGCAGCGCAACGACAGCCCCATCGGGTGCTTCCGCCGGTTGAGCCGCCGCCGGCGAAAGCGCCAATGCCAGCAAAAGCGCGGCCGCGCCGCGGATGATGTCCGATTTCATGGTCCCGCCCCTCGAAAAAAGATTTCTCGCGTTCATTGGTATACCGGGAGAAGGACCCGGTTCAAACTGGGCCGGTTATTTTCGTTACTTCGGCGGGGTAAATTGTTTAGCGATCGGCCGCCAGGCATCCATTTCGGCGCGGATGTACTGACCGGTCTCAGCCGGCGACAGGTGCCGCACGTAGGTCGCCCCGGTCTCAAAGCGCGCACGGACCTCGCTCTGGTCCAGCACGGTGCGCAGATCGCCGTTGATCTTGCGCACCACATCATCCGGCATGGGCGCCGGCGCGATCACCGCGAACCAGCCGCGCGACTGGAAGCCCGGCAGCGTCTCCGCGACTGTTGGCAGATTCGGATAATTCGGCAGACGGGCCGGCGATGTCACCGCCAGCGGCTTGACCGAATTTGACGCCATCGGACCAATGAAGGCGGCAATCCCCTCCACCATCATCGACACGCGGCCACCCAGCACGTCTTGCAGCCCCTGCGGCGCGCCTGGATACGGCACGAACGTCACGTCGATGTTGGCAGCGCCTTTGAACATCTCGCCGGTCATATTGGGCAAAGAGCCGCGGAAGTTGGCGGCGTAGGTCAATTCGCCGGGCTTTTTCTTCGCGAGCGCGATCAACTCCGGCAACGTGCTCACGCCGATCTCGTTGTTGGCGACGATCAGGAACGGCTGCTCGCCGACCAGCCCGATCGGAATGAGGTCCTTCGCGATGTCGATCGGCAGCTTCGGATTGGTTTCCGGCAGCACCACCAGCGACGACGACGAAGGCCAGTAGAGCGTGTGGCCGTCGCGCTCCGCGGCGGCCAGCGCCTGCATCGCGATCAGGCCGCCGGCGCCGGGCCGGTTCAGGATCAGGACCTGTTGGCCCCAGAGCTGGCCCAGACGGTCGGTGACGATGCGCGCGATCACGTCGGGGGCGCTGCCGGCAGCGGTCGCCATGATCACTTTCACGGGCCGGTTCGGCCAGCTCTGCGCGTGCGCCGTTGCTCCGGACAGCACAAGCGCGAAAAACCCCAGAACAGCGCACCGCAACGCGCCGCTTGTCCCCAGCATTTGTCCTCCCCGGCCGGTTTTTCCCGGCGCATCAGTCTAGTATCCGAACCCAAAGTTTGCACAATTGTGCAGCAAGCGCCTATGCGAACTTCCGAATCGCGACACTAGCAGGCTGTGCTAAGTTGGAAGCGCATTCCTCTCGCGGGAGCAGACTATGATCTTCCGCCAACTGTTCGACAGCGTATCCGGCACCTACTCCTACCTGATGGCCAGCCGCCGGGGCGGCGAGGCCATGATCATCGACCCGGTGCTGGAAAAGGTCGACCGCTATCTCGGCCTCATCAAGGAGCTCGACCTCAAGCTGGTCAAGGCGGTCGACACCCACATGCACGCCGACCACATCACCGGCCTCGGCGCGCTGCGCGACAGGACGCACTGTATCACCGTGATGGGCGAGCAGACCAAAGCCGACGTGGTGTCGATGCGGCTCGCCGACGGCGACAAGCTCACCATCGAAGGGCTGGCGCTCGACGTGATCTACACGCCCGGTCACACCGACGATTCCTACAGCTTCATCATGCCGGACCGGGTGTTCACCGGCGACACGCTGCTGATCCGCGGCACCGGCCGCACCGACTTCCAGAACGGCGACCCGCGCGCGCAGTACGAGTCGATCTTCGGCCGTCTGCTCACATTGCCCGAAGCGACGCTCGTCTATCCCGCGCACGACTACAAGGGCGATACCTGCTCCACCATCGGCGAGGAGAAGGCCCACAATCCGCGCCTGCAGGTGAAATCGGTCGACGAATACATCGCGCTGATGAACGGCCTCAACCTGCCCAATCCCAAAATGATGGACGTGGCGATCCCGGCCAACATGAAGGTCGGCTACTTGCAGGAGGAGATCGCGAGCCGCGGCTGGGCCTTCAGCGCGGAGCGCGCGATGGGGCTGATCGGCAAGCCGGACGTTGCGCTGATCGACCTTCGCGAGCGCACCGAACGCGAGCGGCACGGCGTCATCCCCGGCTCGCTGCACGTCCCCTACCCGACCTTGCAGGAAAACATCAGCGCCGGCGGCATGCTGCACGAGCTCGCCCGGTCGACCAGCAAGCGCATCCTGTTCTATTGCGCGTTCGGCGAGCGCTCGGCGATGGCGGTACAGGCGGCGCAGGACGCCGGCCTGTCAGCGGCCTGTCACATCCAGGGGGGCATCGGGGCCTGGAAGCAGGTCAATGGACCGCTGAGCCATTGAATGATGGGCCGGCGGCCACTGGGTCGCCGGCTGAGTGGCTACTTCGCTCCCAGCCCTGCCCGCTTGATCGCGTCGGCGCTAGCGACCGAATCCTCGTCAAACATCTTGCGGAACGCCGCGCCCGGCAGATAGCGCGGCTCGGCGCCGAGCCGCTCGACGATCACCTTGTATTCGGGCGCGGCGGTCGCGGTGGCGCAGGCTTTCTCCAGCGCATTCACCGCCGCGTCGGGAGTCTTGGCCGGCACGATCAACCCGCCCGCGGAAAATCCCTGCGCCGGATAGCCGAGCTCCTTCATGGTCGGCACATCGGGCAGCCCCGGAATACGCGCGTCGGTCAGCGCGGCGAGGATCGGCAGGCTGCTCGCCTTGGCGACCGGCGGGCTCTCGGTGATCGCCATGATGGTGCCGCCGAGCAGCGCGTGCGACATCGGTCCGGCGCCCTGGAACGGCACGCCAAGTCCGTCGGCACCGATCGCCTTGAGCACACCGAGCATCACTAGATGCGGCTGTCCCGCGACGCCCGGATGGCCATAGACCACGTTTTCCGGCTTCGCCTTGGCGAACGCGACGAACTCCTGGAACGTCTTGAACGGCGCTTTCGGGCCGGCAATCAGCACATAGGGCGTATAGTAGGTGAGGCAGACGTAGCGGAACGCATCCATCCCGTAACGCAGCTCCTTGTTGAAGTGCGGCTGCGCGGTGATCGGATTGTTCGGCGTCATCGCCATGGTGTAGCCGTCGGGCTCGGCGCGCACGAGATCAAGGATGCCGATGGTGCCGGCCGCGCCGCCCTTGTTGCTGATGATGACCGACTGGCCGAGCGCCTTGGTCATCTCGGTCTGCAGCGCGCGCGCCATCAGGTCGGTGTTGCCGCCGGGCGGAAACGGCACGACCATGGTGACGGGGCGGGAGGGATAGGTTTGCGCGAGCGCTGAAGAAGCGAGCGCCGTTACAGCAGCCATTGCGAGCAGCGCGGACCAGGCCCGAGCCATGAAATTCCTCCCGACCTATTTGCAAAGATTGCGATTTTCCATGATCCGTAGCAACGCCGATGCCGGCGATTGTCGTGCCATCCCAATGCGGCACCACCGACCAGCGCGCCAACTCGCACCGTTGTCCTTAGTGCTTGAAATCGTTCAGGAATAAAAACTTATCCCCGGTCTTGAATCCGGCCCCATAATGATCGCGTCCCGTTCAATCGAGGGCGTCGTCGATCGCGATGCTTGATGACGAGCGGGGCCGGCCTCCCTCATATCGGAGGCCGAATGGAGCGCCGGGAGGCGCAGGGCTCTCGCGCCGAGGGCCCGCGCGCCCCGGACCCCCACCCCCTCAAGGGTACACTTGGGTCCCGGAAACTTGGCGCGAAAGCGGGCTCCCGTCAGTGGTCCGCTCAAGGGCGCCCCACCAGGCGCTCTGGCGCCTCCCGGCGCTCCATCCCTCATGGGGAAACGGAAAAAAGGGAAAGACGGGCGCCGAACGTCGTTGGCTAATTCCGGCGCGAGATGGTCAATGCAAAATCTGGCTCAGAAACAGCTTGGTTCGTTCGTGCTGCGGGTTGTTGAAGAACGGCTCCGGCGCGTTGACCTCGACGATCTGGCCTTCGTCCATGAACACGATGCGGTTCGCGACCTGCCGCGCGAAGCCCATCTCATGCGTGACGACCAGCATGGTCATGCCGTCCTGCGCGAGTTCGACCATGGTGTCGAGCACCTCCTTGACCATCTCGGGGTCGAGCGCGGAGGTCGGCTCGTCGAACAGCATGATCTTCGGGCTCATGCAGAGCGCCCGCGCGATCGCGACGCGCTGCTGCTGGCCGCCGGAAAGCTGGCCGGGATATTTGGCCGCCTGCTCGGGAATTTTCACCCGGCGCAGGTAGTGCGTCGCGATCTCCTCGGCGTCGGCCTTCGGCATCTTGCGCACCCAGATCGGCGCCAGCGTGAGGTTCTCCAGCACGGTCAGGTGCGGAAACAGGTTGAAGTGCTGGAACACCATGCCGACGTCGCGGCGCACCTCGTCGATCTTCTTGACGTCGCTGGTCAGTTCGACGCCGTCGACCACGATACGGCCCCGCTGATGCTCCTCGAGCCGGTTGATGCAGCGGATCATAGTCGACTTGCCCGAGCCCGACGGACCGCAGATCACGATGCGCTCGCCCTTGCCGACACGCAGTTCGATGTCGCGCAGCACATGGAAATCGCCGTACCACTTGTGCACGCCGACCAGATCGACCGCGACCGCGGAGTTGAGCTGCGCCGGCTTGAAGCGGGATCGTACGGGTGCGGTGGCGTCCATCGAGGCCCCTCAGCGCCGGTCGCCCGCCCGGAGGCGGTGCTCGACATAGCGCGCGTAGCGCGACATGGCGTAGCAGAACACGAAATAGAACATCGCCGCAAAGGCATATCCGGTGATGCTGGTGGTCGGCGCCGCCCAGTTGACGTCGCCGCGCGCCGCTTCGATGGTCTTCAGGAAATCGAAAATGCCGACGATGAAGACCAGCGTGGTGTCCTTGAACAGGCCGATGTAGGTGTTGACGATGTTCGGGATGGTGATTTTCAGCGCCTGCGGCAGCACGATCAGCCGCATGGCCTGCCAATAGCTCAGGCCCACCGCCATCGCGGCCTCGTACTGGCCCTTCGGAATGGCCTGCAGTCCGGCACGAACCACCTCGGCCATGTAGGCCGAGGCGAACAGCGCAACGCCGATCAAGGCGCGCAGCAGCTTGTCCGGCGTCAGGTGTTCGGGGACGAACAGCGGCAGCATCACGCTGGCCATGAACAGCACGGTGATCAGAGGCACGCCGCGCACGAACTCGATGAAGATCACCGAGGCCATCCTCACCACCGGCATCCGCGAGCGCCGGCCCAGCGCAAGCAGGACGCCAAACGGCAACGACACCACGATGCCGACCCACGCAACCACGATGGTGACCAGGATGCCGCCCCATTGCGCGGTGCTGACATAGGGCAGGCCCAGCACCGGCAGCCCCACCAACAGGAAGAACGAAAGCAGCGGGACGACGATAAAAAAGTAGATCATGCCGAGGTCGCGACGCGGCGCGTCGAGCCAGGTGATCCAGCCGATCCCGAATGCGAGCAGCACGAAGAAAACGTCAACCCGCCAGCGCTGGTCGGCCGGGTAGAACCCGTAGGTGAAAAAGCCGAGCCGCTCGATCACAAATGCCCAGCAGGCGCCGACCTCGGGGCGCTGCGGGGTGGCGATGCAGTCCGCACGGCTGGCGCCGTCCCAGACCGCGTCGATGATCAAAAACTTAACCAGTGGAGGGCCGAGCCACGCGATCATCAATACGCAGAACGCGGTCAGCAGGATGTTGAGCGCGCTGGAGAACAAATTCTGCCGCAGCCAGCCGATCGCGCCGGAATTGACGATCGGCGGCGGCAGCGGATCGAACGGCTTCGTTCGCACAAAGGCCAGCCTAGTGTCGGTGATGGTGGCGATGTCGCTCATTATCGTTCCGTGAGCGCCACGCGGCGGTTGTAGAGGTTCATCAGCATCGACGTGACCAGGCTGATGGTCAGGTAGACGCCCATGGTGATGACGACCACCTCGACGGCCTGGCCGGTCTGGTTGAGCACGGTGCCGGCGAAGATCTGCACCAGGTCGGGATAGCCGATCGCAACCGCTAGCGAGGAGTTCTTGGTGAGGTTGAGATATTGGCTGGTAAGCGGCGGCACGATCACGCGCATCGCCTGCGGGATCACGACCAGCCGCAGTGTCGGGCCCGGACGAAGCCCGAGCGAGTACGCGGCCTCCGCCTGCCCCTTGGGCACCGCCATGATGCCGGCCCGCACCACTTCGGCAATGAACGCCGCGGTATAGATCACCAGGCCGAACAGCAAGGCCATGAACTCGGGGAGCACTTCCATGCCGCCGCGGATGTTGAAGCGTCCCTTCTCGGGATAAAGGAAGTCGACCGGAAATCCGGTCAGCAGCAGCGCCAGCAGCGGCAGGCCGAACACAAGCGCAAGGGTCACGCGCAGCACTGGCGACTGCTGGCCGGTCTGGACCTGCCGCCGCTTGGCGAAGAAATGGTACGCGACCGACACGACCAACGCGACCGCCAGCGCGGCCAGCACCAAGCCGACGCCTTCCTTGAACACCGGCTGTGGCAGGAACAGCCCGCGGTTGTTGAGAAATCCGCCGCCCGGCAGCAGCAGGCTGTCGCGCATCTCCGGCAACACCTTGAGCACGGCGTTGTACCAGAACAGCAATTGCAGCAGCAGCGGCAGGTTGCGGATCACTTCGACGTAGACTGCGGCGAGCCTGGCCACCAGCCAGTTGGTGGACAACCGCGCGATGCCGATGATGAAGCCGAGCACCGTGGCAAACACGATACCCAGCACGGCAACCACCAGCGTGTTGAGCAGCCCAACCCAGAAGGCGCGCCCGTAGGTGGACGTGGTGCTGTAGTCGATCAGGTGCTGGCTGATATCGAAGCCGGCGGTGTTGTGCCAAAAGCCGAAACCCGAGGCGATCTTGGCGCGCGCCAGATTCTCGATCGCGTTGCTCGCCGCCTCCCAGAACAGGAAAGCGATCGCCGCCAGCAGCAGCGCCTGGTAAACGAAGCCGCGGACCCTCGGATTGTAGATCAGCGCAGGGCCGGGCGCAGTTTTCGGCTTAGCGGTATCGGTAACGCTCATGCGGCCCGCCCCAGCCGACGCCGGACTGCTCCGGCCTCGCGATATTCATGGCCTGAGCGCGGCAAGCGCTCAGCGGATCGGCGGCGCGTATTGCAATCCGCCCTTGTTCCAGAGCGCATTGATGCCGCGACTGAGTTTCAGCGCTGAGCCCTGGCCGACGTTGCGTTCGAATGCCTCGCCGTAGTTGCCAACGTGTTTGATGATCCGGGCCGCCCAGTCGTTGGGGAGGCCGAGCGCTTCGCCGTGCTTGCCTTCGCTGCCGAGCAGCCGCTTGATGTCCGGGTTGTCGGACTTGGCCTGATCGTCAACGTTTGCCCGGGTGATGCCCAGCTCTTCGGCGGTGATCATGGCGTAGTGGGTCCACTTCACGACGTCGAACCACTGATCGTCGCCGTGGCGCACCACCGGACCGAGCGGCTCCTTCGAGATGATCTCCGGCAGAATAATGTGGTCGCCGGTGTTGGCGAGGCGCAGCCGCTCGCCCGCAAGGCCGGAGGCGTCCGTGGTGTAGGCGTCGCAGCGGCTCGAGTCGTAAGCCTTCAGCGCCTCGTCCGCGGTTGCGAACGTCACGGTCTTGAGCTTCATCTTGTTGGCGCGGAAGTAGTCCGCGAGGTTGAGCTCCGTCGTGGTGCCCTGTTGCACACAGATCGCCGCGTCGTTGAGCTCAAGCGCCGAATTCACCTTGAGCGATTTGCGCACCAGGAAGCCCTGGCCGTCGTAGTAGTTCACGGCCGTAAAGTTGAGACCGAGCGAAGTGTCTCGCGATGAAGTCCATGTCGTGTTGCGCGCCAGCACATCGACCTCACCGGACTGCAACGCGGTGAACCGGTCTTTGGCGGTCAAGGGCACGAACTTGACCTTGTTCGGATCGTTGAAAATCGCAGCCGCCAGCGCCTTGCAGAAATCGACGTCGAGGCCGGCCCAGCGTCCCTGCGCGTCGGGCAGTCCGAAACCTGCGAGCGTGCCGTTCGAACCGCAGTTCAAAGAGCCCCGCTGTTTGATGGTGTTGAGTGTTTGGGCTGTCGCAGCCGATGCAGCAACGCCAAAAAACGCTGCCAATGCAACGCAGAGGACACCGCGCTTCATGACCAAAATCTCCCACAAACCTATGGCGACAGGCGGCCAAGCATTTGGCGCCCGCGTCCCACTTTCCCCTCGTAAAGCCATCTGAAGCCGGTCTGACAGACAGGTCAAGGGGTTGCGATTACCGGGGAGGATGCGTCAAATGCCGCGGACGGCGAGGACGATGATGACCAAAGCAGCAGGCGGCGACGTCCCCAGAGCGGAACACAAGCCAGACACCAAACTGACGACGGGTGGACGCGATCCGCATGCCCATCACGGTTACGTCAATACCCCGGTTTATCACGCCTCGACGCTGCTCTACCGAACGGCCGAGGATTTCCTCGCCCGCCGCGGCAAATATTTCTATGGCCGCCGGGGCACGCCTACTTCCGAGGCACTCTCACGCGCCATTCAGGAGATCGAGGGGCCGGCCTGCGCTGGCGTCGCCTTGCTGCCGTCCGGGCTCGCCGCGATCTCCACAGCACTGCTTTCGGTGCTGCGGGCCGGCGACCACGTTCTGCTGACCGACAATTGCTACGGACCGGCCCGCAAGTTCTGCGACAGCGTGCTGAAGCGGTTCGGTGTCGAGACGACCTATTTCGACCCGGCGATCGGCGGCAGCATCGGCACCCTGATGCAGGCGAACACCAAAGCGGTGTTCTGCGAGGCGCCCGGTTCGCTGACGTTCGAGATGCAAGACATTCCGGCGATTGCGGCGGTCGCCCATGACCGCGGCGCGCTGGTGCTGATGGACAACACCTGGGCGAGCCCACTCTATTTCCGCGCCCTCGAGAAAGGCGTCGACCTCTCGATCCAGTCCGCCACCAAGTACATCGGCGGCCATTCCGACCTGATGATGGGCACAGTGTCCGCCAGCGAGAAGGCTTGGCCCCAGCTCAAGGAGACGGTGTTCGCGGCCGGCCTTTGCGTCGGCCCGGACGACATGAACATGGCGATGCGCGGCTTGCGCACGCTCAGCGTCCGCCTCGCCCGCCATCACAAATCCGGTCTAGAAGTGGCACGCTGGCTGGAGCAGCGGCCCGAGGTGCTGCGCGCGCTGCACCCGGCGCTGCCCGGCGCGCCGGGCCACGACATCTGGAAGCGCGATTTCACTGGCGCGTGCGGGCTGTTCGCGGTGGTGTTCAAGCCGGTGCCGGAGAAAGCGCTGCTCGCATTCCTCAACGCATTGACGCTTTACGGGATGGGCGCGTCATGGGGCGGCTTCGAGAGCCTTGCGATTCCTTATGACGTCACGCCCTATCGCAGCGCGACGAAGTGGGCGCCAGGCGGTCCGTGCGTGCGGATTCACATCGGGCTCGAGGACGTCGGCGATCTGATCGCCGACCTCGAGCGCGGCCTGGCCGCGATGGTCGCAGCAAAATAGCCGGCGATGGCCAGTTCCGCCATCGTGATGATGGATGCGCTCGCGCTGTCGCGCGCGATCAAGTCCAAGCAGGTGTCCTGCGTCGAAGTCATGAACGCAACGCTCGATCACATCGGGCGCCTCAATCCGAAGGTCAACGCCATCGTGTCGCTGCAGGACCGCGGCGGGCTGATCATGCAATCGCAAGCCCGGGACGCACAGCTTGCAGGCGGCGAATATTGCGGCTGGATGCACGGCTTCCCCCTCGCCGTGAAGGACCTGATCGCAACCAAGGGCATCCGCACGACGCAAGGCTCGCCCATCTTCAAGGACTTCGTGCCGACGACGGATGCCATCGTGGTGGAGCGCATGAAGCGCGCTGGCGGCATCGTGATCGGCAAGACCAACACGCCCGAGTTCGGCCTCGGCTCGAACACCTACAACGACGTGTTCGGCCGCACGCTGAACGCCTACGACCAATCGAAAACGTCGGGTGGATCGAGCGGCGGCGCCGGCGTCGCAGTCGCGCTGCATATGCTGCCCATCGCCGACGGCAGCGACCACGGGGGCTCGCTGCGCAACCCGGCGGCCTGGAACAACGTGTTCGGCTTCCGGCCGTCTTACGGCCGCGTGCCGGCACAGGACCTGGACGTGTTCTACGCCTATATGGGCGTGCAGGGTCCGATGGCGCGCAACGTGCCGGACCTCGCCATGCTGCTATCGGTCCAAGCGGGCCACGACCCTCGCCTGCCGCTCTCCAACCGCCAGGATCCGGCGCAATTCGCGGGCGACCTTCGGCGCGACTTCAAAGGCACTCGCATCGCCTGGTCGGGCGATTTCGGCGGCGCCATCCCGTTCGAGCCAGGCGTGCTCAACCTGTGCAAAGTGGCACTCAAGAGTTTCGAAGCCTTGGGGTGCATCGTCGAGGAAGCCACGCCCGATTTTCCGATCGAAAAGGTCTGGCACAACTGGCGCACGCTTCGCGCCTGGCAGACCGGCATCGCGCTCAAGCAGCTCTACAACGACCCGGGCAAGCGCCCCCTGATGAAGCCGGAAGCGATATTCGAGGTCGAGAGCGGCCAAAAGCTCTCGGCGTTTGAAATCTATGACGCTTCGGCTGTACGCAGCACGTGGTACCAGGCCGTGCGGGCGTTCTTCGAGAAATACGACTATTTCATTCTGCCAGCGGGCCAGGTTTTTCCGTTCGACTCGACGATGGATTGGCCCAAGATCATCAACGGCCGGACCATGGACACCTATCATCGCTGGATGGAGTGCATGGTGGTGGTCACTATGTCGAACTGCCCTGCGCTCGCCGTGCCTGCCGGTTTTAACGATCGCGGCCTGCCGATGGGACTGCAGATCGTCGCTCCGAACCACGGCGAACTTGCCTGCCTGCAGCTTGCTCACGCATATGACGAGGCGACCGGGTGGGTCGCAAAACGGCCGCCACCTCTGCTCGGCAAGGCCTAGGTGGCATGCTCCAATTCGGAAACGTTGGGGCTGTTTCTGGTGCGGCGGATCAACCACACACGCCCAACAAATCATCCACGGTCCGATCAAAATCGGTCCCAGAATCCGACAAAATCGGGAGCCTTTTCATAACCGGGCAAAACCGAACGAAAGGGGAAAAAGCACTCCACAAAACGACAAAGCACTCCACACCGCTGCATGAAGTGTTGCAGCTCTAGATCGTTTGCCGTCACGATGTTTAGAAAGCCTTGCCATGTTGGGCAGCCTCCATCCGCTGGACCAACTGCCGTTAGTTTCGTGAAATAGTCGTGTGGCTGATGCTCGCTTATTTCGCCAGTTTTAAGATCAATCACACCATTCGGAGTGTTCAACGACCACGGGTCTGCATCCCACTGGCTGGTCGTGG
>Ga0190270_10000667_pt1 | contig 15149 bp, 14 predicted proteins | sample Popmic320T_FD_133748 | JGI IMG/M metagenome (GOLD analysis project Ga0190270, IMG submission 133748) | Populus adjacent soil microbial communities from riparian zone of Weber River, Utah, USA - 320 T | ecosystem: Environmental > Terrestrial > Soil > Riparian zone | place: USA: Utah | collected... | reverse complement strand
TTGGTCAGCAACACGAGCGGCGCTGCTCCGCTCTGCCACGCGATTGCGAGCATCCTCTCCAGCTTCGTCATCGACGGCTCCTGGTCGAGTCCGGCGACGACACCGACGTGGGTGACATTGGCCGCGAGAACCTGGCCCTTCGATCCCGGTGCCGGGTCGGCGCGCACGATGCTGCTGCGACGATCGAGCACCGCCTCGGCCGTCGTCCGCTCGTCCGGCCAGTGCCGCAGCGTCACCCAATCGCCGGTGCACGGCCCGTCGAACGAGTCGTGCGCCATAGCGTCCAGCAGATCGCCGCCAAAACTCGCCCGCACGACGCCGCGTGCCGACATCACGGTGCAAACGCCGCGGTCGACCCGCGACACGCGTCCGACGGCGTCGGCTGTGCGAGCGCGCGCCAGATCGGCCCAGGCGTCATCCCAGCCGAGGGCCGCGAGGGTGTCCCGCGGATCTGCGGTCATCCGTGCTCCGTCCATTTCTCACGAGCTGTCAGACCGCATCTGCCATCGGGGCGATCAGCGTCTGACAACGTCACTGAGCGGAACGTTAGGCCGGTCAGGACTGTGGCGCACCGGGTTTTCCGCCGCGGCTGCGTCGCTGCCGGGCATCCTCGAGGACTCGCTTGGTCCGTTCGGCGATCTCGTCGTCCATCAGCGCGCCGTCGAGATCCTTGGTGTCGATCTCGTCCTCGAGGCCCGCATCGCGCAGCCGCCGCTGCGCCACCCGCTCGCGCAATCGACTGACGAGCTCGAGCCGGGCACGGGCCGTCGCGCTGTCCGGATAAACCCGATCGAACGCGGCATTGAGAGCCGCCCCGATCAGGACAACGACGGACAAGATGTAGAACCAGATCAACACCGCAATCGGGGCCGACAACGGGCCGTAGATCGACGTGGTGTTGACGCTGTTTTCGAGCACCCACCGCAGCAGATAGCTCAGCGCGATCCACGCGACCAGAGTGAACACGGCGCCTGGCAGGTCGTAGCGCCATGGCGTTCGGACGGGCACCGACAAGTGGTAGAGGGTCGTCAGGAAGGCGATCGACAACACCAGGACGGTCGGCCAGTAGAGGAGTTGGACCCAGCCGAATCGTCCGGCCAGCTCATGTTGGACGAGGTCCGGACCCAGCAGTACGAGCGGAACGACGACAACGCCGATGAAGAGCGCGACGACGTAGAGAACGAAGGACAGCGCCCGAGTTCGCACGATGCCGCGGCGACCGCCGAGACCGTACATGACGGTGATCGTGTCGATGAACACGTGCAGGGCCCGCGACCCGGACCACAGCGCGATCAGGAAGCCCAGCAGGGCAAACTCGATCCGTCCCTGTAGGACGTCGTTGAGCGTGGGCTCGATGACCTGGTCGACCGTGTCCTGCGTCAGCACGTCCGAAGCGCTCGACAGGATGTCGGCCTTCATCTCGTCAATCCGGATGCTGCTGTAGCGGTCGGCGATGTAACCGATCGTGCCGGCAAGCCCGAAGATCAGCGGCGGAAGCGAGAGGATCGCGAAAAACGCGGCTTCGGCGGCGAGGCCCGTCACGCGGTAGCGAAAGCACGCGCTGACGGTCGACGAGAGGAGACGCCACAGTGAGCGGCGTACCGACACCCGAGGCTCTGGGTGAGGCACGGCGCCACTCACCGTTTCCCCAGCCATGGCTCTACCGTAACGATATGGACCCCTTGCAGCGGTCAGCGGCAAACCAAGTGCCGCCGCTCGTCGGACATGACGTCGTCAATACCGACCGTGCTCTGGTCGATGCGGTCACGGCTGTCGCGGGAGCCGAGAAGATCGATTTGAGCGGTTCGCTGGGCGATTTGGGCCGCCTTGCGGGCACTGCGGAGGCCCACGAGCACGCTCTGCTCGCCAACCGCCACACCCCCGAGCTCGCCACCGCCGACCGATGGGGAAATCGGATCGACGAGGTGCGATTTCACCCGTCGTGGCACTGGCTTCTCGACCACGGCGTACGCGCGGGGCTGCAGGCCGCCGCGTGGACCGACGCGGCCGCGTACCCGCATCTGCGCCGGGCGATCGGGTTCTATGCGTGGGCCCAGGTCGAGGCGGGCAACGGGTGTCCCCTCTCGATGACCTATGCCGCCGTACCCGCCCTCCGCGCTGAAGACGCACTCGCGAAGGAGTGGGTGCGGGGCCTCGCCGCGACGACGTACGACTACGGGCCGGCGCCGCCGGCCGACAAGGCCGGACTGCTCGCCGGCATGGGCATGACCGAGAAGCAGGGCGGCTCCGACGTTCGGGCCAACGTCACCGAGGCGACGCCGACGTCGGTCGACGGCGAGTACGTGCTGCGCGGCCACAAGTGGTTCTGCTCGGCGCCGATGAACGACGTGTTCTTGATGCTCGCGCAGGCGCCGGACGGGCTCAGCTGCTTCGTGGTCCCCCGCGTGCTGCCCGACGGCAGTCGCAACGCGTTCTCGATCGTGCGGCTCAAGGACAAGCTCGGCAACCGGTCCAACGCGTCCGCCGAGATCGAGGTCGACGGCACACTGGCCCGTCGGCTCGGCGACGAAGGACGCGGCGTCCGCACGATCATCGAGATGGTCGCGGCGACCCGGCTCGACTGCGTGCTCGGCTCGGCCGGCCTGATGCGGCGAGCTGTTGCCGAGGCCGCCTGGCACGCCCGACACCGACATGTTTTCGGCAAAGCGCTGGCCGAACAGCCGGCGATGGTCAACGTACTCGCCGACCTCGCGATCGAGTCGGAGGCGGCGATCCGGCTCGGGCTACGACTCGCGGCCGCCGTGGATCGGCCCGATGACGAGCACGAGCAGGCGCTGCGCCGGATCGGCCTCCCACTGGCGAAGTTTTGGGTCTGCAAGCGGACCCCGTTCGCCGTGGCCGAGGCGCTCGAATGTCTCGGCGGCAACGGCTACGTCGAAGAGTCCGGCCTGCCGTTGCTGTTTCGCGAGTCGCCGCTCAACTCGATCTGGGAGGGCAGCGGCAACGTCAACGCGCTCGACGTGCTCCGTGCGTTGCAGCGCGAGCCCGGCGTACTCGACGCCTGGCTTCGCGAGGTCGGCGAGGTACGCGGCGAGGATCCCCGCCTCGACGCGGCCGTCACCGACGTGCTCACGATGCTCTCGGACCTCGAAAGGATGGAGCATCGCGCCCGGCGCCTGACGGCGAGGATGGCGGCCTGCCTGCAGGGCGCCCTGCTGGTCCGTCACGGCGATGCGACGGTCGCCGACGCGTTTTGTGCCTCCCGGCTGGGTGGCGACTGGGGTGGGACCTTTGGGACACTGCCGGCCGGCATCGACACCGACGCGGTCGTACGCCGGACGACCCCGACCGCCTGATCCGAAGGACCCCGATGGCACGTGAGTTGCTGGACTACCTGATCGCGGCCATCGCCGCCGGGGTCGTCGCCGGCCTCGCGGTCTTGTCGGTGCGCACCCAAGACCCGACGCTGGCCGGACTCGGCATCGCGGCCATTGTCGGCGTCGCCGCGGTCCTGACGGTCGACGGACGGCTCGGCATCGGGGCAGTCGACCCCGCTTGGGCATTGGCGCTCCTCGTACGCCGCCGGATCGAACTTGCCGACCTGTTGCCGATCTGGGCCGCGCAGGCGATCGGCGCGGTGGCGTTCGGGGCGCTCGCTCGCTGGGTCGTCGACGACCTACAGCCCTGGAGCGTCGTCGAGCAGCCCGACGTGGCCCCGACCGCGGTCGTGCTCGCCCTGATCGGTCTGCTCGGCGCCTGGGTGGCGCTGGCGGCGGACGCGGGCCGGGCCCCACCGATCGCGGCCGGTCTCCCGGCGCTCGGTGCGAGCACGGCGCTGCCGCCCACGTTCGCCGCCGCGGCCAACCCGGCCGCCCTGTTCGGGCTCGGCGTCGGCGGCGTCGCCGACTGGGACTTCGTCTTCTTCGCCGCCGTCGCGGCCTTCGCCGGCGCCCTCGTCGGGGCAATCACCGCGCCGCTGCTGCGACCGGAGTCGGCCGCGGCCGAGCGGTAGCAGCCGCCCCGTACGCGAGACGCCGGTCACACCACGCCGCCTCGCACGCGGATGCCGCTACGGCCGCCGTCTCAGGATTTGGTACGACGTTCCACATATTGGTCTAGGACCTTGGCAGCGGGCGGACGCCGCCGGAAGACTGGCGGCCATGATTGCTGCACAGACGACTCACCTCGTGGTCCGACGCCACGTCGACTACGGTCGCATCCGCAGCATGATGTGTCACTCGTATTCGGCCTGAGGCCAGTCCGCCCGCTCGTGTGCGGCTGAGCACCGGCACCCCGAACTCCGATCTCCTCGGCTTTCGATGCCTGTGTGCCCGCACCCCCGCCGATCGACGAGGACACTCGATGACAATCACCAGCTCAGCCTCCGACACCGCCCCTTCGGATACCCGCGCGTCGCGGAAGTCGGCCAAGCCGCGACGCAAGCGCGGCGAAGGCCAATGGGCGTTGGGCTATCTCGAACCCCTCAATGCCAACGAGCAGGCCAAGAAGGACGACGACGCGCTCAACGTCCGGGCCCGGATCGAGAACATCTACGCCCATCGAGGCTTCGACGCCATCGATCCGGCCGACCTGCGCGGCCGCTTTCGGTGGTGGGGCCTCTACACGCAGCGCAAGCCCGGCATCGACGGCGGCAAGACCGCAACTCTGGAGCCCGAGGAGCTCGAGGACTCGTACTTCATGCTGCGCATCCGAGTCGACGGCGGACAGCTCGACCTGGCACAGCTGCGGGCGATCGCGGACGTGTCGAGCACGTACGCCCGTGACACAGCGGACCTCACCGACCGGCAAAACATCCAGCTGCACTGGGTCCGCGTCGAAGACGTCCCGGCGATCTGGGACCGCCTCGAAGCGGTCGGCCTGTCGACCCAGGAGGCCTGCGGCGACTGTCCCCGGGTCATTCTCGGCAGCCCGGTCGCCGGGATCGCACGCGACGAGATCATCGACGGAACCTGGGCGGTCGAGGAGCTCAAGCGGCGCTACATCGGCGATCCGGCGTTTTCGAACCTGCCGCGCAAGTACAAGACGGCCATCACCGGGCACCCGAGCCACGACGTCGAGCCCGAGATCAACGACATCGCGTTCGTCGGGGTCGAGCACCCCGAGCACGGGCCGGGCTTCGACGTCTGGGTCGGCGGCGGCCTCGCCACCAACCCGAAGCTCGCGCAGCGGATCGGAGCCTGGGTTCGACTCGAGGAGATCCCGGAGGTCTGGGCGGCCGTCACGAGCACCTTCCGCGACTATGGCTATCGCCGGCTGCGCTCGCGAGCCCGGCTGAAGTACCTGATCGCTGACTGGGGCACCGAGAAGTTTCGCCAGGTGGTCGAGGACGAATATCTCGGCCGCAAGCTGATCGACGGGCCGGCGCCCGAGGTGCCGGACGCTCCGGGCGACCACATCGGCGTGCACGAACAGGTCGACGGCCGCTACTACATCGGCGTCGCGCCGACCGTCGGGCGAATCACCGGGTCGCTGCTCTCCAAGCTGGCCGACGTCGTCGAGGCACACGGCAGCGGCCGGATCCGCACGACGCCGCAGCAGAAGCTGCTCGTCCTCGACGTCGAGAAGTCGGCGATCGAGCCGCTCGTCGCCGATCTTGCCGAGCTCGGCCTGCACGCCAACCCCTCGCAGTGGCGGCGCAACACGATGGCCTGCACGGGCATCGAGTTTTGCAAGCTCGCCATCATCGAGACCAAGGACCGCGCGGCCTGGCTGGTCGACGAGCTCGAACGCCGCGTCCCCGAGCTCGACGTGCCTATCACGGTCAACGTCAACGGCTGCCCCAACTCCTGCGCCCGCATCCAGGTCGCCGACATCGGCCTCAAGGGCCAGCTCGTCCTCGACGACGACCGGCGCCAGGTGGAGGGCTTCCAGGTACATCTCGGCGGCGGGCTCGGACTCGACGCCAAGTTCGGCCGCAAGCTGCGTACGCACAAGGTCACGGCCATCGGCCTCGCCGACTATGTCGAGCGGGTGGTCCGCAACTTCCTCTCCTCCCGAGCCCACGGTGAGTCGTTCGCCGGCTGGGTCGCCCGCGCCGACGAAAGCGAGCTGCGATGAGCACCCGATCGGTCCCGTTCCACTGCCCCTACTGCGGGGACGAAGACCTGCGACCGCACAGCGGACGACACGGCGACTGGGAGTGTCGCGCCTGTCTGCGGGCATTCAGCCTGCACTTCCTCGGCCTGCTCGCTCCCTCCAACACCGACGCCGAAGCTCCCGCGTCCGAAACGGACCCACGATGACCGCCATCACCGACACCACCAGCACCGCGCTCCGGACCGTCGAGGGCGTCCGGCACGGTCCGGACGAGCTGCGCGAGATCGCCGCCATCCACGGGCCCGAGCTCGAGCTCGCTCCCGCCGAGGCCATCATCGAGTGGGCGGTCACGACGTTCGGCGACCGCTTCTGCCTGACCTCGTCGATGGCCGACGGTGTCCTCGCGCATCTCGCGTCGCGCGTCGCACCCGGCATCGACGTCGTCTTCCTCGACACCGGCTATCACTTCGTCGAGACCATCGGCACCCGCGACGCGATCGCCGCAACCCTGCCGGTCAACGTGATCACGGTGAAGCCCGAGCTGAGTGTCGCCGAGCAGGATGCGACGTACGGAAAGGATCTGTTCAACCGGGACCCGAACCGCTGCTGCTTCATGCGCAAGGTCGAGCCGCTGATCCGCGGGCTGGCGGAGTACAACGCCTGGGCGACCGGCCTGCGACGCGAGGAGACGCGCAGTCGCGTCATCGCCCCGGTGGTCGGCTGGGACGACCAGAAGCAGAAGGTCAAGGTGTCGCCGCTGGCGCGTTGGACCCAGGACGACGTCGACCGCTACATCGCCGAGCATGACGTGCTCGTCAATCCGCTGCAGTACGACGGCTACCCGTCGATCGGCTGCTGGCCGTGCACGCAGCGCGTCGCACCCGGCGCCGACCCGCGAAGCGGCCGCTGGAGTGGCTTCGCAAAGACCGAATGTGGAATTCACACCGATGTTGGGCCCACGACGAACGAAGGGATGGTCGAATCATGACCGCACCCGCCCTGGTGGCGCTGGCGCACGGCAGCCGCGACCCGCGCTCCGCCGAGACCATCACCGCCCTGACCGACATCGTCGCCACGATGCGCCCGGACCTCCGCGTCGAGCCGGCGTTCCTGGAGCTCGCCGCTCCCCTGCACACCGATGTCGTCGACAAGTTGGTGGCCGAGGGCTACGACGAGATCGTGCTTGTGCCCCTGCTCCTGACCGAGGCCTACCACGCGAAGGTCGACGTACCTGCTGCCGCCGAGGAGGCGATGCGCCGCCACCCCGGTCTGCAGGTGCGAGCGACACCGGTACTCGGGCTCGAGTCGGCGTTTCTCGACATCCTCGACCGACGGCTGCGGGCCGCGCTCTCGGCCCGTCGGATCCGTGAGCTCGACGCGCTCGTGCTCGCCTCGGCAGGTTCGTCGAACCCGATGGCGAACGCGTCGCTCAGTCGGCTCGCACGCACCTGGGGTCAGCGGCATCGGCTGCCGGCCCTCGCGGCCTTCGCGTCGACGTCACCTCCGACGACGGCCGAGGCGATCCGCGACTTCCGCCGCGACGGTCGACGGCACATCGCGGTCGGGTCGTTTTTCCTGGCCCCCGGGTTCTTGTCGCAGCGCGCCGAGGAGTTGGCTCTGGAGGCGGGAGCGGTGGCCGTCTCGGACCCGCTCGGCGCGGATCCGGCGATCGCCCGCGCCGTGCTGGCCCGCTATGCCGTCGGCGCGGTCGAGTTGGTGCCCATCCCAGCGTGAGTCAGGGCGCGTGCGTTTCGCTGGGAGGACCCATTTTGCGACGACACGCGGGCGTGTCGCGCCATGTGGGTCCTGCCAGTGGGGTGAGGTCGCTGTCGGGGTGCTCGGGTAGCGTCGGCGCATGGTGGTGGCCGGCGAGTCGATCTCGATCGAGTCGGCGCGGCGGATCGCGCTGGCGGCCCAGGGGTTCGGCGACCCGCGACCGACCGGACGCGTCGACGCCCGACACCTGCGTCGGGCGATCGACCGGATCGGCGTACTCCAGATTGACTCGGTCAACGTGCTGTGCCGGTCGCACTACCTCCCGATGTTCGCTCGGCTCGGACCGTATTCGCGGGCGACCATGGACCGCATGGCGTGGGGTGGACCGCGCCGCGAGCTGTTCGAGTACTTCTGGGGGCACAAGGCGGCTCTGCTCCCCCTGGGTACTCATCCACTGGTGCGCTGGCGAATGCAGGCCGTGGCGCGTCAGAGATGGGATGCCGCGCCCGACCCCGACCTTGCGGCGCCGTGGGCAGTGGTCACCGGGATGCGACGGCTCAGCAAGGAGCGGCCCCGGCTGGTCGACGACGTCCTCGCTGTCATCACCGAGCGCGGCCCGGTCACTGCTGCCGACGCCAGCCCCGACGGACAGCGACGCCGACCGACCGATCCCGACCCGGATCCGACGACCGGCCGGATGTGGAACTGGCAGGACGCCAAGATCGCCGTCGAGTACTTGTTCAGTGCCGGCCGGGTGACGATTGCCGGTCGGCGCAACTTCGAGCGGCTCTACGACCTGACCGAGCGGGTCCTTCCGGCCGAGACCTTGGCGGCGCCGGCCGTCGAACCCGCCGAGGCGCAGCGCGAGCTGATCCGGATGGCCGCCCGCGCCCAGGGCATCGCGTCCGCCCGGGAGCTTTGCGGAGTCTCGGGCAACTCCGGCTACTACCCGCTCCCCCGCGAGTTGGCGGCGCGACGAGTGGCCGAGCTGGTCGAGGCGGGCGACCTGATCCCGGTGCGACTATCCGAGTCGAAGCAGCAGCACTACCTGTCGCGCGAGGCACGGGAGCCGTCTGCCGTGGCGGCGGGCGCGTTGCTGTCTCCGTTCGACTCGCTGATTTGGAACCGCGACCGCGCCCTCCGACTGTTCGACTTCCACTACCGGATCAGCATCTATACACCGGCGGCCCAGCGCGTGCACGGCTACTACGTGCTGCCGTTCCTGCTCGGCGATCGACTGGTCGCACGCGTCGACCTCAAGGCCGACCGCAAGCAGGCCAGGCTCGTCGTCCCGGTCGTCCACGTCGAGCCCGGGGCGGACCGCGACGAGGTCGCCACGGCGCTGGCCGCCGAGCTTCGGTTGATGGCCGGATGGCTCGAGCTGGACGACGTGACGGTCGGTGGGCGCGGAGATCTGGCATCGTCGCTCACCCAGGCCCTCGCCCGGTGCTGACGTCAGGCCTCGACGAGGGTCTTGAGCGCCGCGAGCCGATCGCGCCAGGCTGCCTTGGCCTCGGCGGCCGCCGCCTCCGACGGCAGACGGGCATGCTCGACCCCGACTTGGGTCTTGGTCGCGCCCGACGGCACGAGGGTCACGCTCACCCGCTCACCGCCGTCGCCCCAGTCGAATCTCGCCGACCGGCCCGGCCGCATCGTGCGCTCGCGGACGGCGGCATTCGGCAGCCAGCGCCCGCGTACCGTCGGGTCGGCGAACGCCTCGTACAGTCGCTGCGCCGGGGCGGCGACGGACTTGCTGGCGGTGAGCGTGTACGTGCCGTCGCCGCGGCTGCCCGGGGCACGGACGCCGCGGGCCTCCTCGTACTCGACCGTGATCTTCTGGGCCCACCAGGCGCTGAGTCCGTGCTCGTCTTGGAGCCAGCCTGCGGTCTCCCGGTACGGTCGGTCGGCCGCTCCCCAGGCGTCGAGGACCGCGAACCATCCGTCGCGGTCGCGGCCCGTCGTACGTTGGAGCGCCGGCCGGGACTTTGATGCTTCAGTCGTCATGTCGAGATAGACCGTCGGCGCGCCCAAAACTCATCGCTCTACCGCCAGTGAAGCCACCACTGAGAGGACTCATCTTGCGCGACACACCGAGCGTGTCGCGCAAGATCGGTCCTCCCAGCGCGGCCGGACGCACGTCAGCGGCGGTCGGAGGGGCCGGCGCCACCCCGGCTGACTGCCCGGGTCGCGACCAGCGCACCGTGTCGAACGGCCCGCTCGAGCTCCCATCGGCGTGCCGCGAAGTCGGGCGACGGAAGTGAGATCGCCACCGAGGCGATGACCGCGCCCGCCGGCGACAGGACCGGGGCCGCGAGGCACGACAACCCGTTTTGGAACTCCCCTACCTCCAACGCGACGCCGGACTTGCGTACCTGCGCCAGATGCACCTCCAGCGTGGGCCGCTCGACGATGGTGTTGTCGGTGCAGCGGCGCAGCCCGACCCGGGCGAGATACTCCTCCCGGTCCTCGGGTGTCATCGCGGCGAGCATCACCTTGCCGAAGGCCGTCGCATGCGTCGCCTCGTGGAAGCCGACGTCGAGCACCCGTACTCGCGGCCGTCGCTTCGAGTCGACGACGTGCGCGATCACCACCTCGATCTCGCGATAGACCGCGTAGTATGCGGCGGCGTCGGCCTCGAGGTGCAGCCGTCGAATCGCGTCGGCGATCTGGCTCGGCACCTGCATCTGTCGCTCCAGCCCCTGCTCGAGCAGGCGGACCCGATAGCCGAGCGCATAGCGGTGCTCCTGCGCCAGGTGGATCACGTAGCCCGACTCGATCAGGGTGGCGAGCAGGTGGTAGGTCGACGGCACCGCGAGATCGAGATGCGCACCGATCTCCTTCGCCGTCACCCCCTCCGGACTCGCGGCGACGAACTCGATCGCGCGCAGCGCCCTCGACACCGACTGGATCGTCCCGGCGACCGGAGGCTGCGACGGCGCGGCGTCAAAGGGGCTCACAACGACAGCCTCTCTCAATCCGCGCCGCGACGCAGCCCCATCGCGGCGACGTGTCGACGAGGTCACCCGGCCGCCCCCTCGTCGCGGCGGCCGTACCGCACGTCGAGCAACCCGCGACAAAACGCCGCGTTGCCGTCGATGCTGATGCGGGTCGTCCGGGCGAGCCGCAGCTGGGCCGGCAGGTCGACCACGGTGATCGGGGTGCCATCGTCGTCCACGAGGAGTGGCGCGTCGTCGGCCGCCGGCAGGCCCAGGTCGAGTCGACGGCGCCGGAGCCGGTCGAGATCAGGCCCGGGCGGTACGTCATCGAGCGAGGCGGCGGCCAGGTCGGCGACGTCCCGCCCCGCCCTCACCAAGGCGGATGCACACCGCTCCTGGCCGGCCCGATGCGCCTTGCGTCGGAAGGTCAGCCGCAACTCGGCGAGCTCATCGTCTGCGAGCCCCGGAAACGAGCCGGCAAACCCCCGACGGGCGGCGACGCCAGCGTTGATCTCGTCCGAGGCGAAGTGGTCGAGAAGCCGGACGATCACGCTCTCGACCCCAGGCACCTGGACGACCGCGTCGTAGGCGTCGGCCACCATGAGGTACGCGAAGTTCGGCGCACAGAAGTACGTCGGCAACCGAAGCTCGACGGTCACGATCCCGCCGTCCACGGCGACCGACCCGACGAAATCGAGGCTGGTGATCGACTCGTCGAGCTCCGGATCGCGCACCGTGCCCAGCGCGGCGTCGATGGCCGCCACGTCGACCCGTGGCGGCGTTCCGACCGTCATGGCGCCGCTCAAGCCACCGGCTCCGGCTCGGCTCCGATCGCACCCTCGGCCGACTCGGGTAGCCGCAGCTGCTCGGGAACGTCGATGTCGTAGAGCTTGGCCATGTTGAGGCCGAGGATCTTCTTCTTGACGTCGGTCGTGAGCGCCGGGTATTCGGTCATGTCCTCCGGGATCTCGAAGTCGACGAACCGTTCGATCAGCCAGGCCGGCGTCCAGATCGCATAGTCGCTGGCGAAGCTGATCCGATCCTCACCGATCCAGTAGAGGAGCTCGCCGACGATCTGCGCGAAATACCTCGGCCGAGAGTGGATGAACGGCATCGCGACGGCCAACCCGCCGTACACGTTGGGCTCCTGGGTCGCGATCCAGCAGAAGTCCTCCAGCCGCGGCAGCCCGACGTGCTCGACGATGAAGTTGAGCGCCGGGAACATCGAGGCCACGTCGTCCACATCGGCGACGTCGAACGCGTCCCGGTTGAGCGGATAGATCGTCGGACCCTTGTGGATGTGGATGTTCTTGATCCCGAGCTCCTGGCACTTCTCGAGATAGCGATACGACCAGGGATCGGTGAGCTTCCACCCCTTCGACTCGCCACGCCACTCGGCGGTGTAGAGCTTCACGCCTTTGAGCTGCCAGCGCTCGGCCAACCGAGCCAACGCCTCGAGCCCGGCCTCACCGTCACGCGGATCCCATGACCCGTTGACGATGAACTTGTCGGGATGCTTCTCCGCGAGTACGCCGTCCTGCTCGGTCGTGTTGAAGCCGTTGACGTAGAAGTCGGTGAGGTACGTCGGCTGGAAGATCCCGACGTCGACGTACCCGTCCTCGAACAGGTCCTTGAGGATCCGCTCCTCCGACTGCTTGAAGAAGTCCTCCTTCGACCACACCTGGTCCTCAGGACTGAGGTTGCGGTGGTAGTCGTAAAAGCAGTTGATGAACCCTTCTCCGTAGCGGTTTGCCTGGTTCGCCGGTGTCGCGTCCCACGCGTGGATGTGCCCGTCGACGATGAAGTAGCTGTCGCCGTTCTTGGTATACATAGGCTCCCCTCCCTAGAGAGTCAGTTGGTGAGGATCGCGCGACCACCCGGGACCCGGCCGCCGTCGAGGTCGTCCAGCGCCTGCAGCGCATCGTCGAGGCTGTATTTCTTGGTCGACAGTCGGACGGCGCCAGTCGCGGCGAGCGTCATCAGGTCGACCAAGTCGTTGTAGGAACCGACGAGATTGCCGACCACGCTGATCTCGCGGGAGATGATGTCGATCGTCGGGATGTCGACGTGACCGCCGTATCCGATGACGAAGTGTGAGCCGGCGTTCTTCGTCATCGCGACGCCCTCGGCCTCCGTGCCGTGCTCACCGACGAAGTCGAGGACGACCTGGGCGCCCTGTCCGTCGGTCTGCTCGAGGACCCGGTCGACGTGGCTGCCGTCGCTGAGCACGGTCGCGTGGGCGCCGAGCGCCTCGGCCTTGTCGAGCACCTCGGCGGAGCGGTCGATCACCGTGACGTGTGCCGCGGTCATCGCGAGCAGGCACTGGAGCCCGATGTGTCCGAGACCGCCGGCCCCGATCAGTACGACCTCGGCTCCCGGGTGCAGCAGCGGGGCCGCCTTCCGAACGGCGTGGAAGGCGGTGAGTCCCGCGTCGGCCAGTGCCGCGACATCGGCCGGTTCCAAACCATCGTCGAGCTTGACGACCGACCGGATCGAGGTTTGGAGCAACTCGGCCATGCCGCCGTCGCGATTGATGCCGGGAAACTCCGCGTCAGAGCAGTGCACGTCGTCGCCGGATCGGCAGGCGCGACACAGTCCGCAGGTGACGAGCGGATGCAAGATCACTTGGTCGCCCTCGTCGAGGCCACGTACGGCCGACCCCACGCCGACGACTGTGCCCGCGTTTTCGTGCCCGATCACGTACGGAAGCTCGACCCCGCTCTTTTCGGCCCACTGGCCCTCGATGATGTGGAGGTCGGTCCGGCAGACACCGGCGGCGTCGACCTTGACGAGCACGTCCAGCGGGCCGCCGATGGTCGGTTCGGCGATGTTGTCGAGGCTGGGAGGCTTGCCGTACTCGTGGACTCGTACTGCTTTCACCGCGGGTCCTCCTCGCCACGTCGGAATCGGTGCCTCTGATCGTGCGAAAGGTCGTGGGCGATGGAAACGGCTCTTCTCACCCTTCGATAACCATGCCGTTACGGTGCGTTACCGGACCTCGTCGACAACCGGCGAGCCTCCGTCGACCGCGGGACCTGACGTCCAGAACAATCGAGCCATGCCGATCACCGTCGCCGGGTTGCGCACCCTGCCGCCGGGCCAGCCGCTGCCGGTCGTGTCCCCGCTGGTCGAGATGGGGTCCGCGCTGCACGTCTTAGCCGATCCGTCGCACCACGATGCCGACGATTGGGCGGCGGCGGTCCGGTCAAGGATGCGCCCGGCCCTCCGACGCCGCACGACGGCCTGGGCGTGGACCAGCCAGGCGATTCGAGCCGCGCCTTTCCTCGCTGTGGAGTCGCCGACGACCGACTTCGAGTCCGAAATCGACCGACTCCGAGCGATTCCCTCCCGCCGGCTCGCGAGACAGCTGCTGCGACCGATCGCGCGGTCCGGGAATCTCGATCAGGCTCGCCGTTGGTCCCGGTCGCGTGCCGCGGCGGTCGTCCGGTGCGTCGACCTGCTGCTCGAGCGACCAGCCGACGGTGTAACGGAGTTCGCGGACTTCCTTGCCGAAGCGTGGGACGCGTGGTTTCACTCCGAGTGGGAGCGAGTCGCGCCGAGCTTGCGAGCCCGAACCCGCCGCCTGGCCCGCGACCTCGCCACCACCGCCAGCATCGCGCAGGCACTCGCGACGCTCGACGGCTCGGTCACACCGACGACAAGCGGCAGCGGCATTCGCATCGCCAAGGTCCAGAGCACCCGGCACGACGTGTCTCAGCGGGGGCTCGCAGTCGCACCGAGCGCCTTCATCTGGCCGCATCTTTACGTCGGCAACGTGCCCGGGCAGCCGCTGCTGTTGATCTGCCCGGCGGCGGCCGCCGGTGGCCAGGCCCGGATCGCTCCGACGGCGGAAGTGATGTCGCGAGCGGCCGCGCTGGCGCATCCGGCTCGGCTCGAGGCCGCCCGTGCGATCGCGACCGAGCGGCGTACCGCCGGCGAGATCTCGGCGTTGTGGGACATGGACCCGACCGCGGTCAACCGGCATCTGCGGGCGTTGGCCGCGGCGGGGCTGGCGCGAACGACCCGACGCGGGCGATTCGTCCAGTACGGTCTCGACCTCGACGCGGTGCGAGGCCTCGGCGACGAGCTCGCCCTGCTCCTCCTCCGCTAAAACCCAAACCCCCCTTTTCGCGCCGACCTTGCGCGTCCCGCCCACTTATCCCCGCCGACCTTGCGCGTCCCGCCCACCCTCTCGCGCCGATCTTGCGCGTCCCGCCCACTTATCCCCGCCGACCTTGCGCGTCCCGCCCACTTTCTCGCTCCGAGATTGCGCGCCACGCCCACTTTCTCGCTCCGAGGTTGCGCGTCTTCCTCGTTCGGCCGGAATGATCAGCAACTTATGGCGATGGGAGAGCCCGGCGCGAGCTATCGCGGAGAGATCGCAGAATTTGGCGTCGAGAACCGCCGTTTGCCGGCAAGAGGTTGACGAGCCGCCGCGCTCGACCCGCCTCCCGCCCGAACCGAACTGTTGGCGCGAAT
>Ga0190270_10000666_pt1 | contig 15173 bp, 12 predicted proteins | sample Popmic320T_FD_133748 | JGI IMG/M metagenome (GOLD analysis project Ga0190270, IMG submission 133748) | Populus adjacent soil microbial communities from riparian zone of Weber River, Utah, USA - 320 T | ecosystem: Environmental > Terrestrial > Soil > Riparian zone | place: USA: Utah | collected... | reverse complement strand
GCGTGCGCCGCTACGTCCACCACCGCGGGGTCACCGGCGGTTGGGCCGACGACATCGTGGCCGAGACCTTCCTGGTCGCGTGGCGCAGGCGCCACGACGTCCCCGACGACGACCCGCTGCCCTGGCTCCTCGCGGTGGCCCGCAACATCTGGCTGAACCAGCGGCGAGGGGATCGTCGCCACCTCGCGCTGGTGCGACGGCTGCCGCCGCCCGCAGGCGCGCCGCCCCCCGCCGAGCCTGGGGACGTCGCGCCGGTCGTGAGTGCCCTCGCGGCCCTCGCACCCTCGGATCAGGAGCTGCTCCGCCTCGTGGCGTGGGACGACCTGACCCCTGACCAGGCCCGCAGGGTCCTCGGCTGCGCCGCGGGAGCGTTCCGGGTCCGGCTGCACCGGGCCCGTCGGCGCCTGGCGGAGGAGCTGGCGAAACGTTCGACCGGCGCCGGACAGATCCGTGGCGAGACCCCGATGAGGGAGGTGACCGATGACCGAGCGTGACGACGTGGTCGACACCCTTCGGCGCCACCGGCCCGACGACCTGCCCGACGCGGAGGTCTCGGCCCACGCACCGGCCGCACAGGCCCTGCTCGAGGAGATCCTGTCCATGCAGACGATCGAACCCCACGAGACCGCGGGCGACGCGCCCGACGTCGTCACCGCCCCTCATCCCCACCGTCGCCGGACGCCGCGCGCCCTGATGGCGGCGGGCACCGCCGCCGCGGCTGCGGCCGTCGCGGTCGCCGCAGCCAGCGTTCTGGTCCCGTCGCCGGAGCCGTCCCCGGCGACGACGGTGGACACCGCCCTCGCCCGGTCGCTCGAGACGCTCGACGTCTCCGGCCGGGCGGAGGTCACGACAGTCGAGGTGTACGTCGACGAGCAGGGCGACCGGGCGTTCGTCCAGGACAGCGTCGACATGTGGGAGTACGCCGGCGACGACTCGTCGGTCACCCTCACCTACCGGATCGACGGCATCGACGCCATCCCCGGTGACGTCGACCCGATCAACCGGCGCGTCGACGGCGAGCTCTACCTCTACGTGCCTGCCGACGGTGACGACGAGTACCGCTGGTACCACGATCCCGGGATGGACGGGACCGCGGACGATGCGTTCCGGGCCGACCCGGCGACGCTGCTCGACCAGCTCCGGTCGGCCGGCGAGTTCGAGGACGTCGGCACCGGGTCGGTCGACGGGGTCGAGACCCGCCGGCTCCGCGCCTCCCGACCGGGTGACGCGCCCGTCGAGGTCCTCCGCGAGAGCTGGGGGCAGCTCGGTGAGCCCACCGACCTGGAGGTCTGGGTGGACGACGAGGGGCTCGTCCGCCGAGTCGACCTCTCGTTCGCGAGCGACGAACTGCCCCGACCCCCCGACACCCTGGCCGTGAGCTCGGCGACGATCTCGGTCAGGTTCTTCGACTTCGGCGAGCCGATCTCGATCCAGGCCCCCGCAGACGCCATCGAGCTCTCCGGCGACGGCAGCTGATCTCCCCGGGCGAGCGGCGCGCTGCGGCGGCGCGCCGCTCGCCCGCCAGCCACGGCCCGACGTGGCCCGGCGCGCGCGGGTGGGGGCGCCGAGCGATTACCGTCGGCCGCCGTGTCGACCGCCACCCCGGCGGCGCCACCGGCGGGGAGCCTGCTCGACAAGGTCGAGCGGACGGCCTGGCGGGTGCCGCTGCCCACCCGACAGCTGTTCGTGACGCTGGCCCTCGTGGCTGCCGCCGCGCTCGCCTTCAGCGGCCTGGTCGCGGGCTGGGTCGCGAATCGCAACGCCAACATCATCGACGACGCTCGCGAGCAGGGCCTCGACCTCGCCACCGCGGTCACCGAGTTCCGCACCAACCTGGCGGCGGCCGACGCCGCCGCGGCCGCCACCTTGATCGCCGCCGGCCTCGAGTCGACCGAGAGCCGGGCGCAGTACGACGCCGACCTGCTCGAGGCGTCGCGGGCCCTGACCGACGCCGGCCTGGTGGCCCGACCCGAGGACCGGGAGGACATCCGAGCGATGGCCAACGGCCTCGTCACCTACGCGGGGCTGGTCGAGACCTCGCGGGCGAACTCCCGCCTCGGATACCCGGTCGGATCGGCGTACCTCAACCAGGCCCGTGACCTGGCCAACGACGACCTCGTGCCCCGCGCCGACCGCCTGCGACGCGAGGGTGAGCGGCGGGTGGCCCAGGCGTCCAACAGCGTGGGCGGGCCGATGAGCGTCCTCGCCGTGCTGCTCCTCGTGGCCGCGGCGGTCGTCCTCGCGGGCTGCGCGGCGCTGGTGGCCGGCCGGTCACGGCGCGTCATCGCCCATCCCGCCCTCGTGGGGTCGCTGGTCGCGATCGTCGTCGCGCTGGGCGTCATGCTGTACGGCATCGTCTCGCAGGCCAGCGACCTGCGGCAGGCGGCCAGCGACGAGATCGACGCCTTCGTCGCCGCCAACTCGACGTCGAGTGGGCTGTCCAACCTCCGCGTCACCGAGATCTCGGCCGTCGCCGCCCGTGGCAGCGGTGCCGCCATCTACGACGATTTCGACACGCAGGCCACCGAGCTGCTCGCCGGCCTCGAGGCGGCGGGCGGCGATCCCGATGCGCCGCTGGTGTCCGACCTCCGCACGCGCATCGACGACTACGTGACCGTGGTGCGGGACGGCGTGCGGGCGACCGACGAGGCCGGCGACAACCGGGCCGCCGCCACCACGGCGCTGTCGCTGGAACCGGGCGGCTCGGCGCTCGCCTACGACATCGCCGCCACCGGGCAGAAGGTCGAGAACGAGGCGGGCGTCCTGTCCCCGCCGTCTCCGCCCGACCCCGCGTCGGCGGCGGGACTGGTCGAGCGCGAGACGGCCGACCTCGAGGAGCGCTTCGACGCCGCGGCCAGCGCCGGGGTCCATCCGGCGCTCCCGGTGGCGCTGGGGGTCCTGGCGGCCGTGCTCGCCGTGGCCGGCACGCTGGCTCGCGGGCGGCGGTACCGGTGAGGCCGGCCACCGACCCGTCCTCGACCTGCGGCCGCCGGCGCGGCGCGGGTCTGGCCGCGATCGCCCTGACTTCGGCCCTCCTCGCGGGCGCCTGCGCCGCCGACGTCCCCGAGTCGCTGCCGGGGCCCACGACGACGACGACCGAACCTCCGTCGCCGGCTGCCGAGGCGCAGGACCCGACCTGCACCCCCGACAACGTCACGCAGAGCCTGCGCCCCGACGCCGCCGCGGACCAGGCCCTGGCGACGCGCACCTTCCCGGCCGGTTCCTACATGCAGACGATCCGCGACCGGGGTCGGCTCCGCGTGGGTGTCGACACGTCCACCATCCTGTTCTCCAGCGTCAACCCACGGTCCGGCGACTTCGAGGGTTTCGACGTCGAGATCGCCCGCGAGATGGCGTTGGCGCTGCTCGGGTCGCGCGACGCCGTCCAGCTCGTCGCCATCCCCTACAGCGCCCGCGTCGACGTCCTGGCCGAGGGCCAGGTCGACATGGTGGTGGACACCTTCACGATCAACTGCGTGCGCGACGACCGCATCGACTTCTCGAGCCAGTACTTCGAATCCACGCAGAAGCTGCTCGTGCGCGTCGACGACGACGCGTCGGGCATCACCGACCTCGCCGGCCGCCGCGTGTGCGCGGCGGCGGGTTCCACCAGCGCCGAGAACATGCGGGCCCTGCCCGAGCCGACCCCGATCGTGGTCGAGGTCACCGACCAGGCAGACTGCCTCGTGCTCCTGCAGCAGGGACAGGTCGACGGCATCAGCACCGACGACACGATCCTCGCCGGGATGAAGGCGCAGGATCCGAACGTCGAGATCGTCGGCGATCCGTTCGCCGCCGAGCCCTACGGCATCGGCCTGCCGCCCGACCACCCCGAGTACGTCCGGTTCGTGAACGCCGCGCTCGAGCAGGTGCGCTCGTCGGGTCGGTGGACTGAGCTGTACAACGAGTTCCTGTCGGGGTTGCCCGGCTCCGACCAGCCACCCCCCGCCGCCTACGAGACCTAGCGGCGGAGACCACCCCACTCCCGTGACCGCCATGACCGATCCCCACGTCCAGGCCTGGAGGAGCGCCCACACGGCGCTCGGCAGCCGGCTCGTCGACCTCGAGTCGCAGCCCGACGTCGCCCTGGCGCGCACCGGCGTGCTGACCGGAGCCACTGCCGCGGCGTGGGCCGACGCCGATGCCGGGCTCGCCCACGCGTGGGAGACCTACCGGGTGCTGGCCGAGGTGCTCGACGACGTCGAGGCCGATCCCACGCGGGCCGCGGCTCTGCTGACCACCTCGAAGGTCCCCGGCCCCGGCGGTGCCCCCGCCGATCCGTCGACTGCCCTCGCCGCGGCCAGCGCCGCCGTCGACGCCGCCCTCGAGGTCGCCGGGCGCCTCGCGACCGCTTGGGGCTCGCTCGCCCCCCGGGTGGGCGCCGCCCGCACCGCCGCTTCCACCTCGGGCGACGGACCGACCGAGCGAACCGCCGCCGCGCTCGCCGAGCTCGTCGCCACCGACCCGTTCGCGGTCACCGAGGCGGACGTCACCGCCGTCGAGCAGGCGGCCGCCGCCAGCGGGAGCAAGCGGGCCGCGCAGCAGGCGGCGGGGGCCCGCCTCGACGTCGATCTGGCCGCCGCCCGCGACGCGTTCGCCGCGCTGATCGCCGACGTCGACGGGGCCGCCGACGAGCTGGCCCACGCGGCCACGCGGGTGGTCGGCATCCGTACGGGCGCGCCGGTTCCCGACCTCGACGCCCTCGGTGCATGGCTCGACCGCATCGCCGACGGGGCCGCCGTCCCTCACGCCGACAAGGCCCGCGTCGCCGCCGACCTGGGGGCGTGGCGAGCCGCGGCCGACACCCGCCGGGCCGAGATCGACGCTCTGCTCGGCCCCGCTCGCGCCGGGTTGCGCCGCCGCGAGGAGGGCCAGGGCCTGTGGACCGCGCTCCGGGCCAAGGCGGGCGCCCGCAAGCTCGACGAGCACCCGGCCGTCGCCGAGGCGCTCACCACCGCCCAGGACGAGCTGTGGCAGGCGCCGTGCGATCTCGACGCGGCCGAGGCGGCCCTCGCCCGGCTGTCCGCCGTGCTCATGTCGCCGCCGCAGGAGGACCGATGACCACCAGCAACGGCACGCCGTGCGGCCGTCCCGGCTGCGCCGGGCACATCCTCGACGGCTACTGCGACACGTGCGGCATGGCGCCGAGCAAGTCGGCGGCCGGCGCAACGGGCAACGGTGCCGCCACGGTGGCGACGGGTGCGCCGGGCCCCGTGACCGGGCGCACGTCGGGCCGCGTCGACGTCTCCCGCCTCACGACCGGCAGCGCCCAGACGGGCACCCGCACCACCCGCCGCAGCCGTGTGGGCGCGGGCGTGATCGAGATCCCGCCGATGGCGAGCGCGGACCCGTCGACGGTCGTCATGGCCGACCCCAGCGTCCCCGAGAACCGCCGCTACTGCACCCGGTGCGACAGCCCCGTGGGGCGCGGCCAGGCGGGGCGCCCGGGCCGCACCGCCGGGTTCTGCCCCAACTGCGGCGACCGCTTCGACTTCACCGCCAAGCTCAAGGCCGGCGACCTGGTCGCCGGGCAGTACGACGTCGCCGGCGCCCTCGCCCACGGCGGCATGGGTTGGATCTACCTGGCCCGCGACCGCAACGTGTCGGGCCGCTGGTGCGTGCTCAAGGGCCTGCTCGACACCGCCGACCCCGACGCGGCCGAGGCGGCCGTCGCCGAGCAGCGGTTCCTGGCCGAGGTGCGGCATCCCGCCATCGTCGGCATCCACAACTTCGTGCAGCACGATGGCCAGGGCTACATCGTCATGGAGTACGTCGGCGGGCCCAGCCTCAAGCAGCTCACGAAGCGTCGCCGCGAGGCCGGCGAGGGCCCGATGCCGGTGACCGAGGCCGCGGCCTACATGCTCGCCGTGCTGCCCGCCATCGGCTACCTGCACGAGCACGGGCTCATCTACTGCGACTTCAAGCCCGACAACGTGATCCACGAGGGCGACTCGGTGCAGCTGATCGACCTCGGCGGCGTGCGCCGCTGGGACGACACCGACGCCGCCATCTTCGGCACGGTGGGCTACCAGGCGCCCGAGGTGCCGAAGACCGGCCCCACCGTCGCCAGCGACCTCTACACCGTGGGCCGGTCCCTGGCGGTGCTGGTCCTCGACTGGCCGGGCTGGACGACCAGCGACGTCGAGCGCCTGCCCGACCGGGCCGCGCACGAGGTCCTCGTCGAGCACGACTGCCTGTGGCGGTTCCTCGAGAGGGCCTGCGCGCCCGACCCCGCCGAGCGGTTCCGCGACGCGGACGAGATGGCCGACGCGCTGCACGGCGTGCTGTGCCAGGTGGCGGCGGCGGTCGACGGCACGCCGCGGCCCCGGACGAGCACGCGCTACAGCCCGCCGCGTCCCCGACTCGACGCGCTGGGCTGGCAGGCGCTCCCCAGCCCGCTCATGCCGAACCACCCCCGCATCGCCAACCGGGTGGCCGGGGTGGCCGAGGGTGACCCCGAGGCGGTGGCCCGCATGGTGCAGGTGGACGAGGAGCTGAGCTGGGCCGACATCGCGGCCGTCGCCCGGGCGCACTGCGAGCTCGGGCACTTTGCGGAGGCCGACTCGGTCGCCGGGCAGCTCGACGCGAGCTCGCCCGAGGCGGGCGAGTTCGCGGCGGTGCTCGACAACACCCGCTCCTACCTGCTCGGCGTGTCGGCGCTCGCCGCCGGCGACGCGGACCGGGCCGTGCGGTTCCTCACCGACGCGTACGCCTCCGCGCCCGGCGAGCCGGCCTGCGCCCTCGGGCTCGCCGTGGCCCTCGCCACAACGGACGATCCATCCCGCTTCGAGGAGGCCGCCGACCTCTTCGAGCAAGTGGCGGTGACCGACCCGAGCTGGGTGGCGGCCATCGCGGGCCTGGCCTGGGTGCTCGCCCGGCTGGACCGCCCGGTCGACGCCGCCCGCGTCTACACCGCCGTACCGGCCAGCCACCCGCTGCGCGCCGAGGCGCTCACGGCCGCCTGCCGCCTGATGGAGGTCGGTCCCTACGACGACGAGACGGCCCGGGTGGCGGGCGAGCGGGTGCGCACGTCGGCGTCGGGCCCGCGGGCGGGGGACGAGGCCGAGCTGGCCGCCGCGCTCTACTCGGCGGCCCTGGCCGCCCTGGCCCGGGGCGAGCGCATCGGCCCGTCGGTCGGCGGCGTGACCGGAACGCGCTCCGACCTGGGGTCCGCGGCCGAGGGCGCCCTGCTCGAGCTGGCCGACGCCACGCCCGACGCGGCCCGCCGGCACGAGCTGCTCGACGCCGCCGCCCGCGTCCGGCCGTGGAGCCTGCTGTGACTCCCGAGCCCGAGCCGGCGTCCCCACCCGAGTCGGCGCCCCCACCCGACGCGCCCTCGTCGTCCGAGCCCCGTCCGACGGTGCCGTGCCCGGCGTGCGGCGAGCCGCTCGTTCCCGGGGCGCGTTTCTGCGAGGCCTGCGGCGCGGCGGCCGACGGCACCACCCCCGAGCCCGCGGCGTCGACGAGCGGGACCGACGATCCGACGCTCGACACGAGCCTCGAGTTCACCTCCGGTCTGGCGGTGAGCTGCGAGAAGTGCGGCGGCGAGGTCGGCGACGACGGGTACTGCACCACCTGCGGGCACCGCGCCCTCGAGCCGGTGACGATCGTCGACGGGGACATGTTGGCGTACGCGACCCACCGGGGCCGGCGGCACCACCGGAACGAGGACTCGGCCGCCCTCGCCGTGACCGCCGAGGGGTGGCCGGTGCTCGTCGTGTCCGACGGCGTGTCGATCAGTCCCAACCCACACCTCGCCTCGCAGGCGGCGGTCGACGCGGCCGCGGCGCGCCTCGGAGGCCGGCCCTTCACCGGGCCCGAGGACCTCGTGGCGGCCGTGTCCGACGCGCATGCGGCCGCCAGCGCGGTGCCGAACGACACCGATCCCTCCTGGACCGCCGACGGCAGCCACGCGGCCTGCACGATCGTGGTCGCGGTCACCACCCCGTCCGAGGTCCACATGGTGAACGTGGGCGACGCCCGCGGCTTCGCCGTGCGCCCGGGCGCGGAGGACGTCCCGGCATGGTCGGTGGAGCAGCTCACCACCGACGACAGCGTCGCGGCGCGCGCCGTGGCCGAGGGTGTGCCCGTCGACGTGGCGCTGAACTTGCCCGGCGGCCATGCCATCACCGCGTGGCTGGGCGCCGATGCCCACGAGCTCCAGGTCCACGTGTCGGCGGCGCCCCTGGCGGCCGGTGACATGGTGCTCGTGTGCAGCGACGGCCTCTGGAACTACGCGCCGACCGACCAGGCCCTGGGGGGTCTGGTGACCGCCGCGCTCCCGCCACCCGGAGAGGACATCCCCCTGGCGGCCGGGTGCGCGCACCTGGTCGACTGGGCCAACGAGCAGGGCGGCGCCGACAACATCTGCGTGGCCCTCGCGCCCGTGCCCGGCGGCTCCGGGCAGATCCCCGGCAGCCCGACCACAGAGTCCGAGGAGGACGCGTGACGACCGGTCCCGAGACCGCCCCGTTCACGGCGGAGACGTTCCAGAACGAGTACCTGGCGGCCGGGGTCGACACCGTCGACGCCGTCGTGACCGTCACCGCCGCCGGTGACCCGGCCGCGGGCGCCGCCCCCACGCCGGCGAGCGATCGGGCCGAGGTCGTCATCTTCGACACCAGCGGCTCGATGGGCTCGGGGCGGAAGATGGAGGCGGCCAAGGACGCCGCGGCCGCCGCGGTCGACAGCCTCGACGACGGCGTGTCGTTCGCGGTGATCGCCGGTGACCACGAGGCGAAGATGCTCTGGCCCCAGGACGGCCGCTCGTTCGCGGTCGCCGACGCCGACGACCGGGCGGGTGCCAAGGCGGCCATCGGCCGCGCCGAGCCGGCGGGAGGCACCGCCATCGGGACCTGGCTCGACCTGGCCCGCTCGCTCTTCGCCACCACGACGGCCCCCGCCCGCCACGCGATCCTGCTCACCGACGGGCGCAACGAGCATCAGCAGCCCTACGAGCTCGCGGCCGCGATCGCCGCCTGCCGGGGCCTGTTCCAGTGCGACTGTCGCGGCGTCGGGGTCGACTGGGAGGTCGAGGAGATGCGGGGCATCGCCACCGCCCTGCTCGGCACCGTCGACATCGTGGCCGACCCCGAGGACCTGGCCGCCGACTTCCGGGCGATGATCAGCTCCAGCCAGTCCCGCGGCCTGCCCGACGTGAAGCTGCGGCTCTGGACCCCGCAGGGCGCGACCCTCGAGTCGGTCCGCCAGGTCGCTCCCGAGGTGCTCGATCTGACCACGACGGGCGAGGCGTCGGGCCCCCTGGCCCGCGACTTCCTGCTCGGGGGATGGGCGCCGGGTGAGTCCCGCGACTACCACCTGCGCATCGCGGTGAAGGCCGGCGGCGTGGGCGAGGAGATGCTGGCCGGGCGCGTGAGCCTCGTGCTCGCCGACGGCGCGGTCGCCACGCAGGCGCTGATCCGGGCTGTCTGGACCGACGACACCGTGAAGTCGACGCGCATCGACCGCCACGTCGCCCACTACACCGGCCAGGTCGAGCTGGCCGACGCCATCCAGGAGGGCCTGCACGCGGCCAAGGCCGGCGACGAGCGCACCGCCACCGTGAAGCTCGGGCGCGCCGTGCAGCTGGCGGCGGCGTCGGGCCACGAGGACACGATGCGCCTGCTGCAGAAGGTCGTCGACGTCGACGACGCCGAGCACGGGACCGTGCGCCTGCGGAAGGGCACCGAGAAGGCCGCCGAGATGACCCTCGACACGCGCTCGACGCGGACGGTCCGGCTCGGGAAGAAGGAGCCCGAGGGCGGGGAGGGCGGCTGATGGCCACCGTGACCTGCCCCGCCGGGCACGAGTCGTCGACCGACGACTACTGCGACACGTGCGGCGCGCCGATCGGGGCGGCCCAGGCGGCGGGGGAGGGTGGCGCCGCCGGCGCCGATCCGGTCGCCGCGCCGGTCGCCGAGGCCGAGGCCGAACCCCAGGCGGCCGCCGTTCCCGCCTGCCCGGGGTGCGGCGAACCCGCTGTCGGCCGGTTCTGCGAGTCGTGCGGCTACGACGTCGAGAAGGGCGCGCCCGCCGCCCCGCCCCCGCTCGGCCTGGTGCTGGGGGCCGACCGCGCTCACTGGGAGCGCATGGTCGGCGAGGGCGACCCGCCGTTCCCCGTGGCGGTCCCGTCCCTGTCGTTCGAGCTGACGGGCGACCGGATGGTGCTCGGCCGCGTGCGGACGGGGGCGGCGGTCGACGTGGATCTGGCCCTGACCGGCAGCGCGGCCGATCCGGCCGTCAGCCACCACCAGTGCGCCTTCGAGCGCGACGGCACCACGTGGACGGTGAGCGACCTCGACAGCGCCAACGGCACGTGGATCAACGACGCCGAGGAACCGTTGGCCGACGGCGCGACCCACCGGCTGGCGCCCGGAGATCGCATCCTGATGGGTGCCTGGACCAGTCTGACGGTGCAGGGCGCCCCGCCCGCGGCCGGCGAGCCGGCTGAGCCGTCGGCGTCATGATCGACGAGTCAGGAAAGTAGGGAGGCCCCCAGTGGCCGTTCGCATCGAGTTCTTCACCATCGCGGGCCACGACGACTTCGAGCTCGTGCCGGGCGCCACTCTGGATGCCGCCGTCGCCGGCTTCGACGCCGGCCGCGAGCCGGGCGAGGCCGCAGGTCCGGCCCGGTGCGTCGGCTGGCTGTCGGCGAGCGACGACGACGAGGAGCGCTTCACCGACTGGTGCGACGAGGTCGACGACGACCTGGGCATCGGCCTGTTGCACCAGGGAGTCGACGAGTCGACCGGCCTGCGTCCGCCCGCGCTCGGCGCCGAGTCCGTCGCCAGCGACGGCGAGTGGGCATCCGAGTGGTCGGGGGTCCTGCGCTCCGCCCTCGAGGCGGCTGACGGAGGCCGCGTCGGGTGGCGCACGAACTTCGATGTGCCCGGGACGGCCGAGCGCGCCGACCACTACCCGACGTCGAGCCATCGCGTGGGCGCCGAGCCGTCCTCGCCCCCCGGCTGATCGTCCCGGGAACGGGGCGATCCGGAGAACCCGACGGCAGTCCGCCGCCGAGCCCCGGATCCGTTGCTCGGGTCGCTCACCGACGGTAGGGTCAGCCGCACATCCGCTGGGAGGGGCTGGGGTCGCCATGGGGGGCCGATGTCCGTCCGGTGGACGGTAGGCGACCAAGGGGGGATCGTGGGACAGGGCAAGCTGAGGCGCTTCGGCGCGCTCGTGCTCGTGGCGGCCGTCGTCGCGGCGTGCAACGGGCTGTCGGTCGACCAGCGGGGCGTGTACACGTCATCGCCGACGCAGACGATGACCGGGACGGTCGACGTGGGAACCGGCGACAGCCTGACCTCGCTGACCGTCAACGGCGTGAACGCCACCGTCGACGGCGAGGCCTGGTCGGCCGAGGTTCCGCTCGACGGTGAGGACGTGTTCACCTCTGTCGTCGTCGAGGCGCGCTACGCCCGTGGTGACGTGATCCGCGAGCGCCGCACCGTGGTCTACGGCGACGGGGACACGGCCGAGGTGCTGCCGGCCGGAGCCGTGCTGTCGGACGCCGTGGGCCTGCGGCTCAACGACCGCGCGTTCGACAAGATCGAGCCGGTCGTCAAGACGCTGACGACCATCGACACAGGGGCCATCGCGCCGCCGGGGACCGTCTTCCTCGACGAGTGCATCACCCAGGTCATCTTCTGCACGCTCTACGCCCGGGCCTCGACCGCGGCCGCGCCGACGATCGCCGACTTCAACGTCAACCTCGACAGCAACCAGGACAACGTGAACGCGGTGGTCACCCTGACGGACCTCCACATCCCGGTCGACGTCGACGCCCAGATCATCGGGATCCCGTCGAGCTGCGACCTCGTCATCGACGCCGACTCGGTGACGATCAACGGGAACTACGCGCTGCAGCCGAGTCCCACCGACCCCCGCCTCCTCGACGTCAACCTCGTGGGGGCCACGCCGGTGGTCACGCTGGGCAACGTGAACGACGACTTCGTCGGGGGCATCTGCTCGATCCCGGTGATCGAGCAGATCGTGGGCCTGTTCCTGCCCGACGTGCGGACGCTGATGCAGCAGAACCTGACCCGGCTGCTCGGCGACGCCGACGGTGCCGGCCCGCTCGACTCGCCGGTCGCCGACGCGGTCGAGCAGGCGCTGTCGCAGATCAACATCGCGGGCGACATCGGCACCGCGCTGGGCATCCGCCTCGACTCGACCATCGCCGCCGCCAACGAGGATCCGAACGGCATCAACCTGCGCGCCACCGCGGCGTTCTCGTCGCTCGGCGTGGCCCCCGAGTCCCCCGACCTGACGGGCAGCGTCGGCTTCCCGGGTGACGCCCTCGGCGCCTTGCCGCAGGCGTCACCGGGTGGCCTCGGCTACGACGTGGCCGTCGGCGCCTCGGCGACGGGCTTCAACCAGCTCCTGGCGGCCGAGACCGAGCGGGGCCTCCTGAACGTCGACGTCACGTCCCTCGGGGGCCAGCCGCTGACCTTGCGGTCCCTGTTCGACCTCGTCGGGGCCGGGGGGATCATCACCCAGGACCGGCCGGTGGTCATCACGCTGCGACCCGAGATCGCCCCGATCGTGACCCCGGCGCCGGGGCCCGGAGGGGCGACCGGCGAGCTGCGGTTCCACGGGTACCGGGCCCTCATCAAGACGGCCGACGAGACCAATGCGGTCCTGCTCGAGCTCGTGTTGGACTTCCGCACCGGCGTGGGCCTCGTGCTCACCGACACCGGTCTCGGCTTCTCGTTCGCCCAACCGGCGGCCGGGGACCTGTCGGCCACGGTCACCAAGAACACCTTCAACCTGCCCGAGCCGCTGATCACCGGGGTGTTCCAGCAGCTGTCCCCGCAGGTGTTCGCGTCGGTGCAGGACACGCTGCCCAGCTTCCCGCTGCCGCAGTTCGCGGGCCTCGACCTCTCGATGGTCGAGATCGGCCGGGTCGGGTCGGGCTTCGTGCTCTTCGCCGACCTGGTGCCCGCGGCCTGACGGTCACGCGCACGGCGACCTGGGAGGGGGCCGGCCGCACGAGCGGCCGGCCCCCTCGTCGTGCCCGTGGTGGGCTGGCACGTCAGGCGGGAGGGGTCCCCTGGACCTCGCCGTCGACCTCGACGGTCACCCGGTCGTCGTAGAACGACACGAGACCGGCGATGCGCTCGCTCTCGGGGAGCGGCGTGGGATACGACCAGGCCATGTCCTCGATGCGGTCGTCGCCGACAAGGGCGTGCATGTGGGAGGCCGCGCCCTTGTAGGGGCAGTGGGTCACGGTGTCGGAGGGGCGCAGCAGGTCCATGCGCACGTCGACCCGGGGCACGTACCAGCGGGTCGGCAGCCCGGTCTCGAACAGCGCGTGCGCCCCGGTCGAGCGGGCCAGCTCGACGTCCCCGTGACGGACGACGACCTCGCGGGACGTCGGCAGGATGTCGATGCGGGCGTACGGGCTGCGGGGGTGCGTGAACACCTCCTCGTCCTCCTCGAACCACCCGTCCATGGCGTCCCACTCGACCCGCACGTGATCGCGGATCGCCTCGATCGGGCTGTCGGGGTAGCGCAGCACGGCGCCGACGGCCTCGCGGTCGCCGATGCGGAGGGTGAGCACCTCGGCCTCGCCGCGGCTGGGGGAGTGCTCGGTCTTCCCGGTCGCCTCGAGGTCGGCCACCACGTCGGCGGACGGGACGTAGTACGCGGGGTAGTAGGGGTTCTCCCACACCAGCAGCGGGTGTCTCGTGTCGAGCACCACCCGACCCCCGAGGTAGGCCCGCAGCCGCTTGGCGCTGGGCTCGGTCTTGACTCGTCCACGCTGGTCGGTCGCCATGCCCCTGCCAACGCCGGGAACCCCGACACGATTCCGCAGGAGCAACGGCGGTGTCACTGGAGCGGGTGACGGAGGTGATCCTCGACGCTTCGACCGTTCGGGACTGCATGGTGCAGGCGATGCGCCGTATCCGGGGCGTTGTGGGGCGCGTGCGCCCGCTGCGTCAGCCGGTGGCCGCACCGGAGCTTGCCCTGGCCACCTGATCCCGCAGGACGTGCAGGCTGACGCTGCCGCCACCGAGCAGGGCGTCATGGAAGGCCTTGATGTCGAACCTGGGGCCGAGCGCCGCGCTCGCTTCACGGCGCAGGCGCAGGATCTCGCGTTGGCCGACCTTGTAGGTGAGGGCCTGGCCGGGCCAGCCGATGTAGCGGTCGACGTCGACCTCGATCTCGTGACGGTTCACGGGCACGTGCTCGATCATGAAGTCGATCGCTTGCTGACGGCTCCACCCGAAGGCGTGCAGACCGGTGTCGACCACCAGGCGACAGGCCCGCCACGACTCGTTGGCCAGCATGCCCAGGCGATCGACGTCGGTCTCGTAGAGACCCATCTCGTCGGCCAGCCGCTCGGCATACAACCCCCACCCCTCGACGAATGCTGCGTGCTTCCACGTCAGGCGCCGAAAGGCCGGCAGCTCGGTGCGTTCGGTCGCGATCGCGAGCTGAAGATGGTGGCCAGGGATCGCTTCGTGGAAGGTGACCGACGCTGTCACCGCTCGGCTCCGTTGGGTCGGTCCGTGGAGGTTGACGTGGTACTCACCGGGCCGGCTGCCGTCGGGTGCGGGCGGTGAGTAGTAGGCGAGGGTCGCATCGGCGGCCAGGTAGTCGGGCACCGGCGTGACCACGCACGCCGCCACGGGCAGGGTGCCGAACCAATCGCCCATCGCCGCCTGGGCTGCTTGGAGGCCCGCGGTGACGTGGGCCAGCATCTCCTGGTCGTCGCGGTAGCGCAACCCTCGGTCGTTGACGAGCCGGGAGAAGATCTCCGCCAGGTCGGCTGTCGCGAGCCCGCGCCGGCCGCACTCGACGTACTCGGCTGGCAACGCCTCGGTGACCTCGGCCATCCCGACGTCGTGCAGGTCGCCGGGGGCGAGCGGCAGGCCCGTGTGGAGCTCGATGAGCGACTGGTACAGCTCGCTCCCCTCGTCGAGCCACCCGAGCCCACACCGGTCGTCGGGTCGGGCGGCCGGCAACAGGGCGTCGCGCAGCACGTCCCGGTAGCGCGCGAACGCCGGGCGCAACTGGGTGCGGACGGCGTCGGCGAGCGCGCCACGCCACGCATCGAGCCCGTCCCAGCCCGCCGGGCCGGCCAGACCGACGAACGGACCGGACGCCAGCGGGGACGACAGGTAGCCCTCTACCTGATTGATCGACCGCTCGACGTTGACCCGGGC
>Ga0190270_10000665_pt1 | contig 15176 bp, 9 predicted proteins | sample Popmic320T_FD_133748 | JGI IMG/M metagenome (GOLD analysis project Ga0190270, IMG submission 133748) | Populus adjacent soil microbial communities from riparian zone of Weber River, Utah, USA - 320 T | ecosystem: Environmental > Terrestrial > Soil > Riparian zone | place: USA: Utah | collected... | reverse complement strand
GGTGGCCCAGACGCTGACCCTGCCGGGGCCGAATCCGCCGCAGGTGGAGATGACACCCGTCGTGTCAAACTCAATGGCCTTCCGCAAACTCGGCCGCATGGCCGAAATCGAGGTGGATCTTACCGATGACGGACAATTGCTGGACGTGCATTTCCATCCCGCGTGGACGGAGCATTTGGGGGATCTGAGCTATGGCCAGGGCGTCGCAGAAGTGAAGCAGCCGCTGTTTTACAATGCGGAGTGCAATACTCACCTGCTCCTGACATCAGGCGCATGGCAGTTGGCGGGGCTGTTCACGCCGCCGCCGGAGCCGGCAAAGGACGTGAAGCCGGAACTGGCGCCGCTGCCAGGCGACCGCGTCATGCTTTTCGTGAGGGCCACCGCACCGGGGTTGCCTGCTACAACTCCCAAGCGAGCCCCGGACGATCCGGACCAGGTCTCGGTGTTCGCGGAATGGATCGAAGCGGACATGAATGTTGTCGCTGACTTGCTCACTGCCCATCCCGACTATTCCACCGCCGCCGCACTGCGTGAAGCTGTGAGCGGACATCTTGCGGCGGGACGGGCGAGCCATGTGGAGACGACGATCGTCCCCTGCCGCGTGGGAGAGAGCGCGAAAATCCTCTCGGTGCGCGAGGTTCCCTATCCAACGAATTTCGATGCGTCTCAAATGCCGCAGACGCTCACCCTCAAGGGCCCGGCGCCCGTTGCACCGGTGCCGCCGGGCACTTACGCGCCATGGATCGTGCCTGCCACGCCGGGCAGTTTCACGTTTAGGAACACCGGGATGACGATGGAGGTGGACTGTGAAATGCCCCAAGGCGGAAACCGGGTGGCACTCTCCATCGCTCCGGAGATTAACATTTACCTTGGCCCGGAAAGTTTCGGGCTGGGGCCGGCGATGAGCACCCAGCCGCGCTTTCAAGAACTCAAGTCGGTGACCAACGCGAATCTCCTGCCAGGCACCCCCGCGCTGATCGCCACCCTCGACGCGCCGCAGACTGCCGTCGGGCTGCCCGGTCCGGCCCGCACCCGCAAGGTGCTCCTCTTCGTCACGGTTATTCACTGAGATCGTCCCATGTTCCGGCTTATCGAGTTTCTTCCCCTGATCGTGCTGGCGGCGCGGGTTATCGCCGCGCCCGAAGCTGCCGGCCCTTTTACGCCGCCGGTGCAGCTTTCGGTGCAATGCGAATGGGTACGTCTCCCTCATGCCACCGCCAACGCGCTCCTGCGCCAGCACCTCAAGCGCAGTGACAGCAATGTGCTGCACGAAGCCGTCAGCCTGTTGATCACGAACAAATTCGCGACCCGCCTCGACGTGCAGAGCCTGCTCACCAATGCCCCCGGGAGCGCCCGCCTAACGGGCGTTATTGAAAAATTTTACGCCACGGAGTACGACCCGCCGCAAATAAGTCAGTCCCTGAGCATCGATGGCGACTGGAACTATGAGTTTGGGGCGCCCGCGTGCGCCGGGTCATTCACCGGCTTCAATGCGGGGCGGGAAGTGGAAGTGGAAACCGGTCTCCATGATACCGGTCTGCCGATTCTGCTCAATCTTTCCGCGACGTGGAACGAGCACCTTGCCGATATTCCGTTTGGCCCCGGCATCTCGCTCTATCCGCAGCCGCTTTTCTACAGCGGTTCGATCACCGCGAGTCTGCGCACTGGTTCCGGTGTTTGGCAACTCGCCGGCATCGTCACGCCCCCACCGGACGAGAAAGCAGGCGTGTCTCCTGAAACGGCACCGCTGCCAGCGGACCGGGTGCTGCTCTTCGTCCGCGCCACAGCACCTGGCCTGAAGCCCAATCCGCCACCGCTGCCTGACGATGATGAGGTACGGCATCCGGTGCTCGCAGAGTGGATCGAGGCCAATACCGCCTTGATCAACGGCCTGCTGGAAGCCACGCCCGGTTTCACTTCCGCCGCCGGGCTGCGCGCATCGCTCGACGGCCCTCTGGCTGCCGGCACGGCGACGCTCGTTGAGACTTCGTATTTGACGTGCATGGCGCAGCAAAAGGCGCGGAGCTGTTCGATCCGGTCTCATCCCCAATGCACCGAAATCGATCCGCCCCAGCTTCCGCAGACGCTAAGCCTCACCAATCGCACTCCCGCCGGGTCGCCGCTCCCGGGCGGTGGCGTCCAGCAACCGATCTCGACTCCTGGTTTCTTCAACGCCTACAGGATCCGCGATTTGGGGACAGTGCTGGAGGGCGCCTTTTCACCAAACGTTGGCGGAGAACGCGTGAAGCTGGAGGTGATGGCCGAATTGAGCGCGATGACCGGCCGCGATATGCATGGGACGGGCCTCGCGGAGGTGCCGCAGCCGCGCGTGCAAATTCTCCGCTGCTCCACCGGTTTATCGCTCAGCCCCGGGGTGCCCGCGCTTGCCGCCATCCTCGATCCCCTGCTCCCGTTCGGGCAATCCCACCCCGCCGTTCGCACGCGGAAGCTCCTCCTGTTTGTCACGGCCATCCCATGACGGGAAGGAAAAGTGGTGCAGGTTTTGCCTCCGGCTAACCTGCTTACAGGTTGAACCACAATCCCGGCCTGCCGGCCCACTTGAGGGCGGCTTACCCGGAGGGAAAAGCCGCACCACTTTTTCCACAAAAAGTTTCCAACTTCGCAGCCGGAAAACCGAACCCGAAAGTATGAGCAAATACATCAAACCGAAACTGAAGCCGTGGTGTGTGGCCCCGCCTGCTGCCGAGGTCGGGCGCGCCGCTCCCGCAAAGAGCATCTCCTACCGCGTGAAGGACGGAGACAACTGGATGAACCTGGCCGCTGCATGGGGCGTGGATGTGTGGTCGCTGATCAATTTCAACTTCCGCACCTACGATCCGAAAGTGGTGAACTGGTATCTGCAGGAGTATGTCGGCTGCGTGCTGCCGACCGCCGACCGGAAGAACTGGTGCTTCAGCGGCGCCGCCTCGCCGGGAATCATTTACCGGCCTCTCGAGAAAGCGGGTCCGGTGAAAGGCGATCCGGTGCATTATCCTCCCATGCCCGGACCATCGCCCGTCGATGATTCATGGAAGCCTCCCGGCAGCGGCAACTGGTTCGGCATCGGCGTGAAAGGCGGCGGGCACATCGTCGTGGGAGGCGCGGACACGGCGACCATCTTCGCCATCTCGCTCGACGATCCCCGCGACTATGCTCTCCTCCAAGTCACGATGGGTCGCATCGGACCCGGGCTCGGAGCTTCCGCCAGCCTCGTCGTCGCGGGCATTGGAAATTGCTATGATCCGCGTAATCTGCGGGGCTGGCCACTCTCGGGCTTCGACTTCCAACTGGCTGCGGGCGCCAAATGGGGATCGCTGATGAAGATCGCCAGCAAGGCCGGTCCGTTGCTCGACGCCGTGAAGGGCGGGAAGAATGCCAAATCCCTGCTGAACGCCGGGTTCTTTCACGCGGGCAAGCGTGACGAGATCATCAACGCGGTGAAGAATGGCATGGGCGCTCTGGGGTTGTTCCCGCGGGAAGGAGATCCTGACTTGTCCGTCGAAGTCGTCGATCTCCCGCTCGGAGGCGGCGCCGAAGCTTCCGCCTACTACGGCTGGGGCGGAGTCCAGGTGCTGAGCATGCACATGGTTGACTAAGCGATCCGCCGTTCCACGATTCAACGATTCACGCTTCCCTCCGCTTTCCAAACGGCAGCAGGAGCACCGAAAAGAAGAGCAACGCCACGCCCTGAAGCGAAAGGAGATACCACGGCCACGGCCCGAGATAGTCGAGGAGACTGGCCACTTCCGGCTTGGCGTTGAAATAGCCGTAGTTGGTGTGGAGCAGCGCATTCAGCGCGCAGACGACGGCCATGTAGGTCCAGCTCCAGAGCATGGCGCGGCGAAGAGCGCCGGAGTGCGGCGACAACCCTGCCCCGAAGGCCAGCGCCAGCGCGGCAACAATCACGCCGCCGTGCTGCGCAAAGAATCCGAAATACTCCGGGGCCGGCCAGTCATGCTTCACCGCGGGAGTAATGAGTCCCTGCAGGGTGCCCGCAAAACCCCAGAGATAGCCGAGTTCCGCGCAGCGCTGGCTGCGGCGGATGAGCGCCCATGCGAGAACGAAGGACACGACATCGCAAAGGTGCAGCGGCAGCGAGTCCTCGCGCAGAAATTTTGCGGCCTCGTCCGGCGTGGAGCGGTAGCGCAGCCACTTCAGCAGCGGGTCCATCCCCACCGAAATGATCAGGACCACCGCGAGCGCGACATTCACCGCGTATTTTGTCCCTGCGCTGACTTTGGACGAACGGTGCAGCCGCACCATAAGAACCGCCGCGGCCGCCGTCGCGGCGAGCGCGACCCCGTGGGAGAGACCGAAGGTGATGAAGGGCCGGTCGTGCATGGTCTCAGGATGAATGTGGCATCACGCCCCTCTTTCAAAGAGCAGAAAATTCCGCGGGAAAATCCGACCATGCCGTGGTATAGGCAGGGACATGTATGAGGAACTGCAGAAGTTGATTCACAGCGCTCCGTGGCGGGCGTTTACCGTGTATTTGTCTGACGGACGGAGTTTTCCCGTGCCCACGCGGGGCCATGTGATGCTTACGAAGAAAGCCACACTGCATTTGCAAAACGACGAAGGCATTGTCGATATTATCGGGCTAAGACAGATCAGTTCCGTGCAACTGCAGGAGATGGCGGATGCCTGAAGTTCACTACAGCCGCGGCGCGAACGGTTTCTGCGGGGCATCGGCACTGCGCACGCCCTTCGCCTGCGTCGTGCGGCGATAGACTTTGTCTCCGGCGCAAACATAGAGCGTGTCCATTTTCGGGCCCCCAAAGCACAGGTTTGCGGCGCGTTTGTTGGGCGGAAGATTGAGGATGCCGTTCACGCGGCCCGCCTGATCGCAGAACTGCACGCCCAGCGCCGAACAAACATAGAGCCGCCCTTCCGTGTCGAGCGCGAGGCCGTCGGCGCCGCTGCCCATGCCGTCGTCCTTTTCGTGCATGTGAAAGTAGCGCTGACCGTGCGCCAGCTTTCCGTCCGGCTGAACCTGATAGGACCAGACGAAACGGCCCCGCGTGTCCGCCACATAAAGCAGCGTCTGGTCGGGACTCAGTTCGATCCCGTTGGGAAACTCCTGGTGATTCTTCGCGACGACTTGCTTCGTGCCATCGGGCTTCACGTGATAAATCTGACGGTTCTTGTGATCGGTGAACCAGATGTCGCCTTTGTTATTCACCACGCAGTCATTCACATCGACATCGCCTGTGATTTGCGTTTTCGCAACGGTCGTCACGTCCCATGCCGCGATGGCGCGGTCGCGATTGCAGCAGGCATAGAGCCGGCCGTCCGGGCCAAAGCACATGCCGTCCGCGCCGCCGGTGTTCTCCGCGAAGACCGCCACCTTGCCGTCGAGCGCCACTTTGTGAATCCGCTGATTTCCCCCGTCGGCAAAATAGACCTCACCGTTCGCCGCTGCCGTCGGACCTTCGGTAAACTTGTAGCCTTCGCCCGCCAGTTCCCAGTCCGCGCCGGGCACGATGACCTTCATCACCGGCTGCTTGTCGTTCTCTGGCACCTTCACCTCCTTCTCCTGCCACAGCCACTTCAGCGCCTGTGGAAGGATGGATCCACCCTGCTTGCCATTGTGCCCGCCATCGCCCCACGCGTGCTCCACCGGATATCCGGAAAATGTCAGAGCGCTAAGCATCTGCTGATTCGCAATCCACCAGTCGCCGCCGTAAATGTTCAGATCGTTGCTGCCGTCCTGGAGATAGACGCGCAGCGGCCGCGGCTCGCACTTCCGAATGAGCGTGTGATACTGGTCGCCGCCGCGGAGTCCCACATAGGTACCGATCGTGCTGAAGACCCGGCGAAACGCATCCGGCCGCTCCCACGCCGCCGTGAAGGCCGCGATGGCTCCGCTGCTCGCGCCGCCGATAGCGCGCTGACTGGGATCATCGGTAATATTCCACTTCTTCTTCAACTCCGGCAGCACTTCATCAGTCAGGAACTTTGCATAGCCGTCGCCGAGGCCGTCGTATTCATAGCTGCGATTGAATCGCGGGAGCGCGTCCTTGTTCGCCGCCGGCACTACGCCCGGATTGATGAACACGCCGATCGTCACCGGCATTTCGCCGCGTGCGATGAGGTTGTCGAACACCACCGGCACACGCCATCCGCCGTCGCGTTTCACATAACCGCCGCCATCCTGAAAAACCATCAGGCTCGCCGGCTTCGCGGCGTCATACTGCGCCGGCACATAGACCCAGCAATCGTGCTCCGCCCCGGGAAACACCTTGCTCACCGGCAACGGAAACTTCTCCTCTTTCCCTTGAGGCACGCCCGCCTGCGGCTGCGAGTCGGGACCCAGTTGATAATCGTCCGCCGCCCGGAGAGCAGCCGTTGTCAGTGAAAGCGCAAGCAGCGCAGCAGTGGAGGGTTTCATAAAGTGATCGCCGGCAAACGGCGCCCGTGTATGCCGCCTTTCGCCGCGGGCCGGAAGCAAAATCTAAAACGCAGTCGAGGGCTCAACCGGTAGCGCGGCTCTGCCGGAGGCGAGCAGTGTTTTGTATGCCACAATGCAGTGTACGAGGTGCCTTGCACCCACAAACACGGGAAGGCTAAAGCCATTCCCGCGCTACGTTTCGTTATGCACACGCTGGCCGCCATTGCCAAAACCCTGAACCGGCCGGTCGTGTATCTGCGCGGGTTGCAGGAGCGGTTCGAGTTGCCGTCGTTCGGCGGCGCCGGCTACCCTGCCGCATGGCTGAACTGCGTCCGGACCATCGTTTACCTTCGCATCCTCAACATCCCGGAGGAGACGCTGCGGGAACTCTGGCATCTGGAAAAGAAACTGCTCCAACTGCTGCACATGGACACCACCGGCTCGCCGACATGGTTTCTCGATGCGTGCGGCCAAAAGTCCCATCCGGATCGCCGCCTCCTCCTGACCAATTGCCATCTCGGCACCAGCCTGCGCGCGGCCGCCGCAGTCCAGCCCGGCCTGAATTTTTCTCCTCGCGCTCCTGAGTTCTTTCCCAGCACCGCCATGGGCGAGGACGCCCTCGCCGTGCTGCGTGATTGTCTCAAAATCCATGTCCGCATCCACAGCGACATCACCGCTGAACTCCCGGTTGTCCGCGCCGCCGCGCGGTGAGGCCGGCATATTTGAAGCTGCGGCTTTGCCATTGAATATTCCCGACAGCGGGGCACGACAGTATCACACAACTAACAGAGGAGGCTCCGATAAAACCGAAACACGATCAGTTTGAAGAGGCATCCTTTTTTCCAGCGCACGAGCAAGCGCCGTAAGGGCTATCCGTCGGAAACACAGGTAAAGCGCGGCATCCGAATCGTGCACGGGGACAAGTGGCTTCTGGAAAAGCTCGGCCGCAATGATCTGTGTCCCTGCGGCTCCGGGCTCCGCTTCAAACGCTGCTGCCTGAAAGGAGGCCGCCTGCGATGGGTCCTCCAGAGATTTCTATTTCCGCGACTGATTGAGCCGTCGCTGGCGTTGTGGCCCATCAGCCCGATTTACAGGCCCAGAGCGACCTTTCGGAAATTAGCCTTGTGGGGCCCCGGGGGAGTGAAAGTTCGCCTTTCAGAAAGCTCTTTCCCGCGGTTCTGATCCTGCCTGTTTATCCTATCCACTCGATGAAGTCCCTCATCCTTCGCGACCGCCTTTGGCACGTTGAGAGCGAATCCGCTCTCGGTGGTGATCGGCTGTTTTTTCGCCTCCGTGATCCAGCTACCGGCGAAGCGAGCGAGGCTCTCTGTCCTCCGGATGAGTTTCAGGTCGTCGCGAATGCCGGGGCGACGCTGACGCGCAGTGGTGTTGTGCCATACCACCAGTGGGCGCTGCGGCATGCGGCACTGAAACTGGCCGCATGCGACGATGTGCCTCTCGCGGCTTTGCACTCGGGGAGGATCATTCCGGAAGCCTATCAATTTGTTGCTGCTTCGCGGCTGCTGCACCTGCCGAAGCCGTCTTTGCTCATTGCCGATGACGTCGGGTTGGGAAAAACGGTGGAGGCCGGATTGTGCATGATGGAACTTATCGCCCGGGGACGCGCCAAACGCATCCTCCTCGTCGTTCCTCCGGGCCTCATTCACCAATGGCGGGACGATGAGATGCAGGACAACTTCGGCCTCCGTTTTCATACCGTCGAGAATTCATCCGCTCTGGAACGGGCGCAGACGGCGCTGGCGGAGGGGCTCAATCCGTGGGTTTTCCTCGACCGGATCATCACTTCCATCGATTACCTCAAGCGCCGGGAAGTCAGTGCCCGTGCTTTGGAAAAACCATGGGACATTATCGTCGTGGACGAGGCCCATTGCCTCGCAGAATCCGGCACGCCGCGAAATCCATACCAGACGTTGCGTACACGGTTGGGGCAAAAACTCCGGGATGCAGCTCGTTGTCTGATTCTGCTAACGGCAACGCCGCACAATGGCCATCGGCACAGTTTCCGTTCGCTGTTGGAACTCGTGGCGCCCACCGATGCCACGTTTGAGGGTGACCGCGAAACCGTGCAGCGAAGGATTGGCCGCTCCATGATCCGCCGGTTGAAGTCTCAGATTTATCGCACGGGTTCGGACGGCACGCCGGCCGCTGCTTTCGTGCCCAGAGAACCAGTTAGGGGCATGGCTGTCGGAGCCGCCACTGCCGCCGACCGCGAGGTGTTCCGGCTTGTTTCTGGCTACTGCGCGAAGGTCACCATCGCCGCCAGGGGCACCGATCAGGAAGACCTCGTTTCATTCGCGATGCAAATCATCAAGAAGCGAATGCTCTCGAGCCGCGCTGCGCTCACAAGCACTGTGGCAGCGCGCATCGAGGCTCTGGCATCCCGCACGGACCCGGTGGAGCCTCCCAGCCGGGCAGAAATCAGGGAACTGCAGAGCGACCTCCCGCTTGGAGAATCCGAGCACGAGCGCATCGCGCAGCGCGTGGTGAAATCAGCACTGCCTGCTGAAACCAAACGACGGAATGAAGAAAAGAAGCGCCTCAAAATCATTGCCGGCCTGCTGTCTGAAGTCGCAGGTGAGCCCGATGCGAAGTTCGCTGCGCTCATTGCTGAATTGCGGACGGAAGTGCTGCCCGTCTCCTGTGGGAAAGCCATTATCTTCACGGAGTATGTGGACACCCTTGAGTCGTTGCGGACTGCGCTGGAGGCGCAACCCGACTTCAAAGGACTGTGGGTTTCACTCACCGGCGGAACCAGTCCCAAACAGCGTCTGGCCATTTTGGAACGATTCTCGCAGCCCGGCACCCGTTTCCTGCTGGCAACCGATGCCGCGAGCGAAGGGCTCAACCTCCAGCACCATTGTTGCCGCCTCTACCATCTTGAGCTTCCGTGGAATCCAAACCGGCTGGAGCAGCGCAATGGACGGATTGACCGGCACGGCCAGAAGCGGCCGCCCCGCATCGGGTATTTTTATTACGCGGACTCACCGGAGGACCGGGTGCTGAACCGGCTCGTACAACGCATCGTGCAGATGCAGGACGACAAGGTGTCCACCCCTGACATCCTTGGCCTGCTGTCCGAAGGTCGAATTGATCGCGCCCTCGGAGCACTTGATCCGAGGATGCGAAGGCCGAGGAAGCATCCGCGACATCGCTCTTCAAAGTGTTCGATGAAGACCGTGAAACTTTTGTCCGCGAAATGTCGCCGCTGCTTCTTTCTCCATCCGTGTGCGGCGGTGCGGAGATGATTGCCGACCCGTGCAGCGCTGATCCGCTTGCAGGTGACGACGAGGCCCTCGAGTCGCTGATGAAATCCGCTCTTGGTCCGCTCCTTCAGCAGGAGGGCGGCGAGGGGATTTACTCGCTCCGGACTCCGCTTAATTTGCTTGGCCCTGCAGTTTCAGAACGCTACGGCGCCCTCACGTTTTCGCGTTCGATTGCCATTACCGCCCCTCCAGTGAGTTGGAGTTCGTTCATCGGTTTCATCCGTTGGCGCAGGCCATCTATGAGGATGCATGGCGGCGGCTCACTTTCAGCGGCGGCGAGAACCGTCCCGGCGAACGACTGGCGGTCCGAAGGCATCCCGCGGCCCGGGAGTCAGGGCCATTCGCAGTCTTTCAATTTCTGGCCTCGGCACATCCGCCCTCGGGATCCATTGTTTCCGTGGCCACCGCCGTGCATGGCGCGGAACTTGATGACTATTGCTGCCTCGCTGCGCTCGATACCAGCACCCCTCCCGGTGAGGTTCAATGGAGCGAGGTGGAATTAGCTTTCTCCGTTAGTCTTCCGGCGCTGTCGGAGAGAGCAGCCACTACCGCCCGGCAGAAGCTTGAGGCCCTGCTCCAGCGGCGCCGTGAGTCCCGCGAGGCCACGGCTGCGGTATTGCGCGACGATGCGGAACGCTATCGCACTGACCGTCTCGCCGAACTCGACCGCGAGCAAAAGGCTGCCGAAACGCCGGAGGAAAAACTCAGCCAGGACGCCGCTCAGAAGCTCCTTTTCGGCGCCCGCGATGTCACCGGCTTCAAAGCGCGCCGCGCTGCCGTGGATACTTTTGCCAACAGACGAAGGGAGGAGATCGCAGCCTTCGTCGCCGGAGGCCCGCCGCAGTCCCTGCACCCGCTGGGGGTCATCTTCATTTTTCCTGACAAGTAATGGCGCGCGACTCCCTCCACAATCGCCGGGGATTTTTCTCTGACTACTGGCTCGGCTCCATGCTGGCGCGGCGCGAGACCGGCGCGCCGAAATTCACGGCGGCCAAGCTCGATAAACTACTTTGGCGCATCGAACAACTTACCGAACGTGTCTCCGGCTCCGAACCACTCGATCTCACCCGTTTCCGCGAAAAATTCGCCCGCCCCCTTCTTGATGAAGTCTGGGGCTTCGCGATCACCGAGCCGGACGACACTACCGCTGACGAGCCCCGCTTTCGCTTCCTTGCTGCCGGAGGTGAAAAGGACGGCACCCTGGGATTGCCGGGGTTGCTCCTCTGTCCCGACCCCGAAGCCCTCGATGCGGCATCGACCCGCCAGAAGCTCGACAGCTTGCTCCAGCAACACTCACTGGATTATGGATTTATCCTGACCCCGGAAGTGCTCCGCCTCGTGCGGCGCAGCGGGAATGGACCGAAAGGCGCAGCGTTCGATGTTTCGCTGGCTTCCATCGTCGCCGGAGGTGATCGCGATTCTCTGGAATCCGCCCGCCGTCTGCTCCACTGCGGGAACTTCCATCCGGATGCCGCCGGCCGGATGATCATGGCGGAGATGGAGGCGGAATCGCTTCGTCATCGCGCGCGAGTTTCCGCAGCGCTGAAGCAGGCGGTCTTCGAAGCGGCCGAAGTCATCATTCGGGGCTTCTTGTCGGACCTGCGGCAACGCGCGGACGAGTTGCCGCCGCCGCCCTCTCTCAACGTCCTGCGGGACAATGCCCTCCTCGTCCTCTACCGGCTGCTCTTTATTCTTTATGCCGAAAGCCGCGACGAACGCCTGCAGACTCACGGGCTCTACCGGCGCGTGTATTCGCTGGAGTCCATGGTCGAGCGCCTCATCCGCCAGCCGGAAGGATTTGCGCGGAACCGCTTCGAACTGTGGTCTCTGCTGCAGGCCACCTTCCGCATCTTTGATGAAGGCATGGAAAAATCCTCCGCCATGCCCGGCCTGGAGAACATCCCGCCGCGCGGCGGTCCGTTGTTTGCGGCGGATGCACCGGGCGCTGAATGGGCTTCCCGCCTCCGCCTGGGCGATGCCGAAGTGGCCGCGCTGCTCTTCTGTCTCGCGACCGCCAAGCCCCGCCGCGGCGTTGGACGCGAGCGCATTTCCTATCGCGAACTCGCCATCGAGCAGCTCGGTTCGGTCTATGAGGGCCTGCTCGAATACGAGCCGAAAATCGCGGAGGTCACCATGTTCGACCTCCGCATCGCGGGACGCGAATTCGTGCTTCCTCCCGCTGAACTCATCCGCCTGTGCCGCGAAAAAGACCTGCACGTAACCGGTCCGGCCAGCTTGCTGGACGATCCGCTGCTCTCCGGTTTGCATGCGGAGACTGGCGGCGAAGAAACGGACGGCGAGGGAGGCGACGACGGCGCTGAGGACGAGGTGGAAGATGATGATACCGGCGCCGATGAAGAGGCCGACTCCGGTTTGAAAAACAAAGCCGGCGCAAGGCTGCTGCGCCGGCTCGATGCCGGGGAATTTTACTTCGCTCCCGGCGGCGCCCGGAAGAGCAGCGGTTCTTACTACACCCGCGATGAAATCGTGCAGTATCTCACCCGCCATGCTCTCGGCGAAGTGGTGGCCGATGCCACGCCGGACCGGATTCTTGACCTTCGGGTGATTGACCTTGCTTGCGGTTCGGCCCACTTTCTCGTCGGAGCGGCCCGCTGGCTCGCCGCGGCGCTGCTGGCGGCCTATCATCGCGCCAGCGCCGATCCGCCGCCCGGGTTTCATCCTGGCAGGTCCCTTGGCGAAGCCGTCCGCCACGAATGGGAAGTGGAGGGCGAAGCATGGTGCAAACGCCGGGTGGTGGAAAACTGCCTCTACGGCGTGGACCTCAATCCTACCGCCGTGCAACTCGCCCAGGTCGCTCTCTGGATTGAGTCCCTCGCCGGCGACCGTCCACTTTCCTTCTTCGCTCATCACATTCGCTGCGGGAATTCCCTCATCGGCACCTCTCTGGAGAATCTTGGAGAACCGCCGCTCCCCGATCTCGCGGGGCGCGGAGTCGTCACTCACGGAGCCGGCCTTTTTGCTCAAACGATCCGGGCGGACATCCAGCGGGCGCTGGAAGCCCGCGCCCTCATCGATTCTCCACTGCCTCCGGAAATCCGCGCCGATTCGCCGGAAGAATACGACTACAAGAACGATCGCCTAACATCTGCCAGCGATGCCGTGGCCCGCGCCCGGCTTCTCTTCGACCTTCGCTCTGTCTCCGCCTTCGTGCCTGCCATTTGGGGTGACTTCGTCGGATTGCTGGGAGAGGAGGATGTCGCGTCCGCCGCCCGGCAGCGCCCGTGGTGGGCGGAGTTCGAACGCGTCCGGGAACGCGAGCGCTTCTTCCACTGGCAGCTCGAGTTCCCGGAAATCTTCTTCGGCCCCCGGCGCGGCTTCGATGCCGTGCTGGGCAATCCTCCGTGGGAACAGGTGAAGCCAAAACGCATAGAGTTCTACGCTCTCCACGATGTGCTCATCCGTGCCTTTACCGGCGGAGCGCTCGATGCCCGCATCCGAGAACTCGAAGCCGCGCAACCTGGCTTGGATAAGGAATTCAAGAACTATGAAGACCGCATCACGACGACTGCCGCCAGCCTGCTGAAAGGCGGCGATTTTTCATGGCACGACGCGGAAGTGAATGGGCGTCGAACGGGCGGCGATCCCGATCTATTCAAGTTTTTTATCGAGAGGGCTTTCCGCCTGCTTTGTGTTCGCGGAAAGCTCGGGTATCTGATTCCGGCAGGCATTTACTCCTCCGAAGGCTGCACGGGCCTTCGACGCCTCTTACTATCGGAAGCTCGAATCATCACCTTTTTCGGATTTGAGAATCGGAAGAGAATCTTTGATATCGACGCAACACTAAAGTTCGTGTGTCTCACAGCCGAGAAGCTTGTTGATGCAGAAGCTGCCTCGTTTGCCGTCCCTGCTGTTTTCATGCGGCATGACGTGGAAGAGTTAGAGACTGGGCCACCGGAGGAGACTCAAATCGCGTTCTCCCACAGTGAACTCGCGTTCTTTTCCCCTGGCACCTTTGCGTTTCCGGAATTTCGCACCGAGCGGGATCGGCACATCGTTCTGAAAATGTATGGCCGCACGGCCGCGCAGGCGCCGCGCCCGCTGCTGGGAGATCGCGGAGACGACACTTGGGATGTCCGCTACGGCACTGAGTTTCACCTCACCAGCAAAAAGGCGCTGTGGACAGAATCGAGTGGAGCGTTGTGGACGCCCTCGCGGGTTTTGGGTGATCGCAATTTTACTTCAATGACTTTCGCTGATCTCCGGGCCGCCATGCTAGAAGCAGGCTTCTGGCCGCTCTACGAAGGAAAGCAGATTGAGCAGTGGATTGTGGACACGAAGTCAATACAGCGATGGCTTAGGCTCGAAACCTATCGGAACCTCCATGATGGCAATGCGCCAGCTGCCGGCGAAAAGCTGGTTTTCCGAGACATTGCGAAAAACGTCAATGAACGAACCTGTATCGCCGCCGTTCTGCCAGAAGGTTCTTGTTCTGGTAACACCCTTGCCACCTTGTCCGGATCGCGCATTTCGCTGTCGGTTATGGCTACGGTGATGAACTCGATCGCCTTCGACTACGTCACTCGCTTTAAGACCGTTGGCAGACATCTAAACTGGACTTACATCTCCAGAGTTCCCGTGCCAAGGCCCGTGGCCTTGAGTGACCTTCGGCCGATTCCCACCCGTTCCGCCGCGGACACGTCACGTTTCGCCGGCCAGACGTCCAAAGACCGGATCGCGCTCGCGAACAACCCGGAGCATTTCGAGGAGTTGTGGCAGGCCGAGCAAAGCGTGGCTCGCGCCTACGGCCTGAACGCGGACGACTTCGCCCACATCCTCGGAAGCTTCCCCGTGATGGCCCGGAAACGGGAAGCCTATCACCGCTTCCTCCTGGACCGCACCGCCGCATGGCGGCAGGAGTGACGAGAACGCTTCCCTGAAACAGCGTCTCAACGCAGACAGATATAATCTTGCATTTTACTAAGTGCAATTTTTTCTTGCACATGTGTGATTTCTTAGTCACACTGGTCGGACAAACCCGCAAACCGCATGTCCACCGACTTACAGTTTTCACAGATGGGCCGCCGCATCGCCCTTGCCCGGGAGAAAGCAAGGCTCACGCAGGCCGAACTGAGCCGTGCTCTCGGTTTCAAGGACCGCCAGACGCTGGCGGCCATCGAGGCGGGCGAACGCCGGGTGACGGCGGAAGAGTTTCTCCGGCTGGTGGAGTTGACAGCGCGGGACATGGATTTTTTCACTGATCCCTTCCGGCTGGTGGGAGAGGGCGAGTTTTCATTCCGGTCAAATGGCGTCGGCGAAGCGGGCCTTGAGGCCTTCGAAGAAAAGGTGGGGGTGTGGATTGCCTTTTGGCGGCATGGGGGACGCCTGATGAAAGCGATGACCAATCCGCTTCGTCCGCGGCTCGGCCTGAACACGAAGAGCAGCTACGAAGACGCCGCTGCCGCCGCAGAGGCTCTGCTCGCGTCATCGCGCATTACAGGAATGCCCTCCGAGTCCCTCGTAACGCTGGCTGAGCAAAAGCT
>Ga0190270_10000664_pt1 | contig 15179 bp, 15 predicted proteins | sample Popmic320T_FD_133748 | JGI IMG/M metagenome (GOLD analysis project Ga0190270, IMG submission 133748) | Populus adjacent soil microbial communities from riparian zone of Weber River, Utah, USA - 320 T | ecosystem: Environmental > Terrestrial > Soil > Riparian zone | place: USA: Utah | collected... | reverse complement strand
TGGCCCTTCTCGTACGCGGTCGTGTCCTCGTCGACCTCCACGACGCGGATCGCCGGATCGGCGAGGTGCTCCTCGAGCCAGTCGGTGCCGACGAGGACGTCGGGATGGGCGTAGCCGGTCATGGGTCCTCCTTGCGGACGTGGGTGCGTGGCGGGCTAGAAGATGCCGAGCGCGGCCTTCGCCTCGTCCGACATCAGCTCCGGACTCCACGGGGGGCGGAACACGAGGTCGGGACGGACCTCCCCGATCCCCTCCAACGGGGCCAGGAACGCGCGCATCTGATCCTCGATGAGCGGTCCGATCGGACACCCCATCGTGGTGAGCGAATACGAGATGTCGACGTCGCCGTTCTCGGCGATCGCGACGTCGTAGACGAGGCCCAGGTCGACGATGTTGATGCCGAGCTCGGGGTCGAAAACCTGCTTGAGGGCGTCGCGGACGCGGTCCTCGGTCAGTTCGCCCTGCGCGCCGACGGGCGCCGCGGGCGCCTCCGTCCGTGTCGCCAGGTCCTGCTCGTCCATACGCTCGTCCCCTCGTTCGTGGGCCTATGCTTGCATCCCACGATACCCGTCCGCCGATCCAAGGAGAGGCATGACCTCGATCCGCGCCCTCATCGTCGATGACCATCCGGTCACGCGTGAAGGTTTGCGCACCGCCCTCGAGCTCTCCGAAGAGGCCGTCGTGGTCGTGGGTGAGGCGGGGAGCGGCGAGGAGGCCGTCACCCAGGCCCGCGACCTGACCCCCGACGTGGTGTTCATGGACGTGCGGATGCCCGGGATGGACGGCATCGAGGCGACGCGGCGCATCCGGGAGGCCTCCCCCGAGACCAAGGTGATCCTCATCACCGTCGACGAGTCGCGCTCCGCGGTCTCGGACGCGATCTCGGCCGGGGTCTCGGGCTACCTGCTGAAAGACGCCTCCCCCGACGCGCTCGTCGACGCCGCCCGCAACGCCATCGAGGGCAACGCCGTCATCCACCCGCAGCTGACGAAGACCTTCATCGAGGAGGCGCAGACGGGCGGCGACGAGCAGCGGACCACCCCGCTCTCGAAGCGTGAGCGGGAGATCCTGCAGCGCGTGGCCGACGGCGCCACGACCCGGCAGGTCGCGACCGACCTCGGGATCTCGCCGCACACGGTGAAGACCCACCTCGAGCGGATCTTCGAGAAGCTCGGCGCGAACGACCGCGCGCAGGCGGTCGCGATCGCGATCCGCAACGGCATCGTCCACTAGCCCGACCCTCAACCGGTCCCCCGTTCGGCCGATACCCGGACAGATGGCGACCAACGCCCTGATCTGCGACGGACCCGACGAGGTCGCGCGGCTGCAGTACCACCTGCTGCGCGAGACGCCCGACCTCATCGTCGAGGTGGCCACGGACGCGTTCCGCGCCGTGGAGGCCGCCGCGCGCTCGCGACCGGACGTCGTCGTGGCCAACGTGGACATGGACGCGGTCGGCGGGCCCGAGATGGTGCGCCGGATGAAGGCCGCGGCCCCCTCGGCGCGGGTGATCGTCCGCAGCGACGTCGCCGACCCCACGGTGATCGCGGCCTCGCTCGCGGCGGGCGCCGCGGCCTACCTGCTGCGCGCCGAGGGCCTGGACGGCCTGACCGCCGCGATCCGCACCGTGCAGGCCGGCGGGATGGCGCTCTCGGCCCGCGCCGCGGACCTGCTGGCCGACGAGATCGGCCGCACCGTCCTGCGGGTGCGCGACCTCGAGGACGAGCTGCAGACCCTGCGCGAAGACGTGTCCCAGGGCACGACCGCGAAAGCAGACTTCCTCGCGAACATCTCCCACGAGCTCCGGACGCCGGTGACGGTCGCGAAGGGGATCGCCTACGTGCTGCGGAACCCGAGCGTGCCCGAGGTGGAGCGCGAGCAGTTCCTCCAACAGCTGCAGGACTCACTCGACTCGCTCGTGGGGATCGTCGACGAGATCATCACGCTCGCCGAGCTCGAGCGCGGGACGTTCTCGCTCGACCTGGCCCCCACCGACCTGGGGCCGTTGATCCGCAACGCGGTCGACGACGTCCGGCGCCGCTACCCGACCACGCCGATCGAGGCCCAGGTCCCCGACGCGCTCGTGGCGATCGCCGACGGCGGTCGGATCGGCGGCGTCGTGCACGAGCTCCTGGACAACGCCTGCCGCTACTCCCCCGTGGGCGGGACCGTCGAGCTCGTCACCCGGCTGCTCGACGAAGGCGTCGTCGTGGCGGTCACCGACCGCGGCGACGGGCTCGACCGCGGCGTTGTGGCGCAGGCCTTCCGCCAGCCGTTCTCCACGGGCGAGGCGACCCTTCGCAAGGAGAAGGCCGGTGTCGGCGTCGGGCTGCACCTCGCCCGGCAGATCGTGATCGAGCATGGCGGCGTGATCTGGGCAGACCCGCTGCCGGGCGGCGGGACCCGCGTGTCCTTCTGCATCCCGTCGCACGAGGGCGACCGCCTCGAGGCGCCCCCCGCCGGCGCGGCCTGACCTGGTCCGCGTCGGACGATGGCGGTACGGCGCTCGCGGGCGTATCCTCCCGACACCAGGTCATGCGCGCCCTCGCGATCTCGCTCCTCGCGCTGTTCACCGCCGGTTGCACCGGTGCGGTCGCGGGTCCGCCCGCGGACCCCCCGGCCCCGTTCCAGGTCGAGCCGACCGACTCCCCGTTCGCGCGGGTGACGGCCGGCCCGGTCACCGGGTTGATCCCGGCGGGGTGGCAGGCCGTCCCGCTGCAGACCGGGAGCCGATCCGGTTTCACCGCCGCGCCGCTCGCCGTGGGACCCGAGGCCGGCGCCGAGGCGCGGATCACCGCGACGTGGATCGACGCGACGCGCGTGGGCGTCCCGTCCGACTTCTACTACCTGGCGGCCTCGGGACCCGCGCTCGGCGAGCTGCTGGACCACCCGTCGTGCACGGCGCACCGCACGATCGTGTTCGCCGACCATTCGCCCGCCTACCTCGCGGGCGGGCACGACTCACCCGGGGACTTCATCGCCCGCGGCCACGGGACGTGCGCCGGTCCGGACCGCGTCAGCCGGTGGTCGTTCTTCGTGGCCGCGCCCGGCTACGGCCCCGCCCGAACGCTCGGCATCCCGTCCTCGGGTCTGTACGTGGTCACCGCCGTGACGACCGACGGACCGCGGGCCCGCGCCACGTTGGGTCACCTGCTCGGCGGCGTCCGGTTCGGCGGCGCCCGGGTGGGCGACTTCGTCCGCGCGGTCGGCCCGGCGCTCTAACGCGGGTCGCGGTCCACGAACGGCGTCCGCGCGACCGTGGCCGTCCCTCGCCGACCGCGGATGTCGACCTCGACGACGTCTCCGATCCCGGCGACGTCGGCGGGCCACAGGTAGGCGAGCCCGACCCCGGTCTCGAGCGTCGGCGAGAACGTCCCGCTCGTGATCTCGCCGACCACGAGGTCGCCGATGAACACCGGGTAGTGCGCGCGAGGGATGTGCCGTCGCTCGGCCATCCGCAGGCCCCGCAGGCGGCTCGGCAGGCCCTCCCGCCGCTGGCGGTCGAGCCCGCTCCGCCCGCGGAACTCCCCCTTGTCCATCGCCACCGCCCACGACAGCCCCGCCTCGAACGCGCTCGAGGTCTCGAACAGGTCCTGGCCGTAGAGCGGGTAACCCATCTCGAGGCGGAGGACGTCGCGGGCCGCCAGACCGCACCGGGCGCCGCCGAAGGGGCCGATCGCGTCGACGAGGTCGCGCCACAGCTCGACCGCGATGTCCTGGTAGGTGAACAGCTCGAACCCGACCTCGCCCGTGTAGCCCGACCGCGTCACGATCACGGGCCGCCGCCGGTAGTCGGCCTCGGTGCACCGCATGAACGACAGGTCCCCGGAGCTGGGGAACAGAGGGCCGATCGCCTCGGTCGCGCGCGGTCCCTGCACGGCCATGAAGCACCAGTCCTGGTGGTAGTGCAGGTGGACGCGGTCCGGCGCGTCCGCCTCGCCGAGGATCTGCAGCACCCGCTGGGTGTTCGCGGCGTTGGGGACCACGAAGAACCGCTCCTCGCCTAGGCGGTAGACGATCAGGTCCTCGATCACGCCGCCGCCCTCGTTCAACACGAGGTTGTACTGGGCCTCGCCGACGCCGATGCGCGTCACGTCGTTCGTCACGACCCCCTGCAGCAGCCCGAGCGCCCCCGGACCCGTCACCTCGACCTTCCCGAGGTGCGTCAGGTCGAAGAGCCCCACGCGTTCGCGAACGGCGCGGTGCTCGGCGAGCGCGCCGGCGTACTCGATGGGCATCTGCCAGCCCGCGAACGGAGCCATCTTCGCGCCGGCCGCGACGTGTTCGGCCTCGAGGGGTCCGTGTTTGACGTCGGCCGGGGGTTCCATCGCGGATCATCGTAGCCTCGCCCGGCGCCCGGATCGGGGACCGGCGGTAGACTGCCGTGCGGATGGGCGATGCGTACGACGTAGCGGTGATCGGCGCGGGGACCGGCGGGTACTCCGCCGCGTTCCGCGCATCGCAACTCGGCCTCCGCGTCGCCATGATCGACCGCGACGAGCGCCTCGGCGGCACGTGCCTGCAGCGCGGGTGCATCCCCACGAAGGCCCTCCTGCAGTCGGCCGCGGTGATGGACACCGTCAACGGGGCCTCCACGTGGGGGATCAAGGCCGCCGGGGAACCCGACTGGCCGCGCGTCCTCGAGTTCGAGCGGAGCGTCGTCGACAAGCTCGTGAAGGGCGTGACCGGTCTCGCGAAGCACCACGGTGTGGACGTGCTCCACGGGACGGCCCGGCTCGTCCCCGGCGGCGTCGAGGTGGACGGGCGAGCGGTCGAGGCGCGGCACGTCATCATCGCGTCGGGCTCGGCGCCGAAGCTGCTGCCCGGCGTCACCCCGTCGGACCACGTGATCACGAGCGACGACGCCCTGTGGGTCGACCACGTGCCCGCGTCCGCGGTCGTGATCGGCGCCGGCGCGGTCGGCCTGGAGTTCGCGTCGATCTACCGGTCCTTCGGCGCCGACGTCACCCTGATCGAGGCGCTCCCGCGGCTCGCACCGCTCGAGGACGAGGACCTCTCCAAGGAGATCGCGCGGGCCTACCGCAAGCGCGGGATCCTCACCGCGGCCGGGGCGTCGGTCACCGACATCAAGGAGACGGGCCACGGCGTGGAGGTCTCGTACGAGGCCGGCGGCGAGGCCCAGCACGTGAGCGCCGAGATCTGCCTCGTGGCCACCGGCCGAGGCCCGGTGACCGAGGGCCTCGGGCTCGAGGACGCCGGCGTCGCGACGAACGACCGTGGCTTCGTGCAGGTCGACGACCGCCTGGCCACGTCGGTCGGCGGCGTGTGGGCGGTCGGCGACGTCGCCTCGACGCCGTTGCAGCTGGCCCACGTCGCCTTCACCGAGGGCATCGCGACCGCCGAGCGGGTCGCCGGGCAGGAACCGCCCACCATCGACTACCGGATGATCCCGCGCGTCACGTACTGCACGCCGGAGATCGCCAGCGTCGGTCTCACCGAGGCCGAGGCGCGGGCCGACGGCCGCGAGATCGTCACGACCAAGCTCGACCTGCGGGCGATCGGCAAGGCCAACATCCTCGCCGAGGGAGGCTCCGTGAAGGTGATCGCCGAGGCGGACGACGGCCCCATCCTGGGCGTGCACATGATCGGACCGCACGTGACCGACCTGATCGCCGAGGCCATGCTCGCCACGGCCTGGGAGGCCTCCCCCTCGGAGGTCGCCGCGCACATCCACCCGCACCCGTCCCTGTCCGAAGGGTTCGGCGAAGCCGTCCTGGCGCTCGCCGGCAAGGCGCTGCACTCGGGCTGAGGGAGACCGTGGCGACGAAGACGAAGAAGCAGCCCGACACCTCGCTCCCGATGCCGGAGGAGCAGCTGCAGCACGTCCTGTACCTGCTGAAGCTCACGCGGTACTTCGACGAGCGGATGGAGGCGCTGTACCGGCAGGGGCGCCTGCCGGGCGCGATCTACTCGGGCCGCGGGCAGGAGGGGACCCACGTCGGCGTCGTCATGCCCCTGCGTCCGGACGACTCGCTCTTCCCCACGCACCGCGACCTCACCGCGCAGATCGCGAAGGGCCTGGACCTCAAGCGCGTGATGGCGCAGTTCTGGGGCCGGATCGACGGCTACACGCGCGGGCGCGACGGCAACAGCCACATCGGGGACTGGCAGGGCAACCGCACGTTCACCGTGATGTCGCACCTGCCGATCGCGTACCCGGTCGCGTGCGGCGCCGCCCTTGCCTACCAGCGCGCCGGCGACGACCGCGTCGCCCTGGCGATCTGCGGCGACGGCGCCACCTCGAACGGCCGCTGGCACGAGGCCCTCAACACCTCCGCCGTCTACCGTCTGCCGGTGGTGTGGGTGGTGAACAACAACCAGTTCGCGTACTCGACGCCGAACCGGCTGGAGTTCCCCGTCCCGACGGTCGCCGAGCGCGGGGCCGCGTACGGGATGCCGGGCGTCCGGGTCGACGGCGGCGACGTCCTCGCCGTCTACGAGGCCGCACGGGCGGCGGTCGACCGGGCCCGCGCGGGCGAGGGCCCCTCGCTCATCGAGTCCGTGTCGTTGCGATGGCGCGGTCACGCGGGCCACGACCCGGCGAACTACATGCCGGACGAGCTGCTCGAGCGCTACATGGCCGAGCACGACCCGGTGAAGAACTTCGAGACCTGGATGCGCGAGCACGGGTTGGTCGACGACGACTCGCTGGCCGAGCTCCAGGCCAGGATCGAGCGCGAGTTCGACGAGGGCTACGAGTTCGCCCTCGCCTCGCCGTTCCCCGAGCCCGGGGACGCGTTCAAGGGCAACTGGACCGACGACGGCTACTGGGCGTCCGAGCCGGGACGTGGCGGCGGGACGGAGTACTGACGGTGGCGAGCACGACGGTCGAGGCGGGGGCGGCGGGCCACGGCGCCGAGCCCCGCGGCAAGCGCACCGACGACGGGCAGGCCACCTATCTCATCGCGATCGCCGAGGCCCTGTGGGAGGAGATGGAGCGCGACGAGCGCGTCTACCTGCTGGGCGAGGACATCGGCGCCTACGGCGGCGCGTTCAAGGTCACGGAGGGGTTCCTCGACCGCTTCGGCCCCGAGCGCGTGATGGACACGCCGATCGTCGAGGAGACGATCGTCGGCATGGCCGCGGGCTCCGCGATGGAAGGGCTCCGGCCGGTCGCCGAGTTCCAGTACGCCGACTTCATGTCGAGCGGGTACGACGAGATCACGACGGTCCTGTCGCGCTACCACTACCGCAGCGGCGTGCCGATGCCGGTGGTCCTGCGCGGGCCCAGCGGCGGCGGCGTCCGCGCATCGAGCTTCCACTCCACCAACCCGGAGCCCTGGGTCGCGCACGCCGGCGGGATCAAGGTCGTGTGCCCGGCGTTCCCGGGCGACGCGAAGGGCCTGCTGAAGTCGGCCGTGCGCGACGACAACCCGGTCCTCTACCTCGAACACAAGTGGATCTATCGCCGGATCAAGGAGCACGTGAGCGAAGATCCCGACCTGCTCGTGCCGATCGGCGAGGCGCGCGTGCGCCGGCAGGGCGACGACGTCAGCATCATCACCTACGGGGCGATGGTCCATCGCGCCCTCGAGGCGGCGGCGGCGCTCGAGGAGCGGGGCACCTCCGTCGAGGTCGTCGACCTGCGGACCGTCTACCCCTACGACGAGGACGCCGTGCTCCGGTCCATCGAGAAGACGTCGCACGCGCTCGTCCTGTCCGAGTCCTACCGCTACGCGGGGATCGGCGCGGAGGTGGCCGCGACGATCGCCGAGAAGGCCTTCGAGCACCTCGACGCGCCGGTCGAGCGGCTCTCGCCGCCGAACCTGCCCGTCCCGTTCTCCCCACCGTTGGAAGACGCGTTCCTGCCGCAGGTGGCCGACATCGAGGCCGCCGTCGATCGGCTGTCCGCCTGGTGATGCGAAGGAGCCCCGCGTGACGACGATCCAGATGCCCCAGCTCGGTGAGACGATCATCGAGGGCACGATCCTGAAGTGGCTGAAGCAGGAAGGCGACCAGGTCGCCCGCGACGAGCCGCTGTTCGAGATCTCCACCGACAAGGTCGACACCGAGGTCCCCTCGCCCGTGGCCGGCACCGTGAAGAAGATCCTCGTCGAGGAAGGGGCCACGGTCCCGGTCGGCACGGTCGTGATGGAGGTCGACGACGGCTCGGGCGCGAGCGACGCGGCCGCGGGCGACGGCGCCGCGGAGCCGTCGGCGGCCGCCGAGACCGAGACGTCCGACGGATCGGACGCCGAGGCGACCCCCGCCCCCGACGCGACGCCGGCCGCGGAGCCGACGGCACCGGCCGCGGCAACGACGGCCGAGGCGCCCGCCGCGGCCTCGAGCACGGTCACGGCGATGCCGGACCGCGGCCCCCGCTCGGGGATCGTGAGCCCGCTCGTCCGCCGGCTCGCCGCCGAGCACGGCCTCGACCTCGCCACCGTCGCCGGGTCCGGGTCCGGTGGCCGCATCACGAAGAAGGACGTCGAGGCCGCCATCGCCGCGGGCGGTGCGCCGGCCGAGGCGCCCGCCGCTCCGGCGGCCACCGTCACGCCGCTGCGGACCCCCGCGCCGGCGGTCGGCACGGCGCCGGGCCAGGGCGACACGGTCGAGCCGATGTCGCACATCCGCAAGGCGATCGCCGAGCACATGGTGGGCTCGATCCAGACGACGGCCCGCGCGTGGACGATGGTCGAGGTGAACGTGGACCACCTCGTCCGGCTCCGGACATCGGCGAAGGAGGCGTTCCGCGAACGCCACGGCGTGAACCTGACCTACCTGCCGTTCGTGATCCGCGCCACGGTCGACGCGCTCAAGGCGCACCCGCGCGTGAACGCCCGCATCGACGGCGACACGATCGTCTCGCCGGGGTCGGTCCACATGGGGATCGCGGTGAGCTACGACGCCGGACTCATCGTCCCGGTGATCCGCGACGCCGACGTGATGAACACGGTCGGGCTCGCGCGCGCGATCGCGGACCTGGCCGGGCGCGCCCGCGCCCACCAGCTGCGGCCCGACGAGGTCCAGGGCGCCACGTTCACGATCACGAACCCCGGCCCCTACGGATCGGTCGCGAGCGTCCCGATCATCAACATGCCGAACGCGGGGATCCTCTCGCTCGACGCGATCGTCAAGCGGCCGGTCGTGATCGACGATGCCATCGCGATCCGGTCGATGGTGAACATCTCGATGTCGTGGGACCACCGGATCCTCGACGGGGAGATCGCGACGCGGTTCCTGGCGCGCGTCCGCGACGACCTCGAACGCTGGGACTTCGCCGAGGATCTGGGCCTCTAACTCGATGCGGCGACCCGCCTGGCTCATCCGCCCCGAGGGCCAGGTGCCCTACGACGTCGCGAACGACGCGATGCACGCCCTGGCCGAGCGACGGCTGGCCGACGAGATCCCCGACACCGTGATCCTGCTCGAGCACCCGCCGGTGTTCACCGCCGGGCGGCGGGCGGCGGAGGCCGACCTCCTGTGGTCGGCCGATGAGGTCGAGGCGCGGGGCGGGCTCGTGCGGCGGATCGATCGCGGCGGCTCGTTCACGTTCCACGGCCCGGGGCAGCTCGTCGGCTACCCGATCCTGCATCTCGGCGCGCGCCCCGACGCGGCCGGGTACCTGCGCGGCATCGAGGACACGGTCATCGCGATCTGCCGCGACCACGGCGCGACCGTCGGGCGCCGGGTCGACGTCCAGACCGGCGTCTGGTCGGGCGACGACAAGGTCTGCGCGATCGGCGTGCGGCTGATGCGCACCCGCGTGACCCTGCACGGCTTCGCCCTCAACGTCGACCCCGACCTCGCCTGGTTCGACGGGATCGTCGCGTGCGGCCTGCCCGATCACGGCGTGACCTCGCTGCGCCGCCTCCTCGACCGGGAGATCACGGTCGAGGAGATCCTCCCCTCGGCCGTGCGACGCATCGCGACCACGTTCGACCTCGCGTTCGACGACGCTCCGGCCGAGGTCGCGGCGGCGTTCGCGCCCGCGCGCGATGTCGCCTGAGGTGCATCGCGCCGCGGCGGTCGGGTTCGAGCGCGCAGCCGACGCCTACGAACGCGGGCGCCCGGACTTCCCGGACGACGCCGTGGCAGCGATCGCGTCCGCCCTCGACCTCCGCCCCGGTCGCACGGTGCTCGACCTCGGCGCCGGAACGGGCAAGCTCGGCCGGGTGCTCGCTCCGACCGGCGCCCGCGTCGTCGCGGTCGAGCCGGTCGCGGCGATGCGACGGACGATGCGCGAGCGGGCGCCAGACATCGACGTGCTCGACGCGACGGCCGAGGCGCTCCCCCTCGGACCCGGCGACGCCGACGCGGCCGTCGCGGCCCAGGCCTTCCACTGGTTCGACGGCCCCCGCGCCCTGGCGGAGCTCACGCGCGTCCTGCCCGCCGACGGCGGGCTGGCGCTGATCTGGAACGTCCGCGACGAGTCGACCACGTGGGTCCGTGCGATCACCGACCTCATCGAGCCCTACCGGGGCGACACCCCGAGCTACCGCTCGATGCGCTGGCGCTCGGCGTTCGACGCCACGACGGACTGGACGCCACCGGAACGCACGTCGTTCCCCTACGTGCACGTGACGACGCGGGACGCCGCCGTCGACCGGGTGACGTCGATCAGCTTCATCGCGGCGCTCGATGCGCCCGAGCGGGCGCGGGTGGCGGACGAGGTGCGAGCGCTGCTCCCTGCGGACGAGGAGGTCGCGTTCCCGTACCGGACGGACCTGTGGCTCAGCCGCCGTCGCTAGCGGGGGCGTCGGCGACCACGGCGAACCGCACCCGGTGGCCCAGCCGGGCCACCCACCACGGATCGTGGGCGGCCGCCGCCCATTCCACGTCGCGCAGCCGCACCAGACGGAGCGCGCCCCACCTTGCCTCGCGCACCGCGTCGATGAAGGGTCCGGGCGCGCCCACGTCCGCGAGCGGCGCCGCGCGCACGATCTCGTCCGGGTACGGCGCGTGGTGGTCGTGCTGCGCGCCCGTCACACGACGCCACGCGCCGAGGACCGCGTCGCGGGCCCGATCCACCGCGCCGTCGCCGCCCCACGAGCCTTCGAACAGGACGAGCCGGCCGCCGGGCCGGGCCCTCGATCGCCAGGCGGCCAGCGCGGCCACGGGATCGGGCAACGTCCAGGCGACGTGGCGCTCGATCACGGCGTCGAACGGGCCCGCGGGCGGCTCGTCCGCCCGTCCCTGGACGAACGTGACGTCGAGCCCGGCGGCCTGCGCCTTCTCGCGGGCCAGCGCCAGCATCCCATCGGACAGATCGAGCCCGGTGACGCGGTGCCCGAGCGAGGCCGCCGCGACGGACATCGCCCCGGTGCCGGCGCCGACGTCGAGCAGTCCGCGGGGCGGGCGGCAGGAGCGCCGCGAGCGCCGCGGCCCAGGCCGCGGCCTCGACGGGGTCGGACAGCGCGTGGCCGGCCGACCGCTCGTAGGACGAGGCGTCGGCGTCCCACCAGTCCCGGACGACCCCGTGGAACGCGTCCTCCGTCATCAGTAGAGGGCGGCGGTGAGCCGGCGGCGGTACTCGGGGACGAGCGGGTCCTCTTCGCCGAGGGCCGAGAAGAGCGTGACGAGCGCCTGGCGCGCCTCGTCCCGTTCGCTGCCGAGCGCCTCGGTGAGCGCCTCGAGCGCCCCGGCGGCATCCCCCGCGGCGGCGGCTCGCTTGGCCGCCGCCAGGACGCCGTCACCCGGCGCCCCGGCCCAATCCGCGACCTCGATCTGCGCGTGGAGCCGTTCGGCCTCGGGGTCGGGCAAGTGCCGCGCCACGAGCGGCCGGGCCTCGTCGACGGCGCCACGGCCCACGAGCAGCCGCGCCAGGCCCAGGCCCGCATCGCGGTTGCCCTCGTCTTCGGCGAGGGCCTCGCGGAACCCCGCCTCCGCGCCGTCGAGGTCCCCCGCCTGCGCGGCGGCCTCGGCCTCGGCGGCCTCCACCTCGGCGTCGCTGGGCAGGAGGGCGTCGATGAACCGGTTGACCTCGTCCTCGGGGTAGGCGCCGATGAACATGCTGACCGGCTGGCCGTCGCGGAACGCGACGACGGTCGGGATGCCCTGGCTCTGGACCGCCTGGAGCAGCGCGTTGCCCACGCCGTTCGCGTCGACGTCGATCTTCGCCAGCGTGAAGGCGCCGTCGCGCTCGGCCGCCACCTTCTCGAGCGTCGGCCCGAGCGTGCGGCACGGACCGCACCAGGCGGCCCACAGGTCCACGACGACGGGACGTTCCCTCGACCCCTCCACGACGACCTGCTCGAAGGTCGCGTCCGTCACGTCGATCGCGTTCGTCTCGGTCATGCCGTCCATGGTAGGCGATCCCGCTCGTTATGACGGTGCCGGGTCACGCACCGCTCCCGAGGGCCGTGCGGCGGCGGGGACCTCACGTGACGTCGACCTCCCGAACCGGCGCAGCCGCAGCGCGTTCAGCACGACGGTGAGGCTCGACAGCGCCATCGCGGCGGCCGCGAGCGTCGGGTCGAGGGCGCCCACGATCGCGAGCGGGATCATCACCACGTTGTACGCGAAGGCCCAGAAGAGGTTCTGCGACACGACGCGGTACGTCCGACGGCTGATCGCGAGGGCGTCGACCACCCCGCGCAGGCTCCCGCCCAGCAGCTGGACGTCCGCCGCGGCGAGCGCGACGTCGGTGCCGGTCCCGAGCGCGATCCCCACGTCGGCCGCGGCGAGCGCGGGGGCGTCGTTCAGCCCGTCGCCCACGAACGCGACCGTGTCGCCCGCGGCGCGGCGGCGAGCCACCGCATCCACCTTGCCGTCGGGGTAGACCTCGGGCGTGACGTCGTCGATGCCGACGACGTCCGCGATCGCGGCCGCCGTGGCCGCGCGGTCGCCGGTGACCATCGCCGCGTCGACCCCCATCGACCGCAGCGCCGCGACCGTCGACGCCGCCTCGGGCTTCACGACGTCCGCGACCGCGAGGAGCCCGATCCGACGCCCCGCGCGGGCGACCTCGAACGGCGTGAGGCCGCGGGCCGCCCACGCGTCGACGGTCGGCGCCGCGTCATCGTCCGCGGGGACGCGTCCGACGCGGACCTCGGCGCCGTCGACGACCGCCACCGCGCCGGCGCCGGGCACCGCCCCATGATCGCGCGCCGGCGCGATCGTGCCGCCTCGCTCCCGGGCGGCGGCGACGACGGCGCGGGCGATCGGGTGCTCGGAGCCGGCCTCCACCGCGGCCGCCAGCGCGAGCACTTCCGCCGCGGTCCAGGGCGCGACCGGTTCGACCTCGGTGAGGACCATCCGCCCCTCGGTGAGCGTGCCGGTCTTGTCGAACACGACGAGATCCACGGCGCGCGCGCGTTCGATCGACTCGCCGCCGCGGACGAGGATCCCGAGCTCGGCGGCGCGACCGGCCCCCGCCATGATCGCGGCCGGCGTGGCCAGCCCGAGCGCGCAGGGGCACGCGATGAGGACGACGGCCGTCGCGTGCAGCAACGCCTGCCCCGCGCTCACGGACGTGAACGCGAGCCACCCGAGGAACGTGGCGGCGGCCAGGGACAGGACGATCGGCACGAAGATCGACGACACGCGGTCGGCCAGCTGCTGGACCTTCGCCTTCGATCCCTGCGCGGCCTGGAGCGACCGGACGATCTCCGCCAGCGTCGCGTGCTCACCGCTGCGGGTGACGAAGACGACGAGCCGGCCGTGCCCGTTGACCGAGGCGCCGATGACGTCGTCGCCCGGCCCGACGTCGACGGGGACGGACTCCCCGGTCAGCAGGGACAGGTCGACCCAGGACGTCCCCTCCCGCACCACACCGTCGGCCGGGATCTTCTCGCCGGGCAGGACCGCGACCCGCATCCCGGGCCGGAGCTCGTCGATCGGGACGGAGCGCTCGGTCCCGTCGGCGTCCAGCACCCGGGCGTCGGTCGCGGCGCGCGCGAGGAGCGCGCGGGCGGCGTCGCCGGCCGCCATGCGGGCGCGCGCCTCGAGCAGGCGACCCACCAGGATCAACGTGATGATGACCGCCCCCGTGTCGAAGTAGTGGGCCATCGCCGGCGACGCGGTCATCCCGCCGGCCATCGGGGTCGGCGCGAGGGTCGCGTCCACGACCGCCCACAGGCTGTAGAGGTAGGCGGCGAGCGACCCGATGGCCACGAGCGTGTCCATCGTCGCGGCGCCGTGCCGTGCCGCGCGGCCCGCGCGGACGAGGAACGGCCAGCCGCCGTACCACTGGACCACGCTCGCCATGGCCGCGATCAGCCAGGTGACGGCCTGGGTCTCCTCGACGGCGAACGTGAGCACGAGGATCGCGACCGTGAGCGGAGCCGCGACCCAGAGGCGGCGACGGATGTCGTGTTCGTCCTCGTCCGCCGCGCGCGCCCGCTCGTGGGGCGTGGCACCGTAGCCCGCCGACCGGACGGCGCCGAGCAGCGGCTCCAGGTCCCCGCGCGACGTGCGCACCGTCGCCGTGCGGGTCGCCAGGTTCACCGCGGCCGCGTCGACGTCGTCCAGCGCGTCGAGCGCATGCTCCACGCGACGCACGCAGGAGGCACACGTCATCCCGTGGATGTCGATGACCACCTCGCGGGGCTCGGTCGTGGTCGTCACTTGGCGTCCTCCGTTCAGTTCGCGAAACGGGCGACGGCGTTCACGAGCTCCTCGACCTTCTCGTCGCCGCCGTCGGCCCGGATGCTGTCGCGGACGCAGTGCCGCACGTGATCGTCGAGGAGCCCCATACCGACCGCGCGGAGCGCCGCGACGGCCGAGTTCACCTGCGTCAGGACGTCGATGCAGTACCGCTCCTCCTCGACCATGCGCTGCAGCCCGCGCACCTGCCCCTCCACGCGCCGCAGCCGCGCCAGGAGGTCGTCCCTGCCCATCGCGTAGCCGGCCATCACATGCTCCGTTCCGAGGGATCGAGCGCCAGGTACCGTGCCGGGTCGGCCCGGAAACGCTCCATGCATCGCACGGAGCAGAAGCGGTACGTCACGCCCTCGTGCTCCCACGCGGCCGCCGCGCTCGCCTCGTCGACCGTCATGCCGCATACCGGATCGATCATCGTCCGCTCCTTCCCGTGGATGAGATACCCCCCTAGGGTATCAGCGGCGAGCCCGAGCGGCATGCCCTCGGTAGACTTCCCGCACGTGGGAGACGGCGAGGAGCGGACGGACGCGTCGGACGCGTCGCTGGGGCTGACGGACGCGGACCTGCTCGCGATGCACCGGGTGATGCTGACGGCCCGCCTCATCGACGAGGCC
>Ga0190270_10000663_pt1 | contig 15184 bp, 9 predicted proteins | sample Popmic320T_FD_133748 | JGI IMG/M metagenome (GOLD analysis project Ga0190270, IMG submission 133748) | Populus adjacent soil microbial communities from riparian zone of Weber River, Utah, USA - 320 T | ecosystem: Environmental > Terrestrial > Soil > Riparian zone | place: USA: Utah | collected... | reverse complement strand
AGCGACGGTTGATCCTAGCCCGGCTTTTCAAAGCCGGGGGGAGCAGTCACATAGTGGTTTTAGTCGCGGCAGCGACGGTTGACACCGATCTGCAAAATCAACCGTCGCTGCCGCGACTGAGAACGGATATGCGTTAGTCGACCCGGCTTTGAAAAGCCGGGCTAAGCTCACGTGGTCGCTGCGGCGACCGGGAAGACGGTTGTTGCATTTATTTCTCAAAGACCATAATTCGTCACTACATGACCGAAGGAGTGACGAAAAATGAATGGCCAAAACCGAAAAGACATAAAACCGGGGCTTGAGGTCTACATCGTCCAGAAACAGGATCAACGCACCGGAAAAAGAACGCAGGGAATCGTGAAGGAGATACTGACAAGTTCCGCTCATCATCCCCACGGCATCAAGGTGCGTCTTGAATCCGGCGAAGTAGGCAGAGTCCAGGAGATCGTCGATAAGGGCTAAACAGGGCCCTAAAATGTCTAAAATGTTGACGATTATTCTTGCCATGTGGTAAGGTCCCGCCTGCCGTCGTCAACTAACAAAGTATTCGCAGATCGATAATGGAATAGTTATTTGAATGTTCACTTCTTCAGTAGATCACTTCTTCAGTAATCGCTCCTTCAGTAATCCGCTTCTTCAATAGTTCGCTTCTTCAATAAGCGCCTGGGTAATAGTTTTGAGTTGTACAGGTATGGCGCGAGTTGTTTACTCGCGCATCGGCGCCGGCGCCACGGGCGCGAGCAGAGAGGCAAGATCTTGCCTTTCTACTCGCGCCTCACCCCATTACTTTAACTCCTGCGCTTTGTTCGTCTCTTCAGTAATTAGTGATCTCCCGGCTCTGAGTCGATGTACATGCTACGGCGCTCTGACCAAGCAGGGGAAAACACTGCGGGAATACCAACCCTTTTCAGACCACAATTGGATATTGATCAATTATGGAGAAACTAAGCCGCTATGCGCCGAGATTAATCATCCTGTGCTTGATTGCGCTCGGCCTGGTCATTCCACCTCCGGCCGGCGCGCTCGATGCGACAAGCTGGAGTCAACAATCAATATACTTCCTTCTTACTGACCGCTTCTCCAACGGAAACACCGCCAATGATAACTACGGTGGGTTTAACGCCGACCGAAACGATCCTCGCAAGTGGCACGGCGGCGATTTCCAGGGCGTGATTAACAAATTGGACTATATCAAGGGGATGGGATTCACCGCGATCTGGATCACGCCTGTGCAAATGCAGCGCCATGTGAACGCCTACCACGGCTACTGGACTTATGATTTCTATGGCATCGACGGCCACCTCGGCGGCATGAGCAAGCTCGTTGAGTTGGTCAATACGGCTCATGCGAAGGGCATTTATGTGATGCTCGACGTGGTGGCCAATCATACTGGCGATTTCCAGCCGTTCAACGGCTTCGCCGCGCCGCCTTTCGACAGGTTCGATTGGTATCATCACAATGGAGATGTGCAAAACTATAACGACCAATGGTGGGTCGAAAACGGCGATGTGGCGGGGCTGGACGATCTCAATCAAGAGAACCCGGCTACCGCAGGAGAGTTAAAGAATTGGATCTCCTGGCTGCGAACGCAGACCGGCATAGACGGCCTGCGAGTCGATACGGTCAAGCACGCGCCTAAATGGTTTTGGCGCGACTTCGATGGGGCGGCCAACACCTTCACTCTCGGCGAAGTTTTTAGCGGCGATCCGGGCTACGTCGCTGATTATACGAACTATCTGGATGCGACGTTGGACTTTCCCCTCTATTTCACAATCAATAACGTCTTCGCTAAAGATCAGTCGATGTGGCAAATCAACAGCCGTTTCCGGGACGACTGGCGCTACAAAAACAAATTTACCAATGGCGTGTTTGTAGATAACCATGATGTGCATCGCTTTTTATGCGACGCCACCGGACGACCGGGCGCCAACTGGGATAAATGGCCGCAGCTTAAAGCAGCGCTCGGTTTTGCCTTTACTATTCGCGGCGTCCCGGTTGTGTATTACGGCACAGAGCAAGGCTTCACCGGTTGTAATGATCCATTCAATCGGGAAGACCTGTTCGACAGCTTCAACACGGCCAATCCGCTGTACTCCTACATTCAGCAACTCAATGCAGCAAAGCGGGCGCACCCGGCGCTTCAAGATGGCTGGCAGGAGGAGAAGTGGGTCAACGACAGTTTTTATGCTTTCCAGCGATCAAAGAATGGCGATGAAGCTGTGGTATGCATCAACAATGGTTGGGGGCCGCAGAACGTCAACGTGCCAAACCTGAGCAACCTGCCGAATGGAACCGTGCTGCATAACCGCATGGGCAGCGATAGCGTGACGGTCAACAATGGCGCGATCCCCTGCAATATGGCGGCCAAGGAAGTCAAGATTTTTACCAGGTAACTTTAAACTACGTCTGTTCTTGCCGCGTACAAGGCGCCTAGTGCGGTTATCAGATCAGGATTTATTCTTCGTCGCTCCGCGATTTCCGACAATCGACACTGGCGTTAAATTGAGTCTTAGTTTCATATCGGCGGCTTCGCCAGGCCGTGGCGAAATGAATAGATCGCCAGCTCAAATCGGTCGCCGACCTCCAGCTTGCTGAAGATCGATGTCAGGTGATGGCGAACGGTGATGACGCTGATGCAGAGTTTGTCGGCGATCTGTTGGTTGCGCATCCCCTGGCCGATCAGTTCGATCACCTCTCGTTCACGGCCGGTCAATCTGGCTATCTTCACCTCTTCGTATTGATCGCGCTTGGGGGCGGGCGGTCGCCGTTCCAAAGCGGGCGCCACGCCGGTTTTGACGCCCTCTTCGCCCGGCGTTTCCATCGAGGGGGTTGCGCGGGCCTTCCTGAAGTCGTTGACGACCTTCGTCATCAGTTCGCTATTAAGCCAGACTTCTCCGGCCAGCACTTTCCGAATGGCGTTCACCAGAGTCTCCGGGCCTTCTATTTTGCGCACAATCCCCATTGCGCCCTGGCTGACGGCGGCGTAATGAGTCTCTATGTCGCTCAGGCCGGTAAGAATGAGCACACGTGTTTTCGGCGAAACGGTTTGCATTCGGGGCAAGCAGTCAATGCCGTCTTCATTGCCGAGTTTGATGTCGAGTAGCGCCACGTCTGGCTGTTCCCGCTCGGCTACGGAGAGGGCGTCTTTAATCGTCGAAGCCAAACCTACTACTCGAAATCCCGGCTGATGACCCACAAGCAAGCTCAGCCCCTCACGCACTATCTCCTCATCTTCGATAATTAAAATTCTCGCCTCAGGCATGGCAAATAAATCGAATTATTAAGGCTCACAGTTGTCAATCAATCAAGGAAGGCAATCAAGGCGTAGTTGTCGGGAGGTGTGAATAAGTTCGTATTGAGATCGTCAATTGCAAAAAGCATAATCCGATAGACCTTGAAGAATATCAAGAGGCTTTGACCACAAATGTCTCAAATACCGGCATTTATAATTATGGGTTGGTGGCGAGCAGGTAAGCGTAGCTCGCCGCGCCGCTAGCGCCGACGCCGGCGGCCACCATGGGCGCGGCGAGACCGCTCTTGCGTTGCGGCAAGGTCGCCTCGTACATCCATTCAGGCTCGCTAGACCCGCGTGGCCAGATCTTCGCCTTAAGTTTTTCGCCGCCCTCGACTGTGAGTTTGACGTGATACCACTCTCCCAGTTTGTATCCACTTTGGCCGGAGCCGCCGGCCTGATACGTCATAACCACGTCGCCGAGTTTGACGCGCCTCTGCTCGCTGACGTCATAGAATGCGACCTCGGTCAGATGTCTTCTTGACGCGTCTTTGGCAGAGTCGGCCCGGCGCGTGCCGGTGAATCCGAAGATAACGGCTGAATTCCCGCCGGCCGGACTCCGGTACCCGATACCGACGCCGAACGGCTCGCGGGCCTCTTCGTAAAGCAGATCCAACCGCATCAGGGTCTCGACAGTCAGGTTGGCCGGATAAATTCTGTCCGCGACGACGGCTGCGTTCAACGCGCCGCCGGGTCTTCGCATTGACAGCATCCCGTCGCGCCAAAGCCAGGTTTGGCCGAGGAAGCGCCACGCGGACGGCGGAGTCACGGTATTGAAATCGTCGAAGAAGAGTTTGTCGGCCCTGACGATCACCGTCGCCGAGGCGTCGACCGAATGATCGCCGTCGTTGACGGTCAGCTTGATCGAATACGCGCCCTCGCGCGCCAGCGTTCTGCGAATCCATCTCTCGCCGATAACCGGTTCGCCGAAACCTTCGGCTTGCGATTCCCACCGAAACAGCAAGTGTCCCCGGCCGTCCAGGTCTGAGGTGCGCGAACGCCCGCCGTCGAGCGCGAACGGCTCATTGGGCTTTACGACGACGACTTTTGCCGCGATCTCCGCGACCGGGGCCGCGCGGTTCGGGCGCGTTCCCGCCGGCAAACCGAGATAAGCGTTGTTTGTATATTTCCGGCTGAGTTGTTCGGCGGAAACCGCGCTCAGGTTGTTGAATTCTTCGACGAGTCGCAGCGGGTCGAAAGCCTGCATCCCGGACGGGAGGTTGTCGTCTATGTGATCCCACCGCCATGGGGCGTTGGCTTTGTCCACTCCCCAACGTTGGCCGCGAAAGGCGCCGAAATACCCCCACATGCAATTGGGCGCGCCCTGCTTGCCGCCGCACCCGTCCATCTTCCAATCGATCTGCTCGCGCCGATCCCACAAGCCGTTCGGCTCGAACAGGTCGATCAGCGCGTAAGGCGCGACATCGACCTCTTTGCGAAAATCGGGGACGCCTGCCGTCGTGGCCGGATAGTAGATCACGCCGTCGCCCCCGACGAATCCGTCTTTCCACGTGAAGTTCGACCATCGATAACGGTCGTAAGGCGATTTCGCGTCTGGCCCCGGCCATCCGTACATCCCATGCCCCCACGGCTCGGACCAGACCGTCGGGCGAAAGACAGCGCCTTGCGGGGCCGCCGGGTCTTCAGGGATATCCTGATCGCGCGGCGCGAAGATTTTTCCGTCGGGCGTGACGCCGCGCCAGACTACGTCGTAAATGAATTCGGCGTTGTAATGATGCGCCTTCTGCGGAGTTTCATGCGGCGGCTTGCCCCCACGCTTGATTCCGGCGGCGCGTCCGGCGGGCGTCAGATAGGTGAACCAGTTGTCGTGCGCCAGATACATCATCATCCACAGCGTCCCCATTCCGCCGTTCTCCGGCCCTTTTTTGACGACGTGCAGTCCGCCTTCCAGGTCGTTCTCGTGGCATTCGACGTCCGAGCAGCGCGGCTCTCGATCCTGCGGGTGAAAGGCGCAGTAGTTGATGAAGTAATGCGTCTCGGTCTCGACGACGCTGTAATAGATGAACGCCCGCGCCATCGCGTCTTTGTTCTTGTCGGCCGGCGGGCGTTTGGCGAAATTGGCCCAGTTGTTCAACCCGTTCCGGTCGCCGTCGAGATCGAAGCGCGTGATGAAATCGCCGCGACGCTGAATCGGCTGGTCGACGCTCGCGGCATTGCCTTCGTCCTGCGATTGGCCGCGGACCTCGGTGTCTTGAAAGAGAATGGGGGCATGGAAGTAGGCGAGTTTGCGATGGAAATCACGGCGATTGGCGGCCTCTTGCGCTAATGTCTTATCAGAGTCAATCTGCGGAAGAATGAAAATGTAAAACAAAGCGAAGATCGTAATAGGCCAAAAGATTCGATTAAGTTTCATAGGGATTCGGGTAGGCGAATCAGTACCGCGAGCGGTAGCGAGCGCGTCTCCATCTACAAACCGATTCAGAAAACAACGCTCACGGCGCTGATTCGAGTTTCACCGTTTCAGTAAATCAGCCGGATCAAATACAGTTCCGCCTTTGATGACACGGTGAATCTGTTTGATATTATGAATATCGTCAAGCGGAAATGAAAATATACAGCGTTTTGCTCCTGGGTGTTCAGGTTAGATGGCGATTTGCAGTCTTCTTTTACCGCGTCAGCGGCGGACGAATTTAGCCGTGGGTTTATGGTCTTTGAATAAACAATGGCCCCAGCATTGTAGGGGCGGGTTTCCCCCGCCCCACCGCCTGGATTACAGACAGGGGCGGGGAAAACCCGCCCCTACATTGGAATGATGTAAACGGTTTGTTTCATCGTTGCTCCCCGCAGGGCGTTCAATTGTCGCTCTCGAAAATCAGACTAAGGCAGGTCAAACCCGCCTCGGCTTTCTGCAGCTCGCTGATGTCGATCATTAGCGTTTTGAATCCGCGTTCTTCAATCAGTTCGCGGGTTTTCGGAAAGCCGACAGGCGTCATAACCGTGTCGCCGATGGTCAGTATATTTACGGCGCAGGGTTCGTCATCAGGCACGTCAATCAGATCGAATCCGGCCAATGATTGAACGTTGATCCAATTTCGATTTGCAAGGATGGTTTGCCGGCCCAGATACGCGCAGCCGGTCTTGAGGTGCAGACAACCTGCCGTCTCGATTGTTTCAACGCGATAATTGTGAGGCTCGACAATCTTGCGCAATTGCGAGAGGCCTTCACGATTCGTGCGTCCGCTCAGGCCTGCGTATAGCGTGCGATCAATGCGCATCACGTCGCCGCCTTCAATCGTCGCGGGCGGTTGAATGAACTTCAGCGGACGAAAATCCGACAAGGCATCGGCGACGCTTTCCGTCTCGGCTCGCCGGCTCGCCGCGCCCGGCCTTGTGATGACGGCCAGTTCGTCCAGCACAATCGCCGCGTCTTCGACGAAGACCGAGTCGGGCAGATCAGGCTCTGCAGGCATGCGAGCAAGACGGACGCCCAGTCGCGCAAGGCATTCTTCGTAGCCTCGATGTTGCTCGATCGCTTTGGCGACGTCGATCTTCTGGCGCGCAAGATATGTCAACTCGCAATCGGCGAGACCGGGGCCGACGGCGCGAGTGATTGCTGTGAGCGTTCGCTTCTTCAATTCATTTTTGCCGCTTTAACGCCGACGCGTCGCGCCAGTTCGTGAACCTTGCCGATGATTCTCTCTTCAAGCTCCGGTTTGTAAGGCCCGGGCAGATCATAATAGATCATCGAATCGATCACCTCGTATCCGCCTTCTTTGAACATCCGCGCCGACGGAATATAGGAGCAGAGGTCATTGCTGTAACCTGCGACCCAGACGTCGCCGCCGAGTTCGCGTTTCAGCCGCAGCGCGTAATCGGTCACGACCTCGCCCGCAAGCGCGATCAGCGTCAAATCTCCGATCTTCAAAATCTGAATCGTGTACGGGTATTCCGCGATCAATTTCCCGTCGCGTTCGTACCGGGCGATCATACGCGCGGCGTGGCGGCGCTTGAAAACATTTTTGTCGTTCAACCGCGATTGAAACTCTTCTTTCGTGGGCGGCCCGTCGAAAGGAATCATCACGCCTCCGATTACGGATTTGACGACGCCGCTGACGGGCTTGATCGGGCCGCTCGACGCTTGCTCTACCGATTTGGCCAGCGTTTCGCCGTGCTGTTCAGCCAACTCGCGTTTGCCGCGTGGGTACGGATTGATGTCGGCGCCGCAACCGGCGACGAACATCGCCGTCGCGCCCGGATGCGCGCGTTCAACCGCTTCTTGCGCGAATCCCGCGTAATCGCCGCAGAATTCATAAAACTCTCCGGTCAACGTCGTGTTGTGGCAGGCGTAACCGAAGACGACTCCGCGCAGTTTCCCATCCGTCGATTCGACGCGCAGCGATGGAACTTCGCGATCGACCGCGCCTTCCGGGTTGACGCCGATGACGACGCCGTTAGGATTGAGCTGCCGGCGGTTCATCGCAAACGGGGCCGTGGATCGCCCAAAGTAGAGCTTCGCAGGAGACAAATCTTTGAGCGCTTCGCCGATGACCTTCAACAGGTCGTTTTTGAGCCGATGCGTGTAATCGTCAATGAGCGCGGATTGCGTAGCCTCGAGATCGTAAGCGCCCGACAGAGAGTTTTTGACCACGGGGCCTGTGTGAGTGTGCGACGAATTGAAGAGCATCTGGTCGCGCCGCAGGCCGTAGCTCTTGTTAGCGTACTCGGAAATTTCGGAGGTGAGAGAGCGTGGCAAACCCAGCAGATCGGTCGTCACCAACACGACGCGGGCGCCGCGCGAATCCTGTATGGCCAAAGCTCTGGCGTAAAGGTCGTGAATCTTGCCCTCGGCTGGTTTGGCGCGGTTCGCGTAACCGGCCATCCATACATTTTGTTCGGGCGTGATGACTATCTTTGCGAGGCCTGCTTTCATCCCGGCGTTCGTTGTGACTGGCGCGCGCTTCGATGGCTGCGCGTTGATCGGCGCCGCGAGCAGAAGGGTGATCAAATATACCCGAATATGACGGCTCATTTTTTGTCCTCCGCGGATGTAGGGTGGCGCTCCCAGGCGCGCTACATTCGCGCCACGATTTTCATTGTTTCAGGGCGACGTTGTAAATTTCGACCATCTCTCCGGGGCCTATTCTTAACGGCCGGAAGCTCAACTTCAACGGCTCGCCCGGCATGTAATCGTCTTCGAGGACGAAAATTTTATTGATCGAACGCAAATCGCAGGAAGCGGATGGAACCTGGTTCAGATCCGATTGAGTCTTCGGATCGCCCTTCACGTCGCAGCGCGCGACGACGCGTTCGATCTCTTCCAACCGCGCCCGCTTAGGCAGGAGCGCCGTCGTACGGAAATTGCCGCTGCGGTCGATCCTGTAATTGGCGATGCCCCAATCGGACGCTCGCCAGACCGGATCGCCTTTGAGCTTGACGGCGACGCTGAGCGCCGCGCCGGTTTGATTCGAACGGATGTCGAAATAGACGTAATTGCGCAGGTCGTTGATCGCCTGTCCTGGCTTTCGCTCTTCGGTGATCTTCCCCTCACGGATCATCTCGTCGGCCATCACCTGATACGTCCACGGATGGCGATCCATCATCTCTTCGCGCGATGCCGTTCGCGCGTCGAAGGGCAGGGGGCGCGGCGCGAATCGCATTTCGGATTGGCCATGTTCCGAAAAGTTGTTGTTGACGGTCGCATCGAACATCAACGGATGGTCTGCTTCGAGCTTACCGGCGAACTGCGTATTTTGGTGATTGGCTCCCTGGAAGATCGTCTTCGCCTCTCCCTCGGGGCCGATTCGGGTCTCGCAAACCCATTCGATGTCGGTCGTGCGCCCCCATCGGGCCATCAGCGCCGTCGTCTGAGTGCCGCCGTCTTCGTTGCTGAAGATGACTGTGTAAGTGAAGCGATCGCTCGCGCCGGCGCGTTCGGATTCATAATACGCCAGCAGCGGAATGTCGCTGAATTTACCGACGGTGTCGGGTCGGGCGTAGACGATCGGCGCGCGCGCGACGGCCTGAAATTCGGGGTGATTGCGATCAATCGTCGTGACCTTCGCGTCGCCGATTTTGACGCCCGTCGCTTTGGTCGCCGACTGTTTGCGGTTGAAATCGACGCGCAGGTTGTGTTCGCCAGGCCCGACGCGACCGAGCATAAGTTGATAATTTAACTCCCGCGCGCCGGCGAAGAGAATCACGTCCTGGTGATACTGGCCGTCGACGTAGATCGTGATGACAGCGGCCTCGGCGCCGCGCTCGCGCCAAGAAGTTCCGGGCGCGGAGGCGGTCAGGTCCAACAGAGCCTCGGATTCGGAGGGCGCTGTGAATCTCTTTTCGAGCAGCGTTTGGGCCGAAATGACGCTTGGCGTCATCAACAGGAAGCTTACCGCCAGTAACAAGGCGTAAAGAGCAGGATGTTTCATCATCAGGTTTCTCAGGTCGCCCATCGTTATCACTGCGCGCCAGATGTCTGACAAACTTATGATCTTTGAGAATAAATTGCGCCCACGTAATTCGATGTAGGGGCGGGTATTCCCCGCCCCATCGCCTGGGTCCCATACCTGGGGCGGGGAATACCCGCCCCTACAATGCTGGGCGCATTATTTTTTCAAATGCCATCAGTTTGTCGGACATTTGGCCTGGCTCAACTCGCGCGCTCCAGTTATTTCGGCGCGAGTAAGACCACGCCGATCCGCAGCGTGTTTTTGTCGCCGCTTTGCGCCGGGAAGGTCAATTGCTGGATTGAAAATCTGTCTTTGAGCGTTGCGACGCTGCCGACCTCGCGCTGCTCCCAATCATCGAATCGCACAACCTCGCCGCGAATCTTCCCGGTTTGAAGCAACTCGAGGCCGAGCGGGTCGTGAACCAATTCGACCAGGTTGCCCTTCAAATCCTTATACTCGCCCGCCCGCCCGCAGATCGGGCAAATTTCGACGTCTGCGTGATTCGGGTTGGTGTGCTCGACTTCGTAATGCGCGCTCGCGCCGAAGCGATAGAAGAGGCGCTCGCCGTTCGGAGTCTTGAGCCTGACCTGATCCAGCTTCTGACGCGCCATTGCGGAGTAATAATACCGCATGTGAAACGCGTGCGAATGTTGCAGCGCGCGATGTTCACGTACTTCCCAGGGTTGCAGGTGTTCGAGCCGAACTTCGAAATCGCAGCCTTCCGGGTTGTCGAATGGGCCATAAAATTCCCGCAGCCGCATCGCCTTGCGCAGGTTTTCCGTCACCAACTTGACCGCCGCTTGGTAGCTCGTGGCCAGCGACGCGTCAACGTAGAACCAGACGTTCGGGTAGCGGGGCATTGTCGGGTCGAAGACGGATTTCGGCGGTAATTGGACGTCGTCAATCGAGAGGGCGGCGATCTCGGATCTTGGATTGGGATTTCGAGATTCGGAATTGTCCGCAGGCCATTCCGTCTTGGGCCGGAAGTTGTATGTCAAGAAATATTGATTGATAGTCGCGCTGTTCCAACGCGAGACCCGAGCCATCTTCGTTCTGTCGAGCAGCCGCATCGGTTCGATGAAGCGTGAGAAGTTGACGAAGTCCTCCCACTTGCCATTGAACTTCCGCGGCCAGCCCACCCCGAGCGGGTGGTCGGCGAGCCTGCGCCCTTCTTCGCTCAATTTGCGAAAAGTTCCTTCCTGATACTGCTTGAGTGTGATCGTCTGGTCGCGAGGATAATACTTTTTCTCGGAGTCGCCCGGATTGGCGACGATCGGCGCCTTTTCCCATCCGACCGGCAAGGAGCCGTGTTTGCCCCATTGAATGTTGACGCGGGGTCGCATCCCGTGAGCGCGAGCGTCGTTGATCGCCGCTTCGCCGCCTTCCAAAATTCGCCCATGAAAATAGGTCAGGACGTTTTCGATTGAGTTTTTGTCCGCCGAAAATTTAACCCAGAACAATTCGTGGTCGCAGGGGTCGTTGTCTTCCGGGAAATCTATGTCGTCTTCCCAGAAGAAATGGTAAGCGATCAATCGCTCGGCCGGATGAAGGATGACGGCGAAATCTTTGAGCGGGAAAAATTCCGAAGGCGTGGCGTAGAGGCGCGGCGCGAAGCGGCGAACCAGACGCCACTCCTCGGCGTTCAACTCGCGCGGCGGGTCGAGTTCGAGCGCGCGGGCGTATTCGCGGCTGGCGTCGTCCAGGCATCGGCGCAAATGATACTCGACGCCGCGTTGATGATGCGCATCGGCAGTGTCCGCCACAGGCGGAATATCCTGTCCACCGGCGATGATGACGGAGATGATCAGCAATAGAAGAATAGTGTGATGAGATTGAGTCATTGGAGTTGCTGAAACAGCGCCGCGCGCGTGAGCAAGCGGCTACGGCAATAATCGGCTCCGCCTTCTCACGCGCGCGGTATTGTTTATGGATAAGCTCTCGGCGCGCGATTAGAAGTAGAACTTCAATCCGAATTGAAGGATGCGCGCGTTGCCGGCGAACAGGATTCCTCCAAAACCGCCGGAATCACGCGCGATGTTCGGCGGAAAGAAGTTCGCCCGATTGAATGCATTGAACATCTCGGTGCGGAACTGGAAGTAATTCCGCTCGGTGATGTTGAAATTCTTAGCAAGCGTGAAATCGAAACTCGCGAGGCCGGGGCCGCGCATAATTCCTACTCCAGCCGTGCCGAACGCTTGTGGCGAGGGACTGAACGCCGGTTGGAACGCGTCGATGTTAAACCAGCGTTCCAGTGTGCGTTGTGATTCGGGCAATTCCGGATCGCCGATCAGGTTCGGTCGCGCGCGCCGTTCGCCGCCGATATTGAGCACGCTTGCCCCCCCTAGATTCGCGGTCAAACCCAATCCACCCTGCAACACATGAATGCCCGTCACCTGCCAGCCGCCGAGCAACAAATCAGCCGCCTTGATCCAATCTTTACCGAAGCGCCGCCCGTGACCGAAAGGCAGTTCCCAGATGTAACTCGCTACGAAGCGATGCTTGATGTCGAATTCGGCCAGTCCGCGGTCGGCGCGCAGGTTATTGCCGTCCTGCGGTTCACGGAATGTGCCTGTGTCTACACCAGCGCCGCCGCCGCTGGTTGAGATGTGGTCGGGCGAGCCGGTCAGGGCCTTGCCCCAGGTGTAGCTGATCAGTCCAGTCAAACCTTTTGAGAAGCGTTTCTCCAAACGCGCCTGCAACGAGTTGTAACTCGACCCTACACGGTTCTCCATCCACTGGATGTCGCCAAAAGCGGGGAAGGGACGCGCCCCCGCCGATTGCGAGCCGTTCGCGTTTGTGATCACCGCGCGCTGATTCAGGTTGCGGAAGCCGTTAAGCTTTGTTCCCTTGTTGCCGACGTAAGCGACATCAAGTAACAGGTCCTTCAACAATTCGTATTGAATGCCGAAGTTGAACTGCTGAATGTATGGCGTGCGTTGATTGGCGTCCTGCGCGCGCCGCCCCACAGTGGTCAGGTTGGGCGAGTTCGGGTCGAGCAGTCCCGCCGGATAACCGTTGACCAGACGGAACGGCGCCGCTGAAGCCACGGCGGCCGCGCCCGTCACACCGGTTTGCAAAAGGTTGTCTACCAGGAACGGGGGGTTGAAACCTAGCAACCCTTCGCGCCCCTGTCGGACAGTGTGAGTGAAGAAGACGCCGTAAGCGCCGCGCACTACCACCAGCGAAGTCGGTGACCAGGCGAAGCCGAAACGGGGCGCGAAGTTGTTACGGTCGGGGTGAATCAATGCGCGGTCAAAGATGTCGCCGTCTTTGGCGAAGATCATCGCGCCGGTCGCCGGGTCGAAGTTTGCGAATTGGTTGTTCTTCTCGATCGGCGGCGTCGCGTATTCGTAGCGCAGTCCCAGGTTCAGTGTCAGCTTCGGCGTGATCTTGTAATCGTCCTGGATGAAGTAGAACTGCATTTTCTGGCCTTGATCCATGACTGTGAAACTGGTCAGCGCCAACTGAGAGGGAAGGCCCAGCAGCAGGTCGCCGACGGCGCGGTTGGTGAAGCGGTTATCGAAGTTCATGCGCCCGATGGTCGCGTTCAGGTCATTGATCCTGGTCTGGACGTGCAGGAATTCGCTGCCGAATTTGATGAAGTGCAGCCCGCGAGTCCAGCTCAAAGTCGCACGCGGGTTCCATGAACGCGGCGTCTGGAATTGCGGCGTCGAAGTGTGACGACCCACGGCGTCAAAACCTTGGATATTGACTTTGGGGACGCCGCCGACGATCGCTGGATCGTTCGGCACATTCTTCAATCCGATCGCGGCTGCGCCATCCACACCGAAGTTCGGCGGATTGGTAAAATAGTTGCCGCGCGCGAAGCCTAACCGGAAGTCGCCGACGAATGAAGGCGAAAACGTCCACGTCAGGCCGAACGCCAGCCCTTGCGATCGGTTCAGATTCGCTCCGAAGGCGTCGTTGAATGATCCTTCGGCCAAACCCAGCAGCGGCGCCGGGCGAAATGTATTAGTGTCCACGAAACTGTAGCGCCCGAAGAAGGTGACGTTGGTTGCGAACTGGTGATCAATGCGCACGTCGAATTGATCCTGGCGCGTGCTCGTGACCGGTGTGGAAGCGACAATGGGAGCTCCATTGGGGAGGATATTTGTTGGTTTAGGAATGAGCGCTACGATTGCCGCGCCGACCGGGTCCCAGCGATTCTGCGGGATGACCCACTGGCCAGCCGCGTTCTTGCTGAATTCAGGTCGGCCCGTTGCGAACGGGTCGACGACCGCCGTGCTGAACAGCCCGGCCTTTTCCGCCTCACTCGGAACAAGACGCACGCGCGGCACGCCTTCACGCTCGCGCAGGCCTTCGTAATCGGCGAACCAGAAGGTGCGGTTCTCGACGATCGGGCCGCCAACCGCCGCGCCGAATTGATTGCGCTTGCGCACCGGTTTGGGCGCGTTGAGCGCGTTTGAGAAGAAGTTGTTGGCGTCGAGCGCGTCGTTGCGCAGGAATTCGTAGACGCTCCCGTGAATGTTGTTCGTGCCCGATTTGATCGTCGCGTTGATGACCGCTCCGGAACTGCGTCCGAATTCCGCTGAATAGGCGTTGGTCTGAATCTTGAACTCCTGCAAGGCTTCGATCGAAGGCTGGACGAGTTGCACGTTCTCGCCGCGGAACGAGTTCGAGTACGAGATGTTGTCCACGCCGTCGAGCAGAAAGACGTTGTTGAATGTGCGATTGCCGTTGACGTTGAGCACGCCTTTGAAATTGACCGAGGCCAGACGCGGCGTGCCCGGCAGCACTCCCGGCGAGAGCAGCGCGAGTTGGTTGTAATCGCGGCCATTGAGCGGCAGATCGACAATCTTCTTCTGATCAATCACCGAACCGCGCGATGAGGTCTCGGTCTCCAGGAGCGTCGTCGCCTCGACGATCTCGACGACGGAGTTCAGTTCGCCGACCTGCATATTCACGTCCAGTCGCGCGACCTGATTGACCTGCAGCGTGAGGCCGCTGCGGACGATCTTTTTGAAGCCTGCCTTCTCGACCGTGATCGAGTACGGACCGGGCTTGAGGCTCGGCACGGTGTAGAGTCCCTGGTCGTTGGTTTCGCTCCTGATGCTGACGTTGGTTACGACGTTGGTCACGGTGATCGTCGCCTTCGGCACGACCGAACTATTGGCGTCTCTGACTTCACCGGTAATCGTCGCCGTCTCCTGCTGCGCGAGCGCGAACGGCGAGCAGAGCGTCAACAGCCCATAGAGCAGAATGGACATTGACAGTCTAGTATTCATATGATTCCTCCGATCGGTTAAGGGGCTATCTCAGGTCGCAGACACATTTTTCCGGCTAAGCCGGAACTCGTGGGGTCAGTTGAGCGCCGCGCGAAAGGCTGCGCGGCCGTCTCATCAGCCATCCGCCTTCTTAGGCGCGCTGCGTTGCGCCAGTGTCCCGATATTTCAGCCGGTGCTGACATATTAAATTGTCGAGATTAAGGACAAGTTACGGATTTCAGTTTTACTCCGTTTTTTTT
>Ga0190270_10000662_pt1 | contig 15192 bp, 12 predicted proteins | sample Popmic320T_FD_133748 | JGI IMG/M metagenome (GOLD analysis project Ga0190270, IMG submission 133748) | Populus adjacent soil microbial communities from riparian zone of Weber River, Utah, USA - 320 T | ecosystem: Environmental > Terrestrial > Soil > Riparian zone | place: USA: Utah | collected... | reverse complement strand
TACTGCTGCAAGGCTATTTTTGCGCCGGAGAGATGGCAGAGCGGTCTAATGCGGCGGTCTTGAAAACCGTTGACCCAAAAGGTCCGGGGGTTCGAATCCCTCTCTCTCCGCTAAGTTTACATCTATTTGATTTTCAACTTTTTATGATGGTTTTTTGAAACCTTAGTTTCTCCCGAACCACGCCACCCAATTAGCTCCAAATATGTCAAACTTAATGCCTAGACATATTTGATTTATAGGGTATTTCAAAAGCATCACACAAGAAAGTTCATCATTAGGTGCGTCAAAAACTTTATCTGTTTACGAACCGAATAAGTAAAAAATCATTGCGTAATATCTTAGGAGGTTATAACTCTTACTCACTATAATCTCCAAAAAATGACACAGACATTTCACCACATCCACTTTATGGAGAGACCAAAAGATCTACTCCTAAACAATTATGCATTGATTTGATAAGGCACGTTGGAAAAGATTTTCACAACGTAACCTTGAATAATTGAGGAAATCTTATCTTGATTACTATGATCACATTTCGAAAACACCGTCTGCGAAAATCCCGTTAGTTGATGATTGGTTCAGATTCCCATTATGTCATTAGCTCAGTCAACTTTTGAAGCACTCAGGTTTCTATTTTTATTGTAATGAATCATGATTCTTACGTTTTCTGTGATTGCGTGGTTCAATCGCTCTAAAATTACACCAAATCATGGCTGGTACTCTCCAGAGTCGAACGCCTACGCCGTTAATTATTTATAAGTTATTGAAAGGCCAAGTATAAATTGTAAAGAGGATTAAATTGCTTTGAAATGTCTGTGAAATTACACCCTGTGTGATGACACAGCAGAATCATCAAATTATGGAACCGGTCCCTTATCTCAAAAAGATATGCTTTCTTTTTTTCGGCTATCACAAAACGATCAGCCTGCAAAAATGATATGCATATAGGAATAAGCTCCTGGACAAAAAAACTTCCTTGCCGATTCAGGTTTCCTGCCGATGAGTTGTTAGAAATAAATTCGCGCCTGTGAGAGCGCAACCTTCTTCTGTTGAGCTACGTTAGGCCCGCTGTATAACGCCGTAATGGAACAAATGAAATTAGGGCTTGTGGAAAAAACCTAATCGTACGCCGTCTCATGCCCAGTTCCAGAATTTATTTTATAAAGCAATTAGTATTCGTAATCCTTTCATCAAAGTATATGGGAGTCAGAAACCGAAGGCTTAGGAGCAGGTTGGTGCTTTTATTCTGTGAGCTGGTTTTCTTCATGTGGATAATACCTGGCGCCAATGGGCAGCAAGGCAACGTCTGGTACTTTGGCGACAAAGCAGCGCTAAGTTTCAATACCAATCCTCCTAGCCCCCTGACCGATGGTCAAATGAACACGTTTGAAGGATGCGCAACTGTTTGCGATAGTAACGGTAAGTTGTTGTTCTACACAGATGGAGTAACAGTATGGAACAAGCAGCACCTGGTAATGATCAATGGAACAGGATTAAAAGGAAGTGTTTCGTCTTCAAATTCCGCCCTTATCATTCCTCACCCAGGTTCTTCCACGATATTTTATATTTTCAATGCGGCTGCGATAGAGTCCAACAATGAAGGATATTTTTATTCTGAAGTAGATATGTCCTTACAAGGTGGCCTGGGTGCCGTTACAGTCAATAAAAATATTTTGCTTTATTCACGCAGCACAGAAAAATTAACGGCGGTAAGACATAGCAATGGTATTGATGTGTGGGTAGTAACCAGGCCGCTTGGAAGCGGGGAGTGGAAAGTTTTCAGGGTGGATTGCAATGGTGTCAATACTACGCCTGTTGTTTCAAATACGGGCTATGTAGGAGCAATGTCTGATGAGTTTACAGCAGGTTGCCTGAAAAGTTCGCCCGATGGGACTAAAATAGCATCGGTAAATTCATTTGCACAAACCTGGGAACTGCTGGAGTTTGACGCCTTCACCGGAAAATTATCGAATGGCCTTGTTTTTCCTGAGAGTCCCATTCCTTATGGAGTGGAGTTTTCCCCCGACTCAAAATTGGTTTATATAGGAGAATTTGTGGTCGCCTCAGCTATCCCGTTGGGAGGAGTATTCCAATTCAATCTGTCCAATTATGATTCAGCATCAATAGCTGCGTCAAGGACACTGATTGGTATGTCAGCTTCGGATTTTGACTTTGTTGGAGCTCTTCAATTAGGCCCTGATAATAAAATATATTGTGCACTTGCGAATGCGCAATTCCTATCTGTCATCAATGCACCTGATTTGCAGGGAACGGCCTGTGGGTTTTCCGAGCGCCAGGTGCAACTTGGAAATAATAGTGAATCAGGAATTGGGTTGCCTCCGGTCCTTAGGTCATTAAACAAGAAAGTCGATTTTAATTATGTCAGGAGTGCGGATTGTGCAACAATAAATTTTTCAGGAAATACAAACATGGCCGGAACAGTTAACTGGCTCTGGGATTTTGGAGATGGTACTACCGGGGCCGGTCAAAATATCAGTCATATCTACAGCTCCGAATCTGCTGAAATTACCGTGACTTTGACAGTCGCCCCTGTGGGAACCTGCGGATCTTTTGCATTTTCAAAAAAAATCTCTTTCGATTTTCGTAGACCGATTGCAAAATTTGGTTACGAAATAAAATGCGAAAGTCTTGAGACCAGTTTTTTTGATTCGTCTTCAGGAAGCGTTCCGATACAAACCTGGTCATGGGATTTTGGAGATGGTAATGTTTCTGCACTACAAAGTCCTCTTAATCCATATTCTGCTCCCGGAACTTATATTGTAAAGTTCTCTGTCCAGTCTTCCAATGGATGCAATTCTGATACAGTTTCGAAAACCGTGGTAGTTGAGGCCTCACCTGAAGTTTCTTTTACAAACACAGGTGCCTGCATCGGGGAGCAAATTCAATTCACTAATACCAGTCTCAACACACAGGGGACCATAACCAGTTTTACCTGGGACTTTGGAGACGGATCTGTATCCACAATCAATAACCCGATTCACACTTATAATAGTATTGGTGATTACACAGCCACGTTGAAAGTCGTTACAGCGAATGGCTGCACTACAACAGCGTCAAGAATTTTTCATATTGAACTCGTTCATGCATTTGCAGGTAATGATACAGTCGTAAGTATTGGCCAGCCCGTACAATTGCATGCAAGTGGTGGCCAGTTTTATCAATGGTCGCCGGCTAATTTCCTGAGCGCTGCTAATATACCTGATCCCATTGCTGTTTTGAATAGAGATCAGACCTACAATGTCAAAGTCACCACACAGGAAGGATGTACAGGCTTTGATGACATCGTGGTCAAAGTGATGAAGGGGCCTGAGATTTATGTGCCCAGTGGCTTTGTACCTGAAGGAAAGAACAGGATCTTTCGACCGGTGTTAATAGGTATACAGGAGTTGTATTATTTCTCCGTATATAATCGTTGGGGACAATTAGTATTCACGACTAAAGAACCTGGAAAAGGTTGGGATGGGAAAATAAATGGTATTACTCAACCCACTGGTGTATTTGTCTGGGAGCTCAAAGCAAAAGATTACCAGGAACGAATAATAAGCAGAAAAGGAACAGTAGTGCTGATCAGGTAAGCAAGCAATAAATAAAGCATACTAATAAATAAAGGGTATGCTGGGCCTATCCGGCGTAAAAGCTTTTTATCGTGGCATAGCCGGCCATTATTGACATATTACTGCTGTTTCCATGTTGTACTAAAGTCCAAATACTTTATTCAAAACTTATTTTACGGATACGATTATTATGATCATCCGCTACATAAATGTTTCCCTGCTTATCAATTCCCAAACCCTTTGGTTGGTTAAATTTTGCAGAAGCTGCGTCACCATCCTGATAACCTGCAGTGCTTCCGGCTACCGTCGATACTATTCCGCGTGATGATATTTTACGTATGCGGTTGCCTTCAGTCAAATAGATGTCCCGCTGGTCGTTCAAAACCATTCCCTCTATCTGTGAAAACCGAGCTGTCCTCAATTTCCCGTCTGCATAGCCGGGTACACCGCTGCCGGCAAATGTGGAAACGATACCGCCCGTGCTGATTTTTCTGACTCGGCTATAATCTGAAACAAATAAGTTTCCCTGTTTGTCAATAACAACTCCTTTTACGAAGTTGAACAACGCCGTCTCAATTCCGCCATTCATAAACCCTTGTACACCTGTTCCTGCAATTGTACTAACTTGTCCGGCAACGTTGATTCTGCGGATGTTGTTATTTTGTGAGTCTGCTACATAAATATTTCCGTGGATATCCACAACTATGCCGAAGCTCTGTCCGAATTGTGAAATGCTTGCATCACCATCCCGGTATCCAAATGTATTTGTGCCTGCGTAAGTGGATACATCCGCAGCGGGAGTTATTTTACGAAGACGTGGATCGGCTGCATCTAAAGTGTAAATATTCCCTGTAACGTCCAAAGCAAGCCGTGTAGGGATCTTAAACCTTGCAGCGGTGCTATTCCCATTCGAAATGTTCGCACTACCATTACCTGCAAAAGTCGTTACCTGTCCATATTTTATTTTTCGTATACAACTATTAAAGCCATCTGCCACATAAATCGTCCCATCAGGCGAAACAGCCACATCAAGCGGCGATTTAAATTTTGCGGCTAATGCCGGACCATCTTGAAAGCCAGCTGCACCATCTCCGGCCACCGTCGATACAATGATTTTTTTTAATTGCGGGGACTTTACTTTTTCCAGTTTTTCTTTAAAATTATTGGTTGACAGCCTGGTCAATGTTGCAATTCCTGCTGTAAGATTTTCTTTTTCCATAGAATTTAATTTATAAAAGACTGAATATATTATTAAGAGCTTATTTTGTTGATGTCATTAATACTGTTTCAATTTGAAAACAACGTGTAATCACCTTATACATTTATTATAATGACCTATTCCAATTTTATTTCATATAATATTGCTTACCCTGTTTTTAAATTACTGTTTAATCACTTGTATTGTTTTTTTCGATTGACCGTTATCCCAATACACAGCTAGTGAATAAACTCCATTTGGCTTTGACTTCATATCTACACTAATAAGGTTGCTTCCCTTGGAAACAGTTGCCTTTTGTACTTTTACCAAGGCCCCCTTGCTATCGAATACTTTTATCATTCCCTGTGATTCGTTAGCGCTAACAATATTGATAAATACCGCATCATGTGTTGGATTTGGCCACAGGGTAAACATATCAGTTACAGTGCAGGATGAGCGAATTACATTGGTGTATTGTACTCTTCCATTCAGATCATATTCTGCAATACGGTAGAAACTATTTTGCATGGGCTGGTTGACAGTGAATGAATAATTTCTTTCACTAGCACTATTGCCAGCTGCCGGCAGATTACCAATTGCAGTCCACCGGATACCATCTTCGCTTTTTTCAATATTGAAATGACTGCTGTTTTGTTCCTGTGCGGTTTTCCACGTTAATTCAACTTTACCACCCTGGCAGGATGCATTGAATGCGACGAAACGAACCGGCAATACATTATTATCACTAAATAGTGTCCATCTGGAAAAAGAACTGATACCGGTTTTTTCTACAAAATTGGCATTGGCGTCTTTTGAAGTAAACTCCTGGTTCATCCAATTGACACCGTCATCACTTTTGAAAAGTGCCAATGAGTTTTCATTGTTGGCATTTAACTCTCCATCAAAATAATTTAACCGAAGCGTCGCATTCAGATTTGTATTGTTGACTGGTAAAATATCATAATAACGAAGAATACTATTGCCGGAATTGGCATTGTTCACCTGCGACTGATGTCCTCTTTTTATTATGACGTTGCCCAGGTTTTGATCAGAAGTAATAATGATACGGAGATTAGCGGGATTAGAGCCTGTTGGTGAATTCAGGTTTGTAGAAAATACTACGTTACCTCCATTAGGACCTATTACACGACTGTCTTCACGTTCGCCATCCAGGTGACCAGTAGTTTCAAGATCAAGATCAAACCCATTCAGGTTAAGAAAACCGGAAGTAAAAAAAACCCCATTCCCAACACTTATTGCTTTTTGTAAAGAAACTAATTGGTCACCTGTTTTCTTTATCTCCAAATTGAAGAACCGAATGGCTCCATCACCGCCGATAAAAGAAGAAGCATTCCCAGTAAAAGAAACCGGGCTGGTTGTTGCTACAAGAAAGTTTCCATTATTAACCAGGTCGGTATTTTGAAGCGTAAGTTTTGTATCGCTGAGAATTGAAAACTGTGCACCTGGTGTTATTGTAAGCTGCGCAGAAACTGTGCACGCAAATAACAAGGATGACAGTGCAACTAATTTTGATTTCATTATGAGTATATTTTTTCTTGAGATAGTTCTAAATAAATTTTCAACCTTTTATCAGGTTTTGGTTTTTTATTTTGTGAATTCTACCACTTGCACGCCAGCGACGAAACAGATATATAATTAGACCAGTTAAAAGCATTTTATTATTTTTTATTTATAACTATTTTATTTTTTTTCCAGATCAAGCACTCTTTTTTGCAGCTCAGCATTCTGCTTTCTTAGCTCATTGATCATTTGCTGCTGCTCCTGCATTGCTTTCACCAACGGCACAACAAAAGACTCGTAGCTCAGGCCGTAATGATCCTGTTCGGTTTTTGGCTTTATGATACCGCTGAAATCATATCCGGAAGCATCGGCAGCTTTTTCCACTTCCTGTGCAATGAAACCGGTCCGACGGATGGAGGCTGCTTCATCATAAGAAGCCAGACTGATAAAACTGGAATTGATATCATCACCTGCATGCTTTTGTTGTGCATCGAATCTCTTCACATCAAACTGGTAAGTAACAGGACGCAGTTGCATGATAAAGTCCAAGCCTTTTACATCTTCTTTTACCTGGTCTTTGAAACGGCCATCAGAAGGAGTTGTAAATGGAACCTGGCCTTCGATGACAGTTACTGCTCCATTCCCAATTCGAACTTTGTTTGAAGAATTTATAACGGCTCCTGCACCTATTGCTGTTGCATTCGTTAGACCGTCGCGGTCAGCATCGGCATTAGCACCAATGATTGTATTACCCGAGCCCATATTAAAAGTGAATGCAGCATTAAACCCAACCACTGTATTGTTTGATGATCCTATAGATGCGTTCAATGCGTTTCCGCCAACGGCTGTATTAAAATCGCCGGTGCGATTTAAAAAAAGTGATTGCACACCAACGGCTGTATTACTTCGACCGGTTAGATTTGCATTAAGCGTAAGATCACCGATCGCCGTATTCACACTGCCCGTAGTGTTAGAAAAAAGGGAACCATTGCCGGTTGCCGTATTGCCAATACCAGAAGTGTTGTCATTAAGCGAAAAACTACCATATGCAGTATTGCCCTCACCTGTTGTATTCGAAAAAAGTGACTGATGACCGGTAGCTGTATTATTGGCACCCGTTGTATTGGAAAAAAGTGCGGCGTTCCCATTGGCTGTATTTGAATTTCCCGTGGTATTATTAACCAATGATGCGTTACCGGTAGCCGTATTATTATTACCGGTAGTATTTCTCGAAAGTGAAGTAGAGCCAACGGCAGTGTTATTGAGACCTGTGGTGTTTAAAAAAAGTGATTGAAAACCCGTAGCTGTATTAAAATTGCCTTCAGTATTTGTAAAGAGTGAAGAAGTTCCATTAGCGGTATTACCCGTGCCCGTGGTATTGTTAGCAAGTGATGCATTACCGGTTGCAGTATTATTAAAACCTGTGGTATTGCTACCTAATGCTGCATTGCCGGTAGCCGTATTAAATCCCCCGGTGGTATTACTCAAAAGAGAATTTGTCCCAATAGCTGTATTATTAGAACCCATAGTGTTTGAGAAGAGTGATTTAAAACCAACCGCTATGTTATTAGCACCTAAGGTATTCGCGGTGAGTGATGAAGCTCCAATGGCCGTATTATTGCTACCAACATTGGAAAAAAGGGATGCTGTACCGATAGCTGTATTATTATCACCGGTGACATTGGAAAAAAGCGATCTTATACCTGTAGCTGTATTGTTTTCCCCCGTTGTATTTAAAAAAAGGGACCCAAAGCCTGTGGCGGTATTATTATTACCAGTAGTGTTGGAATCAAGTGCAAAACTTCCGAATGCAGAATTAAAAACACCGGTAGTGTTGGAAAAAAGTGCTTGAAAACCGCCCGCTGTATTATTATTGCCAGTGGTGTTAGAAGAAAGTGAACTGCCGCCAATAGCAGTATTTGATACTCCCCTGGTATTGGAAAAAAGCGAACCAACTCCATAAGCAGCATTAGCGGTACCATCGGTATTAGAAAAAAGTGCATTTGTTCCGGTAGCTGTATTAGCACTACCAAGAGTATTAGAAAATAATGCTCTTGATCCTATCGCGGTATTCGAAACTGCAAGAGCCCCTGGAACAGGATTGTCTTTTCCATTATTAAACAATGCAGAATCTCCGATCGCCACCAGGTTGGCACCTTCTTTATCAAATTTTAATGCATCAGTTCCTATGGCGATATTGCTAAAACCTGAAATGTTCGCTTCTCCGGCACGCAAACCCCAGAAAATATTTCCGTTTACAGGATTTAATTCTCCTGACTGTATATTGTTTATCCTGAAACGCAAAGCCTTGTTATCGGTGGTTCCGACAAACTGATTAGCAGGATTAGTACCATTGTTGCCTGTAAGATTCCATCCACCTCCGCCGTTACCGTTGCCTACAACCGGTTGCCAGTTGGGCGCTACAGATGTTCCTATGTTCATCATCAACTGATTGCCCACTGAATCATAAACCAGCAATCCCTTCGCAGGGTTAACAATTGCATTTATTGAATTGATGTTCATTCTTGGTATCAACAACCCCTTGTTAGTTGCGGTGATATCTAATGCTGCAGAAGGATCAGGTGTTGTAGTCCCGATTCCTACACTTTGAGAAAATGAGCAATAAGCAGCAAGGAATAAAAACTGTAAAATGATTAGCCCTTTTTTTAAACTTGTTTTCATATTTGAATTTATTATTCTGAATAATTATTTATTCTGTTGAATATTTGCATGCCCTAATCGAAAAAAAAAACTCTTTGGCTGCGTGAGGACAGAATGCTTTTCTTATTTTTCTCCGGGCCCAGGAATTCTTTTCTGTAAATCAATGCACAACTACTTTACATCTTCCGCCATTTGCTGTTGTTCCCCTATTTAAAATAAAGGGCATTTTACACATAGTGTACGGTGACACCTATTATTGATTTATTCTTCTGCGCTAATAATTACAGACCTTCCAGGAACTTTGGTCAAATCATTTTAAGGAAGTGGCAGTGCTATATTTTGAACAGAGACAGTGGCAGAAAAAAATAAACGTGTAATTTCTGTAATGTGTAATCTTTCATAGAGATATATTTTTTAATTTTTAAAATGGGAAAAAAAAGAAAGCCCCGAAGAATCGGGGCTCGTTTCCCACTGATAACTGCTCTATTGCTTGTCACCCCATTTTTGAACATTTTATGTCCGTTGTTAATTTTTTTTAATTATTCGGTGCACCACTATCTATCCAACATATAATTGCATTTTTTTGAGTCACAGATAATCCTCCATTTGGAGGCATACTTCCCGATGAAACGGCTGAACTTATGGATGATCTTGCGTTGAATACCTGAGTATATGTAAGCAATGGGCCGGGGCCTACAATACTATTCGATCCATGGCAGCCTGTACTCACAGCACAAGAGGATTGAATAATTGGGTTTACATCTACGGCAAAAGATTTTGCAGGACCACTGCAGTTGCCGGAACTGCTGGCGCCTAAAGTATCTTCGTGTTTTTTTGTACAAGCAAAGAGAAAACAAGTGATTAAAAAAATCATCGATACCAGTTTTGTAAAACTGGATTTTGAATAACGACGAGCAGCTGTTTTCGGAAAACCATTCATAGAAAAAATTAATAATTTATAATAGAATTTCAACTGCAAATAGAACCTTAATTCTATTTATGCTAATAAGTGCTTTGACCCATTTTAGAAGAAATCTGCACCTAATTTTATTAGGCTGTCAGTTGTTAAGGACGATTGCAGAAAGGTTATGTGTATTACATGAAGCTTGAAAAAATCATGAGCAGTAAAATTTACCTGATAATAATTGTATTCTTAATTGCCGGAAATCTCTGCATTTGCGATTTTAATAATAAGCGATGAACATTTTTGAATATCTTCTTCAGTTGTCATCCAGGAGGATACACTGATCCTCATAGCCGTTATTCCTTTCCATACGGTGCCACCGCACCAACAGGTCCCATCTTCCTGTATTTTTTTAATGATCCTATTCGTCATCTCGGCATCACCAAAAGTAACAAGTACCTGGTTAAGCGAAACGGTATTCAGAATTTGAAAGCCTGCTGCTTTAAGATTTTTAGCAACCAGTTCAGCTAGTACGCAGCAACGCTCAATTAAATCGATGACACCTTTTTGTCCCAATGAAAATAATGCGGCCCATGTATCAATGGCTCTGGCACGTCTTGAAAATTCCGGCGTATAAAAATAAGGATCAGGCTCAACCGAGTCGGGTAAATAGGCGGCGCTAACAGAAAGTGCTTCCGGTAATATTTTCGGATCCTTACAAATTATCAATCCGCTATCATAAGGTACATTAAGCCACTTGTGCAGATCGATTGCCCACGAATCTGCTAACTCACATCCTTCTGCGAGTTGAGATTTTACCGGTGAAACTCTTGCCCATAGGCCAAAGGCCCCATCAACATGTACCCATGCTCCTTTTTCTTTTGCCACCAAGCAAACTTCTTTTACAGGATCAATAGAGCCGGTGTTTACATTACCGGCCTGCACACAAACCAGGGTCGATTCATCCAATGCCGGCATTTTTTCTGCAATGATCCTTCCTTCATCATCAGTCGGTACCCTTACGAGATTTTCAGATCCAAACCCAGCAAAAATTAAAGCCCTTAACATGCTCGCATGAATTTCCTCACCCACAACAACACGTATAGGAGGAGCTCCATTAATTCCTTTCGTTTTACTATTCCAGCCTTTGCGTTTATATATATTATGACGGGCAGCCAATACACCACAAAAATTTGCCATCGTTGTTCCTGTTACAAAGCCAACAGCTGATTGGGCTGGTAATTGCAGTAAATCCAATAACCAGTTCCCTGCTATTTTTTCTAATTGTGCAGAAACAGGAGAAGACACTTTAAATGTGGCGTTCTGATCCCATGCTGCAGCCAGCCAGTTAGCTGCTAAGGCCGCTGGCAAAGTGCCGCCAAGCACAAATCCAAAATATCTTGCTCCATTACTTGCCACTGTATTTATTGAACCAACATCATTTAATATTTCAAGTACCTCTTCAGGCGGAGTAGGTGAAATCGGTAATGGAATGGATAAACTTTCCAGTTCTTTTAATGATTCTTTATTGGGGAATACCCGTTTTCCCGGTAATTGATCCAGGTATTTAATTGCATATTCACTTGCTCTGTTCAATACTTTATACTCTTCCATATTTAAATAAGTGTCTGCACAAACCGATGTTGACAGTAATTTCTAATTTTTAAGTATTTTAATATTTTCCTCGTTTTGTTCCTTTAGATAGAATACGAACAAAGTTAAAGCCATATCTTTTGAAGCGTTGCTGCATTGGTTATGATGTCAGTGTGCTTAAATGATGTCACCATCAATTTTTATATCTAAATATCTTTCTTTAATGATCTTCATGTGTCTTAATTCATGTCCTGCTATATGATAAGCCAATGCTCTTACGGTTCTAATGTTTATAATGTTTCCATGATCATCAAGACCGCCTCCGCTTCTCATAAGAGAATCTTCCGGCAAATTTTGGAATAGTAAAATTGTAGAATTCCTGACTGCCCAATACTCTTCAAATATACTGTCTAAGCTTCGGCGACCGGCGTAAGAACATTTAGCATAGTCATCTTGTTCAAATCCATGTAATGGAGTATTGTCATTTCTTGCATATCTCAAAGCCTTGTACGCAAAAATTCGTTCGTCATCAACTAAGTGAACAAGTATTTCTTTTATTGTCCATTTGTTTTCAGCATACTGGTAAATAAGTTTTTTCCCAGGGAGTGAGTAAATAAATTCTTTTATTTTAAAGAAATTTTCATATAAATGATCAAGTATTAAATCATCATCTTTCAATAAATCCATGTAAATATGAGAGTATTGCGGATACTCATCACTTCCCGGTTTTCTTATTTTTCTAAATGTGGCCATCTTATTGCCAAAGCTGTTTTAAATAAATAGCTGTTGACTAATTTTCATTCACGGTCAAAAAACCAACATCGTCAATAAGAAGCTTAAATTTTCTTTCTCTTAACCGATTCTCGCATTCCTTTTTTAAGCCCTTTATTTCCATTGTCAAATATTGAGAAGTCAATGAAGATGTTAGTCTGTAAAATAATTTTGCCAAAACACCCTCATATATCATTACTAATTCAACATTTGTTACATTGTTTTTTGTTTCTATGATATGTTTACCGGTCATTTTCAGACCAATATATTTTGTTACCCAGGTAAAACATTTGTTTTTTTCTATTTCTGTTATTTCCCACACAGCAGGTAATAGCTTAGGTTGGACAACTTTAACTTTTGTTCCCTTATTAAATTTAATGTCATTAATAATCGTTATTCTTTTTACAGACGAAGTCCATAGGTTCCAATTTTCGACATCTGCCAAAACTCTGAATATTTGTTCAGGCCTGGCATTAATGATAATATTTTTATTGATGCAATATTTTTTGCCCATATCTATTAGATTTTCAAAGTTTGCTCAGCTGCTATTTAACCATGATCCTGAAGGTCACAGGAACAACAGCTTAAAATCGTCAATAATATTATTTTAAAATCATTATCGCTATCGCACAAGCCAGGATAATGATTATTATAAGGGCTCTAAGTGTGTCCAGGCATCGGACAAGAAACTTATGTTTTTCCCCATTTTCATAGAGCATAATCATTGTGCTGATTTGGATATAAGGTCTTTAATAATTTTTCCGCTAATCAACTCCTGCCAGCGGTTATCCTTGCTCCTTATTTCCTCTTTTTTAACTGAAAGGTCCTTGAGAGATTAAACCCAAACTGGATATCACCATTTCCCCAATCGTTTGTGGTTTCTGAGAGAAATATTCTTTCATTCATACCGATAGCATTGCTAAAATGCATTTGAAATACATGACCGCCAGTTTCTATATCAAATCCGATTGATAGCGGGTTGAGCGTTTCACCCTGTTTGTCCGGATTAAATCTATAGTAATAATCAAAATTGAAAGAAATTCGTTTACTGAGTTTAAAGCGGCCTCCGACACCAAGCGCATAGAGATCATTTGGATCGCTTATTGCTGGAACTAAATTCTGGTGAAGTATTGTCGGAGATACTTGTAAACTAATTCCATCAGTAAATTTTCTTCCTATGATCGCTTGATAATAATAGCCAAGGCGATCTGAAAAATAATATTTCTTTGTAGGATCATTCCATTTTAATGTTTGCAGGGTACTCCCGGCCACCACAACCAAAGAAAGTGGAAATGAATGCGACCCTGTAGATTGATGTATGAGCCTGTATTTTAAAAAGCCATCAAATTCTTTTTTGTTTGTGCTTCTTCCAATACCTAGCATAAAATTGCGACTAATACCAAAATCAAATCCCATCCTCATCGTTGCATGGTCCAATCCAAAAAGCTCGTACCCGCCCCCATTTATATTTCCAAAACGATGAAGTATTCTAAAATCCATTGTTCCGGGTTTTAATAATTCCATGCTCTGACTCATGATAACCCGTGTTGATTTAAATGAATAATCAATGTATTCTTTTTTAGGTTTATTGTCGTTAACAAGTTGCAGCAAGTCATTATCCTGTGCAGACACTGCAGAACTTACAACGTAAAAAAGGATTGTCAGTAAAGAGATCTTTTTTGATTTCATAAAATAAAAATTCATTTGCCTTTAAAAAGTTCGAGATCGCAGTCAATTGTAATATTGACTTTGTTTGCAATTTTGTCGCTTACAATGGAGGGAATACGTATGTTGTAATCAGATAAAAGAATGTCAAAGCCTGAGCTTGCAATGATCTTTCCCTCTTTTAGAGTCAATGTTCCAATCGTTTCTACATCTTTAGTTTCTCCATGTATCTGCAACCTACCTTTTACTGTAGTTTTATAAATACCATCTTTAGTGTAGTTGATCTCATTATTATTCAGGATCTGGCCTTTAAATTCTGACCTGGGAAACTTACCGCTTTCCATATAGTTTTCATTGAAATGCTCCTGCATAAGTGCCCTTTCAAATTCAAAACCTTTTACCAATATGGCAAATTGTAAGCTGCCTGTCTTTGTATCCAGCACACAGGTGGCACTTCTGTTTGTAGCCTCAATCTTCTCAAGCGGTGATTTGGTACATTTAAAAAATATTGTCCCGGTTTTTGTATAAAATTTATCTTGCGCCCTTAGAAAAATACCGGTGCCGAAGATTAAAAACAGAATTAAACTTATCTTTTTCATAATCACCTCTTTTATCTTAAATCATTTTTTTTGAATAACACAGCGATTGAGAATTATGTCCGATCCCAGTAACTCATCTGCATTAAATCCAGTGCACACTCCCTTTATCCTGATGATATTCCCTTGTTTTAATAAGGCAATATCATCCTGAATAGAATCCATGCTGCACCTTACAGACGACATCTTATTATCCCCACCCAACACTATCGAATAATATCCTTTATCGTCTTTTATCACATCCCTGATTGTACCACTCACGGCAATGATCTTATCAAGAAATTTTTCATTAGCTTTCTTTTCGTTTTCCTCAAACTCCTTAATAAGCGCATTGACTTGAATTTGAAAATTGGCTTTTACATGACTCAGGTTTTCATTTTTCCTGGTATATTCCTGGTAGCCGTATAAACCTGCCGTCATCGCTATTATTGCGAAGCCGATAAAAATTTTTTTCTTTATTCCCATGATTTCCTGAAATTATTAAATAGGAAACACTCTCCTATCGCAAAACACGATTAAAGGTTGCTCTGTATAAATTTTTTAACGATTAACGCTTTCATGCAAAATGGGAAGCACCTTATTATAAAATATTTCAAACAGAACTGCCTATTTAGTTCTCATTATGAATTAAAAAATCAGGAAAAGACAACAATGATAGTAATTGACGATATACATTGAGCTAACGAAGCTACTTTGGACTTTATAATT
>Ga0190270_10000661_pt1 | contig 15216 bp, 16 predicted proteins | sample Popmic320T_FD_133748 | JGI IMG/M metagenome (GOLD analysis project Ga0190270, IMG submission 133748) | Populus adjacent soil microbial communities from riparian zone of Weber River, Utah, USA - 320 T | ecosystem: Environmental > Terrestrial > Soil > Riparian zone | place: USA: Utah | collected... | reverse complement strand
GACGACGGCGCGCTCCTCGTCCGCACCGAGAGCGGCGATCGCGCCCTCATGAGCGGCACCCTCCGGCTTACTTGATCCTTACCTAAGCTGGAAACACCGAGCTCGGTCGAGCGTGCAGCATGCTCGAACGAACGCTCATCACCTCGATCGCCCTCGTCCTCGTGCTCACGCTCGCGATGTTCCTCGCCGCGTTCGTGCACGCCGACCTGGGACTGCGGCGGGTCGTGGAGCGACCCCTCCCGCCGCCCTGGCCGATCGTCGGAGTGTGGCGCCTCGTCGATCCGGTGAGAGAGGAGCGATAGACATGGCCACGCTCCTCCTGACCGCCGCCGGAACCGCTTTGGGCGGGCCGATCGGCGGCGCGGTCGGCGCCCTCATAGGGCAGGCGGCCGACCAGACCATGTTCGGCCGGAAGTCCCGGCGCGGCCCGCGGCTGGGCGACCTTGCCGTCCAGACCTCCTCCTACGGCAGCGACATTCCCAAGGTTTTCGGCAGGATGAGGGTCGCCGGCACCGTCATCTGGGCCACCGATCTCGTCGAGCGGCGCTCCTCCACCGGCGGTGGAAAGGGCCGGCCGGGGACGGTCAGCTACAGCTATTTCGCAAACTTCGCGGTCGCGCTGTCGGCGCGCAAGGTGCGCTCGGTGCACCGTATCTGGGCCGACGGTAAGCTGCTGCGCGGAGCGGCGGGCGATCTCAAGGCGCAAGCCACGATCCGCTTGCACGACGGCGACGAGGACCAGCCGGCCGATCCGTTGATCGCGTCCGCTTTGGGGCCGGGTGCGGCACCCGCCTTTCGCGGCACGGCCTATGTCGTCTTCGAGGCGCTCGAACTCGCCGATTTCGGCAATCGAATTCCGTCGCTGACCTTCGAGGTCGAAGCCGACCCGGCAACGGTCGCGATCGGCGACATCGCCGCCGAGCTCAGCGGCGGCCTCATCGCCCCGGGGCCGACGCCGCTGCTGGGCGGCTATGCCGGCAGCGGCGACAGCCTCAGGAGCGCTTTGGGTCCCCTCATCGAGACGGCGTCGCTCTCGATCGTCGCGGAAGGGGGGACGCTGAGGATCGCGGCCGCTTCCGGTCCGCCGGATGAGATCGAGAGCGCCGACTGCATTGCGCCGGTGGAAGTGACGCGGCGAGCCGCCGCGTCGGTTCCCGGCGAGGTGACGCTGTCTTATTATGAAGAAGCACGCGACTACCAGACGGGATCGCAACGCGCGCGGCGCGGCGGCGGGTCGGGCCGAAGCGAGGCGCGGAGCCTGCCCGCCATGCTCGCCGCTCCCGAGGCGAAGACTCTTGCGGAGGCCCGACTTGCGGCGCTGCGGATCGGACGGACGTCCGCCAAGCTGCGCCTGGCGGCTCGCCGTGCCGACCTTCGGCCGGGCAGCCTCGTTCGGATCGAGGGCGAGGCGGGCCAGTGGAGGATCAGGCATTGGCTGCTGGAGCGAATGGAGGTGGCGCTCGAGCTGACGCGCGTCACCGAGGCCGCCGCGACGGAGCAGGGCGCCGCCGCGGGTGTCGCGGTCCCTGCCTCCGACCTCATCCATGGGCCGACCACGCTCCGCCTTCTCGACCTGCCCCTGCCCGGGTCTTCGGACGGTCCGAGCCTTTTCGTTCTTGCCGGGGGCGTTGAGCCCGGGTGGCGCAGGGCGACGATCCTGTTCAGCGCGGACGACCGGCTGACCTGGCGGGAAGGCGTGAGGACGGCTCAACCCGTCGTGTTGGGCGCTGCGATGGGGCAGCTCCAGCCGGGCGGCAGCGCTCTGATCGACGCGCGGTCCAGCATCGACGTCGAGCTGCTGAACGAGGCCTTGTGGCTCGAGAGCTGCTCGGACGCCGAACTCGGCGGTGGAGCGAATCTCGCTCTGCTCGGAGCGGAGCTCATCCAGTTCGGCAGTGCGGAGCCGCTCGGCATTGGCCGCTTTCGGCTCTCGCGCCTGCTCCGCGGTCGACGCGGCACGGAAGCGGCAGCCTCCAGCCACAGCGCGGGCGAGGCCTTCTCCCTGCTCGAGGCGGAATCGATGCTTTCGATCCCGGCGCCGCTCGCGGCCGTGGGTGTCCGAGCGGTCGCACTGGCCGTCGGCGTCGGGGACGTCGCGGACGGAGTCGAAGCGGAAATTATCGTGACTGGGGAATCGATGAGGCCGCCGTCCCCGGTTCACCTCGGGGCGCACGAACGGGAAGACGGCGCCCTCGTCATCTCCTGGGTGAGGAGGAGTCGCGCCGGCTGGAGCTGGACCAGCGGCAGCGACACTCCTCTCGGGGAGGAGCGGGAAACCTATGCCGTGACCCTGACTTCGGGAGCGGTCAGTCGCTCTTTCGAGAGCGACGAGGCCCGGCTCGTCTATGTCGCCGCCGACCGCCAGGCCGACGGCATCGCGTTCCCCGTCACGATCAATGTGACGCAGATCGGAACGTTTGCGGCCTCGGTGCCCGCCAGTCTCACCTTCGGCTGAACAAAGCAGGAGCATCATCGATGACCGACGTCGCAAGTCCGCGCTTCGCGCTGCCCTTCATCCTGCCCGGGCAGGCACAGAAGGAGCTCTTCCACAACGAGGCCCTCATTGCCGTCGATGCGCTGCTGCACGCCGCCGTCGAGAGCGGCCCGGTGACGGTTCCGCCGTCCACTCCCGTCGCCGGCCAAAGCTGGGTCGTTGCAGGCGGCGCAGGCGGGGCGTGGGCCGGGCACGAGCAGTCGCTCGCGAGCTGGACCAGCGGCGGCTGGCGCTTCACCGCCCCGGGCGCAGGCATGATCGTGTGGAACAAGGCCGGCGGCCACTGGCTCCAGTGGACCGGATCCGGATGGAGTTCCGGAGAGCTGCCGGCCACGAAGATCCTCGTCGATGGGCAGCAGGTCGTCGGCGCGCGCCAGCCGGCAGTGCCAAACCCTTCTGGCGGAACGATAATCGATGCGGAGGCGCGCGCCGCCGTCGAAGCCGTGATTGTTGCATTAAAGGCACACGGTCTGATCGATTGACGTTGGGCGCCGATTGCGTGCAACTGTGGGACAGACAGGCCGTTATGTGACGGTCCGGCAAACCGCCTTTGCGTTCCGCGCAGACTGCGGCTTTTCGGTCACATTTGTGGGGATAAGCGTGCTTGCGCGGAAACTCCGCTTACCGTAATGAGTTCATGTCGTTCCCTTCAGGGACGCAGAAGAAAGGGGAAGATTTATGCGGAAGCTCGCCATAGTTGTGGCGCTGTCATCCACCGTGCTCGCGACTCCGGCACTTGCGCGCGATGGCGCCTGGTACATCGGAGGCGATTTCGGTGCCATGATCGTCGAGGACGTCTCGTTCGACGTCGGGACCGCCGAAGACGCTATCATCGTCGACCATGAATATGGCTTCGACGGCGCCGGCTTCGTCGGTTACGACCTCGGCGCGTTCCGCCTCGAGGCGGAGGTCGCCTACAAGCGCGCACGGATCGATGAGCTCGAGTCCACGCTGCGTCTTCCGGGCCAGGCCGGTCCGGGCTCGACCAGCGCGCAGCAGTTCCTGAACGCCGGCGGCGGTTCCACCACCGCTCTGAGCTTCATGATCAACGGCCTGCTGGATTTCGGCGACGATGACGGCATTAGCGGCTTTCTCGGCGGTGGCGTCGGCATGGCCCGCGTCAACTTCAACAACCAGCGCGCGTTCGCGAACCAGGGCGCGTTCATCGAAGACTCCGACAGTCGTTTCGCGTGGCAGCTGCTCGCCGGCGTCCGTCAGGCGATTTCGGACAATATGGACGTGACGGTTCGCTACCGCTTCTTCAACGTCTCCGACCTGGAAATGGTTGGTTTCGGCGGTCGTGACTTCTCGTCTCGTCTGCGGACGCACAGCCTCCTCGGCGGCATCACGCTCAACTTCGGCGCGCCCGATGTCGACATCCCGCCGCCGCCGCCGCCGCCGGAAACGCGCGACTGCCCGGACGGCACCACCATTCCGATGGCGGCCGCCTGCCCGATGCCGCCGCCGCCGCCGCTGCCGCCGCCCTCCCCGCGCTGCCCGGACGGCCGCGAGGTCGCCAACGTCAGCCAGTGCACGGTCGGTCCCTTCATCGTCTTCTTCGACTGGGATCGTTCGGACATCACGCCGCAGGCTGCGAGCATCCTCGACAACGCCGCCGAGCAGTATCGTGCCACCGGCAACGCGCAGGTCGTGCTCGCCGGTCACGCCGACCGCTCGGGTTCGGACCAGTACAATGTCGGCCTTTCTCAGCGTCGCGCCGAGAACGTCCGTCAGTATCTGGCCGGTCGCGGCATCGCCGAGGGCGTCATGCGCACCGAGGCGTTCGGCGAAAGCCGGCCCGCGGTCGAGACGGCCGATGGTGTCCGCGAGCCGCAGAACCGGCGCGTGGAAATCACCTTCGGCCCCGGTTCCGGCTGGTAAGAAGGGCCGCGCTGCTTCGGCAGCGTGGGAACAAATCGGGAGCCAGTTCGCAGGAACTGGCTCCCTTTTTTTGGCCGCCGCGTAGCAGTCCTGCAGAGCAGCGATCGCTGGACGCGTGCAGGAGCTCCGCCGACGGGCCGCCCTGTCGCACCAGCCCCCGAGGTTCACCGCTTTCGGAGTCATTATGCGCATCGCCATCATCGGAACCGGCTATGTCGGTCTCGTTTCAGGAGCGTGCCTGTCCGATTTCGGCCATGACGTTGTCTGTGTCGACAAGGACGAGGCGAAGATCGAGTCCCTGAAGCAGGGGCGGGTGCCGATCTTCGAGCCCGGACTGGAAGAGCTCGTCAGGCGCAATGGGGCGGAAGGTCGGCTCACCTTTTCGACGGATGTCGCAGACGGTGTCCGTGAGGCGGAAGCGATCTTCATCGCCGTAGGGACGCCTTCCCGGCGAGGCGACGGCCATGCCGACCTTACCTATGTGTTCGCTGCCGCCGCGGAGATCGCAAGGGCGCTGACGGGGCCCGCCGTCATCGTCACCAAGTCGACGGTGCCGGTCGGTACCGGCGATGAGGTCGAGCGGATCATCCGCCAGACGGCGCCCGATGCGCAGGCCTGGGTGGTCTCAAACCCCGAATTCCTGCGCGAAGGGGCGGCGATCGAGGATTTCAAGCGTCCCGACCGCATCGTCATCGGCACGCAAGACGACCGCGCCGCCGAGGTGATGCGGGAGGTGTACCGCCCGCTCTACCTCAACAAAGCACCCTTGATGTTCACCAGCCGCCCGACGGCGGAACTGATCAAATATGCCGCCAATGCCTTCCTCGCGACGAAGATCACCTTCATCAACGAGATAGAGGATCTGTGCGAAGCGGTGGGGGCCGACGTCCAGGACGTAGCGCGGGGCATCGGTTTCGATAACCGCATCGGCTCCAAATTCCTGCACGCAGGCCCGGGTTTCGGCGGCTCGTGCTTTCCAAAGGACTCTCTGGCGCTGCTCAAGACGGCCGAGGACCACCAGGCGCCGCTGCGCATCGTCGAGGCGGTCGTCAAGGTCAATGACAGCCGAAAGCGCGCGATGGGGCGCAAGGTGATCCGGGCGCTCGGCGAAAATCCGCGCGGGAAGACGGTCGCGCTGCTCGGCCTTACCTTCAAGCCGAACACCGACGACATGCGCGACGCGCCGTCGATCAGCATCGTGGGCGCTCTCGAGGACGCGGACGTCACGGTTCGAGCCTATGATCCGGTGGGCATGGAGCAGGCACGCCTGCTGATGCCGAACGTCGAGTTTTGCAGCGGACCCTACGAAGCTGCACGGGGCAGCGACGCTGTCGTGCTCGTGACCGAATGGGACGTGCTCCGGGCGCTCGATCTGGATCGCCTGGCCCGATCGATGAATGGCCTGGTGCTTGTCGACCTGCGCAACATCTACACGCCTGAAGAGGCGCGCAGCGCCGGCTTCACGTGGCATGGCATCGGCAAGCCGCAGGAGGGTGTGGCCTAGCGACCGGAAACCGAGCGCCTTCCGTTCGTTGGTCAGTCAACCGATGAGGAAAATGGTATGAGACGCGCGCGGACCATCATTCAGCCGGGATTGCTCCTGCTCCTCATCGCGGGCTGCACCGCCAGGAATAGCGGGGAGCCGGCGTCGGTCGAGCAGCCGCCGGGCTCGGCCTCCGCGCAGCTGCAGGATGCGTCGGGCCGCGCTGTCGCGGCCGCTTCGGCGGCCGAAGCCGGCGACGCGCTGCGCGTCCGCATCGAAGCCGCCGGGCTGGGCGTCGGAGTCTACGGCGTTCATGTCCACTCCGCCGGGCGCTGCGACCCGCCGAGCTTCGAAAGCGCGGGGCCGCACTGGAACCCCGCCAATCGCGAGCATGGCAGAGACAATCCGCGCGGGCAGCATCTCGGAGACCTCCCCAACCTGCTCGTCGGAACGGATGGGCGCGGCAGTCTGGAGTTCACCATAGCGGGGGCCGCATTGGCCGGGGGCAATCGGCGCCTGCTCGATACGGACGGCGCGGCGATCGTGCTCCACGCGAGACCCGACGATTATCGCACCGATCCGAGCGGCAACAGCGGCGCCAGGATCGCGTGCGGCGTTCTGCGCTAGATCAAATATCCTCGCCGACTGCGCGAGCACGCTCAACGCGAGTCGCTTCCAGCTCGGCGATCCGGCGGCTGCCGTACCACAAGCCCAGCAAGGTGAGCGGCGCGATCAGATAGAGCGCGAAAATGCCGGCGCGCAGGCTCTCGGCGACATCGCCGACCTTGCCGGCGAAATAAGGCCCGAGGGCGAGCCCGACCATGGTGGTTCCGAGAATGTAGGTCGCCCCAGCGGTAGCGCGCATCCGCGGCAGCACAAGATCCTGTAGGGTCGCGACGGCAGCGCCGACCCACATCGCCCCGGCCATGTGGGCAAGGGGAAAGACCCAGTAGAACGCCTCGAGCGAGTCGGTGGTGAAGATGAACCAGCTGAGCGGCGCGGCGATCAGCACCGAGGCCATGTTGACGAAGATCCGGCCGCGCGGATCCGACCGCCGCCAGAGATCGGAGATAACGCCGCCGGCGATGACGCCAATCGCCGCGGAGAAAGCGGCGCCCCAGCCCATGATTGTGGCGACTTCTTCCGCCGCGGTCATGCCGCCAATGTAGAAGGCCGGACCGGTCGGATCGGGGTAGAAGGTCCGCATCACGTAGGGAGGCCCCCAGAAGCTGACCGCATAGGTGATGAACGAGATGCTGCCGAACGAGATGGCGAGGATGATCGTTTCGGGCGTTCCCCAGATCAGGCGGTGGGTGGCAGGATCGCGGTGCTTGAGCGACTGCACCCAGGAGAAAACCGCGTAAACGCCGAGGCCGTAAGCCGACCATTGCGGCCAATCGCCGGTGAGCTCGATCAGCCCCAGGGCCAGGGCTGCGACGACGGCAAGTACGATCAGGTTGGTCTTGAGCGCGCCCGGGATACGGCTGACGCTCAGCAGGGTAAGGGGCGGAAGGATGGCGATCAGCTCGCGGCCGAAGTCGCGCCACGCATTGGGCCGGACGATCGGCTGGGGCAGCCCATCCGACGCGCCGCGTTGCGGCTCCTTCAGCGACAAGACCCACAGCGCAATCAAGAGGCCCGGTATGCCTACCGCCAGAAACGCGGCCTGCCAGCCGGCCAAGCCGAGCGGGGCTTCCGCCGCGATCGGATAGGCCAGGTTCCAGCGGCTCAGCACGAAGCCGCCGATCGGCAGGCTCAGCGCCCCGCCGATGTACAGCCCGCTGGAGTAGATGGAGAGCGCGGTCGCCCGCTTCTCCTTGGGGAACCAATCCGAAATCATGGAATAGGCTGCGGGCGATGCGGCGGCCTCGCCGACGCCGACGCCGATCCGGGCGACCGCCAGCATGGCGAAGCTTGTCGCAAAGCCGGACAAGGCCGTCATCGACGACCAGAGCAATAGCCCGATCGCCATGACCCTGCCACGATACCAGCTGTCCGCCAGCCGCCCGAGCGGAATGCCGAACAAGGCGTAAAAGACGGCAAAAGCGGTCCCATAGAGAAAGCCGATCTGCGCATCCTCGAGGCCGAGGTCGCGCTTGATGTCCTCGGCGAGGATCGAAAGGATCTGGCGGTCGATGAAATTGAGCGCGTAGACGATGACAAGGACGAACAAGGCGTACCAGGCATAAGCGCCGACGCGGACCGCAGGCGGGGCCGCGGCCGCGGCGGTGGTGGGGCTGGTTCCCATATACCCTCTCGATTGTGCTGCCCTTGCCTTCTGGCTAGCAGAGCTTGGCGCTTTGGCAACAAGGCTTGACGCATGAAGGCCGCCATCCTCTTCGTCTGCCTCGGCAATATCTGCCGATCGCCGCTCGCCGAGGCCGCGTTCCGGCGCGAGGCGGAGCGGCTGGGGCTCGACGTCGAGGTCGACAGCGCCGGCACCGCCGGCTGGCACTCCGGAAAGCCGCCGGACCGCCGCGCGGTCGCGGTCGCGAGACGCAACGGCATCGACATCTCGAACCTTCGCGGCCGGCAAATCGAGCGGAGCGACTTCGACCGGTTCGACCATATCGTCGCACTCGACCTCGACAACCTTCGCGACCTGGAGACGCTTCGTCCGCCCGGCGCGCGCGCCGCGCTGTCGCTGCTCCTCGACCATGCCGACGGCAGGCGAGGGGAGGCGGTTGCCGATCCCTATCACGGCGACGAGGCGCATTTCGATGCGACCTGGACGGATGTCGTGGCAGGAGCCGAGGCCCTCGGCCGCACCCTCGCGAGCGAGGGATGAGCGCCTTCTCGACCCGGGTCGCCGCGCTGACCGGCGTCGACGAGGACAGCCTCGAGCCGCTGGCCGGCGAGAGCCTCTCCGAGGTGCTGCTGGTGCGTCGGCCGAACGGCGCGCTCGCCGTCGCCAAGAGCGGCCCGGCCGTCCCCGTGGAAGCGGCAATGCTGCGCGCCATCGCCGCCGCCGGCGTTCCGGCCCCGGCAGTGGAAGCCGAGCATGACGGCATCCTGCTGCTCGACTATGTCGAGAACGACGCCGTCTTCAGCCCCCGCGCCTGGGCCGACATCGGCGCGCAGCTCCGGAGGCTCCACGAGCGGACGGGCGACTTCTATGGCTGGCCGGTCGATTATCTGCTGGGAACGGTGAAGCTCGACAATCGCGAGGCGCAGGACTGGCCGGCCTTCTGGGGCGAGCAGCGCCTGGTGGCGACGGCCAGCATCCTCGACCGGCCCTGGCGCGAGCGCGTCGAGCGGCTCGCGGCCCGGCTCGGCGAGCTGCTGCCGCGCGCGCCCCGCGCCGCGCTGCTCCACGGCGACCTTTGGACCGGCAACATCCTCGTCCGCGACGGCCGCCTCGTCGGCTTCGTTGATCCCGCCTGCTATTACGGCCATGATGAGGTCGATCTCGCGATGCTGGATCTGTTCAGCACGCCGCCCGACGACTTCCGCAACGGCTTCGGCCCGATCGAGCCAGGCTGGCGGGAACGACAGGCGGTCTACCAGCTGTTTCCGGCCCTCGCCCACGTCCGCCTCTGGGGCCAAAGCTATTACGGGATGGTCGATCGGCTGCTGGCGACGCTCGGTTTCTGATCCGGCGAGTTGACCCGCGGTCCCAATTTCGTTATTTAGCTAAATAACGAATCAGGAGCCCGCGTTGAACATCGTCTTCGAAGCTTTGGCGCACCCGACGCGGCGAGCCATATTGGAGATGCTGAAGAGCGGATCGAGGACGGCCGGCGAGCTCGCCGACGCGTTCGCCGTGTCCAAGCCGACCATGTCCGGCCACTTCGCGAAGCTCAGGGAAGCGGGCCTCATCCACGCCGACCAGCGTGGCACGACGATCGTCTACAGCGTCAACCTGTCGACGTTGGAGGAGGTGCTGCTCGGCTTCATCGGGCGGATGGGCTTCGCGCCCGACGCACGGCAGGCGGCAGTGCCGGCGGTTTTGGAGGGAGAGAAGGCATGACGCGCAACACGCTCGCAATCGCCTCGATGGTCGTCGTCGCGGCGATGCTGATGATCTCAATCGCGGTCGGCAACGGCCTTCCATCCGAGCTGCGGCTGCCCTCGCACTGGGGCATGGACGGCCAACCGGACCAATATGCGCCGAAATGGGTGGCGCTGCTGCTGCCGGCCGGGATGACCGGCGCGGTCTCCCTGCTCTTCCATTTCCTGCCCGCGCTCGAGCCGCGGCGCGAGGGGCTCGAGCGGAGCCGGGGTCTCTATCTCTGGGGCTGGGCGTCGCTCCTGCTGATGGGCGCGGCGATCGAGTTCGCCATGATCTCGACGGCGTTGAGTTGGGACGTACGCGTCAACGGCGTCATCATCGGGGCGACCGGGGCAATGCTGGTCATGATCGGCAATCAGCTCGGCAAGTCGCGGAGCATGTATCTGATCGGCATCAGGACGCCGTGGACGCTCGCCAGCGAGGAGGTCTGGGTCAAGACCCACCGGCTCGCCGGCAAGCTGATGGTGGGCGGCGGCTTCGCACTGATGGTTGCGGCTTTGGTGCCGATCCCGCCGGGCATGCTCGCCCCCGTGATCGTCGCCGTCATCGCTCTCTCGGCCGGCGTGCCCATCGTCTATTCGTTCCTGCTCTGGCGGCGGGAGAAGGAAGCCGGTCAGCCGAGCGCGTAAAGCTCGACCGCCGTGTAGACGGCGCCCTCAAGCGTGAGCCGGCTCTCGTAGAGCGTGAACCCGTCGACGGTGAACGGCGGCGTGGAGAGGCCGGCGGCATCGGCGAGGAAGTCGTGGACCGGTCCCGCCGAGCGATTAAGCCGCGCGAGCGTGATGTGCGGATGGAAAGCGCGCGTGTCGGGCCCGATCCCGACGCGGGCGAGCGCCTGGTCGACCTTCTTGTGAAGCGCCTTCAGCGATTCGTGCGGTGCGACTCCGGCCCAGACGGTTTCGGGCCGGTCGCGCCGCTCGAACGTGCCGAGACCGTTCACCGCGATCTCGAAGCGCGGATGGTGGATCGCGCCCAAGGCGGCGTGGATGTCGTGCGCGAGATGGCGGTCCGCCTCGCCGATGAAGCGCAACGTCAGATGGAGCTGGCCGTCGGTCTGCCAACGGGCGCCGGTGATGCCGCCCATCGCCTGGATCAGGCGCTGGCGGATGGGCGAAGGCGGGCGGACGGCGACGAAGAGGCGGTGCATCGTGCCGTTTCTAGCCTCCGGAGCAGGTCCCGCGCGACCGGTTTTCCTTGAATGTCCGCCCGGATCGCACGATATTGCGGAGGTTACGGCAGGGGCCGGCAAAAGGAGAGTTTCGAAATGGCAAACTGGTCTGACCCGCGGACCGCCGCGACGGCGAGCCCGGCGACTGGCGTCGGCACCGAGGTCGCGTTCGACGCCGGCCTGCGCAAGCACATGCTGAGCGTCTACAATTATATGGCCTCGGGCGTGCTGCTCACCGGCATCGTCGCTTATGCGGCTGCGATGATGGGCATTCCGCAGGCGCTCTTCACCGGCGGCAACATCCTGGGCTATCTGGTGATCTTCGCGCCGCTGATCATGGTCTTCTTCCTGATGGCGCGGGTCGGCAAGATGTCGACGGGCGGCATGCAGGCCTTCTTCTGGTCGTTCGCGACCGTGATGGGCCTCTCCATGTCCGTCATTCCCCTGGTTTATGACGGCGCGTCGATCGCGACCGCTTTTGTGGCGACGTCCGCCGCCTTCGTGTCGCTGAGCCTGTGGGGCTACACGACCAAGAAGGACCTGTCCGGCTTCGGCACGTTCTTGATCATGGGCCTGGTCGGCCTGATCATTGCGTCGATCGGCTCGATGCTGATCCCGGGTGAGAACCCGGCGGTCACTCTCGCGATCAACGCAATCGGCGTGCTCATCTTCGCGGGACTCACCGCCTACGACACGCAGAAGATCAAGAGCATCTACTTCCAGATCGCCGGGTCCGACATGCTCGGCAAGGCTGCGATCCTGGGCGCGCTGACGCTCTATCTGGACTTCATCAACATGTTCCAGTTCCTGCTGAGCCTGATCGGCAACCGCGACTGAGCGGAGGCCGACGCAGTCCAGCGGACGGAAGGGCCCGGCGGAGACGCCGGGTCCTTTGCTTATGGGCGCAGATGCCTGGCGAAGAAGGCGAGGGTCGCGGCCCAGGCCTGCTCCGCCGCCGCGCGATCGTAGCGCGCCGCCGCCGTGTCGTTGTGGAAAGCGTGGTCGACCTCGGGATAGGTGATCGCCTCAACCCGCTTGCCCGCGGCCCGCAATGCCTCGACCCAGGGGAGGGCGGTCGCGTTCACGCGCTGGTCCCGCCCGGCGAGGATGACGAGCATAGCGGCGCTGACCCGCCTGGCCTGCACCGGGTCCGGACCGGGGCCGTAGAAGGGGATCCCGGCGTCCAGCCCGTCGCCTGCGGCCACCGCCAGGCGGTTGACCATCCCTCCGCCCCAGCAGAAGCCGACGGCCCCGACGCGCCTGTGCCCGCCGCCGGCGCCGGAGCGGAGCCACCGGGCCGTCGCGACGGCGTCGGCCACCGTCGCCGCCGCGTCGAGCGCGCCGATCATCGTCCGCGCCTGGTCTTCGTCGGCCGGCGTGCCGCCGCCCGGCGCCAGGAAGTCGGGCGCGAGCGCGCGGTAGCCGGCAAGGGCCGCACGGCGGGCGACGTCGCGGATGTGATCGTTGAGACCGCGATTTTCGTGGATGACGATTACGGCAGGGCCGCCGCGGCGCCACCGGGCAGGCGCGGCCGAATAGCCGGTCATCCGCCGCCCCGGCGCCGTCTCCCATACGACATCGCCGGTGACGAGGCCCGAAGCGCCTTCCCCAATCACCGGCGGAACCGTGCTGCAGGCCGCTACGCTCAGCAGCAGTGCGTTCGCCGCCGCGGCGCTGCCGGCGAGCCGCGTCAGCTCCGCCATGAAGGCGCGGCGGTCCATCGTCTCATGGGTGAACCGGTCGTAGAGCGCGATCGCCTTGCGCCGGAGCTCGTCGCTCACTGGCCGCCGCCGTCCTTCTGCTTCGGCATCAGCGCGTCGTCGATCTCGCGGGCGCGGACCGCGGCGGGGCGCGACTGGAGGCGGCCGACATAGTCCGCAAAAGCCGGGCTTTTGTCGATCGTGCCGAACATCATCCCCCAGCCGATCTGCGAGCCGACATAGACGTCGGCCGCGGTGAACTGGTCGCCGCAGAGATATTCGCGGCCCTGCAGGGCCTGAACGAGGGTGTCAACGACGTCCTCGAACGTGCCGTAGCCGGCCATGCCAGCCTTGTCCGGCGGCGCGAGCAGGCCGAGCGACTTGCCGGTCACCGCCGCCTCGAGCGGCCCCGCGGCGAAGAACATCCAGCGATAATATGAGCCGCGGCGGGCGTCGCCCGGGGGCGGGGCGAGGTGCTTCGCCGGGAACATGTCGGCGAGATAGGCGCAGATCGCCGCCGCCTCCGTCACCACCGTCTCGCCGTGGCGGATCGCCGGCACCTTCCCCATCGGATTGACCGCGAGATATTCGGGCGCCTTCATCGTCGTGCCATAATCGAGCAGGACGGTCTCGTACGGCTCGCCCACCTCCTCGAGCATCCAGCGCACGATCCGCCCGCGCGACATGGGATTGGTATAAAAGGTCAGCGTCTCGGTCATGCTGCAGCTCTCCAGGCTCAGTCTCATAGCAGGTTGCCCTACGTTCGCCATCAGGCGGGGCAGCCGTCGCTATTGCATGTTGGATGCGGAAGCGGGGCCGCAACTTCCAGTGCGAGGCGGGTTGCGTTCCCGCCCGATCAGGTCGGTCAGTGCATCCCGGACGACTTGGGCGCGATTGGCCGTGCCGAGCGCCCAGACGTTCGATGCGCGCCTTTCGTCGATATCCTGAAGCGCCTCACTACCGTTATAATGGGCGAGGCGCCGGCCGATTGCGCGGATGCAATCGCCCGAGGCGCAATCGAACCGCACCGCCGGCATGCCCGCATATTCGACGAGCTGGACCTGAGACGACAACAAAGCGGGATTGACGGAATAGTTGATGCGGTCGCGTAACGAGCCTTCGCCATAATTCGACACTGCCGCTGAATTTTCGACTTCGACCCATCGCCATTCAGCGGGAGTGAGCGCTTCGATCGTGATCGCGAATTCGATCTCGGCGGCAGCCTCGTCATTGCTCGCTGCGCTGCTGACAGCTTCGAGTGTCGTCATGATGATCTGCTTGTCTCGCGCGATTGCGTCGCGATGCTCAGAGAGCATTCGCGCCTCCCGATTGGTGCATTCCTGCGCCTCCAAGGCGGCGTTCTGCTGGTTTTGCTGCTCGGCCAGCCGATTCGCCGCCGCCTCGCGCTCGGCATTTATCGCATTGTTGAATTCGTCGTCGGAGCGACCGCATCCGAGCAAAACCACCAAAAGTGGCACAAAAGTCCACCGCATGATTTTTCCCTCCCTCGACTCCTCGTAGTGAGTCGATGGCGAATATAGCAGAATCCAGTGGCTCTGGGGCTCGCGTTTGTCTGTCCACTCGAAGAATGATATTTGTCATGTCTTTTAGAGACTTAAGAGAAAGCCTGATTTTTGACAAATCCAGCTTCAAGAGTGCCGGGCTTAAAAGAGCGGGGAGAAGGATGGCAGGCTCTCACTTGCGGGAGCCAACCTCGCCAATCCGCGTGCCGACTACAAAGCGAGCGTGCTAGGCCTGCGCTTCGGGCTCGCCTTTTTCGCCCGCGGGCTCGTCTTTCTCGCCTTCCGGCCCGACCTTCTTCCCACGCCTCTTCGATGCCTTGGGCGGCGCCGAGATGACTTCGAAGGTGGGGGCGCCGTCCTTGATCCGGACCTTGACTTCGCCGCCGTGGATCAGCTTGCCGAACAGCAATTCCTCGGCGAGCGGCTGCTTGATCTTCTCCTGGACCAGGCGGCCCATCGGGCGGGCGCCGTACATCTTGTCATAGCCCTTATCGACGAGCCATTTGCGCGCTTCCTCGTCGAGCTCGATATGGACGTTGCGGTCGGCGAGCTGCAGCTCGAGCTGGAGGATGAACTTGTCGACGACGCGGCTGACCACCTCCGGCGGCAGATAGGAGAAGGGCACGATCGCATCGAGCCGGTTGCGGAATTCGGGCGTGAACATCCGCTTGATCGCTTCCTCGTCCTCGCCTTCGCGGGTCATGGCGCCGAAGCCGACCGCCTCCCGCGCCATGTCGCTGGCGCCGGCATTGGTGGTCATGATCAGGATGACGTTGCGGAAATCGACGCTCTTGCCGTGATGGTCGGTGAGCCGGCCATTGTCCATGATCTGGAGGAGGATGTTGAACAGGTCCGGATGCGCCTTCTCGATTTCGTCGAGCAGGAGCACGCAGTGCGGATTCTGGTCGACCGCGTCGGTCAGGAGACCGCCCTGGTCGAAGCCGACATAGCCGGG
>Ga0190270_10000660_pt1 | contig 15231 bp, 13 predicted proteins | sample Popmic320T_FD_133748 | JGI IMG/M metagenome (GOLD analysis project Ga0190270, IMG submission 133748) | Populus adjacent soil microbial communities from riparian zone of Weber River, Utah, USA - 320 T | ecosystem: Environmental > Terrestrial > Soil > Riparian zone | place: USA: Utah | collected... | reverse complement strand
TTCGCCCTCCGCTGAGCGATTGCGAGTAGCCCGACGGCGCTGGCGTTCGAGGGGTCGAGCGCCACATATTCACTCAATATTTTGATCGCCTCGGCGTGATCGCTGGCGCGGACCAGCGCGGAACTGTAGCCGATCATCAGCGCCGGGCTGGCGGCCGATTTCATGAGACGCCTGTATACGCGGAGTTCCTCGCCGCTCGACCCCGCCACACGAAGAATGCCGATCAGGTTACGCGCGTAATCGTTCGATTCGGTATTGGATTCGTAGGCGCGGCTGGCGGCCAGAATGGCCTCGTCGTTCTTCCCGCGACTCAGATAGAGCCGGGAGAGCTGATAGTGGGCCTGATCGGCGGAGAGGTCGCTGTTCATCACCGAGTTGTAGAAGAGCGTGTCGTTCGGGATGGGCGCGCCGGCCCATTTCTCCAACGCGCGAATCTGTCTGACGGTGTCGTTTTTCGTCCCGTACAATTCGGCCAGCATCGCCCAGGCCTCGGCGTGTTTCGGATCGAGTTCCGCCACTTTCTCGTAAGCGCGTATCGCCTGCTCGACGAGCGACGGCCTCCAATTACGCTCCATCCTGACCGAATAGACTTGCAAGCGCGCGAGCAGCAGGTAGGCGTCCACGCAATCGGGATCCAGCTTTATGGCCTCACGCGCCTCAGCTTCGGCGAGGTCCCGGCGCTGCTGAGAGAAGAAGTAAAGCTCGCCGAGGTCGACGTGCGGATCGGCCGCGGCGGGGTCAAGTTGAATGGTCTCCTTGTACGCTTTGATGGCTTCATCGAGCAGGCGCGCCGAATTGCGCAGCCGTTGGATTTCGCCCTTCAAACGCCGGGCTTCAATGAACCGCACGTACGCCCGCCGGCGCGCCGCCCCGTCGGAAATCTCTTTCTGTCGTTCGGTAGACGGCGCCGACGGCTCCTGAGCCGCAGGATTCCGCTCCTGGCTTTGCTGCGGCCCTCCCGCCGCCGATATGACCCCCAACACAATGAGGATAATCGCGGCGCTCATTTTTTTGGATTTCATCATTGAACTATTTTCTACTCCTGCTGAAATGGGACTTATAGAACCTATGAGGCATATAAGTCCTATAAGTCCCATGACGCTCCCAGATCTGAACGACCTAGGCTTGCGCTTTTGCGGCGGCGGCGACAGCGCGCTCCCATTCGCCGCGCCTGGGGAACGCCGTGTAAAAAAGCAGCAGCAAACTGATCAGGAACAGCATCAAGCTATACTTATAGTTGCCCGTCAACATATAAAATATGAAGCCCACGATCGCCACCAATTCGGAGAGGGCGGCGCAAACGACGGTCATCTGCAGCAGCCGGTTGAGCGTGGCGGAAACGCCGGTCCGCATCGCCACTCTCATAACCATCGCCGACATCCAGACGCGGCGCAAGACGATCACGCCCATGGCCATAACGATCACGACGGCCGGGATCATGGAATTGAGCCTCTCGCTATAGGGAAGCGTCTCCGGCGGATCGATCAAACTCCCGATGAGCGCGAAGACGCCCACAGACACGCAAAACGCGAGGACGACCATCGAAGCGACCTTGAAGCGCTCGCCGATGGCCCGCTGATGTTCAACTGAAATGTATTGCATAATTGGCTTGGGCCAGACTTTAGTCTGGCCGCCTACAATTCAACCCCACAATTCAATTATGGTCAGACTTAAAATCGTCAGACTTAAAATCTGACCCGCTATTTTAGTTTGCGCCGGACTTGAGCGCGCCGTTCTCAATGATCAGATCGTCCTTCGTCCCCGATTTTCGGTCGGGGCCGTATGAGATCAGGCGATAGGTCGTAGCCGAGCCTTGATATTCAAGCTCTTTCCCCCAGAGGTCTATGCGCTGCGGAGAATTCACATAACGCGGCGAAAGGAAATCGAGCAACTCGGCGATCCGGTCCGACTCCACAAATTGGCCGCGATCGATTTTATACGCGCCCAGCCCGTCGGCGATCTGTCGCAACAGATCGTTGGTCCGCCGAACCTTTTCGCGCCGCAAGGCTTCTTCGATCAATTCGAAAGATTCCCACTGCCCGGCGCCCAGGCGCGCCTCGGCGACGCGCCAGCCGTCTTTCCCTTTCGTGATGCGAAAAGCCGTTTCGATCTGAGCTTCGACGATCACCCCGCCTCCGCCGACGCCTGGCGAAATGTTTTTGATCCGCACCTGATCCTGAGTGAGATTCGCCCCCGCGAGGTTTTGAATCAGCTCGCGCGCCTGCCTGACGCCGATTTCGTCAGCCGCGGCGCCCAACCAGAATGCGCCGGCGCTCAGCGGGAGCGCGCCCAAAGCGAAGAGCAAGAGACGCCCGGACTTGGTTCGCAGTTTCATAGGAAATCCTCTGCCTTTTTCGCGCCGCCGTTCATTTTCGACGCGGCGCCGGGAGCGGTGCGACCGGCGCCGCGCGCTATACTAGACGCCTGTGATGGTAGCAGAAATGGCGCGCCAGACAAATTTCAATTCCCTTCCCGGAAAATCCTCCGGATCATCATGAATGGGACTTATAGGACTTATGGGACTCATAGGACTATAGGCTAGTCCTATGAGTCCCATAAGTCCTATAAGTCCCATTCATGATGAAGCGCCGCTGCGGAGCACCGATTCCGTCATCCTCGTCACCGCCGACATCAGGCCGACGTCATGGACGCGCACAATGCGCGCGCCCCGCAAAACGCCGATGACGACGGTCGCCGCCGTGCCCGCGACGCGCTCGCGCAGGTCGTCGCGGGCGCCCCCGGAGAGCGCCTTATCCATCGCATGTTTGATGAAAGATTTGCGTGAGGTTCCGAGCAACACTGGCAGGCCGAATTCGGCTACGATGCGATCGAGCCCGTCGATCAATTGGAGGTTCTGTTCGGGGGTCTTGCCGAACCCTATGCCGGGATCGAGGATAATCCGCTCCAGCCGCGCCCCGCGACGGAGCGCCTCATCGATCGCCCGCCGCAACCCGCCGATCACTTCGGCGAAGACGTCGACGACGGGCGGCTGCTGATGCATCATCCCCGGCGCGCCGCGCGAATGCATCAACGCCAGCGCGGCGCCCGTTTCCGCCGCAACACCGGCCACGGCGGGGTCGAACCTGAGTCCGCTGACGTCGTTGATGATCTCCGCCCCCGCTTGAAGCGCGGCCCGCGCGACATCGCTCTTCGTCGTGTCGACGGAGAGCGGAATCCGCAACCGGCCTCGCAGCGCTTCGATCACGGGTATCACACGGCCCATCTCTTCTTCGACGCTTACCGGCTTCGACCCTGGCCTGGTCGATTCGCCGCCGACGTCCAGAATGTCCGCGCCTTCGGCTTCGATCTCGAGAGCGCGAGCGACCGCTCCCTCAAGATCGGCGTGCTTCCCGCCGTCCGAGAATGAATCGGGCGTCACGTTAAGCACGCCCATCACCAGGACGCGCGATTCGAGATCGAGTGTCGAACGGATCAGTTCCATTGCGGATTCTCCGAATGCGGAATGCGGAATGCGGAATGCGGAATGCGATCTTCGGACGGCGCCTGGCCTCTCAAGGATCACATTCCGCATTCCGCATTCCGCATTCCGCATTCGAGCGTTACTTCGTCGCCGCGACGGGCGTTGATGAATTCAGCCGCCGGGCGGCGCCAGAGCGCGATCTCCCAGAAACCTGCGCTGCCCGGGTATGCGAACAGATCATCCCGATCCGTCGCCTCGGCGAAATAGGCGTTGAATCGCCCGACCACGCGCCCCCCGACATGCATCTTAGTTGACGGCGTGATTTCATTGGGCTTCAACTCGGCTGCGGTGAAATTGGTGACGCAGTTGCCGAAGCGGTCGATGTGAATAATTCGGCCTTCGATCACACCGCGCGTTTCGATCGATCGGGGGCGCGGTATTTCAAATCTGACGTAATCTTCGATCTCGGCGCCGATCTCTTCGGGCGACGTCCCGCCGGCGATGTGGGCGGCGACGGGGGCGAACACGTCGCGCCCGTGAAAGGTCGCGCTGACCGGATGGCGGAAGTATTTGTCGTTCGTGACGTGAAAAACGCGCGGCTTCGATTCGCGGGCGTAAACGAAACTGAAGACGCCATTATCAGGCCCGACAAAAAAATATCCGCCGGCCTCGGCGACGATCGCGCGGCGCGACGACCCAACGCCTGGATCGACCACCACGACGTGAATCGTCCCGGCGGGAAAATTGTGGTAACACGCGCCGAGCGTGAACGCGGCCGCCTGAATGTCATGCGCCGCCACGTCGTGTGTGATGTCGGTGATCATGGCCTCAGGGTTGATTGTGAGAATGACGCCTTTTACTGCGGGAACAAAGTAGTCGCCGAGGCCGAAATCGGTGAGAAGGGTGATCATAAAAGCAGTGGGCAGTGGATAGTGGGCAGTGATCAGAACTGCCCACTATCCACTGCCCACTATCCACTGTTTACTAGTCTCTGGTTCGCGCGGGGGCGGCGGTGCGAATCAGGATCTCGGTTCCCGGCTCGAGAATTAATGTTTTTCCGTCCTGGACCAGGACCGAGCCGGCGCCGACGCCGGCGCCCAGGATCGCGCCGATGGCCGCGCCTTTACCGCCGCCGGCAATGCCGCCAATGATCGCGCCGAGCGCGCCGCCGGCGACGCCGCGAGTCGCGGTGTCTTTAGTCCGGCTGCCGGTTTCGACGTTGCCTTCCTCGTCAACGGTCTTGACGGACTCTGTCTGGTAGACCTTCTCGACCTGACCGGCGAACCGGCTGGCGCGACCGTCACGCATCCTGATCGTGTCGAAGGCCAGCGACAATTCGGTTTTGCCCGTGGCCTTGCCCGATTTATTGAGCGAGGCGATGTGGCCTTCGATGACCGCCTCGGAGTAATCGCTCGGGTCGAGCACAACGGCCGTGAACTGGTCGCCTTCCCTATTCGTCTTCGTGTTGATCTCCGTGTTGAGACGGATCTTCATCTGAAGGCCATCGGGAACGATGGGCCGCCTGGAGATCTTGTCATCCCGGTTCTGATCGTCGCCGCGCTGACTGGGCGGCGGCCCCTGGTTCACAGGCGGAGCCTGCGGGGGCGGGCTGTTCTCGTTTACCGCCGCGATGACCACAGTGCGCAGGTTCGACGGAAGTGAGACCGTGAACGGCCGTCCAAAGTACCCGTCGTTATACCCGAGTTCGAAGCCTGTGCGGTAAGACTCTTCGAATTCCGCCTTCGTGCCCATGCGGGGCTCGTAGCCGCGGTCGGCGCGGTTGAAAGCGTCACTGCTCGAAAATTCGCGCGGCTGGCTCTCGTTGAAATCACTCTTGCCTTTCGTGAAGCCGTCTTCATAGCCGGAGCGGTATCCGTGCTGATAGGCGTATCGGTAAGTGGCAGGGTCATTCGTAACGATCTTGGGTCGCTGCGTGGGCTGCGCCGTCGCTACGACGAACGTACCTAGCAAAGCCACACTCAAAGCGAACCCGAACGCCGCGAATGTCATTGCCCTTCGAACAAAGCCTGCGTTCATATCTTGCCTCCTTCTGCGGTTGACTCAACTAAGGTCAGGGGACCTAAATGAGGGCGTCTCACTTTCTACACCATTGCGCGGCTCAACACAAGCAGCGATTTGAGGTATTCTTTGTGTAGAAGCCCTATGTTTAAAAGCTCCAATAGAGTCGGAGGTGGATCATGGCTTTCAGCGATGACAGGCGCGTTTCTCATATACAACAGCGGCTTTCAATCCGCCGACGACGATATCGCGGTCTGATTTGAAATGATATGAATGTCAGAAAGGTTTATTTAGATAACAGCGCAACGACACGCGTCGATGACGAAGTCGCGAGCGCCATGCTGCCCTACTTCACCGAAGTCTACGGCAACGCTTCGTCCACGCATCAATACGGCCAGCAGGCGAAACAGGCCATTGAGGAGGCCCGGGCGCAGGTCGCGCTGCTGCTCAACGCCGACAAGACCGAGGTCACTTTTCTTTCGGGCGGCACTGAGTCCGACAACCTTGCGATCAAAGGCGTCGCCGAAGCCCACAAAGAGAGGGACAAGGAGAAGGGACGCCACATCATCACCTCGCAGATCGAGCATCCCGCGGTCCTGGCCACATGCGGGCGCCTCGAAAAAGACGGCTGGCGCGTGACCTACCTGCCCGTTTACCGCGAAGGGGTCGTGCGTGTAGAAGACGTTCGCGAGGCCTTGACCGACGAGACCGCGCTGGTCACCGTCATGCACGCCAACAACGAGATCGGCACGATCCAGCCACTCAAAGAGATCGCATCGTTGATCAAAGAGCGACGCGACGCGGGGCAAAAAAGTCTCTTCCTGCACACAGACGCCGTGCAATCGGTCGGCAAAATTCCTGTAAACGTGAAGGAACTCGGCGTCGACCTTCTGACTCTCACCGCGCACAAGATTTACGGTCCGAAAGGCGTCGGGGTCTTGTACGTTCGCCGTGGCGTGCGCGTCGCTTCGCAGACGCACGGGGGCCATCACGAGCGCGACCGCCGCGCCGGCACCGAGAGCGTCCCGCTCATCGTCGGAATGGGCAAGGCCGCCGAGCTCGCCCGGCTCCAGTTGGCCGAGCGGATGAAACACGCCGCGTGGCTGCGCGATTGTCTGGAAGAGGAATTGTTCAAACGCATACCTGACATTTCACGCAACGGCGACCCTGACCGCCGCGTCCCGAACATCGCAAACATCAATTTCGACCACGTCGAAGGCGAGGGCCTTCAGATCTCGCTCGACCTCAAAGGCGTGGCAGTCTCGACCGGCTCGGCCTGCGCGTCCGGCTCGACCGAGCCGTCGCACGTGCTGACGGCCATCGGATTGCCGCGCGACTCCGGCTACGGCTCTCTCCGCTTCAGTTTCGGCAAATACAACACCAGGGAGGACGTCGATTACACGCTCGAAATTTTGCAGGCGGTGGTTGAAAAGTTGAGAAGACTGTCTCCGGCGGTAAAGAAGAAACAGACCGCCACTACGGAGATCTGAACAGTTTTTCTTGACCGGCGGCGACGACAGGAGTATGACAAATAGGCGCGAAAGCCTAACTTTTAAAAATTCCGGGGTTACCACTATGACACACAAAATATTTCTTTCAATTGCGCCTCTGCTTCTGTCGCTTGCTCCGGCCCATTTCGCGCAGGATCTCCGCGCGGCCTCGTCGAATGAAGCCGTGCGGCGCGAACTGGTGAAGATGGGCGAAGACGATCAAAAACACCGTCAGGAGATGATGGATTTGATGGACAGGCTGGCCGTCTCGGACAGCGAGAAGGTGGCGAAGAGGTGGAAGCAGGCCGTCGATCGACAAAACGAACTCGACGGCAAGAACCGGCAAAGGTTGGACCAGATAGTCAAAGACTATGGCTGGCCGAAAAAGAGCGTCTTCGGCGATGAGGCGAGCGGCGTGGCGTTTCTGATAGTTCAGCACGCCGAACTCGATTATCAGAAGAAATATCTCTCTATGATCAAAGAGGCCGCCGCCCAGAAAGAAGCCCGCCGGTCAGATCTGGCGATGTTGGAAGATCGAATTCTGACCCGCGAGGGTAAAAAACAGATCTACGGCACCCAGCTCCGGCTCAATCAAACGACCCAACGCATGGAGTTGTACCCGATCGATGACGAAGAGAATGTCAATGCCCGCCGCGCGGAGGTCGGACTGGAGCCGCTGGCGGAATATTTGAAAAGAGCCTTCGGCATAGATTACGCGACGCCGAAAAAGAATTAGCCCCCCCTTTTCGGCGACGCGTTGGACCTCCGCCCTGAACTTACCGTGCGAAGGCGTCAAGAAGAGTTATTTTTGGCGTTTGCTCTCCTTGATTTCCCGGTCCGCCGTCTTTTCGGCGTCTTTGGCTTCTTTTGAATTCAGACCGAGCTCCTGAAGTCTTTGGCCGATGCTCTTGCCGTCCGCCAATCCCTGTAGGATCGCGCCTGTCGTGATGTTCGGATTACGGTCTCCAAGGTTCTTTGCAATCCGGTTGGCAGCCACGAATTGACCGAACTTCAGATCCGGATTGGTTGCGAGAGCGGCTTGATAACCGCTACGCAAATCATTCGCGCTCATGTTCATTCCCTTCGCGAGTCCCGGATTCTGACGTAATTCCTCGTCAGCCTTCCTGGAATTTTCACTCGCGGCGCGTGCGCGATCCAGACCGGCGTCTGATCGTCCCCCAGACTTGTCAGAAGCCGTGCCCAGCCCCCGGTCCGATCGTCCGTCTGAACGATCTGACGCCCTGCCTAATCCTCCATCAACTCCGCCTGCTCCGCGACCACCCATGCCCGAATTGCCGGACGGTCGCCCGCCGCCTCCTCCTCGCCCGCGCCCCTGGGCGCTGGCGTTTATGCAGGCTCCAAAGATGAATAAAGAAAGAAGACCAAGACAGATCAATCTCTTTGAATGCTTAGATTCCATCACATACCTCCAAGTGTTTTCAGACTTCAATGTTAAGGGGGAAATATTTAAACCGAACCACAGAACATTGAGGCCCTGGCGCGGCGTGGTGTGGCGTGGAGCCGCGCTGATCTTGCGTGGTCTGATTTAATCTAGCGACGGGGACGGGGCGATTATATACTCGAAGCGTCTATCAGGCCAAGACACACATCTCAAACTGGATCTGTGTGACATCTAATCCGTCAGGTTTAATCTCCGCGGGCATAAATCTCATCCACGACCATAGCGACCGCTCGACCAACATCTCCGCCGACCTCCGGCTCACGCCCGTCCAACACCGCGCGAGTGAAGTCTTCGATCAGCGGCTGGTGAAGGTTGGTGTGTGGCGGGTGTGATTCAATTCTTTCGCCGGCCGCGGTCACAATCCGAATCTCGCCGCGATTAAGTGATGTCGTATGAATCGAACCCGCGCTGCAATAAATGTCCAGCGTATCTCTCGATTCGAATGCAGCGTGCGTGACGGCGAGCGACGCCTGCGCGCCGCTTTCGAATTCAATGCTGGCGACGCAGGTGTCTTCGACTTCGCGGCCGAACAACGCGCGACCAATCGCCGACGTGGTTCGTTCGATCGGTCCGAAAAGGTTGAGCAGGATCTCAAGCCGATGGCAGCCGAAATCCATCATCGGCCCGCCGCCCGATTTCGACTTTTCGAGCAGCCAATAACGTTCCTCGCCCGGCGCCGGATTGAATCGCTCGAAGGCGTTGATCTGCGCGATGACCGGTTTGCCGATCTCGCCCGACGCGATGATCTCCTTGACGCGTCGGACCGCGGGGTAGAATCGCCGATAATAAGCGACGCCCAGCGCCACATCTTGGAACTCGCACACAGCGATCATCTGTTTGCACTCGTCTGGATTCATCGCCATAGGTTTTTCGCACAGGACGCTCTTGCCCGCTTCAGCCGCGGCGACGGTCTGCTCGGCGTGCAGGTAGACCGGCGTGGCGATGTAAACAGCGTCAATCTCGTCGTCGGCGATCAACTCGCGCCAATCGCCATACCACCGTTTCGCGCCGAATTCATTCGCGAACGCCTCGGCCAGACCAGCGCGCGCGCGACTCACGGCGATGAGTTCACATTCGGGAATGAGCCGCAAAGCGGGCGCGACCCGCTTGCGCGAGATGTCGCCGCATCCGATCAATCCCCATCGAAGTTTATTCGATCCGATCAATGTCATAAATTTTCACCTCGAAGATTAGCGGTAAAACGCTCGGAAAGAAGCGCAAAAGATATGACAATCCTGTTTTCAGGTAAACAATCGTGAGTTGCCGGATCAGTACCGCGAGCGGTAGCGAGCGCGCTTCAGGTTAAGCCACGCTCGCTACCGCTCGCGGTACTGATCCGGCGGAACTCAATCGGAACCGCGGCGCGTTGTAGATCGAGCGCCTTTTTGCGAACGCGACGCCAATGAAGTATTTTATGGCCTCGATTGCGGGCCGCCGCAGGTCGGGCCGCATTTCCTTCAATCCAATCAACAGGCTCAAGGATAAACTCGTTGTCATGAAACAGTTGAAAGACCGTCTTCCTAAGCAGGTGGATGAGGCGCTCAATGGACAGGCGCTCGCGGCGGAGGGCTGGGCGACAAAAACGCGGTCGCTCTTCGCCGTCGTCTTCGCCGCCTCGGCGATCTGGACGTGGAACAATCCGTCGAACGCGAAATACGTCTATTTGCAATTGACCGCCGCGTGGATGGTTATGGCCGCGGCCGGCGCGGTGTTGAAAAAATCGCCGCGCGACAATCTTACGACGATGACGATGATCGATCTGACGATTGTTCATCTGGGGCTGGCCGCCTTCGTCTGGCAAGGACTCTTTCCGGGGCTCGGCTCGGAGATCTTCCTCTGCTACTTCCCTATTCTGGCGATAGCCGCTAACCGTCGTCGCATGTCGGCGGCGCTCAAGGCCGCCCTATACGCAGGCGCCGGTTACGCGGCGATTTCTCTGTGGGGAGGAAGCTCTCCCTTGTTCCACGTCGCGTTGTTGTTCACGACGGCCTTTGTCTTCGTGGCGGGATCGCGCAAGTCTAAAGACCTGACGGTCAACATAGCCGGCAAAGCAATCGAGGAGGCTTTCGATCTCGGAGCAAGGCAGAAAGAACACGACCTGGTCCAAAAGGCGCATCAACTATTCCTGCCCCCGTCGATTGTGGACCTGCCGGAGATCTGGGTCGCGTCGAAACATGGCGCGGGGACCGAGACCGGCGGCGATTATTTTCACATCTTCGAGAGGCCCGACGGTCCGCTAGTCGCGGTGGGCGACCTCGGCGGACGTGGCTTCGAAGTCCTCGGCGAGGTCGCCGATCTGCATAAGCGCCTGGGCCGCGCAATCAGCCGCGAAACAGACCTGCCGAAGATTCTGGAAGAATTGAACGGTTATCTGTGTGAGAAATACGAAGGCCGCAGGACGTTCACCTGCGCGCTTGCCCGATGGGAAGGCGAGAAAATGCTCTACGTCAACGCGGGCCATCTGCCGATGATCCAGATGAGCAAACCGCAAGGCGCGCAAATCATCAACCATAAACAACTGCCCGTCACCTGCGGCCCGGTCGGCGCGCAAGCCGAGGCCACTTTCACCGAATCGACCGTCCCGTTCCCGGCCCGCGACCAACTGGTGATTTACACCGACGGCGTGTTCGCCAAGGTTACCGAAAGCCGCGACAAAGGCGTCAGCGAGGTCGAAGCCCTGGTCGAGAAATTCAGCGGCGCCGAAGTCACCACGCTCTGCCACCGAATCTTCGACTGCGCGCAGACAGGATTCGACCCGAACAAGGACGACAGCACGGTAGTTGTGATCCGCCGCCAACCTGTGGCGGCGCCCGCTTCCGCCGAAGGAAAAGCTGCGGGGTAAAACGAATTGACTGTCTTCGAAAAATAAAAGCGACAACAAGTGTGGCGCGATTTGTTTAATCGCGCCGCCCTGCGGTCGAATTATCTTTAAAGGCCATTAAATCGTTTAGAGCAGTTTGCGATTGCGTGTACGGGAAGACTCGCTGGATCAGTACCGCGAGCTGTAGCGAGCGCGCTTTACTTTGAGTCACGCTCGCTACAGCTCGCGGTACTGATCCGTACACACATTTGATATCCGATCCAGGACGGGAGACGACCATGAGTGAGTTTCCAGAGCCGGATGTGAAAATGCCGCGCAGGCGGTTTCTCGCAACAGCGGCGCCTGCGCTAGCCGGCGCGGCGCTGGCGCGCGTTGCGCCCGCCGCCCCGAAACTTTCGGTGATGACGGTCCGTGGCCGCATCGACGCCGAGCGATTGGGCGCGACGTTGATGCACGAACACGTGATGGTTGATTTTATCGGCGCAGACAAGGTCAGCCGCGATCGTTACGACCCGAAGCAGGTTTTTGCCACAGCGCTCCCGCACCTGAAGCGCGCGGCGGAGTTGGGCTGCCGCACGTTCGTCGATTGCACTCCCGCCTGGCTCGGGCGAGACGTTTCGATTCTCCACCGGCTTTCCGTCGCCGCCGGTATGAACATCATCACCAACACCGGCTATTACGGCGCGCGGAAACACGTCTTCATTCCGGCGCACGCTTATAAAGAAAGCGCCGCGCAATTGGCCGGCCGTTGGGCGCGCGAATTCGAGCGCGGAATTGACGGCTCGAAAATCAAACCCGGCGTCATCAAAATAGGCGTCGACGCAGGCCCGCTGTCGGAGATCAACTCCAAGCTCGTCGCCGCCGCCGCCCTCACTCACCTGCGTACCGGGTTGACCATAGGTTCACACACAGGCGACGGCGTGGCCGCGATGCAGCAACTGGACATCCTGGAAAAGCGCGGCGTCAGCCCGAAAGCCTTCATCTGGATTCACGCGCAGAGCGAAAAGGATAAAGAGCTTCACGTCCAGGCGGCGAAGCGTGGCTGCTGGGTAGAGTTCGACGGCGTCAATACCGGCAGCGTTCAGCGCCATCTCGATCTGGTCAAATCCATGGCCGACGCCGGGTTCATCGACCGCACGCTGATCTCGATGGACGCCGGGTGGTATCATATCGGCGAGCCTGGCGGAGGGAATTACAGAAGCTATGAAAGTCTGTTCACCGAATTCCTTCCCGCATTGCGCAAGGATTTTTCCGAGGCTCAGGTCGAGCAGCTTATTGTCGGCGCTCCACAACAGGCGCTGGCGCTGCGCGTAAGAAGAGGAAGTTGATTTGGCCCAATGCTTATTCTTGGAATAGAGAGTTCGTGCGATGAGACGGCCGCCGCCGTCGTTGAAGACGGCGTCAAAGTTCGCTCGAACGTCGTCGCCTCGCAGATCGCCACGCACAGGAAATACGGCGGCGTCGTGCCTGAGTTGGCCTCGCGCGAGCATCTGGAAAAGATCAGCGATGTTGTCAGCGAAGCCTTGGCCACGGCCGGCGTGACTTTTCATGACGTTGACGGCCTTGCGGTCACGCAAGGCCCAGGGTTGATCGGCTCGCTGCTCGTCGGCGTCAACTACGCCAAAGGCGCCGCGTTCGCCACGCATAAACCATTTGTCGGCGTCAATCACATCGAGGGCCACGTCTATTCAGTGGCGTTTGAATACCCGCCGCCTGAATACCCCGCGCTGGCGCTGATCGTCTCGGGCGGGCACACCAACCTTTTTCTGATTCCCGAAGCGGAAAAATACAAACTCGTGGGCCGCACGCGCGACGACGCCGCAGGCGAAGCCTTCGACAAGGTCTCGAAGCTGATCGGACTGGGCTACCCCGGCGGCCCGGCGATCGACCGCCTGGCGCAACGCGGCGACAAACGCGCCATCATCTTCCCTCTGGCCGAGATCAAGTCAAAAGAAGGCGCCACGCTCAGCCTCGATTTCTCCTTCAGCGGACTGAAAACCGCCGTGCTTCGCCACGTGCGCGAAAACAACATCGAACCCGTCGCAGACCCGGAGAATCCTTCCCGACAAATCCTCGACCTCTGCGCGAGTTTTCAGAATGCGGTCGTGCGCGCATTGGTACGCAGTCTCCGCAAGGCCGCCGAACGGCATCGGCCGAAGACGATCATCCTGGCCGGCGGCGTGGCCTGCAACAGCGAGTTGCGCGCCGCGGTCAGACAACTGGCCGATGAATTGAACGCGCCAGCCTACATCCCCTCGCCGATCTATACTACCGACAACGCCGCGATGATCGCCGCCGCAGGCTATCCGAAGCTGGCGCGAGGCGAATGCGCCGGATGGGATATGAGCGCGGACGTGAGTCTGCGGTTGCAGAATGTGGACGTCGAAGATGCGAAGACAAAGAAGAAGGCGCGGTATCGATTGTGAATCCTTGAATAACGCTGAGGGTAACGGGAACAAAAGTTAGCGATGATCAGTCTAATTGGAGAGATATCAAACTCCGTGAGGACAAGAAAATGAGATATCCCGTTCGGGTCCTACCCATCTTGCTGGCTTTGGGAGCGGCAGGCTACCTGGTCATCTTAAGTAGCGCAGTGACTCCAGCCCAGAGTGTGAATCCTGGCGCTCAGTCGGCCGCATCAACGCTACTTCAAGAATTCAAAAATGCCGAATACTCTCATCGGCAAGCCGAAGTCGGGGAGAAGTTGGTCGCCTTGAATGATCAGAGTATCGTGCCGGCAATGCTTGAATTTCTTAAATCGGAGAAGCGATCGGAAAGGTGCAACGCCGGCCGAGTGCTGGCCGGGTTGGATGATGATCGAGGGCTTTTCGCCGTCATCGAGGAATTAAAGGATAAGAAACCGCGTCCAAATCGAGATGAGGAGTGCAGTAGTTGCAAAATGCCCTTCTCCCCGGGGCAAATCGAGCACGACCGATACTATGCCGCGCACGTTCTGCGGATCATCGGAGACCAGCGGGCCGTTCCCGCTTTGATTGAAACGCTGCAAGACGAGTCGATCGACTACCAGGCCGCCATCGTCCTGGCTGACCTCGGAGACCAGCGGGCCGTTCCCGCTTTGCTTGCCTTGCTGCAGCAGGCGCAAAACAATCCACAAGGCCGATCCGGCCAAAGGGAAATGAGGTTTTGGGCCGGCTTCGGCCTATTGGGATTGAACCATCCCCAAGGTTTAGCGACTGTGGTTGAATATCTTCGAGCTGAGCAGCCTGAGAAAATGCGGGGCTACGCTGTCGACGCATTGGGCAAGTACGGTGACAGTAATGCAGTTCCATTTCTCATCGAGTCACTACACGACACTGCCGTAGAGGTTCGCGTCAATGCAATCATGGCGCTCGGCAGAATCGGCGATCAAGCGATCGTCCCCGCCCTGAAAGAAGCGCTCAAGGACACCAATCAAGAAACAGTACGCGCTCGCATCAGTTACGGTCTGGGGGCTCCACTCTTCAAACCGATGACTGTGCAAGAGGCCGCTCGGGAGGCGCTCAAGCAGATTGAAACGAGGGCTCAAACGCAATAGGCGTATCTCTCCTGGAAACCACCGGGGCCCCACACGTAGGTCTTGTCATTGCCCACATCTTTCCACAAGTGGAGGCCATCTTTGGTCGCGTAGCGACCTATGAATTTAGCCGTGCGTTTTAACGTTTTGTCATTACCCGGATCTTTGCGCAAAAGGCGCGTTTTCTTCGTCGCGTAGCGACGGGGTGAATTTAGCCGTGGGTTTCAACCCCTTGTCGTTACCCAAATCTTTCGAGATAACCGATTCTTGCTTTTCGCCCTGAAAGGGCGGTGGAAATTAGCCGGCGGTGGAACCGCCGGTAACTGAGCGCCGACCTGTCGCGCCCCGGCAGGGGCGCGGGACGGAACTTCGAACTGCGATACTTCTTTTCCCCGCGCTCTGATCCCGCGCCCCTGCCGGGGCGCAAAGCAATAACGACTGGCATTCCGGCGGTTCCACCGCCGGCTAATTTCCGCCGCGCCTCCGGCGCGAAAGAAAAAAGAT
>Ga0190270_10000659_pt1 | contig 15232 bp, 9 predicted proteins | sample Popmic320T_FD_133748 | JGI IMG/M metagenome (GOLD analysis project Ga0190270, IMG submission 133748) | Populus adjacent soil microbial communities from riparian zone of Weber River, Utah, USA - 320 T | ecosystem: Environmental > Terrestrial > Soil > Riparian zone | place: USA: Utah | collected... | reverse complement strand
TGGTGCTGCGCCACGTGCGCCCAGTAGATGTCCAACTCGATGACGACGAGTTCCGGGTCGGTGATGTCGAGGTAGTGCTGCATGAGGCGCTTGCCCGACTCGGCCCGCACCTGGGTGGGCGGGATGGGCGCGCCGGTCACGCGGTCCTCGGTGACTTCGACCATCGGCCCGTCCTGGAGGAAGTTGTACGCCGGCGAGTGGTTGTGCGTGTACATGTGGATGCCGAACTCGTTGACGCTGATCTGGTTGAGCGCGGTCCACTTCTCGCCGGAGACCGTCCACGGCTCGATGTTGCGGTTGTTGGCGCTCGTCGGGTCGTTGCCGGTACCCATGTACGGCGTACCCAGGATCGCAGCGAACTCCAGCTCGGTACGCAGGCGTAGCTCGTCGGCGGCCGTCATGGTGCCCCCGGCGCTGTTCGGCCCGAACCAGGTGTTGGGGATGAAGCCGTGGTTGCCGATCGCCTCGAGGCCGAACTCGTCGAGGAATCCACGGAGCGTGTGGGCGTAGTCGAGGTAGGCAGCCCGGCCCGCGGCGTTGCCGTCGCTGGGATAGCCCGCGCTGCCACCCGGGTTGGCGGCGTTCTGCCCGTAGCCCGCGAACTCGACCTGATTGATGCCGACGTCGGCGAGGAACTCGAAGAGCTCACGCCATCCACCGGGCAACGGGACGAGCGGGCCGAGGTCGGTGGGGTCCTCGGGGAAGTTGGCGCCGCCCAAGGACCCCATGGTCGGCGCGACGCCCGCCGCAGCGCTGGCCGCGATACCGAGACGACCGGGGACGTCGCGCTGGGTGAACGTGATGGTCCCGACCTTGTCCTCCGGGATGAGCCGACGGGTGGCCGCGGACGCGCTGGCGAGCGGGGCAAGCCCGCCGGCAGCCGCACCGATCGTAAGGCCGGCGGATGTGCCGAGGAAGCGACGGCGGCTCAGGGCCCTCCGGAATGGGTTGGATTTGGACGCTCGCATGGAAGTCCTCCTAGAGAGTGGCGGCGCCGAGTGGCGCGGGTGGCAGACGCGAAAGGAGCCGGCGTCACGGTGGCCCCGAGCCGATTGCACGCATGGATGACAGAGGTTTTGCTGAGAGGTAACGAAAAGAGTGTCATCAGCCAGCCCCTCTAGTGGGTGCTGGTCCACAAAATTAGGGCCTAGCCACGCTGAGTGGCAATAGTTTCCTACGAACTTTCGCAAGATGTCTTCGAAAGATCCACTGACCCTGCTCCGGTCGGCGCGAACGGGTTCGTTCGCGCCGACCGGATACTGGATATCTAGAGCTCGGTCACCCGGACGTTGCGGAACTCAACCACGTCGGCGTTGCTGTGGTTCTGCAGTCCGATGAAGCCCTCGGTGAACTGCCGCAGGTCCGTCGGCGGGTCACCGGCACGGTCCGGCTGCTGGCCCGGTGTGTTGTCGAACTCGTTGATCACCACGCCGTTGCGGATGATCGTGTACTGCTGCCCGACGACTCGGATCTCGTAGTCGTTCCAGACACCCTTCGGCGTCGGCTGGGCCTGTTCGAGGTTGAGCTCCTTGAACAGGTAGACCGACCCCGTCTTGCGCGGCTCCCCGGTGGCGCCGTCGTAGATCTGGATCTCGTGACCACAGTTGATGGCCACCCAGGCCTGCGACGTACGGGCAGCGCCGATCTGCCCGCATTCGGGTCGATCGTCCACCGGCTGGCGCGGATCCGGGAACCGGACAAACGCACCGCTGTTGGCACGTCCGGTGCCCGGCGAGATGTCGCGGAACTCCAACTGGAGCGAGAAGTCCGCGAACGGCCGTTCGGTGTACCACAGCATGCCCAGACCGCCGGTGGTACGCATCGTGCCGTCAGGCTGCAACACGAACTCACCGCCCGGTGCCTGCGACCAGCCGCCCAACGACTCGGCCGTCCCGTCGAACAACGGGATGTAGCCGGGCTCACCGGACGGACTGCCGATGTCGGAGTTCGCCGCGGCCGTGGTCAGCCGCCCGGCCTCGCTGCCGGAGATGAGACCCGCGTCCGCCAGCCGTTCGGCCAGCTGCCCGATCGTGTCGACGAACGTGCCGTGGTCCGGGTAGTCGCGCTGGTCGTCGATCAGGTCATTGACCGTGCAGCCGCCGCCCAGCGCGTGGTTGGTCACGCCTGTGTTGATGTCACGCAGCCAGACCGTGTCCCGGGTGTCGGGCTCGGCGCAGCTCACGTCGACGTCGACCTGCGTCGTGGCCGTCTCGCCGTCGGCGTAGGTCACCGTCAGCGTCGCCGTGTGGTCGCCGCCCTCGATGTAGGTGTGCCGCGGGTTGGCCGACGACGATTGGGTGCCGTCGCCGAAGTTCCACTGATACGCGACGCCGCCCGACTTCTCACCGGTGAACGCGATCGTCATCGGCGTGTTGTTGACGGCCACCGACGACGCGGTGGGAGCCGGGGTCGACGGCCCGCCGTCGTAGACGATGCGAATCAGCTTCTGGTTCTGGTTGAGGCTGAAGAATCCGCCGCCATAGTCGCCCACGTAGAGGGCGCCGTCCGGACCGAACCGTGAGGTCATCATCCAGCTCTGCAGGTTGGCACTGCCGCCGGGGATGATCTCGCGCAGGCTCTCGGCGAACACCGGGGGCTGCGCGTCGTCGACGCCGTCGGGGTCGACGGTGAGCGCGATGCGGTTGTTGGGGTTGCACTCGTCACCGAGGAACCACTTGTCCTCCCAGTACGACGGCCAGGCCACACCACTGTTCGGCTGCGTGATCAGCGACCGGTGATAGACCGGGCCGGTCATGATCGCCTGGCAGCCGCCCCGCAGGTACGGCTCGGTAAAGGTGCTGTCCGCACTGTTGTACGTCGGGATACCGCTGCCGTCGGAACGCTCCGGGAACACCGGCCCGCCACCCTGCGGCGAGTACCAGATCATGTTGTCGCGCGCCGGCGGAAGGTCGACCAGGCCGGTGTTGCGTGGCGACATGTTCTTCAGGTTGTCGCAGTCGTACCAGCCGGTGAGGATGCTGGCATCCTCGTTGCTGCGGTCGCGATAGGGCTGCCCGTTGCCCATGCAGTACGGCCAGCCCTGGTTGCCCGCCGACTTGATGATGGTTGCGGTCTCGTACTTCGCCGGCCCCAGCTCGGGGTTCGGACTGCCGGCGTCCGGGCCGACCCAGGCGGCGTGCAGCCAGTCCGTCTTCGGGTCGACGAAGAGCGTCGAGATGTTGCGCACGCCCATCACGTAGATCTCCGGTCGGGTCTTGTCGCCCGGATCCTCGGACTCGGGGAACAGGTTGCCGTCGGGAATCGTGTACGAGCCGTCGGGCTCGGGGTGGATCCGCAGGATCTTGCCGTTGAGGTCGTTGGTGTTGCCGGCGGTACGGCGAGCATCCTGGAAGGAGTAGCCGCCGAACTCCTGCGTCCAGTTGTTACCCGAGTAGCCGCTGGAGCCACCGGAGGAGTTGGAGTCACCGACGCCGATGTAGAGGTTGCCGTCGGAGTCGAAGTCCATCCCGCCGCCGGCATGGCAGCAGCTGTGCACCTGGATCTCCCACTTGAGCAGGTCGACCCGGCTGCTCATGTCGATCGTCTGAGTCTGGCGGTCATAGGTGACCCGCGAGATCACACGATCCCCGGTGTGCCGGGTGCGGTCGACCGACGCCTGTGGCATCCAGTAGAGGTAGATCCAGCCGTTCTGCAGGAACTTCGGGTCGAGCGCGATGCCGACCAGACCGTCCTCGGCCTTGACCAGCTCGTCGCCGCTGCCGCGGTTACCGAACACCGGCAGCGTGGCGAGCAGCTTGGGCTGCTTGGTGTCGGGGTCCCACCGGTGCACGGTGCCGCAGCCCAGGCCGACGTTCGCGTCGTCCCACGAAGCGATCGGGCCGGACGGGCAGGCCGACTTGCCGATGTAGAACACCGAGCCGTCAGCGGCGACGTCCAGGCCGTGGATCTCGCCGATGTCATTGAGGTCGAACGGTGCGGGGCCCTGAGTGACGAGTCGCTCGATCCGATAGTTCGACGCGATCGTCGCCTGGCAGTCGCCGCGGACCATGCCGGTCGTCCACTGGATCGCACCCAGCAGGTGGTCGCGGAAGATCGACTCTCCGTAGCTGTCGGAGGTGGCGCCCATGCCGGTGTAGAACGATCGGCCGCCGTCGTAGTCGCGACACCATGAGACCGGGTGGAACGGGCCATTGGCGCCCCGGCCCGGGTCGTAGGTCGATTCGTCCACCTGGGCGACGGTGTGGACCTGGCCGATCGGGTTGGTGTCCCAGTTCAGCCACTGGTCGTCCCGGGTCGTGGTGAGCGGCAGCCCGTCGTTGGCCGGGTGCTGCCGGTCGACGAAGCTGACCGTCGCCTCCTGCACCGCCGGGTCCTCGGGTGGCTCCGCATCACCGGCGAACAATTCCAGTTCGGCCAGCTGGGTGAGTGGCCCGCCGGCGTTGGCCGTGATGTCGATCCGATACCACTCGTACGCCGTAGTGTTCTCGAACGTGAAGTCCCTGGTCTGGAACCGGTTGGGGAAACTCTCGCCCATGCGCGCGTCCAGGTCGGTCCAGGTCGTGCCGTCGTTGGAGCCCTGCAGCGTCCAGTCCCGCGGGTCGCGCTCCGGGGCGTCGTTGGCCGACGTCAGCGCGTACTGGTTGACTGCCGCAGCCTCCTGGAGCCTCACGGCCACCCAGCCGGTGGGACTGAAGGTCAGCCACTTGGTGCCGATGTCGCCGTCGACCAGGTCGAACCTGGTCTCGTTCGGAGGGTTGTCGCCGCTCGCCGTGGTCGCGTCCTCGACGACGGGCTCCGGGTCGGGCAGGGCACCGACGGGTCGGGCACCGATCAGGCCGGTGAACCACTGGGAGCGCTCCTGCGCTCTTGCGGCATCGTGAATGCCCAGGAAGCCGCCCCCATCCTCGATGTAACTCTCCAAATCCCGTTCTTGGTCGTTGCTCAGCTCCGCACCCACGGCGGACAGGAACACGACGCCGCGGTACGGCCGAAGGCCCGCAGTGCTGAATACCGACGGGTCCGTGGAGACGTCGACGTCGAAATCACCGGCGGTCCCGAGCCGCTCGATCGTCTCGGTGGCCTCCAGCACGGGGTCGTCCTGCTCAGCGTCCGGACCGTGGAAGACCAGCACGTTGACCGGACTTGCGGCCTCAGGTGCCGCGGCCGGCTGAGACTCCACTGACTGTCCTTGTGCCGGGATGGCCAGCAGGCCAAGCGCCAGCACTGCACTCGCCGCCAGGGTCATCGCCTGGCGCCGTGGTCTCGATCGCGCGACACCGAGCCGCGGACCTGGCTTGCTACGTTTGTACATGGAATTCCTTTCTCGACCGCAGCCTCGCTGCGATATGGCGGGGAGTTCCTGGCTCGCTTCGGCCGGGTACGAGGGCAATCGGCTGCGGCCGAAGCGAGCAGCTACGCACCGGACATGGCGGCGCGATGTTCTGCTCGTAGAAGGGGTTGAGAAGGTCCGGATCGAGCTCCGCGTCGAGAGCGGCTGCGCCGGGAGGCGCAAATGCCGCATCCCGGAGGAGCCGGCGTCGCGGTGACCGCCCGAGAAAGGTGCCGCTGAGATCGACCTAGCTTTGCCGAAGAGTAGCTAAATACTGTCATCGGCCAGCACTTCCGATGGTATTGGCGGTTTCCCTAAGTTATTGCCAAACTAGGTAAAGTTTCAATATCTTGGTGCGAACTTTCGCAAGTAATCTTCGAAATAGCTTATAGGTCTCGGTGACGCGCCAGTTCGACCAGCGCACGAAGCTCGGCCATCGCGCCGGGCTCAGGTCGAGCGCGGTCCAACGCATCCAGCGCCAGCTCGGCCCGCCGATCGGCCTCCGCCTGCGCCCACGCGCGACCATCGGCCTGCTCCACGAGGTCGGCCATGCGGGCGGTGTCCTGACCCAGCCGACCCGCGGTCGCGTACAGGACACGCAGCCTCTCCCCCGCGCTCGTGCCGGAGGTCAACGCCTTGGCGACCGGCAGCGTCAGCTTCCGAGCCGCCAGATCGGCGTGCACCGGCTTCCCCGTCAGCTCCGGATCACCCCAGATTCCGAGTAGGTCGTCGGTGAGCTGGAACGCCACTCCGAGATGCCGGCCGAACTCCCGGTACGGGGTCGTCTCGCGCTCGCTGCCACGGGTCACCATCGCACCCAGCTGGCAGGCACATCCCAGCAGCGCTCCGGTCTTCGCCTCGGCGAGCGCCAAACACCGACTCAGGTCAGGGTCCTCGGCGCGGCCCTGGAACTCCAGATCGGTGCCCTGCCCGAGACACAGCTCGAGGAACGTGGCCGCCAGGGTGTCGATGCCGACACCAAGTCGGGACAGCTGGTTCAGCGCCACCGCGAGGAGAGTGTCGCCCGCCAGAACCGCGTAGGCAACCCCGTATACGTCCCAGGCCGCGGGCCGGTGCCGACGCACCGCGTCCCCGTCCATCACGTCGTCGTGCAACAGCGTGAAGTCGTGCATGAGCTCGACTGCCACCGCCGCTTCGATCAGCCGGTCAGAGGGTCCGGTGTCAACGTCGCCGGCAGCAGCGCGCCCGCAGCTCAATACCAGCGCTGGCCGCAACGCCTTGCCCGGGTGACCGCCTGGCCGGCCGTGGGCGTCCCACAGGCCAGCGTGGTACCCGGCCACCAACCTCACTCGGGGCGGTAGCTCGTCGATCGCCGCCAGGAGCGAGGGATCGATGAGCTCCCGCGTTTCCGCGAGCAGCCGGCCCGCGAAACCCGCCAGGATCGGACTACCACCGGGGTTCACGCCGATGCCCGGCTCGGTGGCCGCACCACTCATCCCGGTACCGGCCGGTCGGCTTCGACCGATGCACCGGCCAACTGGAGCAGCAGATCGCGGACCTCGGTCGCCTCGATCCGCTCCCGGGCGACGCTCGGGTCAGAGCACAGCAGCATCGGTCCGTCCGCAGGGTCGGCGGGGAGGCGCCCATGGCTGCCGCGCACCGGCGACGGATCCAGCGGGACCACGTTCATCGCGTATCGGAAGCCGAGCATCTTGCGGGCCAGCCCGGCACCGGCACGCAACTTCACCCACTGGTCATCGGGGTCGAGGAACAGCTCGGCAGGGTCGTACCCCGGCTTCTTGTGGATCTCCACGGCGCGAGCGAAGTCCGGCGCCCGGGCGTCGTCGAGCCAGTAGTAGTACGTGAACCACGAGTCCGGCTCGGCCACCAGGACCAACTCGCCGGACCGCGGGTGGTCGAGACCGTACGCGGCCTTGCCCTCCTCGTCGAGTACGTCCGCGACGCCAGGCAGCGCGCCGACGAGCTCACGTACCTCGTGCATGTCAGCGGGATCGCGCACGTACACGTGGGCAAGCTGATGGTCGGCCACCGCGAACGCCCGCGACGTCCATGGGTCCAGCAGCTCGCCACTGGCGTTGGTGTGCACGTTGAGGAGTCCGCTGCGGCGCAGTGTCCGGTTGACGTCGACCGGACGGCGCACGTCGGTGATGCCGTACTCGCTGAGAACCACCACGGTGACGCCCTGCTGTCGAGCGTCGTCCAGCAGCGGCGACAGCACCTCATCAACATCGCCTGCGGCGCTCACCGCCTGCGGGCTGTTCGGCCCGTAGCGCTGCAGGTCGTAGTCGAGGTGCGGGATGTAGGCGAGGGTGAGGTCGTGCTCCGGCAGCAGCATCCGGGTGGCCCCGACGATCCAGCGCGAGCTCTTGATCGAGGCGGTCGGGCCCCAGTAGTTGAACAGGGGGAACGCGCCGAGTTGACCGGTCAGCCTGTCGTGCAGCGACGGCGGCCAGGTCCAGCAGTCCGGCGACTTGCGCCCGTCGGCGTGGTACACCGGTCGCGGCGTGATCGTGGTGTCGGTGCTGGAGCCCATCGCGTACCACCAACAAACGTTGGCGACGCGGTAGTCCGGCCAGGTGCGGCGGGCGGTCTCCCAGACCTTCTCGCCCTGAACGAGCCGGTTGTGCTGCCGCCAGAACAACACCTCGCCCAGGTCACGGAAGAACCACCCGTTTCCGACGATCCCGTGCTCGCGCGGCGTCGTGCCGGTCAGGAAGGTCGACTGGACCGAACACGTGACCGCCGGAAGCACGGTGCCGATCTCGGCGTCGAACCCGTCGGCGGCCAGCTTGCCGAGCCGGGGCATGTGTTTGAGCAGCCGCGGAGTGAGCCCCACGACATCGATGACGAGCAGCTTGTTCACAGCGCCTCCAAACCGATCTCGAGCAGGCGATCGCGGGCCCAGCCCAGCTCGGCCGCGATGCCGGCGACCAGCCCGTCCGGCCCCTCGGGACGCCGGCCTTCGGGTAGCACCGACCAGGTGTACGTCTCGACCTCGATGTGATCGGTCACCGCCGCCGGCCCGCCGAGGAGCGCCCCCAGCGTCTGTGTCAGGTGGTCATGGGTGCCGTCCAGGGGATCGGCCGGAGGCTCGTGCAGCGGCACGTGGAAGTGCACCCGCCAGGGGCCCCGGCCACGCAGCGCCCGCCGCCCGTCGAGCGCCTCCGGCAGGTCATCGCGGCCCATGGTCCGCCTGGCGGAGTGCTCGCGGGTCTGGTGCAGGAAGCGATCCTCGGCATAGGCACGCAGCGCTTCCCGGGTTGCCGGCGCGGTCGGCGTCGCCGCGTGCAGAGCGGCCGATGCCTGGGCCTTCACCACCGGCAGACCGGCATCAGCCAACCGCTGTACGGCCGCCGCCGACTCCTCGAACGCCACGGCCAGGTGACACGTGTCGAGACAGACGCCGATCCGGTTGGTGTCCACGTGGGCCAGCCGCTCGACCGCGTCGGTGGTGGTCTCCACAGCACATCCGGGCTCCGGCTCCAGGCCGACCCGGATCTCCCAACCTGTGTCAGCCTCGAGCTTCTCCAGACCTTCCACCAGTCGGGCCAGGTGCTCCTCAGCCTGGCGCTGCCGGTCGGCGTACCACGGACTGCGCCAGCCGAGCGGCAAGGTGGAGATGCTGCCGCGTGCCGCGTCGTCGGGCAGGAGCCGAGCCAGCACGGCGGCGCAGTTCAGGGTGTACTCCAGCCGGGCCGAGTCACACCAGTCCGGCCGGTAGACGGCCTTCTTCACCTCGGGATCGTGGAAGCCGGCGTACGGGAAGGCATTGAGCGTGACGACCTCCAGTCCGTTGTCCGCCAGCGCCACCCGCAGCCGCTCCAGGTCCGGATGGTCGGCCAGATGTGCGGCCACCGGTGCCGGCAGCCACAGGCCCAGACCCAAGCGGTCGACGCCGAGCCGGGCCCGCACGCCACCGCCGTAGTAGCGCACCTGGTCGAGCAGCGCCTCGAAGTCCTCGGTCGGGTGGACATTGGTGCAATAGGCGAGATGGACGACCGTGCCGTCCGGATGCCGGAACCGCATGGCTCACTCCTGTCCGGTCGGGCGCTGCCCTCGCAGCACCGAATTGCCCTCGAAGGTGGCCGCGGGCTCGGCGTCGATGTCGTCGAGCAGGAGCCGCCCGCTCTGCTCGTAGAACGCCACCGGATTGCGCCACAGGACACGATCGACGTCGTCGTCGGTGAACCCGCTGTCGAGCATCGCCCGCGCCGTCTTCGCCGTCTTCAGCGGATCGCTGCGGCCCCAGTCCGCGGCCGAGTTGACGATCATCCGGTCCAGCCCGTACTCGGACAGGATCGCCACCATCCGATGCTCGTCCATCTTGGTGTCCGGGTATATGGAGAACCCCATCCAGCAACCGGACTCGGCCACCGCCTCGACGGTCAGCTCGTTGAGGTGGTCCACCAGCACGCGCTCGGGCGACAACCCGGAGCTCCTGACCAGCTCGAGCGTCCGACGGGTTCCGGCGGCCTTGTCGCGGTGCGGGGTGTGCACCAGAACCGGGAGGTCGTGCTCGCCCGCCAGGTCCAGCTGTTGGGTGAACGCCTTCTCCTCTTCGGCGGTCATCGAGTCGAAACCGACCTCCCCCACCGCGACCACGCCGTCCTTGGCCAAATAGCGCGGCAGGATGTCGAGGACCTCCACACACCGCGGGTCATTCGCCTCTTTCGGGTTCAAGGCGATGGTGCAGTGGTGCCGGATACCGAACTGGGCGGCCCGGAACCTCTCCCAGCCGAGCAGTCCGTCGAAGTAGTCGCAGAACGAGCCGATGCTCGTACGCGGCTGGCCGAGCCAGAACGCCGGCTCGACCAGCGCTCGGACTCCAGCGGCGTACATCGCCTCGTAGTCATCGGTGGTCCGAGAAGTCATGTGGATGTGCGGGTCGAAGATGCGCATGATGCCTCCTGTCCTTCGCTCCCGGTGCTTAGCTCCGGCTACGTTCGTGTTCGGGCCGATCGTCAGGGCTCCAGGGGACCCGCTCGAGCACCCGGCTCGCGTCCGTCGGCACCGACCGCCCGGCGGCCGTGCGTTCCCGGCAGTAGTCGGCGACCATGCGGGCCAACACGGCGTCCGCACGCTCGTCGAGGTTGGCCACGGCCGCCAGCGGAACGCCCACGAACAGACACTTCAGCACGCCCTGTCGCCAGGCCTCCGCGCTGAGGTGCCGGGCCCCGTACGTCCCGAGCGCCGCCGCGACCAGGCGCACGTCGTTGGTCCGGAGCGCGTCGTCGACCAGCGGCAAGGAAGCCCGCCCCTGGTCGGGGTCGATCGCCGACAGGGCGCGCAGCACCGCCCGCTTCTCGTCGGCGTCGCCGTACCGGTACAGCTCGGCCAGCTCACGGTCGAATTGCTCGGGCCGGTCGCGCCAGGCATCGGCCAGCGTCGCCAGTAGCGCCACTCGGGCCTCGTCCTCCAGCCGCGGGTGCCGGATGCCGTCGGCGTCGTCGGCGTCGGACGGTCCGCGAGCCACCCGGCGTGCGACCGCTGGAAACAGCACAGAGATCCGGCTCGGATCGTCGGCTAGCTCGTGCACCAGCTCGTCCAGACGACTCCGGGCATCGGCATCCAGGTGCGGAGTGAAGTGGTCCACTAGTGCGCTCATGTCCGATCGCGCCTCCTCGGCTGGACGAGTGATGTCATCAGGTACGGACCACTTCCCGCTCGCGGTGGGCCTGGGCAAGTGCCGTACGCAGTGTCTGCAAGGACCGAGCAGCCACCGCGGGCGCCGCATGCCCATGTCGCGGCAGCTCGACCGCAGCCAGGCCCGAGTAGCCGACGTCGAGCAGCGCACCCAGCGCCTCGGGCAGGTCGACGTCGCCGGCACCGAACTCGAGATGCTCGTGCACTCCGGGGACCATGTCGTCGAGTTGCACATTGGCCAGCAGGGCTCCGGCGGCGTGGACACAGTCGGCCACCGTCCCCGGTTCGTTGCAGACGCAATGGCCGATGTCCACGGTCACCCGCAACCGCTCGGGCGAGTCCAGCCGGCGTCGCAGTTCGAGCACTCCGGCGACGGTGTCGACGAACATGCCCGGCTCGGGCTCGAACGCGCACACCACGTCGTACCGCTCCGCCTCCGCGAGCACCGCGTCCACCCCGACGAGCAGCCGACGCCAGCCTTCCTCCGCGCTAGTGCCCTCGGGCAGGGTGCCGGACCAGAACGAGACCGCCTCTGCTCCCAGGTCGGCGGCGATCCGGACCGCTCGGCACAGCAGGTCCACCCGCCGGCCCCGGCCCTCGGTCGACACTAGCGTCGGCTCGTGTTTGTGCCACGGGTCCATGACGTAGCGCGCCCCGGTCTCGACAACGACCGCCAGGTCGAGCCGATCCAATCGGCGACGAACCGTGGCGGTTCGGGCGGCCAGATCCGGCGCGAACGGGTCGAGGTGCGGCTGGTCGACAGTCAGCGCGACGCCGTCGTACCCAAGCCCGGCGATCACCTCGAGGGCGTCGTCCAGGCGGTGGCTGCCGAAGCCGTTCGTCCCGTATCCGAGGCGCAGGTTCATGTCGGCGAAACCACCTTCGACGCCAGCCGGGCCGCCGGTCCCGCGAGCAGCAGCCCGCCGGCCACACCGGGTGAACCGGACCGCGCGGCCAGCGCCGACTGCAGCAGGATCACGCCGCGGATCCCGGATCCGGTGGCTGCGCGCACCGTGCTCGCGTCCGGGCTGCCGGCGGCCTGCAGCTGACTGCGCCCGACCACCGTCGCGTAGACCCCGGCCAGGCCGGCGCCGGTCCACTGAACGGCTCGAGAGCGCCAGGACGGTGCCGGCCGGCTGCGTCGCGATTGCGGCACTGCCGCGGTCGAAGCCGCCGCCGCGGTTGCGATGAGCGCGGCGTATGCACCGGACGGCTTCGCACCGTGAACCTCGCCCCTGCTCAAGACGGTCACGCCGAGCGTGTGAACGGCGACGGCCGCGCTTGCGGGCAAAGCTTCGCGCCAGCGGCTCCCGGCGCCGAGCAAGACGTCGAGCCCGCGCGCGGCTGCCATGCACGCCGGACCAGCCGGTGTCTGCTTGGCCAGGAGGTCGTAGGCCCAGGCGGTCCCTGCCACGCGGACCGCACCGCCCAGAGCCGGGCGGCCTCCGGCGAGTCCGGCGACGATCAGGCCCGCTGCGGTCAGCCCCGCAGCCACTCCGAGCGCCTCGGCCGGACGCACGCGGCCGGACGGGATCGGCCGCTCCGGGCGCTCCACGCGGTCGAGCTCTCGGTCCGCGTAATCGTTGAGCGCCATCCCCGCCCAGTAGAGGCAGGCCGACGCCGCCGGCAGCGCCCAGCTGCGGCGGCCGTGCGGCCAGCCCGCCGCGGCGGCGCCGGCCAATGAATCCCCGGGTACGGTCAAGGCCGCCGGGAGCCGGACCAACTCCACCAGGTCCCGGGTCTTCACGATCGGTCCCTCGCTTCGCCTAGCCGCTGGCACCAGCGCGCCAGCGCTTCCCACTGCTCACTCAACGCATGCACGTCGCTGCCCGCGGGATTCTTGAAGAAGAAGCCCAGAGCACCGAGGGGACCGGACTCTCCGACCTGGTGCGCTCGGGCCACCAACCGGACCAGATCCAGCACCAGCGGGGCGGCCAGCGCCGAGTCGCAACCGGTCCAGGTGAACTGCAACGACATCTGGGTGCCGAGGAAGCCCTCGAACGAGACCATGTCCCACGCGGTCTTCCAGTCCCCCAGATCGGGCACGTAGTCGATGTGCAGTGGCCCGTCCACCGGGTGGCCGAGGATGGCCTCCAGACCCTGTCCCTTCGTCTCCGTCTTGCTCGCGGCGTTCGCAGGGTCCGCCAGCGTACGACCGTCGCCGCCGCCCAGCAGGTTGTACGACGACCACGATCGGACTCGCAGGGCGCGCATCGCGAACATCGGTGCCAACACGCTTTTCAGCAGCGTCTCCCCGGTCTTGCCGTCGGAGCCAGCCCATGGGAGCTCGGCGGTGGCGGCCAGCTCCTCGAGGGCGGGCAGCCGTGGTCCCGGACTGGGCGTGAATGCCACCACCGGGCAGCCGGCGCGGAACGCGGCGTAGGCGTAGAGCGAACTCGGCGGCAGCGGCGACTCGCCGGCGTCCAGGGCTTGCTCCAGCTTGGCCAACGTCGCCAGCTCCGACGCCCCTGCCGCGGGAGGCTCGGTGCTGGACACGTCGACCACCACGACGCGATCCAGTTGATGCTTGTCACGGAACGCGCGAAGGTCCGCTACCACGGCGCTCGCGGTCTCCCGCTGGGGCCGACCGTCCCGCCGGATTCCCGGTCGGATGTTGTTGTCGACCAACGCCAGCTCGGCGTTCAACGCCGCCGCGATCTCGTGAGGCACGACCCTCGCCGCCACCAGTTCTTCAGCCCGTTTCGGCAGTGACACGTCGACCACCTCGTGCCCGCCGAACACGAAGCCGCCCAGCTCCGGCAGCCGCGCGACGGCCACCGGGGGCAATTCGCTGACCAGTCCGGTCAGCCCAGCCAAGCCGGAACGCACAGCCAGCGCTCCGGCGACGGCGGTGGACGCGACCGATCCGCGGGCTCCGACGAACCAGACCCCGGTCCGCGACTCGCCCGAGCGTACGAGGGACCTCTCGGTATCCGTCACGACCGTGAACCCGGGACGAAGTTGGCGAACTTCTCGATCGCCATCAGTGGCCGAAGCCGCTCGAGGAACTGGGGGGTCACGAACGCTTCGCGCAGCACGTCATCGGCGAGGTAGTTGCCGATGGCCGCCATGATCATGCCCTGGTCCAGTGAGAGATATGACGGGGCGACAGTGCCGGTGTCGACGTTGACCGAGTCGCGGAAACCCCAGTCGGTGTAGATGTCGAAGTCGCTCTCGAGATTGGCCAAGTTCTCCATGGCCTCGTCAGGGGCGTACCGCAACGCGAGGAACGACGCGTGTGGAGTCACCACTCCGTTGGTGTAGTCCTCCGGACCGGGTAATGGCTGGGGCTCACGGCCCGGACAGCCTTCATATCCAGGACGCGGAACGACACCGTCGTTGTTGGACGGGTATCCGTCGGGATCCATGCCCAGCCACGAGACGCCGTACGTGCGGTAGCCGCCTTCGGGAACCTCGGCCGGCGAGAAGCCCCAGTAGCCGTACTGCGCTTCATTGAGACCGTGCTCGATCTGGGCCTGGACGAACAGCGGGTGATTGATCCGCCAGCTATTCGGTCCCCACTCCTCTTCCGGCACGAACAACGGCACCATCAGGGCTTCGAACATGCTGCCGCCCCAGTTGGGCACGATCCGCATGCCGCGGTAGGTATAGGCGCCTTCGAACACGTCGACGCCAAGGTAGCGGCGCCACTCCCCGACCGGCCTCATGAACGTCCAGGAGAAGTCGCACGAGGGCGGGAACGTGCGGAACGGTCCGAAGTAGTGCCGGCGCGGAATCTCACCGTTGCCGATGCCGATCCAGCTGGCCATCCGCACCTCGCCGAGCGTGTCGTAACAGCACGGCGTCGCACCCGTGCTTGGCACATAGGCGCGCATGATGAGGTTTCGCTCGGGCACGTAGTAGAAGCCGAAGTCCATGCCGTCGTACAGCGCGCCCGCACGCTCGGCCAGCTCCGGTACCGCACCGCGAACGACTTGCAGACCGGTGGCCAGCCAGGCGTTGTCGACCGATGAGAGCTCTGGCTCGAGCGGCGTTCCGCTCGGTGGCCAGACCGTGAGCTTCTCGCCGGTGCGATGGTCGTACCAGTTGAAGAACTGCCCGCTCTCCGCATGCCGATCCATCTGCTCGATGGTGCTCAGCGTGGTGGAGAGCCGGTCGACGAGCTCGTCGCGGTCGATGATGCCGAGCTCCTCCGCGACCACCGCGCTCCACATGTACGAGCCGATGTTGGTCGTCGAGGTCTGCACGCTGGTCGTACCGTCGAGATGCAGTCGGTCCGCGGGGAGTCCGCTGTCTTCGTCCGTCATCGCCACGAACGACGACCAGGTGTCCTCGGCGTACCGCAGCAGCGTCGCC
>Ga0190270_10000658_pt1 | contig 15247 bp, 14 predicted proteins | sample Popmic320T_FD_133748 | JGI IMG/M metagenome (GOLD analysis project Ga0190270, IMG submission 133748) | Populus adjacent soil microbial communities from riparian zone of Weber River, Utah, USA - 320 T | ecosystem: Environmental > Terrestrial > Soil > Riparian zone | place: USA: Utah | collected... | reverse complement strand
TGCCGTAGGCGATCGACGAGGCGTGCAGCGTTCCGGCGTCGCTGCCGTCGGCGGCCAGCAGCGTCATCGACCGGCTGGACGGCTCGTCGACGTGGACCTCACCCGGGTCCATGAAGCCGCCCTAGTAGCAGTGGCCGTTGGTCAGCGCCATGGCCGGGTCGGTTGGCTGCGAGGCGGCGAATCGCACGAGGGACCCCGCGCAGTTGCTCAGCGCCACCGTGCCCGCGAAGTCCACCTGCAGCGGATCCGTGCTGCCATCGGCGGCCACGCCGCAAGACCGGTCCCGGCCAAGGCTCCCGTCACCGCCGTGGCGACGGCCGCATACAGCAGTCTGCTCCTCATGCTGCTCCCTCGAGTTCGGTGATGATGCGGGCTATCTACCCGCATCCAGCTCGGCTCAACCCACGTGCACCGCGCGCAGGCCGGATGTCGACGCCCACACGAACGTGTCGGCGACGCGTACGCCGAAGACGGGGTCGACGAAGGCCGGATCATCGACCGGCTGACCGTCGGCCCGGCAAGGTGCGGCGAGGCCACGAGCGATCCGCGTCTGGGGTCGCGCGGCCGAGTCACGATCGCGGGAGGTCCGCTGCTGCGTACACCAGCCGATCGCGTCGGGGTCGGCCTTGGTGACCTGTCCGGAGGTTACGTCCAGCGTCACTAGGGCGCCGCCGCGACGGCCGGCGACCAGGGAGTCGGACAGCTTCACCCAGGTGCTGCCGTCGTAGATCGCGTCCCAGCGGGCCGGCGGGGTGATCCACAGCGGTTCGCCGGTCCTTGGGTCGAAGCGGGTGATCGTGGTCCGCCAGTCGGACAGGTCGTACGATCCGTCGCCGGTCGCGCGCGCCCGGCCCGATGTCGCACAGCGGAACCATCGATGCGGCCCTCGGGCGGCCGGCTCCATGCTGTCAAGCTCGCAGTAGGCCGTGCCCGGCCGCAGCCAGAGGGTCCGCCCGGTCTGCGGGTCGATGCGGGCGATGTGGCCCGGCCGCTTGACCCATGCGCCGTCGCGCGGGCGTTCGTCGGAGCCGAACGACCCGATGAGGTACGGCCCTTGTCGCCGCCAGTCCCAGCCTTCGGCGGGCGACACCGACCGGCCGCCGAACAAGGCGGGTGCGGATCGCTGCCACAACGTCCGATCGGCCCGCACGTAGGCGATCCGGTCGCTCGCGTCGTACAGGTTCGCGTCGAGCCCGCGACCGGCGTGGGGCACGGCCAGCCGCAGCCGGCCGGTCCGTGGGCTCACCCGAAAGACCGACGCCGGATTGGAGTCGCCGGCCGAGACGCAGACCGGTCCGCCGTCGGGCCGTCGACATCCGGCCGGGAGGCTCCAGAAGTACGCCGGCGCGCTGCGCGACACCACCCGGTCGCGGCGAACGTCGTACACCTCGACTCGGGCCAGTTGTGGCCGCCCGGCGGGTCGGTAGTGATAAACCAGGTCACCGCGCGCCGCGACGGCCATCGTGACGCCGGGCGTGACGTATGACGACGAGGACGGGCGGCGAGTGACAACGCGGCCGGTGTCGGGGTCGACGACGGTCAGGCTGAGTCGGCCCTTCGTCGCGGTGTAGACGACGACCTTGCCGCCGGCCTCGACCGGAGCTGACACCAGATGGCGGGACGGCAGCGTCCATGCCGCCTCGACCGACGCCGCACCCGGCGGGCTCGACGCGCCGGGCGCCTGGGCGTCGATCCCCTCGGGGATCTCGAGGTCCGTCCCTCCGCACGAGGCGACGACGGACATGGCGATGACGGGCAAAATCAAGCGCTGCGGGCTGCGCATTCGCGGAGTATCGCAGTCGAGAGGGCCACGAAAACCGATCTACGGCTCGCGGTCGACCGGGCACAATGTGGACGTGACGACAGGCGACCGTTGGGGGCCGGACGGCCCACCCGAGGAGGCGTACAGCAGGGTCACGCGCGATCTCGCGACGCTCTATGAGCCGGTGGTCGAGGCGGCCTCCAACCTTGTCGATCGGCTGGAGGCCGCCTACGACGTCACGCGGCGACCGGCGAGGGCGGCAGAGCTGGACCGGCTCGGGGCCTGCGACTACGACCGGCTTGAGGCGACCACGCTGGTGCCCGCCTCTCCCGAGCAGGCGCCGCTGACCATCGGCACCTGCGACATGCCCGGCGTGCACCTCGCCTACGGCCGATGGGCGTCGGAGCACCTGCCCGAGTGCGGCTGCGACGCCTGCGACGAGTCGGCCGAGGCGTTGCTCCAGATGATGTCCGGGGCCCGTGACCTGGTCGTCGGCGGATTCGCCGAATGGATCCAGTTGCGGACCGACGGACAGTGGTGGCTCGGCCATGGCACGGTCATCGGACAACAGGGCCGCAGCGTCGACCGAGTCGAGCTGCGCGAGCTCGGCATCTCGCCGCCGATCGAACTGGCCTGGAGGCCCTGGACACCGCGGTAGCCGTGCTTCCCCCGTACGCTGGGGAAGGTGAGCGAGCAGGTCAGCGTGCGCCGGGTCATGGGCACCGAGGTCGAGTACGGCATCTCCGTCCAGGGGCAGCCGGGTGCCAACCCCATGCTCGCCTCGACGCAGGTGGTCAACGCCTGGGCCAACGCCGGACGGCAGGCCCGACGAGCGCGGTGGGATTTCGAGGAGGAGAGCCCACTGCGCGACGCTCGCGGCTTTGAGATGGTCCGCGACACCGCCGACGCGACGCAGCTGACCGACGAGGACCTGGGGCTCGCCAACGTCATCCTGACCAACGGCGCCCGGCTGTACGTCGACCACGCGCACCCCGAGTACTCCACGCCCGAGTGCACCAACCCGCTCGACGTCGTTCTATGGGACAAAGCCGGCGAATCCGTCATGCGACGGGCCTCGGCGCTCGCGTCGCAGGCGCCCAACGGGCCCAACATGGTGCTCTACAAGAACAACGTCGACAACAAGGGCGCGTCCTACGGGGCGCACGAAAACTACCTGATGGACCGGGCGACCCCGTTCGGCGACATCGTCGAGCACCTGATCCCGTTTTTCGTGACCCGCCAGGTGATCTGCGGCGCCGGTCGGGTCGGGCTGCGGCAGGACGGCAGCGAACACGGTTTCCAGATCAGTCAGCGGGCCGACTATTTCGAGGTCGAGGTCGGGCTCGAGACGACGCTGAAGCGCCCGATCATCAACACCCGCGACGAGCCGCACGCCGACCCGAGCAAATACCGCCGGCTGCACGTCATCATCGGCGACGCCAACCAGTCCGAGGTCGCGACGTACCTCAAGCTCGGGACCACAGCGCTGGTGCTCGCGATGATCGAGGCGCGAGCGTTGTCGGGCACCCTCGGCATCGAGCGCCCGGTGGCCGAGCTCCGATCGGTCAGCCACGACCCGAGCCTGAGCCACCTCGTCCGCCTCAAGGACGGCCGCGAGATGACAGCGGTTCAGATCCAGTGGGCGTATTTCGAAGAGACCAAGGCGTTCGTCGAGCGGACCGGCGACATCGACGACGCGACCCGCGACGTGCTCGACCGGTGGGAGTCGATCCTCGGTCGGCTCGAGAGTGACCCGATGCAGTGTCGCCAGGAGCTCGACTGGGTCGCCAAGCTGGACCTACTCGACTCCTACCGCAACCGAGACGACATCGGCTGGGACCATCCGAAGCTGCACCTGGTCGACCTGCAGTACGCCGACGTCCGCGAAAACAAGGGGCTCTATCACCAGCTCGTACGCCGCGACCGCATGCAGCGGCTGCTGACCGAGGACGCCGTCGCCGACGCCGTCGTCAACCCGCCGACGGACACCCGGGCATACTTCCGGGGCCGCTGCCTGGCTCAATATCCGCAGTCGATCGCGGCCGCGTCATGGGACTCGGTGATCTTCGACCTGCCCGGCCGTGAGTCGTTGCAACGGATCCCGACACTCGAGCCGCTGCGGGGGAGTCGCGACCACGTCGGCGACCTCCTCGACCGGTCCGAGACCGCCGAGGATCTCCTCAACGCCCTCACCAGCGGCTAGACCCACCCCAGTTTGCGGTGGTCAAGACGCGCAATCTCGACGCAAATGAGGTACCAGCAGTACGGGTGTGTCGCGTCTCCCTTGTAGGGTCGAGATTGTCGCAAAACGGAGGTGGAGCGTGGCACGAGACGGCGGACAGCAGCAGAAGAGCCCGCGGAAGCAGTCGGAGGAAGACGAGGCGCCGGAAGTCGAGGCGAGCGGTGAGGTCACCGAGCGCAAGGAACGGCTCGATGACGACGTCGACGCGATCCTCGACGAAATCGACGATGTCCTCGAAGAAAACGCCGAAGAATTCGTCCGTGGCTTTGTCCAGAAGGGCGGCCAGTGAACAACCAGCCGCCGGCTTGGGGTGGACTGCCGCGTGCGTACATGACCCCAGGCACGTCCTCCTTCGCCCAGTTCCTCAGTGGTCAGGCCCCCGACTTGCTGCCCGGTCACCACGCCGCCGCGACCGCCGGCCTGGCCGAGCAGGTGCGGCACGGCACGACGATCGTGGCAGCGACCTATCCCGGCGGTGTCGTCATGGCCGGCGACCGTCGGGCCACGATGGGCAACGTCATCGCCCAACGTGACATCGAGAAGGTCTTTCCCGCCGACGACTACTCCTGTGTCGCGATGGCCGGAGCCGCCGGGCTCGGCGTCGAGATGATCCGGCTGTTTCAGACCGAGCTGGAGCACTACGAAAAGATCGAGGGCAGCACGCTGTCGCTCGACGGCAAGGCCAACCGGCTGGCCGGGCTGCTGCGTACCAACCTCAGCATGGCGATGCAAGGCCTTGCGGTCGTCCCTCTCTTCGCCGGCTACGACCACTACACCGAGCAGGGCCGGATCTTCTCCTACGACGTCACCGGCGGCCGCTATGAGGAGCACGCCTTCTATGCCGTCGGCTCGGGCTCGGTCTTCGCTCGCGGCGCGCTGAAGAAGCTCTACCGTGACGACCTGGCCGAGTCCGACTGTGTCACCGCGACGATCCAGGCGCTCTACGACGCCGCCGACGACGACTCCGCCACCGGCGGCCCCGACCTGACCCGCCGGATCTTCCCGGTCGTGGCCGTCGTCACCACCGACGGCTACCGCCGGATCCCGGACGCCGACATCTCCGAGATCGCCGATCGGATCGTGTCCGCCCGGATGGAGCGGCCCGACGGGCCTGCGGCCCCGCTGACCTGAGAGGACCGACGTGTCGATCCCGTTCTACGTCTCGCCCGAGCAGTTGATGAAGGATCGGGCCGACTTCGCGCGCAAGGGCATCGCGCGCGGCCGCGGGCTCGTCGTCGTGCAATACGCCGACGGCATCGCCTTCGTGTCCGAAAACCTCCACCGCACGCTGCACAAGATCAGCGAGCTCTACGACCGGATCGCGTTCGCCGCCGTCGGCCGCTACAACGAATACGAAAACCTCCGCATTGCGGGCGTGCGGCTCGCCGACATGCGCGGCTACTCCTACGACCGGCGCGACGTCACCGGGCGGGGGCTGGCCAACGCGTACGCCCAGACGCTCGGCACGATCTTCTCGTCGGGCGCAGAGAAGCCGTACGAGGTCGAGATTTTCGTCGCCGAGGTGGGCGACTTGCAGTCCGACGACCAGATCTATCGGCTGACCTATCAGGGATCGGTCGCCGACGAGCATGGATACGCCGTGATGGGCGGTTCGACCGAGCGGGTCGAGGCCTACCTCAACGACAACTATCGCGAGGGTCTCGACTTCGACGAGGCGGTTCGACTCGGCGTGATCGCGCTGGGCCACGACAACGAGGTCGAGCGATCGATTCCCGCCGAAGAGGTCGAGGCCGCCGTCCTCGATCGGTCCCGCAACCAGCAGCGAAAGTTTCGCCGGCTCTCCGTGGCCGACGTGCAGCGGGCGCTGGACAGCGGTGAGCCGGAGCCAGAGCCGGCGGAGGAATCGTCGGCCACGTCCGATGCGGGGTCGGCGAGCGCCAGCGACGCCGCCGACGGTGACGACGCGTCGGAGTGACTGAGCGCTGCTGGGTCGGTCGCGCTGCACTAGCGCATCGTTGGCCGGCGACTGCCACGCCCGCTTCACTCGTCCAGACGCTCGCGTACGCCGGAAATGCCGGATACCGCGAACCCCTCAGCGGGTGAAGCCGCACTGAATCTGGTTCGCCACAGTGCCAAGGGAAACCGTGACCCACCTGATGGTCGATCCATCCCCATTCCAAGGCGCTACCGCATAGGCTGGGGAAATGGACCGGCGGATCTTCGGCATCGAGAACGAGTACGGCGTGACGTGCACGTTCAAGGGGCAGCGCCGACTCAGCCCCGACGAGGTCGCGCGGTACCTGTTTCGCCGCGTCGTGTCGTGGGGCCGCAGCAGCAACGTGTTCCTGCGCAACGGCGCCCGCCTCTACCTCGACGTCGGCAGCCATCCGGAGTACGCGACGCCCGAGTGCGACGACACTCTCGAGCTGGTCGCGCACGACCGAGCGGGCGAGCGCATCCTCGAGGGCCTGCTGATCGACGCCCAGCGCCGGCTCCATGACGACGGCATCGTGGGCGACGTCTATCTGTTCAAGAACAACACCGACTCGGCCGGCAACTCTTACGGCTGCCACGAAAACTATCTCGTCGGCCGGCATGGCGAGTTCAACCGGATGGCCGACATCCTGATCCCGTTCCTCGTCACCCGACAGATCATCTGCGGCGCCGGCAAGGTGCTCCAGACGCCGCGCGGCACGGTCTTCGCCGTCAGCCAGCGGGCCGAGCACATCTGGGAGGGCGTCTCCAGCGCCACCACGCGGTCGCGACCGATCATCAACACTCGCGACGAGCCGCACGCCGACGCCGAGCGGTTCCGCCGGCTGCACGTCATCGTGGGCGACTCCAACATGAGCGAGACGACGACGCTGCTCAAGGTCGCGACGACCGACCTGGTGCTGCGCCTGATCGAAGAGGGCGTCGTGATGCGCGACCTCACCCTCGAGAACCCGATCCGGGCCATCCGGGAGATCTCCCACGACATGACGGGACGGCACCGCGTACGCCTGGTCAACGGCCGCGAGGCCAACGCGCTCGAGATCCAGGGCGAATACCTCTCGAAGGCCCGCGACTTCGTCGACCGACGCGAGCTCCACACGCCGACGATCGACCGCGTACTCGACCTCTGGGAGCGCGGGCTCAAGGCCGTCGAGTCCGGCGACCTCACCCTGGTCGAGCGCGAGATCGACTGGGTGATCAAGTACGCCCTGATGGACCGTTATCGGGCCACTCACGACCTCACCTGGGGCCATCCCCGGATCGCACAGATCGACCTCGCCTACCACGACATCCATCGCGATCGCGGCCTCTACTTCATGCTGGAGCGTCGCGGCGCGGTCACCCGGGCGACGACCGACCTGGCGGTCTTCGAGGCGAAGTCCCGACCCCCGCAGACCACGCGGGCCCGGCTGCGCGGCGAGTTCATCCGGCGCGCTCAGGAGCGTCGGCGCGACTTCACCGTCGACTGGGTGCACCTCAAGCTCAACGACCAGGCGCAGCGTACGGTCCTGTGCAAGGACCCGTTCCGGTCGCACGACGAGCGCGTACACAAGCTCATCGACAGCATGTGACGGGCCCTTGACAACCGCCAGGTAGGGTTGGCGCGTTCAACCTCCCCGAACGAGATTGGTCTCTTCCGTGCGTCGCAAATTGCTCGCTGTGTTGCTCGTCCCGGCCCTGCTCGCGCTGGGCGCCTGTGGCGACGACGATGAGTCCAGCGACTCCGGTCCGTCGCCGGAGGCAACCGGCATAGACGGCGTCAGCGTCGGCGGCGCGTTCGGCGACCAGCCGACCTTCAACGTCGACGCGACGGTGACGGCCGACAGCACCGAGGTCAAGACGCTCAGCGAAGGTGACGGCGACGTCGTCAAGTCAGGCGACTCCGTCACGATCAACTACATCGGCGTGATCGCGGGCAGTGACCAGCCGTTCGACAGTTCCTGGGCCCGCCAGGCGCCGGCGACCTTCACCGTGGAGTCGGGGCCCAACAGCCTCCTGCCCGGCCTCGTCAAGGCGATCGAGGGCCAGCGCGAGGGCAGTCGGGTCGTGGCCGTCGTGCCGCCGTCGGAGGGCTTCGGCGAGGCCGGCAACTCGACGGTCGGCATCCAGTCCGACTCGATGCTGGTGTTCGTCATCGACATTCTGGAGCCGCCCGAGGTCAATACCTCGGACCTCAGCGGCGTGACCGTCGAGGGCAAGTTCGGTGACGAGCCAAACGTGGACTTCGAGCCGGTGATGTCGGTCGACAAGACCGAGATCAAGACGCTCAAAAAGGGCGATGGTGCCGAGGTCAAGACGTCTGACGAGGTCACGGTCAATTACCAGGGCATCAACGGCCGCACCGGCGACGAGTTCGACAGCTCGTGGACGACCGGCAAGCCGGCGACGTTCTCACTGAGTGGCGTCGTGCCGGGGTTCTCCAAGGCGATCGCGGGTCAGACGATCGGGAGCCGGGTGCTGGTAGCCATCCCGCCCGAGGACGGCTACGGCACCTCCGGTAACCCACAGGCGGGGATCCAGGGGACCGACACATTGGTCTTCGTCATCGACATCATCAAGGTGACTGAGCCGAAGGGCCAGGGTCAGGACCAGCAACAGTAGCGGGCGTCTAGCGGCTCAACAGTGGCCCGGCCGCGCCGAGCGTCTCGCGGTAGCGGCTGAGGGCGCGCTCGCCGGCGGCGATCCGATCGGCTTCGGGCGCGATCGTGTGGCCGCTGACTGACCAGGTCGGCGGGTGGTCCGATCCGATCAGCGTCCATGCTGCTTGTCGGGCCGCGCCGAGCGCGACGTACTCGCCCGGCTCGGGGACGACGACCTCGAGGCCGAAGAGCTCGGACGCGATCCGCTGCACCGACCCGGCGCGGGCGGCGCCGCCGATCAGGACGACTCGCCGCGGTGCGACGCCGTGGGTCCGGAGCGCTTCGACCGCGTCGGCGAGGCCGCACAGCATGCCCTCGACCGCGGCCCGCGCGAGATGCGCCGGGGTCGCGTTGCGGCGGGTCAGGCCGTGCAGCAAGCCGGTCGCCTCAGGCAACGGTGGAGTGCGCTCGCCGTCGAGGTAGGGCAGGAGCACGAGTCCGTCGGTGTCGTCGACCGATGTCGCCAGCGCATCGAGCTCGTCGAGGTCGACGCCCGCGATCGACGCGGCGGCCGAGAGTACGCGAGCGGCGTTGAGCGTGCACACCAGCGGAAGGAATCGGCCTGACGCGTCGGCGAAGCCGGCAACGATGCCGGTCTCGTCGGCGGTCGGTTGGTCGGTGACAGCGAAAACCGTGCCGCTGGTCCCGAGCGACACCGCGAGGTCGCCGGAGCGAAGCCCGAGCCCCAACGCGGCGGCCATGTTGTCGCCAGTCCCGGGGGCGACGACCGCACCGGACGCGGTGTGGCCGAGTGGCTCGTGCGTCCCGGCGACCCGCGGCACTTCGAGTTCGGTGCCGAATGCGCGCCGCAGCAGGTCGGGGCGATAGTCGTCGGCTGCCGGTGACCAGTAGCCGGTCCCGGACGCGTCGCCCCGATCGGTCACGAACTCCCGAGCGTCGATGATCAACCGGTGGGTCAGCCAGTCGTGCGGCAGGGCGACACCGGTCGCTCGTCGGGCGACCTCGGGCTCATGCTCGGCGACCCAGCGCAGCTTGGTGACGGTGAAGCTCGCGACCGGGACCGACCCGACGCCCGACGCCCACGCCGCGGGTCCGCCGAGCTCGTCGATGAGCTGCTGGGCCTGCACGGCGGAGCGGTTGTCGTTCCACAGCAGAGCGTCCCGGACCGGCGTGCCGGAGTCGTCGACGAGCACCATGCCATGCTGCTGCCCGCCGACCGCCAGGGCAGCGACGTCGTCGAGCAGACCGTCGGACGCTTTTTGCCAGGCGGCCCACCACACGGCCGGGTCGACCTCGGTCTGATCGGGATGCGCGGCCCGACCCGACCGAACGACCGCGCCGGTCTCGGCGTCGCAGACGAGCACCTTCGTGGCTTGCGTCGAACAGTCGATCCCCGCCACCAACGTCATCGCGCAGCTCCCTTCGCGCCAAGACAGTGTGCGCCGAGATTGCGCGTCCTGCCCACCCTGGACGTAAAGACGCGCAATCTCGACGCGAAAAGGTGGGCAGGACGCGCAATCTCGGCGCGAAGAGTGTGGGTCATGCGGCCGCCTCTTCGACGAGGGCGCGGGCGAGCGAGGCGTCGGTGACGAACGTGTCGACGAGGCCACCCAGAAGCGCGGCCCGGGCCGCATCGGCTCGCCGGGCGTCGTACATCAGGCCGATCACTTCGGGCACCCTGCGCAGCTGGTCGAGCGTGATCCCGAGGATGCGCTCATCGAGCTCGGTCGCGACCGGGTTGCCAGACGCGTCGAACAGCCGCCCCCCGATCTCGCCGACCGCTCCGGCCTTGGTCGCCGCTCGTCGGGCTCGCTCCTCGGCAAGGGTCCACACCGTGCTCAGGTCGTCGCGCCAGGCGCCGATCGCGACCATCGCGATGCCGACCCGCCCGAACTGCTCGATGGTCGCCCGAATGGCTGACTCCCCGGCCAACGCCCGCGCGGTCGCCGCATCGGGCAGCAGCATCGGACCGTAGATGGGGAAACCCTGGCCGCCTCCGATCGCGGCGGCGCGCCGTACGCTCTCGACGCTGCCGGCCGCGATGTCCGGCCCCGCGAGAGTGCCGGTCAGCTGGACGACCGTACAGGGGGCGAGCGTCGTCAGTGCCTCGGTGGCGGCCGCGACCGTACGGCTGCAGGACAGACCGAGGACCTCGTCGGCCGACACCAATTCGCCGAGGAGGTCGGCCGCGACGGCGCCCAGCTGGGATCGCACGTCGACGTCGGACCGCGTCGGGACGTCCACGACGATCGCACGGCGCAGGCCGTACTGCTCGCCGAGCGTCGTCGACAGGTCGGCGTCGATGTGCGTCGGCAGTGTGATGGTCACGTCGACGACGCCCAGCTCGCGAGCCTCCTCGAGCATCCGAGCCACCTTGAAGCGGCTCAGACCGAACTCCTCCGCCAGCTCGGTTTTGGACCGCCCGTCGAGGTGGAAGCGCCGGGCCAACGCAGCGGCCTGCACCATCCACGCCGGCCCGCGTCGGGACGGTGACGTCTTGATCGGTGGCGCCATCTGGCCCCTCCTTCCCGCGGTGCGGCCAACCCTAGTCGGGCCGCACCCCTTGACACCCGCGCACACACGCGATGCAATAAGTGCTCATCCGGAAGTCTAGCCGCTCATATGAGCAGGCGCGGACGTGGGACGCATGCGGGCAGCAGTCATCACCGAACCACGTGAGATCGCCGTGAGCGAAACACCCGATCCTCGGCCGGCGCCGCACCAGGTCGTCGTCGACGTCGGCGCCTGCGGGGTCTGCGGCACCGACCTCCACATCGCCGACGGCGAGTTTCCGCCCACGCCGTATCCGATCGTCCCGGGCCACGAGTTCGCTGGCACGGTCGGCGAGATCGGCGCCGACGTCACGACCGGCATCGCGGTCGGTGATCGGGTGGCGGTCGACCCGTCGCTGTTTTGCGGCCACTGCGTTGCCTGTCGAGCCGGCCGAGGCAACCTCTGCGCCAATTGGGGTGCGATCGGCGACACCGTCGACGGAGCGTTCGCCGAGCGGGTCGCGGTGCCGGCGGTCAACGCCTACCGGCTGCCCGACCATCTCAGCCTCGAGCAGGGCGCACTCGTCGAGCCCCTGTCGTGCGCCGTACACGGGGTACGCAGGCTCGGCACCGAGACGGGGGAGTCCATGCTCGTCGTCGGTGCCGGCACGATGGGGCTGCTCCTGATCCAGCTCCTCGTCGGCGCCGGAGTCCGGGTCAGCGCGGTCGACCGGGTCGCGAGCAAGCTCGACCTCGCGACCAAGTTCGGCGCGGTCCACACCGCGACGTCGATCTCCGAGCTCGACGGACAATACGACGCGGTCGTCGACGTGACCGGTGCTCCCGCCGCGATCGAGGAAGGCCTGGACGCGGTCCGCCGGGGAGGTCGCTTCCTCGTGTTCGGCGTCGCCAACGCGGACGCGCGCGTGGCGGTATCGCCCTTCCGGATCTACAACGACGAGATCACCATCGTCGGGTCGATGGCCGTCCTGCACAGCTTCGGCGCCGCCCTGGACCTGGTCGCCACCGGATCGATCAGCACCGACGGCCTCGTGTCCCATCGGTTGCCGCTCGACGACTATCCGGACGCGCTCGACATCGTGCGCCAGGGCCAAGGCGTCAAGGTCCACGTCCGCCCCGGGGAGGAGCCCGCATGAGACCGCCGTTTGGCGCCGAGCGAGGGATACGGCTCGTCGCCGCCCTAACCGCCACCTCGATGGTCGCCACCGGATGTGCCGGAGCGGGAGCGCTCGGCGAAAGCGGAGACGGCACCACCCTTGTCGTCGCGATCGTGTCCAACCCCCAGATGGAGGACGCGATCGCGCTGTCGGAGCAGTTCGAGGCCGAGCATCCCGACATCAACCTCGACTTCGTCTCGCTGCCCGAAAACGAGGCACGGGCCAAGATCACCGCGTCGGTCGCGACCGGAGGCGGCGAGTTCGACGCGGTCATGATCAGCAACTTCGAGACGCCCCAGTGGGCCGAGAACGGCTGGCTCGTCGACCTCCAGCCGTACATCGACCAGACCGAGGGGTACGACGGCGACGACTTCATCCCGTCGGTCCGCGACTCCCTCTCCTACGACGGCGATATGTACTCGGTCCCGTTCTACGGCGAGTCGTCGTTCCTCGTCTATCGCAAGGACCTCTTCGAGGAGGCCGGGCTCACCATGCCGGCGCACCCCACGTGGCAGCAGGTCGCCGACTTCGCCGCGAAGCTGGACGATCCCGAGTCCGGCCGGACCGGCATCTGCCTGCGCGGCCTGTCCGGCTGGGGCGAAAACCTCGCACCGCTCAACACGGTGGTCAACACCTTCGGCGGTCGCTGGTTCGACGAAGACTGGAACGCACAGCTCGACTCGCCGGAGTTTGAGAATGCGGTGCGGTTCTACGTCGACCTCGTGCAGCAGTACGGCGAGCCCGGCGCCGCCACGAGCGGCTACTCCGAATGCATCACGCGCTACAGCCAGGGCCAGGCAGCGATGTGGTACGACGCCACCGCGATGGTCAGCACCATCGAGTCGCCGGCCGACAGCCAGGTGGTCGGCAAGAACGGCTACGCCGCGGCTCCGGTCGTCGAGACCGACTCGTCCGGCTGGCTCTACACCTGGTCGCTCGGCATCCCTGAGAGCTCTGAGCACGCCGACGAAGCGTGGGAGTTCCTGTCCTGGATGACGAGCAAGGACTACATGCATCTGGTCGGCAACGAGTTCGGCTGGGAGCGGGTACCGCCGGGCAGCCGGCTGTCGACGTACCAGATCCCGGAGTACGCGAAGGTCGGCGAGGCCTACGCCCAGCCGACGCTGGATGCCCTCGAGGCGGTCGACCAGGAGCATCCGACGGTCGAGCCGGTGCCGTACACGGGGATCCAGTTCGTCGGGATCCCGGAGTTTCAAGATCTGGGGACCCGGGTGAGCCAGCAGATCTCGGCGGCCATCGCCGGCCAGATCAGCGTCGACGAGGCACTCGACCAAGCCCAGAACTACGCCGAGAGCGTGGGGGAGTCCTACCAGGAGGGCGACTGATGGCGGTCATCGCGGCGACACGGCACGTATCCGAGCGACGTCAAGTGGAGCGCAGGGAGGCGTGGTCGCGTCGAGCGCCGCTGATGCCGGCGCTGATATTCGCGATCGTTGTGACACAGCTGCCGTTCGTGATGACGCTTTGGTATTCGATGCAGTCGTGGAATCTCGTGCGGCCGGGCTCGGAGCACTTCGTCGGGCTCTCCAACTACGTCGACGTCTTCGCCGACAGCACGTTCCGCAGCGCCGCCTGGCACACGATTCTCATCACCACCTCGTGCGTGGTCGTCGCGATGCTGTTGGGCATCGGCCTCGCGCTGCTGCTCGACCGGCGGTTCGTCGGCCGCGGCGTCGTACGCACCTTGCTGATCACGCCCTTCCTCATCATGCCGGTGGCGGGCGCCCTGCTGTGGAAGACGACGATGTTCGATCCGCTCTTCGGGATCATCAACTTCGTGCTGGCCCCGTTCGGCGCCGGTGAGACCGACTGGGTGTCGACCCATCCGCTTGGCGCCGTCGTGACCGCTCTGGCGTGGCAGTGGACGCCGTTCATGATGCTGTTGGTGCTCGCCGGTCTGCAGAGCCAGGGCAAGGACGTGCTGGAGGCCGCGCAGGTCGACGGCGCCGGCGCCCTGAGCACGTTCGTCTGGGTGACGCTGCCGCACCTTCGGCGCTACATCGAGCTCGGTGTGCTGCTCGGCGCGATCTACGTGGTCAACACCTTCGACCACATCTACATGATGACCCAGGGCGGACCCGGCACGGCCAGCGCCAACCTGCCCTTCTACATCTACCAGCGGGCCTTCCTCGGTTTCGATGTCGGCCAGGCGGCCGCGATGGGCGTCGTCGTCGTGATCGGCACCATCCTCATCGCCACGCTTGCGCTGCGGACCATCTTCAGCAGCTTCGACGTACGGGAGACCCGATGACCACGTCAGCTTCGACATCCGCACCACACCTCTCGGGGCCGCGGTCAAGCTGGCCGTCTAAGTACATAAAAGGGGGCCTGCTCACCTCGTTGACCTGGATCGTCGGACTGGCGTTCTTCTTTCCCGTGCTGTGGATGGTGCTGACCGCGTTCAAGCAGGAGCGCGACGCCTACACCGACACACCGAAGCTCTTCTTCGAGCCGACGCTCGACCAGTTCCGCAACGTGTTCGACGCGGGCTTTTGGCCGTACCTCGGCAACTCCGTGTTCGCGACCGCGATGTCGACGCTGCTCGTCCTCGTGCTGGCGGTGCCGGCGGCGTACGCGTTGTCGATCCGGCCGGTCGAGAAGACCCAGGACGTGTTGTTCTTCTTCATCTCGACGAAGATGCTGCCGGTCGTCGCCGTCATCGTGCCGCTCTACGTCGTGACCCAAAACCTCGCGCTGCTCGACAACATCTGGGCGCTGGTCATCCTCTACACGGCGATGAACCTGCCGATCGCGGTCTGGATGCTCCGTTCGTTCATGCTCGAGGTGCCCGGGGAGGTGATCGAAGCGGCGCAGATGGACGGTTGCACGACCCTGCGGATGTTTCGCGCGGTGCTGCTGCCGATGCTCGCGCCGGGGATCGCCGCCACCGCGCTGATCTGTGTCATCTTCGCGTGGAACGAGTTCTTCTTCGCGGTCAACCTGACGGCGGCTCGGGCCGGGACCGTGCCGGTGTTCCTCGTCGGGTTCATCACGAG
>Ga0190270_10000657_pt1 | contig 15247 bp, 15 predicted proteins | sample Popmic320T_FD_133748 | JGI IMG/M metagenome (GOLD analysis project Ga0190270, IMG submission 133748) | Populus adjacent soil microbial communities from riparian zone of Weber River, Utah, USA - 320 T | ecosystem: Environmental > Terrestrial > Soil > Riparian zone | place: USA: Utah | collected... | reverse complement strand
CCACCCCTCCATCACGCAGTTCTCGATCATCAGCCGCACCCCGCGGGTGCCGGCGTGGTCCACCAGCGGGGCGAACACGCGCTCGGCATCGCGCAGGTTCTCGGCCACCGAGCGGCCGGGGTGACGCCCGACGAACGTGCCGACCGGGCAGCCGCCCAGTGCCGCGGCCGCGTCGATGCAGCGGGCCAGGTGGGCGTGGACCGCCTCGCGCTCCGCCGGGTCGGGGTGCAGGTTGTTGTCGTAGTAGGCGAGCGCTGACAGCTCGAGCCCGTTGCGGTCGAGCGCTTGGCGAACGCGGTCCGCCTCCGCCTCGTCGAACGCGTCGGCGGCCACGTGGCTCGCCGTGAAGGGCCTGTCGCCGAGCCGCGGCCATGCGGCGAGCTCGAGCGCCTCGTAGCCCGCCTCCGAAGCGAAGCTCGCGATGTCGAACAGCGGACGCTCGGGCATGCACGCGCTGAGGAAGCCGAGCTTCACCGGGCCACCGCCTCCTGCGCGGCGGGTACCTCGACCCACTCGCCGCTGGCCGCCGACTCGAGCACCGACTCGGTGATCCGGACGGTGCGCAGGCCATCGGCGAACACGGGCAGCCCCGCGGGCGGCTCGCCGGTCCGCGCCGCCTCATAGAAGTCGGCGACGAAGGCGTCGAAGCAGTCCGCGTACCCCTGCGGATGGCCGCCCGGCAGCGTCGCATAGCGGCGCGCAGGGGGCGAGAGCGACTCGGGGTCACGACGGACGATCTCCTCGGCGTCGCGCCGGCCCACCCAGAGGCGCTCGGGCTCCTCCTGGTCGAAGGCGAGCGCCGACTCCGTGCCGTCCAATTCGATCCACAGCCTGTTCTTGCGCCCGGCGGACACCTGGCTGACGACGACGGAGCCGAGCGCGCCGGCATCGGTCTCGAACTGGACGAGCGCGACGTCCTCGGTGCTGACCGCCCGCGTCTCGCCGCTCGAGTCGCCGCCGGCGAACGCCCTGCGCGCGGAATCCGAGCTGCGCTCGCCCACGACCGTGGCGGTGCGCGCCGACACCCGGGTCAGCCGCTGACCCGAGATGAACTCGGCCAGGTCGCACCAGTGCGAGCCGATGTCCGCGAACGCTCTCGAGGCGCCCCCGGTGGACTCGTCGACGCGCCAGTTGTCGTCCTCGGGCCTGAGCAGCCAGTCCTGGAGGTAGGTCCCGTGCAGCAGCGTGATCGCGCCCAGGTCGCCCCGAGCCACCCGCTCGCGCGCCTCGCGGACCGTCGGATAGAAGCGGTAGACGAACGGGACGCCGGCCTGGCCAGCGGCCTCCGCGGCCGTTGCGACGAGCGTCTCGGCCTCGGCCGCGTCGAGCGCGAGCGGCTTCTCGCAGACCACGTGCTTGCCCGCCGCGAGCGCAGCTTCGGCGAGCGGCCTGTGCAGGTGGTTCGGCGTGCAGATGTGGACGACGTCGATGTCCGGGCTCGCGGCGAGCTCCTCGGCGGACGCGCAGGCGCGCTCCGCGCCGAGGGCCGCGGCGGCCTGCTCGGCGCTCTCCTGGGAGGAGGCGGCGACCGCCACCAGGCGCCCGCCCGCGAGCCGTGCGGAGCGGGCGTGCACACGGCCGATGAAGCCTGTGCCCGCGATCCCGACCCGGAGGGGCTCGAACGCCACGGGCGCGAACCTATTACGAACTTAGTCCGATTGTCAAGCAAAAGCTGACGGCGCTCTTGCGCTAAGTACCCCTAGTTCATCCAATTCGGATGCTTTACTGTGGGCCGATGAGTAGCCCGGGTGACCTGCTCAGCGTCATTCGAGACGGCGTCGCCGTGACTCGCGCCGACCTCGCTCGCCACACCGGGCTGTCCCGCTCGACCGTCGCCGGGCGCGTGGATGCCCTGATCGCCGCCGGCCTCCTGGTCGAGGCGGGCGGCAGCGCGTCGACCGGCGGCAGGCCCCCCACCGTGCTCGCGTTCAACCACCAGGCGGGGATCGTGCTCGTCGCCGACCTCGGAGCGACGCACTCGCGCATCGCCGTCAGCGACCTGGCCGGGACGCCGCTGGCAGAGTCGGCCGAGGACCTCGACATCGCGCTCGGCCCCGCGGAGGTGCTGCCGCGCGTGGCGGCGCGCTTCGACGCGCTGCTCGACCAGGCCGGCCACGCGACTGCGGACGTGCGGGGCATCGGCATCGGCGTGCCCGGACCCGTCGAGTTCGCCAGCGGGCATCCCGTGAACCCGCCGATCATGCCGGGCTGGGACGGCTTCGACATCCCCGGCTGGTTCGCGGACCACCACGCCGCGCCCGTGCTGGTCGACAACGACGTGAACATCATGGCCCGCGGCGAGCACTGGGTGCACTGGCGAAGCACCTCGCACCTGCTCCTCGTGAAGGTCGGGACCGGCATCGGATGCGGGATCGTGGCCGACGGCCAGATCCACAGGGGCGCGCGAGGCGCGGCCGGGGACATCGGGCACATCCGCGCCACCAGCAGCGAGGACGTGGTCTGCCGCTGCGGGAACATCGGGTGCCTCGAGGCCATCGCCGGCGGCCAGGCGCTCGCCGACCGGCTGGCGGCGGCGGGTCGCGACGCGGCGAACAGCCGCGACGTCGTTCGCCTGGTCAAGGATGGCGACGCGGCGGCGATTCGCATGGTGCGCGACGCCGGGCGCACGCTCGGCGAGGTCCTCGCGGGAACCGTGAACTTCTTCAACCCGGCGGTGATCGTGATCGGCGGCGACATCGCCGAGGCCCACGCGCAGCTGCTCGCCGGGGTTCGCGAGGGGATCTTCAGCCGCTCGCTGCCGCTCGCCACGCGCGATCTGCGGATCGTGCCGAGCCGCCTCGGCGACCGCGCCGGAGTGATCGGAGCGGCGATCACGGCGATCGAGCACGTGCTCTCCCCGGCCGCGGTGGACCGCGCGCTGCGGGCGGCCGCGTAGCCGCCGGGGGCGGGCTTCGTCACGCTCCGCCTCAGCGGTAGCGTGTACGCATGACCGTCGCCAGCCGCCGCACCGCCGCGCTCCTAAGTGCCCTCGCGGCACTCGCGTTCGCCGCTCCAGCCATGGGCGCACCGAGGCCGGGAGCCGCCGATCTCAACGATCCGCTCGACCCGGGCGGCGGCAACGGGGGCTACGACGTCCGCCTCTACGACCTGGACCTCCGTTACGAGACGGCCGATCCGGGCCAGGCGCTCGAGGGTGACGAGACGATCGTCGCGCGGGCGACCAAGTCGCTCTCGCGCTTCAACCTCGACTTCGCCGGCGAGGGGGTCAGCGCGGTGTGGGTCGACGGGAAACGCGCGCGCTTCGCCCGCGACGGCGACGAGCTCGTGATCACCCCGCAGCGCGCGCTGCGCGACGGTGAGCGCTTCGTGGTGAGGATCGCCGGGTTCGCGGCGACGCCGACCGAGCCGAGCGACGACCCGCTCTCGGTCGTCTTCTTCACGTCCCCGGACGGCTCCGCGACGGCGCCGCAGCCGTACTACGCGCGCATGATCTACCCGAGCAACGACCACCCGCGCGACAAGGCGGCGTTCCGGTTCGACTTCGACGTGCCGGCCGGGACCGACGCCGTGGCCAACGGGGTCGAGGTGTCGCACCGCACGCGCGGCGGCCGCCGTCACTCGACCTACGTGATGCGCCAGCCGATGGCCACCCAGCTCACGCAGATCGCCGTCGGCGACTGGGACTTCACCTCACAGGGCCGCCGCCGCGGCGTGATCCTGCGCGACGTGACCGCACCCAGTCTTACCGCCTCCCTCCTGCCCGCCCTGGCACTGGGGCCGAGCCAGTTCGACTGGCTGACGGAACGCGTCGGGCGCTACCCGTTCGACATCTACGGCACCTTCGTGGTGGATGCCGACATCGGCTTCGCGCTGGAGACGCAGACGCTCTCGCTGTTCGACCCCGGCTGGTTCGAGTCCCCGCAGGGCGTCTGGGACCCGACGATGGTCCACGAGCTCGCGCACCAGTGGTTCGGCGACAGCGTGGCGCTGGACGAGTGGAGCGACCTGTGGCTGAGCGAGGGTCACACGAGCTGGTACGAGTTCCTCTACGCGGAGGAGCGCGGTCAGCTCGAGGAGGACACGACCTTCTGGCCCGACGAGCAGGGCTACCCCACGCTCGTGGAGCTGATGCGCGCCGTCTACGCACACGGCGACCAGTGGCGGCACGACTTCGGCCCCGTCGCAAGGCCGAGCAGCGGCGACCCCGCCGACCTGTTCAGCTTCAACGTCTACCACGGCGGCGCACTGGTCCTGTACGCGCTGAGGCAGAAGATCGGGACGAGGGCATTCGAGCGCGTGGAGCGCGCCTGGGTCGACCGCTACGAGGGCGAGTCCCCGAGCACCGAGGACTTCATCGACCTGGCGTCCAAGGTGTCAGGCCGCAACCTGAAGGGCTTCCTGCGCGACTGGCTCTACGGCGAGACGACGCCGAGGATGCCCGGCCACTCCGACTGGGAGACCGACCCGGTGGTCGAGGAGAGCGGCCTGAGGGCGCTGTCGACGAGCCGCGTGCTGCGCCGCCTGCCCTGACGCGGCTCATGCGGACACGCACCATGGGCAGGCTTGGCCGGGACGTCTCGGAGATCGGTTTCGGCGCCTGGCAGATCGGTGCCGACTGGGGAACCGTCGACGAGGACGCGGCGATGGCGACGCTCCACGCCGCCGCGGACGCGGGCGTGACGTTCTTCGACACGGCGGACGTCTACGGCGACGGGCGCTCGGAGCGGCTCGTGGGACGACTGCTGCGCGAGCGCGGCGGCACCGGGATCACGGTCGCGACGAAGATGGGGCGGCGGCGGGAGCAGACGGTCGACAACTACTCGCCCGAGAACTTCCGCGCGTGGAATGACCGCTCGCGCGAGAACCTCGGCGTCGAGACGCTCGATCTCGTCCAGCTGCACTGCCCGCCAACCGACCTCTACTACGTGCCCGAGGTGTTCGCGGACCTCGACACGATGGTCGCGGAGGGCCGCATCGCCGCCTACGGCGTGAGCGTCGAACGCGTCGAGGAGGCGCTGAAGGCGATCGAGTACCCGGGCGTTGCCTCCGTGCAGATCATCTTCAACGCGTTCCGCCAGCGGCCGGCCGGGGTCTTCTTCGCGGAGGCGGCGCGCCGCGGGGTCGGGGTCATCGTGCGCGTCCCGCTCGCCTCCGGCCTGCTCTCGGGCAAGTACACGCCCGAGACGACCTTCGCCCCGGACGACCACCGGAACTTCAACCGGACGGGCGCCAGCTTCGATGTGGGTGAGACGTTCGCCGGTGTGCTGTTCGAGGTCGGGCTCGAGGCCGTCGACGAGCTGCGCGAGCTGGTCCCGGATGACGCGACGCTCGCGCAGTTCGCGCTGCGCTGGATCCTCATGCACGAGCCGGTGTCCACAGTGATCCCGGGAGCCCGCTCGCCTGAGCAGGCCCGCGCGAACGCGGCGGCCTCCGACCTCCGTCCCTTCGACGAGGCGACGATGGCGGCCTGCCGCGCGGTCTACGAGGGGCGGATCGCGCCGCACGTGCACCAGCGCTGGTAGCGAAGCGGACGACGGGCCTCGAACCCGCGACCTTTGGCTTGGGAAGCCAACGCTCTACCAACTGAGCTACGTCCGCGCCGGGCCGATTCTAGCCCGCATCTATGGTTCGGATCGGTATGCGGAGAGCGCTCTCCCCCGTCCCGATCGCCGCGATCTGCGTGCTCGTCGCGCTGCTTGCGCTGCTCGCCTACGGGCTTGCTCAGAACGAGCCTGACCGCAGCGTCGACGAAGCGCTCGCGGCCGGTGAGCGCGAGCGGGCGCCGGAGCTCGAGCTGCCGAAGCTCGGCGGCAACGGCGATGGCGCGCTCGCCGACTACCGCGGCCAGGTCGTGGTGCTCAACTTCTGGGCCTCGTGGTGCAAGCCGTGCAAGGACGAGTCGCCGTTGCTCGAGAAGTGGCACAAGCGCATGCGCGACCGGGGCGGCACCGTTCTTGGTGTGGACATGCTGGACGTGACGAGCCGCGCCGAGGAGTTCATCGACGATTACGACCTCACCTATCCGATGCTGAAGGACAAGGACGGCGACGGGCTCGAGCGCTACGGCGTCGTCCAGTACCCCGAGACGTTCGTGATCGACCGCCAGGGCCGCATCGCGGCCGTGCGGCGCGGCCCCGTGGACGAGGAGTTCATGCAGTCGAAGGTGGAGCCGCTCCTGTGAGGCTCGCGGCGCTTGCGCTCGTGCTGGGACTGCTGGCGCTCCCCGCGGCCGCCGCCGCCCAGGACTGCCCGCAGACGACGCTCGGCGACATCGAGGACGAGGTCATGTGCCCCGTCTGCGGCACGCCGCTCGGTCTCGCGAGCGAGGCGCCGCAGGCTCAGGACGAGCGCGCCTACATCCAGGAGCTGATCGACGACTGCAAGTCGAAGGACGAGGTCAAGCAGGCGCTCGTCGCGGAGTACGGCGAGAACGTGCTGGCGCTCCCGGGCGACCAGGGCGACGACGACCTCGGCGACGTGCTCGTCTACGTGATCCCCGCGCTCGGCATCCTGCTCGCGGCCGCCGGCATCGGGTTCGCCGTCGTCAGGTGGCGGCGACCAGACACAGAGGACCGCGCCCTGGCCGGCGCCGACGGCGCCCGGCTCGACGACGACATGGACCGGTACGACCTGTGATCGCCCAGGAGAGCGTCGACGCCACCGTCTTCGCCGCCTTCGCGGTCGGCTTCATCTCGTTCGTCTCGCCGTGCGTGCTGCCGCTCGTGCCCGGCTACCTCTCGACGATCTCCGGCGTCTCGTTCGCGGACATCCAGGAGGGCAAGGGCCGCAAGCAGGTGCTCGGCCCGGCGCTGCTCTTCTGCCTGGCCTTCACGGCGATGTTCGTGGCGCTCGGGATGACCGCCACCGGCCTCGGCCAGACGCTCCAGGACCACCGCGCCGTGCTGCGCCAGATCTCGGGCGTCGTGATCGCGCTGCTCGGCGTGCTCTTCATCGCCACCCTGTTCCTCCCCAAGCTGAACCGCGAGTGGCGCCCCGAGGAGCTGATGCGCCGCGCCCACACGGGCGGCCCGATCATCGCCGGGCTCGCCTTCGCGGTCGCCTGGCTGCCCTGCACGGGGCCAACGCTCGGCGCGATCCTCACGGCCGCCTCGCAGGAGTCCACCGTCGGCAACGGCGGCGTGCTGCTCGCCTTCTACGCGTTTGGCCTGGCCGTACCGTTCATCCTCAGTGCGCTCGCGTTCACAACCTTCTCGGGCGTCTTCAAGTTCTTCCGCGACCACTACGCGGCGATCACGGTCGTCTCCGGGGTGATCCTGATCGCGATGGGCGTGCTGCTGTTCACGAACGAGCTCACCACTCTGAACGCCGAGGCGCTCCGCGTCATGGACGACCTCGGCCTGAACTTCTTCAGCGAGATCTAGCGCGCCACTCGCCTGAGGAACGGCACCACCGTCTTCAGGAAGCGGTTCGTCCTCGGCGCGGCCGATAGCGGGTCGAGGTGGCTCGCGCCGCGGTCGTCCACGATCTTCGAGCTCCTGATCCGGGAGCGCCTCATGAGCCGCCGCGCCCCGCGCGCCACGCGGCCCGAGGTGAGGGCGGTGGAGTACGCGTACAGCGGCACGTCGATGTCGTCGCCGTGCGTCAGCCGCAGCCCCAGGTAGCGAGCGGCCGGCGTCTGGCGCATCGGGCTGGCGGCGTCGAAGTCGAGCAGCAGGCGGCGCGGGTAGTACCACTCGGTCGCGTTCGGGCGGTCGGCCGCGTACGCCCTGGCGTGGCGCCGGATCGGCGTGAGCTCGCCGTCCTGCCAGCCGCGCGGGTCGCCGCTGTCGGCGAGGCGGCCGGCGCGGATGTGGATCAGCGCCAGCGAGGCGGGCGACGTGCTCGCGTCGAACGCATAGCCGAACTGCGCCTCGTTCGTCACGCGCATGGGCGGCTTCAGGTAGGCCGGCAGCAGCGGGAACTGCTGGATCACGGACGGCTCGTCGGGCCGCTTGTAGGCCCAGAGCGCGCCCACCTGGGCGAAGATCCCGTTGATCTCGGGCAGCCCGAGGCCGAGCAGGTCGAGGAAGACCTTGCCGGTGCGGATGTCGGCGAGCTCGCGCTTCGCGCGCGCCAGGTCGGCCGAGGCGAAGCTGCCGAGCAGCCCGCCGTCGATCAGCACCAGCCCGTCGAGCTCGCGGTAGCCGGGCCGGCCGCCGAAGTCCCAGGCCGCGTACGCCACGGCGGTGGAGGCGCCGGCCGAGTGGCCGCCCAGCAGCACGCGCCGCCCGCCGGCCGCGGCGCGCCGGATCACGCTCTGCAGGTCCCTGAGCTGGAGCTTCAGCCCCCAGTCGGCAACGAACTTCGCGTCCTCGCCGGCGACCCGCTTGTACTGGAAGCCGAGGTAGTGGTCCTGCGCGCGCTGCGGGTCGGCGCTCCTGAACACCGAGGTGTCCTCGAACGCCTGCTCACGGCGGTCCACGATCCAGACCTGCAGGCCCCGGACCCGCCGCACGATGTCGCGCGCCACCGGCAGCACGCCGCCCGCGCCGCCGTTCGTGCCCGGCACCAGGACCAGCACGCTGTCGGCGTTTCTCGGCCCGAGCTGCTGCACGAAGACCTTGTCGTACTTCGCCGGGCCCGGCCCGGGCGGCACCTTCATCGGCACGTAACGGTCGATCGCGGCGGCGGGGGCCGCGACCGCCAGGAAGACGGCCGCTGTCAGGGCGGCGAGCCTCACATGTGCTCCGGCGCCTCGACCCCGAGCAGGTCGAGCGCCTGCGCCAGCACGCGCTTCGTGAGCACGCTGATCGCGATCCGCACGTCCTCGTCGCCGCCCTCCTCGGCCGCGCCGACGACGCGGCAGTCGCGGTAGAAGGCCGAGAAGTCCTGGGCCGTCTCGGTCGCGTAGACGGCGATCCGGTGCGGCGCCCGCCGCTCGCCCGCCTCGCGGACCTCGCCGGGCAGCTCGAGCAGCCGCTTCACCAGCGCGCGCGCCGAGGGGTGGAACTGCTCGGAGCTCGCGCGCAGGTCGGCCTGCAGCGCCCGCTCGACCCGCTCGTCGCCCGCCTTGCGCAGGATCGACGCGATCCGCGCGTGGGCGTACTGCACGTAGTAGACGGGGTTGTCCTGCGACTCGCTGCGCGCCAGGTCGAGGTCGATCTCGAGCATCGTGTCGTGACTGCGCGAGGCGAGGAACCAGCGCGCGGCGTCCTCGCCGATGTCGTCGAGCAGGTCGTCGAGCGTCACGATCGCGCCGGCCCGCTTCGACATCTTCATGCGGTCGCCGCCCTCGGTGAGGTTGACGAGCTGCATGATCACGATCTCGTAGGCGTCGGGAGCGCCGCCCAGCTCCTCCCAGGCGATCTTCATCCGCGCGATGTGGCCGTGGTGGTCCGGGCCCCAGACGTCGATCGCCCGGTCGTAGTCGCGGCCGATCTTGTGCACGTGGTAGGCGATGTCGGAGGCGAAGTAGGTCCACTCGCCGTTCGAGCGCCGCAGCACGCGGTCCTTGTCGTCGCCGTGAGCGGTGGTCCGGAGCCAGAGCGCGCCGTCGTGCTCGTAGACGCCCTCCAGACGGTCGATGGCCGCCTGCACCTCGCCGTCTTCGTGCAGGGTCCGCTCCGAGAAGAAGTCGTCCATGTGCACCCGGAAGCGCGCCAGCGTCGCGCGCACGCCCTCCAGCATCAGCTCGATGCCCTGACGCGCGAGCTCGTCGGGATCGGCATCGGCCGCGCCGTCGATCCGCTCCGCCAGCTCGGTCACGTAGTCGCCGCGGTAGCCGTCGTCCGGCGGCTCCTCGCCGCGCGCCCGCGCCTGGATCGACTCGCCGAAGCGGCGCACCTGGGTGCCCGCGTCGTTCACGTAGTACTCGCGCTCGACGCGATGGCCCGCGCGGTCGAGGATGCGCGCGAGCGAGTCGCCGTAGGCGGCGTGGCGTGCCGACGCGATCGTGATCGGGCCGGTCGGGTTCGCGCTCACGAACTCGAGGTTCACGTGCTCGCCGCCGCTGCCCGAGCCGTAGTCGTCGCCCGCCTCGACGAGCGTGGCCAGCGTCTCGAGATACCAGGCGTCGGCCATGAACAGGTTCACGAACCCGGGCCCAGCGATCTCGACCCGCTCGACCGTCTCCCCGAGCCGCTCGCCGAGCCTGTCGCCGAGCTTCTCCGCCACGTCGCGCGGCGGCTCGCCGAGCGACGGCGCCAAGAGCATCGCCGCGTTCGTCGAGTAGTCGCCGAAGTCGGCGCGCGGCGGGCGGTCGAGCTTCAGCGTGCGCCGGCCGTTGCCCGCCATCTCGGCGGCTGCGTCCTCGACCGCGGTAGTGAGGTGGGCGACGGGATCCATGCCCCTACTAATAGTGATACGGCTCGCGGGCGAGGATCTTGTGGGCGCGGTAGAGCTGCTCGAGGAGCACCACGCGGGCGAGCTGGTGCGGCAGCGTCATCCGCCCGAGCGAGAGCCGCGTGTCGCACCTGTCGAGGTCCAGCCCGCGCGGGCCGCCGATCACGAAGCAGAGGTCGCGGCCCTCCTGGCGGCGCTCCTCGAGCCAGCGGCTGAGCTCGACCGAGTCGAACTCGCGCCCGTCGGTCGCCAGCAGCACCACGTGGTCGCGCTCCTGGATGCGGGCCGGGACGCGCTCGTCCTCGCGCACCTCGAGCAGCTCGACGCGGGCGTGGCCGCCGAGCAGCTTCTTGTAGTGCTCCACATCGTCCTGGAAGGGAGGCCGCAGGCGCCCAACCGCGATCACCGAGATCCGCATCGCGGGTGCGATACTACGCGCGTGCCCGAGGACGGCGAGCGCCACTTCAACATCCACACCGACCCGGAGACGATGGCGGGGCATTACGCCAACTTCGCCAACGTCTCGCATTCCGACTACGAGTTCACGCTCACGTTCGCGCGCGTGGACCACGAGGTCGAGGAGGGCGAGGTGCCGGGCGTGGTCGTCTCGCGCGTCAACCTCTCGCCGCGCTTCATGCGCGAGCTGATCGACGCCATGGAGGACAACTTCTCCAAGTGGCGCACCCGCGAGGGGATCCGCGACCTCCCCGAGTTCGACGATCCCGCCGAGGCGAGCTAGCCGCTCACGTAGCGCAGGCAGATCTCCACGGAGTCCTCGACACTCGACCAGTCGAGGTTGTCCGGGGTGTCAGACGGCCAGTGGTACTCGGCTGGGAACTTGGTCTCGTCGACGCCGCCGAGCGTGCAGGTCGGGTAGCCGGCGCGAAGCGCGATCAGCGCGTCGGTCGCCGCCACCGTGCGCAGGCCGCGCGTCAGCTCCACCCCCGCCTCGGTTCCCGCCCGCGCCAGCGCCTCGCGTGACTCCTCGGGGTAGTGGCGCATGCGGAGCATGCCCTCGGCCTCGACCACGCACAGGTGCGGCGAGCCGACGCACTCCAGGCAGACGAACTCGGTGGCGCGCCTGTCGAGCTCCCCGAAGTGCCGGCGCCCGAACGCCTGCATGCCCTCCATGAAGCCCTCCTCGGACCCCGTGGAGAGCAGAATCACGCGCACGCCCGCCGGGGAGTCCTCGGACAGCTCGTTCGCGAGCGCCACCAGCACGCCCACCGAGCTGAGGTTGTCGTTCGCGCCCGGGACGACCCGGCTGGCGCCGATGTTGGCCATCGCGCAGGCCGCGCCGAGTGCGTAGATCAGCCCGTTCAGCTTCAGCCAGCGCCTCCCGAAAACCCCCCAGAGCGCGAGCTGGACCGGCCCCAGGAACGTGCCGTAGATGATCGGGATGCTCTGATTCGCCCGCTCGTGGAGCCTCGGCGCCAGCCGCATTCCGATCCGGGGCAGCGCCGGGTGGAAGACGAGGCCGCTGTGGGCCGCGTCGTGGTGGGCGAGGAAGACGACGGTGCGCGGCGCGTCCGGGTCGCCCAGCTCCGCGACCACGTTCCAGGTCGGGCGCTGCGGCAGCGTGCGGCGGCGGAACCAGAGCCGGCCGCCGCTCACGTCGTCGTAGACGGCCGCCGAGGCGAGCCCGCCCACGAGCGCGGCGGGAAGGCGGCCGAGCAGCGCCGCGAGCGCCGAGCCCGCGTTCAGCAGGCCGAGCGGCCACCAGTAGCCGCCGTGGGCGCGCTCCTCCTCGATCCGGACCTCGCGGCAGCCCGCGGCGCGGAATTCGCCCGCGAGCCACTCGGCGGCGCGGCGCTCGCCGTCGGACGCAGACGGCCGCTCGTACGAGGCCAGCTCGCGGACGACCCTCTCGATCAGAGCTCGGCGCGACACGAGGCGCGGCAGCCTAGCGTTGCGGCCACGCCTCGCCGGCGCCGATCCGCTCGAGGGTGGTCGGGTGCGTGTCGAACAGCAGGTGGAGCAGCCGCGGCGGGTCCGGGTCGGCGACGTTCCGGACCGTGATCCGGCGCTCGAAGCGGATGAAGTCGTCCGGGTCGCGGGTCAGGTCGAGCGCGAACGAGTCCGCGGTCGCCTCCACCTGGCGCGAGAGCGCGTTGGAGGCGCAGCCGAGGCCGAGGCCGGCGAGCGTCACGGCGAGCGCGACCGCGGGGAGGATCGTCGCACCGGCGCGCCGCGGCCGCCGGCTGCCCGCGAAGCGCTCCGTCAGCACCTGCGTGAGGAACGTCCCGGCGGGCGCGACGAGCGCGAGCCACGCGAGCCCGCGCAGCAGGTCGTCGTGCTTCTGATGGCCGAGCTCGTGCGCCACGACCACGCGCACCTCGTCGGGCGGGAAGTCGTCGATCAGGTTGTCGTACAGCACCACCCGCTTGCTGTGCCCGAGCCCGTTCACGTAGGCGTTCGCCGCGCTTGTGCGGCGGCTCGCGTCCACCCGGTAGACCTCGCCCACGTCCACGCCCGCCTGCTCGGCCAGCTCCAGCACGTCGTGGCGGAGCGGCCCGGGCCGGAGCGGCTCGAACTTGTTGAAAACCGGGTCGATCACCACGGGGTAGAGCCAGATCGTGATCACCCCGTAGGCGACCAGGAGCACCGCCCCCGGCGCCCACCAGTTGCGCGGGAACCTCCGGATCAGCGCCACGGCCACGAGACCGCCGATCGCGGCCGTGACCGCTCCGATCCCCGCCGCCTTCAGCACGTCGACAGCCCAGTCGGGCCACGACTGCGTGGCAAGGCCCACGTCCAGGGAGCGCGACCGCATCCAGGCGCGGATCGGGAGGCCGGTCACAACGAGCAGCAGCGCGATCCCCGCCCCGGCGGCCGCCCCGCCGAGGAGCGGCCGGCCCTCGAGCCGCTCGAGCACCCGGCGCGGCGGGCGCCAGACGAGCACCACCAGCGTCGCGATCCCGACGCCGAGGCCCGCGAGCCCCAGGATCTCCTGAAGCCCGCGGAAGTCCTCTGCCCGTTCGATCTGGAGAGGCGTGAAGTACTGTTCCGCCTCGACCGGGGCGGGCTCGATCAGGCCGCTGCGCGGCCGGAGCAGGAAGGTCGCCGCCGTGGCGGCAGCCACCGCGACGACGATCGCAAGCGGCAGCCGCGAACGCCCCATTCGCCGACACTGTAGAAGGCCTCCACATGCGCATCGCCCTGCTCTCAGACGTCCACGGGAACCTTCCCGCCTTCGAGGCGGTGCTCGCCGACATCGAGGACGAGCGCGTCGAGGAGGTCTGGTGCCTGGGCGACCTCGTGGGCTACGGGGCGGAGCCCGACGGCTGCGTGGCCCTCGCGCGCGACCACTGCGACCTGTCCCTGGCCGGGAACCACGACCTGGTCGTGACCGGGGACATCCCGATCGCGGACTTCTCCTCGAGCGCCGCGGCCGCCGCGCGCTGGACCCAGGAGAACGTCAGCGAGGAGACGCTCGCCTATCTAAGGGGCCTGGAGCCCGCCGACCCGTCCCGCGAGCCCGCGCTGTTCCATGCGAGCCCGCGCGACCCGGTCTGGGAGTACGTGCTGTCCACCTGGCAGGCGGAGGAGTGCATCGAGCTGATGGAGGCGCGGGTGGCGGCCGTCGGGCACTCGCACGTGGCGCTCTGGTTCCTTCGTGACGATTCGGGCAAGGTCTCCGGAGCCACCGCGGACGCGGGCTACGAGCTCGATCTGTCCGCCGGCAGCTGGCTCGTGAACCCCGGTGGAGTGGGCCAGCCGCGCGATGGTGACCCACGCGCCGCGTGGCTCCTGCTAGACACCTCTACGTGGATGGCGACATGGCGCCGAGTGGAATATCCGATCGAAGTGGCCGCGCGGGCGATCGAGGAAGCGGGGCTGCCGCGAGTGCTCGCGGAGCGGCTCTACGCCGGGCAATGAAGGCCTGGAGGCGCATGGTCGTGGTCGCGCTCGGGCTCCTCGCCGCGGGCCTGATCCTGGCCGGGTGCGGCGGCGACGAGGAGGGCAAGCCGATCCCGACCGCGACGGCGACCGCGCTCAACAGCCAGCTCGAAAACATCCAGGGCCGGCTCAACGACGGCAGCGCCGGCGCCTGCAAGGACATCCTCGGGGGTCCGCGTGATCCGAACGTCAAGCAGGTGCAAGACCTGATCGACGCCATGCCCGACGACGTCGACTCCGACGTGCGCTCCGCGCTCGAGGACAGCTTCGACAACCTCTGGGAGCTGGTCCAGGACGACTGCGACGACAAGGCCCAGGCCGAGGAAGAGGCCAGGCAGCAGCGCGAGCAGCAGCAGCAGGAGGAGGAGCCGGACACCGACACCGAGACGACTCCCACCGAGACCGAGACCGAGACCGAGACCACGCCGACCGAGACCACCCCGACCGAGACCACGCCGACGAACCCGGACGAGGCCCCGCTTCCGCCCGAGGGCGGCGGCAACAACAACGGCGAGGTGCCCGGGAACAGCGGCGGCGGCGCGGGCGCGGGCGGTACCGGCGGCGGCGCGGGAGCGGAGGGGCTGTGAGCACGCCCAACAAGGTCGCCGACCGCTACGAGATCGAGCGCCGGCTGGGCGCAGGCGGGATGTCCACCGTCTTCATGGCGCGCGACACGGTTCTGGAGCGCCCGGTGGCCGTGAAGCTGCTGGCCGAGCACCTCGCCGACGACGAGGCGTTCGTCTACAGGTTCCGGCGCGAGGCGCTGTCGGCGGCGCGCCTCCAGCACCCGAACATCGTGACGGTGTTCGACTCCGGCGAGGACCCGGCGAGCGGACGGCACTACATCGTCATGGAGTACGTGGACGGCCCGTCCGCCGCGGACATGCTCCGCGAGCGCAAGCAGCTCGACATCGGGGAGACGGCGAACATCGTGCGCGACGCCTGCCACGGACTCGACTACGCGCACCGCGCCGGGGTCGTGCACCGCGACGTCAAGCCCGGCAACCTGCTGCTCGCCGAGGAGATGGGAATCACGAAGCTCGCGGACTTCGGCATCGCGAAGGCCGCCGAGCAGACGCGCATCACCCAGGTGGGCTCCGTGCTG